>ERZ794936.39-NODE-39-length-114879-cov-31.659165_pt1 | contig 114879 bp, 100 predicted proteins | sample MGYA00511083_ERZ794936 | MGnify/ENA primary metagenome ERZ794936 (study PRJEB30137, sample SAMN04331409) | food metagenome | isolation source: Y2 must sample point D1 replicate A | place: Australia: South Australia | collected 2014 ... | reverse complement strand
ACAGGCAGGCTGGTTGCCACGCCCCAGTAGTAGCAGACCAGTGCTGCGACAGCCGCCAGAATCATATCGGTCGGTGAGCCAAGCGCATTGATTCCGCCAAAGGTTCCCAGATAAGAAATCACCAGGATCAGTATGTAGTAAACCAGTAACCACCAGCTGCTTTTCAGGTCACGGGCAGACGTCGCTGTCTTTTTCGCAAAGATGGCATACCCCAGCCAGGCCAGAATAAAGACCGGGATCAACAGTTCATTAACGGACCAGCCACTCCAGTAGATAAGCAGTGTACTGGCGACAAAGGCTAACGGACTCAGCACTGAGGCCAGCGGCAGACGGAAAGGACGTGCCATGCCGGGCAGATGACGACGAAATGCACCCAGAGTGACCGGACCTGGCATATAGGTGAAAACGGTCGCTGACGTCACTGCTCCAATCAGTCCACCCCATACCTGGAACTCGGAAGGTAATGTCCAGGCAATGGCCAGGATCAGTGATAACCACAATGCACCACGTGGTACACCCGATTTAGGATCCAGCTCACCGAAGATTTTGAACAGGTGTCCGTTACGTGCCCAGGCAAACAGAACACGGCTGGCACCGGCCAGATAGATATTACCGGTACCGGCAGGGGAAATGACCGCATCGACCAGGATCAGGTTAATCAGCCAGGTAATTCCCAGGCTACGGGCCAGATCCGCATACGGTGACTGGAAGATCTGTTTCAGTCCATCCCAGCCATGGGCAGTCAGTGCCTCTGAAGGGACTGCACCCATAAAGGCATACTGCAGGGCAATGTAGATAACAAAGCTCACAGCAATCGCAATCATAATAGACAACGGGACATTCCGTTGAGGATTTTTAGCCTCACTGGCAAAGTCGACCGCCTGGCGAAAACCGAGGTAGGCAAACACAATGCCTGCACCGGTCAGTGATGTGAAGATGCCGTGTGCACCGCCCGGTGGTGGTGGTGGCACATCCAGGTTAGCACCGTGGTAATACATAAACAGGGTGGCAATGGTCAGTAAAGGCACCACAAACTTGAAGGTGGTGATCAGGGTATTCACCCGGCCAAAGACACTGACACTCCAGTAGTTCAGCAGGAAAAAGCCAACCAGTAACAGGATCTGGATCAGAAACCCGGCGGCGGTCGGGCTGCCATCCGTGTGACTTAGCCCCGGCCACCAGTATTGTGCGTACTGACGAACGGCCTCAACCTCGACTCCGGCAGTACTGGTATAGGCCAGCAGCGAACTGACACCGATAACAAACCCCACAACATTGCCGTGAGAAAAGTTAGGATAACGTACAAATCCCCCGGCACGCGGAATGGCCGCGGAAAGCTCAGCAAACACTAAACCTATCATTAATACGATAATGGCTCCCAGGATCCATGCCCACCCTGTCTGGGCACCGGCATAACCTGAACTGGTTAATGCGGCATAAAGCCAGCCGGACCCGATCATCGAGCCTATTCCTAACAGGCTGAGATCAACCAGCCCTAGTTTCTGTTTAAATGCACCCTTTGCCATAAAGACCTCATCATGTTGTGCTGCGACTGAAACTTCGTCATATCGTCTTAGTTTTTATTTCCTTACCTGCCAGTGAAGCATTTTTCGTGCCAGAAATAATAAACAGTCACAGCCAGGATAAATCCGGGTTATTTCTTCCTGCTCCGGGGTCACGTATACGCCTGTTCACTTATCTGTGCCACAGACCGGATACCGAAGCCGGTAGCCCGGAGATCATGCACTGTTTTCGCGCAGCAACCTGAATGTTGCACCCTGACAGGGCAACCCGTTCGTCCGGCGAGAGTATTGATGATGTTAATAACCCGCCAGGTCAGTAATGACAGGCCCTGGCAGCCTGCAAAGCAGGTGATGGCGTGGAAAATGTCCGTCAGGATTTTGCAGGGTTCCTGCCAAAAAAAACGGGTTTCAGGTCAGTCGCCGGCCAGAGAAGTGGGATAAGTTCTCAGTAGTAATAGTGATTTTTCACAATAAGACAGATTTGGCGGATTGTTCCCCAAATGGTAAGCAATTTTATTGGATTAATCTAAATCAAAAATTTCCCGAAAAGCACTCGCCAGTTGGCATTTTATGCGGTAACCTGCCTTTATATCGGCATATGTTCTGACACAAGCGCTAACGTATTATCTGTTCACTGCATTTTATCTGCTTATCTGCGTGTTCCTATAATCAGTGCCTCTCAGCATACCCGTCCGGTTATTCTCTTTCTTCTTGTTATCTGGCTAGCGGCAATTTGTCGTAAGGACTTTGAAGGGAACTACATATAATGGTCAAATCTCAACCTTCTCTGAGATATATCTGGCGGATCGTCCCCGCAATTGCTTTAGCAACATTACTTTCAGCCTGTAGCACCACCCCCGCACAAACCACTGCCCGGGTAGAGAAGCATGAAGTTAACAACCATAATGGTTTTTTACTTCAGGCGTCTCAGGCTGAATTTGAGCAGATGGTTAAAAATGTGGACGTTAAGTCCCGTATTTTGGATCAGTATGCTGACTGGAAAGGCGTGCGTTACCGGATGGGTGGAGACACTAAACGCGGTATCGATTGTTCTGCCTTTGTTCAGCGAACGTTCCGCGAGCAGTTTGGTCTGGATTTACCCCGTTCGACTTATGAACAACAGGATGCAGGGTTAAAAGTTTCACGCAACAAACTGCGTCCCGGTGACATTGTATTGTTTCACTCTGGCTCGACCGGCCGCCATGTAGGCATTTATCTGGGCAATAATAACTTTGTCCATGCCTCCACCAGCAGCGGCGTAATGATTTCAAGTCTTAATGACAGTTACTGGAAACATCGCTATCGCGAAGCAAGACGGGTCTTAACTAACGTCAACAGTTAATGTCATCAGGCCTTTAAAGTCTTTAGCCAGACACTAAAAAAAACGCTGCCCTCAGGCAGCGTTTTTTTTTGCTGATATCTCAGCGAACTTATTTTTACCGGCGACGAATACGCTCCTGCCTCGCCGGTAAACGCTGGCCAGCAAACCGATCCCCTGCCTGCTTAATTATTATTCTGCCGGTCTGCCCTGACGCTGACTTCGGGAGGCGTAACGAAACAGTAAGACAGAAAGTGTGGCGCAGGCAGCAATCATTCCGGCCATCGGCCAGGCCGAGTTAAAACTGAACAGTGATAATAACGCCCCCGTCAGTGCACCAATACCAAAGCGTAGTGTGCCCGCCAGTGAAGAAACCGTCCCGGCAATGTGCGGAAAGTCATCCAGAATAACCGCCATTCCGTTGGAGGAGACCATAGACACACAGCCGATAAAGACCGCCACACTCAGCACCAGAGGATACAACCCCAACCCTAATGCACAGACCAGTAATAATGCGATACCCGCAACAAACTGTATCATCAGGGCCATGCGAAACAGGAACAGCGGCCCTGTTTTGCGGACCAGTCGGGTATTAATAAATGTCATCGTGAACAGGAAAACGATATTCAGCGAAAAATAATAACCGAAATGCTGCGGTGAAATATGATAAAGCCGGATATAAATAAATGGCCCTGCATTAAGAAAAGCAAATAAACCGGCAAACGAGAATCCGCTGGCCATCATCAGCGCAAAGACCGTTTTGTTACGAAACAAAATAATAAAGTTGTTCAGGATAGTTCGCAGATGCAACGGCTGACGTTTCGTGACAGGCAACGATTCTTTCACAAAAAACGTCACCAGCAGGAACCCGGCCAGAGCTGCCACCGCCAGGGTCCAGAATACGGATTGCCAGTCACCAACGAGCAGCAGCCAGCCTCCGAAAATCGGGGCCAGCAACGGTGCCAGCGTGGTGATCAGCATCATTATCGACATCATGCGTGAGAACTCAGCGCTGGCATAAGAATCGCGGATAATGGCATTGATCACGACCCCGGCAGATGCCGCGGCCAGGCCATGGAGCAGCCGCATCCAGATAAGGTGGTCAATGCTCCCGGAGAGCGCACAACCCACCGCCGCCGCGATAAAAACCCCAATCCCCGGCAGCAACACCCGCTTTCGCCCCAGGCTGTCGGAAAGCGGGCCATAAAAGAGCTGACCGACAGCAAACCCCAGGATATAGATGTTCAGCGTCATCTGGACCTTACCGCTGGATACCATAAAGTCGCTGGCAATTTGTGGCATAGCAGGCAGATACATGTCGATAGACAGTGGCATCAGCATCGCCAGTAAGCCCAGAATAACGATAAGCCTCAATTTTTTTCTCCGGGGGGAACAGGCTATTTACGACGCGCTGTTTTTTGTTGTAATTCTACAGGAAGGCCGACACTGTCGATTTCCTCACGGGTCAGTTCACGGTATTCACCAGGCTCCAGGGCCTCATCCAGCACAATATCGCCGATCTGCTGGCGATGAAGTGCGACAACATGGTTACCCACGGCAGCAAACATCCGTTTGACCTGATGGTAGCGCCCTTCACTGATGGTCAGCAGCACTTCGGTCGGGGTGATCACCTCCAGCACGGCGGGTTTTGTCGCCTCGTCATCCCCGCGCAGTGCCACACCTTTGGCGAACTGTTCGGCGACCTGCTCATCCAGCGGAGAGTCCAGCGTGACATGATAGGTTTTTTCGCAATGATGGCGTGGCGAAGTGATGCGGTGTGACCATTGTCCGTCATCGGTCAGCAGTACCAGTCCGGTAGTATCAATATCCAGACGCCCTGCGGAATGAAGTTTCCAGGCCATCGGCTCTTCGAGGAAATATAAAATCGTCGGGTATTCTTCATCATCCGTCGCACACACATACCCCTGCGGCTTATTCAGCATAAAATAGCGGGGGCCGGTGATCTGTTGCAGCCGGTTACCGTCGTAGGCAACCTCATGCTCCTCAGAGACCTTAAAAGCACTGTCTTTCACTACCTCGCCATCGACGGTGACTTTCTGAGCACGAATTTCGCGGGATGCAATAGCCCGGCTAACTTCCAGTTGTTGAGAGATGAATTTATCAAGTCGCATGAATTTCTTTTTGCCTGTAGCAGCGAAGGGTAAATACAATGACGCTAACCGTCATCTTCAGCCGGTCAGTATAGCGTGTTCTGTACTGCACTGTCAGTGATGGCATGCGATCCCTTAAGTCAGTCCCGGAAAAGTGACGTTTTATGTCTTTTACGCTACGCCCTTATCAGCAGGAAGCGGTGGATGCCACCATCAGTTACTTCCGTAAGCATCAGCAACCGGCCGTCATTGTTCTGCCCACCGGGGCCGGTAAAAGCCTGGTGATTGCCGAACTGGCCCGCAAAGCCCGGGGCCGTGTACTGGTACTGGCCCATGTGAAAGAGCTGGTTGCTCAGAACCATGCGAAATATGAAGCGCTGGGGCTCAGCGCAGATATTTTCTCTGCCGGCTTACAGCAAAAACAGAGCCACCGGAAAGTGGTGTTCGGCAGTGTGCAATCCGTGGCCCGTAACCTGGACGCCTTTGACGACGCGTTCTCATTGATTATTGTCGACGAATGTCACCGGATTGCCGACGACAAGGAAAGCCAGTATCAGACCATATTTTCTTATCTGCGCCAGCGACGCCCGGAACTCCGGCTGCTGGGGCTGACCGCGACGCCTTTCCGGTTGGGGAAAGGCTGGATCTATCATCTGCACTACCACGGTATGGTACGCGGCGATGCGGATGCGCTGTTCTATGAATGTATCTATGAACTGCCACTGCGCTATATGATAAAAAATGGTTATCTGACCGATCCCCACCGGATTGATATGCCGGTGGTTCACTATGATTTTTCCGCCCTTTTTTCGTCGCAGCAAGGGCTGTTCAGCGAACGGGACCTGAATAATCAGCTCAGCAAACAACGGCGTGTGACACCGGAAATCATCCGCCAGGTGATTGAACTTTCTGAAGACCGGCACGGCGTGATGATTTTTGCGGCCACCGTGATGCACGCCCGGGAAATTCTCGGTCTGCTGCCCCCGGAGAGTGCCCTGATCAGCGGCGAAACGCCTGCACGGCAGCGGGACGAAATCCTGGCCACGTTTAAGCAACAGAAAATTAAATATCTGGTGAATGTCTCTGTGCTGACGACCGGATTCGATGCGCCGCACGTGGATGTTATCGCCATCCTTCGCCCTACCGAATCCGTCAGCCTGTATCAGCAGATTGTCGGCCGGGGGCTGCGCCTGTCACCCGGTAAAACGGATTGTCTTATCCTCGACTATGCCGGTAATCCTCATGACCTGTTCAGTCCGGAAATCGGTACCCCGAAAGGGGCCAGTGATAATAAGCCGGTACAGGTTTTCTGTCCGGCCTGCGGGTTTGCCAATACGTTCTGGGGCAAAACCACCGCCGACGGTACCATCACCGAGCATTTTGGCCGACGTTGCCAGGGGATCATTGACTTCCCGGACGCTCCCCGTGAACAGTGTGATTTCCGGTTCCGTTTTAAATCCTGCCCGCAGTGTAATGCGGAAAATGACATAGCCGCCCGGGTCTGTCATCAGTGCCAGTGCATTCTGACCGACCCCGACGATATGCTGAAGGCTGCGCTAAAACTGAAAGATGCCCTGGTGTTACGCTGCGCAGGGATGACCCTGCAGCCGGGCCGCGATAGCCGGGGCGAAAGCCTGAAGGTCACCTATTACGATGAGGAGGCCACCGAAGTTAGCGAGCTTTTCCGGCTGCAGACCCCGGGACAGCGTCATATTTTTGAAACGCTGTTTTTAAGACAACATCATAAGGCCCCGGCAACGCCGCTTCACTGGCAAACGGCGGCGGACCTGGCGGCACTGAGTGAGCATTTCCGTTATCCGGACTTTATTGTCGCCCGCAAAAAAGGTCATTTCTGGCAAATACGCCATAAGGTCTTTGATTACCAGGGGCGTTTCCGTAAAGCTCACCAGTTGCGCTAAAGCGCCCGCCGGGTGATTTTATTTGCCCGGCGTCAGTGAAGCCGTTATAATGCCGCGCGCTTTTACATCCGGTAAAAGTGCTTATGAATAACCTTCTGTTGCTGGGTCGCCTGTAACAGAATTACGAAGAGAAATAAGAATGTTCACTATCAAAGCAGAAGAACGTAAAGTGCAGGGTAAGGGTGCGAGCCGCCGCCTGCGTGCAGCTAAAAAATTCCCGGCTATCATCTATGGCGGAAATGAAGCAGCTGTTTCTATCGAACTGGACCACGATTCTTTAATCAACATGCAGGTTAACCCGGCGTTTTACTCTGAGGTTCTGACCCTGGTTGTTGACGGTAAAGAAACTAAAGTTAAAGTTCAGGCCGTACAGCGTCACCCGTTCAAACCAAAAATTCAGCACATCGACTTCGTTCGTGCTTAATCGCTGAATGGTTTTACAAAAAACGCCGCATAATGCGGCGTTTTTTTATGCAACCGGATTACGATTTACTGTTTGTCCGGCGCTGTAACTGATCCCGCAGATTGGGCGGTGTGCCTTTAATCGTCAAGGTATCTGTCGCCGGGTCCCAGAAAATACGTTCACCCAGTAACATCGCATCGAAGTTCAGCGTCAGTCCGCCCCCGCTGCCGGAAAATTTGGTCAGCTGACGCAGGGTACTGCGATCCGCAGGGAAGCTCTCTTCCAGCGAATATTCCTGCTCACTGGCGAAATCACTGAAGCTCTTCTCAGCCACTTCCGGTAATTCACCCGACAGTTCCCGAACCGTGATTTCTTCACCGGCCTGCAACTGCTGGTTACAGTAGGTATAGACCTGCTGACGGTATTCCTGTCGCTCTTTTTTATCCAGGCTTGCCTCATCGCAGTAATCATCGACCGCCTGCAACAGACTACGGTTCTGGGCTTTAGTATCCAGACCGACACTGGCCCCGAGGAAGTCCATAAAGAAATCTGCCACTTTGCGCCCTACCCGTCCGCGCAGGAAGGTCAGATACCGTAGCGATTCCGGTTGTGTTTCCCATTCGGTCAGATCAATCCGTGCCACAATATCCGCGTGGTTGATATCCAGATAATGGGTGGTGCTGATGTCCAGGCTCTCATTCACCCGCATACTGGCCTGGCTATTCAGCACAGAGATCAGCAGATATTCGGTGGCCAGGTAACGGTAGCGGGCAAATAACACCACACCGCCTTCCGCGAACGGGTACTTTGCCAGCTCATCCCGCAGACGGCCGGTGGCGGCACGACTGAAAGCTAAAAAATCCTGCTCACCGCGACGGCACTGACGCAGGGCGTCAGCCAGTTCACTTTCTTCATTGAATAATCCATAGGCCTTATTTTTAGCACTATAGACCCGATGTAACTCTTCCAGCATCTCTTCGACAGCTTCGCTGGCCGTCAGCAAAGAGTCACGTAACACCAGCTCCAGCTGATCTTCATCACGTTTGATTAACTGATGGACGACAATCTGGTCAATATCCAGACTCATGGCAGACTCCCCTTCTTATGCAGATGCGTATTCAACCATTGCCCCGAACGTCTTTCAATCTTATTTCCTGCCGGATACCGTCCTGACCCCCGGTGATTTTTCAGAATATTCAAAATCTCAGCCAGCCGCACATGAAAAACGATGCAAGATCAGCCACAATAGGCTACAACAGTCAGTAACGAAACCGTCGCTATGCTGAAGGTAAACAGACAATAAAATTGCAGAAAAAAAGTCGTGTTTGCAGTAGAATAGCCGCCTTTTACGACTTAGCTAACTGATAATATGCCACAATCATCCCGATATAGTGACGAGCGTGTAGAAAACTTGCTCGCTGAACTTGTTGAAGTACTTGAAAAAGATAAAGCACCGACTGACCTTTCCCTGATGGTATTGGGCAATATGGTGACGAATCTGATTAACGCCAGCGTTGCGCCTGCGCAACGTCATACTCTGGCACGTTCCTTCGCTGAAGCATTGCAGGCTTCTGTCCGCGAAGACCATGCACATTGATGATATGATCTGAACCCTATGGTAAACAGCCAGCAGAGCTACAGGGAAAAAGTGTCCCGGATGATAAGCTGGGGGCACTGGTTCGCCCTGTTTAATATTTTTTTCGCGCTAATCCTGGGCAGCCGTTATCTGCTGGTAACTGACTGGCCTGCCTCGCTGGCAGGCAGAATTTATGCTTACTGTAGCTGGGTCGGTCATTTCAGCTTTCTGGTCTTTGCCGCTTATCTGCTGGTCATTTTCCCGCTGACGTTCGTTGTGATGTCACAACGATTGCTTAGGGTTATCTCTTCGATTCTGGCCACCAGTGGGCTGACCTTGCTGTTAATGGACAGCGAGGTCTTTAATCGTTTCCATCTGCATCTTAATCCTGTGGTCTGGGATTTGATGGTCAACCCGCAACAGAGCGATATGTCACGTGACTGGCAACTGATGTTTATTTCGGTGCCGGTCATTTTCCTGGTGGAAATGCTTTTTGCCACCTGGAGCTGGCAGAAACTGCGCAGTCTCAACCGTCGACGTTTTGGCAAACCTCTGGCTGTGCTGTTTATCGTGGCATTTTTATCCAGTCATCTTCTGTATATCTGGGCAGATGCTAATTTTTACCGGCCAATCACCATGCAGAGAGCGAATCTGCCGTTATCTTATCCGATGACCGCACGGCGCTTTCTTGAAAAACACGGCCTGCTGGACCCGCAGGAATATCAGCGCCGGCTTATTCAGCAGGGAGACCCGGATGCGGTTTCCGTGGCGTATCCGCTCAGTGATATCAATTTCACTCAAAGCGGTAGCCACTATAATCTGATGCTGATCACCGTCAATGGGGCGGATGCGTCTCATATGGCGACCCGTTTTCCGGCACTAAGCCAGTTTGCGGACAGCAATATACAGTTTACGCAGCACTTCAGCTCCGGCAGTAACAGCGAAAGCGGGCTGTTTGGCTTGTTTTACGGTATTTCGGCCAGTTATATGAACGGGATTCTGGCGGCCCGGATGCCTTCTGCCCTGCTGAGCACTCTGAATAATCAGGGTTATCAGTTTGGTTTATTCTCTTCTGATGGCTTCAGTCAGCCCCTGTACCGTCAGGCATTACTGGCAGACTACTCTCTGCCAGCAGCAACCTCTCAAAACGACGGACAGACGGTCGATCAATGGCAGGCCTGGTTGCAGAAACAACAGAATACTTCAGCTCCGTGGTTCTCATGGGTGTCACTGGATGGGATTAATGCCAGTGGTAATACCGTGGCGGCACGTGAGAAAAATTATGCACAGAGTAGCGGCAATGTTGATCAGCAAATTGCCCGAATTCTCACCGAGTTGCAGCAGAATAACTCGCTGAAGAATACGGTCGTTATCATCACTGCCGGGCAGGGGATTAGTTTCAATGACACCGGGGATGATGACGGTAACCGTGAGTTATTACAGGTACCTTTAGTCGTTCACTGGCCTTCAACACCGTCGCAACGTATCGGACAGCTAACCGATCAACAGGATGTGATGACAACCCTGATGCAACGCCTGTTGCATGTTTCAACCCCGGCGGAAGATTATTCTCAGGGCGAAGACCTGTTCAGTCCGCAGCGTCAGCACCACTGGGTTACCAGCACCAATGATGCCGGCCGGCTGATCATCACTACCCCGCAGATGACACTGGTGCTGAATAATGATGGTAATTACACCACTTATGACGCTGAAGGACGACGTTTGCGCAAACAGCGTCCGGAGCTTGGGTTGCTGTTGCAGGTACTGACAGAAGAAAAACGCTTTATTGCAAACTGATGATTAATGAGACAATTAGCGTTCACGGATATTGCTATTTTGAAAATTATCCGTACTATAGTGCCTCAGAGTCCGGCACGTAGCGCAGCCTGGTAGCGCACTGTCATGGGGTGTCAGGGGTCGGAGGTTCAAATCCTCTCGTGCCGACCAAATCATTATTCTGTCAGTACCGGTGACTGATGGAAACCCCACAAAAAACCCGCATCCTCACTGAGTTTGCGGGTTTTTTGTTGTCTGAATATGCACTCACTGCCCGGGGTTACAGCCATACATTGTATGATACGACAATCATCCCCCGGAGGCCGTGTTACGATAGGGTGTATAACGCCCCACCTCTGCTGCGATCCGCATCCGCTACGACACTTTTTCCTGTCCCTGACACAACGTTGATATTCTCCGCTGCAGGCATGGAAAACCCCGGCGACACTCTTCACTGGTGATGTTTTTACTTTTTAACAGTCCGGGAAAAATGTATCCGCCGAGAGAACAGTTTTTGGCTCAGCTTATAGAAGAATAACCATCCGATAACTGTCAAAGGTAAGCCAATGAACCACATAACAAACGTCGAATGGGTACGTAACGCATTAAGGATCCACGATGTTGCAAGAAGCGGCAGGATAAAACCGGCTAACATAAATAAACCCGGCGTACCGTACTTGATTTCTGCCTGACATCCCCTGCAAACATTAGCGCCATGCGGGATCTCACTTTTGCAATGCGGGCAGATCATCATTTCAGTATTCATAAATTCTCCTTAACATTTAGTGTTAAGTTTATTTCTTATTTAACTCAACTGCCATAAAAATACTAAAATCCGGTTCTTATCCTGTCAGAGACAGCTAGCCGCTGATGTGCCCTGTCTGTTCCTCATCAGCCTTCCGCGGGCTGGAGATTAACCTGTCTGACAGCATTGCCTCCCTCTGATTTACGGAGCCGGTTTTCCTGAAAGCGAGGGAATATAAATTGAGTACCCGTCCACGCAGACAACATGGCGATGTCACTTCATCCTGGAGAAAAACTGAACCGAGGGTCTCATCCCTGAGACCCTGAAGAACCGCGCTACGCATGCCTGTCACCGGCCGGATTGCAGAGACGGTCAGACGGGGTAACTTAGCTGAAGAGTTGTGAACCGATATATTCACCTTCACGGGGTGCCGGAGGGACAAAAAAGATACCGGAGCCGATATGTGAGATATATTCATTCAACGCATCGGCCGCACCGAGCCGTGTCTGTAACTTTTCAAAGCTGGCCGGGTCTTTTTGATAACTGATAAACAGCAGCCCGGCATCCAGCATGCCCAGTTGATTGATGCCGTCGGTGTAGTTATAGGAGCGACGCAGGATGCGGATCCCCTGATTGTTCTCGTGTGCCGCCAGACTGACATGTGAGGTTACCGGGATCACCGGCGCACCGTCACTGTCCTTTTTGTGAAAGTCAGGCGTATCAAATTCCCTTTCACCACTCAGCGGCGCGCCGGAGACCTTATGACGGCCAAAAACGGCATTCTGATCACTGACACGATCCGTGTCCCAGTTTTCAATATGCATTTTTATTTTACGTACCACCTGATAGGTCCCCTGCTGCTGCCAGGCGGGTCCGCCGTCGTTGATCCAGACAAATTTGTTAAAATCAGTCTGTTCGGTCAGGTTACGGGTACCATCTTTGAAGCCAAACAGGTTACGGGGAGTACTCTGGTTTTTGCCTGCTGATGCACGGCCAAACCCCAGTACCGACCAGCGTGTTTCGGCTGCCCCCGTGGCTTTAGCTATCCGGGCCAGGTTGCGAATGGCGTGATAAGCCACCTGAGGATCATCCGCACAGGCCTGCAATGAGAGATCACCTCCGGTAAACGCCGGTTGCAGATTATCACTCGGTAACTGAACCAGTTCGCGCATCAAAGCCGGCTTTTTCTCTGCCAGTCCGTAGGTTTCCGTGAAAATACCCGGCCCCAGCCCTACGGTAACAGTCAGTGACGCCGGGCCCAGATCCAGGGCTTCACCGGTATCCATTCCGATACCGCTGTTCCGGAGCGGCTCTACCTGACCAATGATTTCCCCGGCCATCATCTGCGCGATAGCCGCTGACCAGCGGGCCAGCAGGATTTGCAGGTCCCGCGGGTTCTGACTGGTCATATCGAACGTCATATACATCACATGACGCTGAGGCGGAGTGGTGACTCCCGCCTGTCCGCCCTGGCCATAAAATGCATGTTGCCGGGAAAGATCAACCTGGTCGTCAGGTTCGGCTTTCGCAACCGCTGCATTGTGTGCCGCTGCCATGCCTGGCATGGCCAGCGCACCCGCCACCGCCCCTTTTAACAGATGACGGCGGGAGACACTGGTCTTGTCACGCTCCGTATTCTGTTTATCTTTCATCACTCACGCGCCTCCGGCTGTGGCCACTTTCTCTGCAATTTTAGACAGCGGTTCCTGCAATGCCTGTACAGCTTTACTCAGTCTGGCCGCATCTGCAGCCTTCACTTCCGCAGTATAGTAACGGTAGCCACCGGCAATTTTACCATCACGGTAGCTGTCCAGCAGTTTGTTCACGTTAACGAATTGCGCTTCCACCCGACGGGTCAGATCAGGGTCGATTTTATTCAGTCCCGGTTTCAGAAATTCAAACGCCTGTTGTGCACCTTCAACGTTACCGGCGAAGTCCACCAGATCAATGTGACTGAAGGCTTCTTCTTCACCACTGATTTTGTTGCTCTGAACTTCTTCCAGCAGATCGGCTGCACCGTTAGCCAGATCTTCCGGCTTATAGGTCAGCCCTTTGGTCAGGCCATCCAGCCGGGTGACGTTCTGCTGCAGTTCTGCCGCCAGTTTTTTGGTGTTATCGGTGATTTTACCCTCGCCGAACAGATCACGTTCAATGGCGTGGAAACCGTGCCAGCCCACCTTAGGATCCTGGTTAGAAGCGCGCATATCGATCAGATAATCGAGGTTACCGGCGTTATCCGTGGCTTTAAAGCCTGGCAGGACAAAACCACTGACATCCGATTCAATACGTTCATAGAACGGGCGCGCTTTGGCATACTGTGCTTTCGCTTTTTCCAGATCACCGGCATCAATGTCGGCTTTCAGCTGATTAACGGCCACAACCATGGCATCCACCACACCGTTCACGTAGGTCGCATAGCCATCTGTTCCCTGCTTCAGCAGGTCAGCGGTGCTGCCGGTAGCTTTCGCCGCACTTTTACCGGTGACGGTAAAGTTGATCAGTTCCTGCTTCGCCCCAGGGCAATAAATCTGATATTTACCGCCATCCAGCGTCAGGGTGAATTTACCGGCCGGCAGGCCCGGAGCCAGGTTCTCTTTTTCACCGAGGATACGGTTATCACTCAGCAGCTCAATTTCAGTAATGGCGGTCGCCGTCTTGTTAACCACCGTAAACGTGACCGGGCCTGCTTTGGCAAGGGTATGGTCGACCACACAGGTTCCGCCTTCCGCACCGGTTAACGTGATATTGACCTGCGATACACCTTTAGCGACCGGAGCCACAGTACCCGCTGCCGTGGCTTCCAGCGACACCAGCAACAGTGCTGACACAACAGCCGATGCCAGAACTGACTTTTTCTTTTTAAACATGGAGTTGATCATAAAAGGCCCTTTATTTATGTTCAGATAATGAAGGATGGCCGGCATGCGCTATTTCATCGGTCTTGCGTGCATCCGCAAGACGGCGCAATGCCAGAACAAATGTAATAACCGCCATCAGTACCAGCATGATCGGTAGCTCGATAGCCAGGAACAGATGATGCTGGTAAGCCTGTGCTGCTTTTTGCAGCGCATTGTCCACCTCGCTTTGCCAGCTCTCCGCCAGTTGCCAGTGACATCCCGTCTGCGGCATCGCTGCGCGCACCGAAAACGTCCGCGGAGATAATAAACCGCCGCCGGAAAGCGTCATCAGAGTGGTTTCCCGCGCGACGGCACGGTAGAGCGCATGACTGACGGTTTCAGCTTCCAGAGTGCAGTTGACACTCCAGCTGGCGTGATACGGACCTGGATGTTGTACCGGGCTCAGCCCGACAGGAATACGGTTGCCGGACAGCGCCAGCACCTGATCCAGCGTCAGGGTGGCCGGCAGACCCGTGACCGGCGGCTGACTACTGAGGGTCCACTGCTGTAATGTGACCCCCTGCTGCACTGTCATATGCTGCTGATCCGCGGCGAGGGTATAGGTTACGGGTACCTGTTGCCCCGCATTAACCTCCAAACGGTACCCCCCTGCCGGTTGAGGCTGCAGTGTTACCGTCCCCCCTTCCTGCAAGGGTGCGGTGGCAGGCAACCGGATGCTGCTGCCGGGTGTACGCCAGTGCAGAACGGCGGCGGCAACCAGCAGTACGACTGTAGTGACAAAGAGCAACTTACTGAGCCGCTTTGCCCCGGGACGCAGATGACGTGGCCAGAAAACCAGAACCCCCGTCAGCACGATGTAAATCCCCCAGCCGCAGACCTCGAGCAGTCGCGGATCGGTCGGAATACCGAGCACTCCGGTGATTAATGCCGAGCGGACAGATCCCGGCGGGATCAGCGGACTAAGGTTAACGACACGCTGCTGACCGATATTCAGCCAGCCGGCTTCATGGCCACTGCGCAACGCACTGATAATCAGCCCTGCCGCGACCAGGATCAGAAACAACCCGGTATAACGGAAGAAGCGGCCAAGATTAAGCCTGACACCACCGATATAAATGCCCCAGCCAATCGCAACCGCGAGGATCAGCCCCAGTACCGCACCGGTCGCCGCCAGGGATGCTGACTGTGCGACCGAGAAGGTCGCCAGCAGGAAAACACTGGTTTCGAACCCTTCTTTAAGCACCGCCAGAAAAGCCATACCGGCGAGTGCCAGTGCACTGGATTGACGGATAGCGTCGGCGGCTTCACTTTCCAGCTGACGTTTAATCTCATGGGCGTGGTTATTCATCCACATCACCATGCCGGTGACAAAAAAGACAGCCACCAGGCCGATCACGGCTTCCATGGCTTCCTGACTGGCCTGCGGCAGAGCACGTTCTGTCAGGCTGAGGCCGACACCCACCAGCAAAGAGAGGGCAATAGCCAGCAGTACGCCGATCCACATGGCGTACAGGCTTTTACCGTTTTTACGTAAGAATGCGGCAATGATGCCGACGATTAAGGCTGCTTCCAGCCCTTCGCGTAATGCTATGACAAGAGTGGCTAACACCAGAGATACCCTGCCCGAACGGAATTAAATGCTAATAGTAATTACTATCATTCTCATACTTAAGTATGAGTAAGTAAACATGAATTAATGATTATTTATGTAAATTTTTATAATCAGGTATCACCCGACAGCGACATAATGATGAGCAGAAAAAGAACCTATGGATTTCGTCTTCCATTCCCGGCGGAGACTGCCTGGTGATCAGGCCCCGTGCCACAGGCAATGGCGGCCGGGGGCGGGTTGCTGAATGCTGAGCCTTATTGCCCCCCCTGAAGACACCCTGATTGACTTTCCCAGGGAAAGTTATGACACGGGTGACAGTGAAAGACTCCCGCATCCCGTTGCGGAATAAGTCGTTCTCTGTCGCTACGTAAAAATCATTCTTTTAATACGATCGCACCCATGTCCACAGAGATAGCACTATTTAAAACACGGCTGAATAACAGCGGGATACCATCCTGAAAAAATACATTACATATTTTCAGGTGAGCAATGATTACTACAGACGGTAACAGCGCGGTCGCGGCAGTCGCGTTTAAATGCAGTGAAATTATTGGTATTTACCCGATCACCCCAAGTTCTGCGATGGCGGAGCAGGCAGATGCCTGGTCCGGCAACGGTAAACGTAATCTCTGGGGAGATATTCCGCGGGTGGTGGAGATGCAATCCGAAGCCGGAGCCATCGGCACCGTCCATGGCGCATTACAGACCGGCGGGCTGGCGACATCCTTTACGTCCTCTCAGGGATTATTACTGATGATCCCCACCCTGTATAAACTGGGCGGTCAGCTGATGCCTTTTGTATTACATGTCGCGGCCAGAACGGTGGCCACGCATGCGCTCTCCATCTTTGGTGACCATTCAGATGTCATGGCGGTCAGGCAAACCGGTTGCGCTATGCTGTGTGCCGGCAGTGTGCAGGAAGCACAGGATTTTGCCATTATCTCGCATGCCGCAACGCTGAAGAGCCGGGTGCCGTTTATCCACTTTTTCGACGGCTTCCGGACGTCTCATGAGCTGAACAAGATCATCCCGCTGAGCGATGAAACGCTGAAGCTTCTGCTGCCGCAACAGGCGATAGATGAACATCGGGCCAGAGGCCTCAGCCCTGAGCGGCCGGTGATCCGCGGGACATCCGCCAACCCGGACACCTTCTTTCAGTCCCGTGAAGCCACCAACCCCTGGTATGACGCCGTCTGCGGGCATGTGGAAGAAACCATGCAGCAGTTTGCCTCACTTACCGGCCGCCACTACGCGCCCTTCGATTATTATGGTCATCCGCAGGCGGAACGGGTCATCATCATGGGCTCGGCAGGCGGTACCTGTGAAGAGGTCACCGACCTGTTACTGAGCCGGGGAGAGAAGGTCGGTGTGCTGAAAGTCCGCTTATATCGTCCCTTCTCTGCCGCACATCTGCTGGCAAAACTGCCTCAGAGTGTGCGCACGATTGCCGTGCTGGACAGGACGAAAGAGCCGGGTGCACCGGCAGAGCCTCTTTGTCTGGATGTTATCAGCGCGCTGGCAGATGCGGTCAGCCGTGGTGAACGCCAGGCACTGCCACGCATTTCCGGAGGCCGCTATGGACTGTCCTCTAAAGAATTTGACCCGGAATGCGTACTGGCTATCTTCAGTGAACTGGAAAAAGAGTCCCCGAAACCCCGTTTTACCGTCGGCATTTATGATGATGTCACCCGTCTTTCACTGCCATTACCTGAAAAACGTCCGCCTTCGCTGGCGCAGATGGAAGCGCTATTCTACGGGCTGGGCAGTGACGGTAGTGTCTCTGCCACCAAAAATAATATCCGAATTATCGGCGAAAATACTGACAGTTATGCCCAGGGGTATTTTGTTTATGACTCCAAAAAAGCCGGCGGGCTGACCGTTTCTCATTTACGGGTCAGTGAGCATCCTATCCGTTCAGCGTATCTGATCCGTCAGGCCGGTTTTGTCGGCTGCCATCAGCCCCAGTTTCTGGATAAATATCCGATGGCGGAGCACCTCAGCCCCGGCGGGATCTTTCTTTTGAACACACCGCATCCCCCGGAAAGCGTCTGGCAGACCCTGCCCCGGGAAGTTCAGAGTGTGCTGAACGAAAGACAGGCCAGGTTCTTTACCATTAATGCAGCGAAAATAGCCCGGCAGTGCGGGCTGGGGGCGCGTATTAATACGGTCATGCAGATGGCATTTTTCAGTCTGACCCGGGTTATCCCGCAGGAACAGGCCAGCCAGGCTCTGGAAGCGGCACTTGAACGCAGTTATCGCAGCAAAGGACAGGAACTGGTCGAAAAAAACTGGCAGGCACTCGCTCTGGCGCGGGGATCGTTGCATGAAATTCCGTTGCAGCCGGTCTCTGACGCAAGCAGGCCACGTCCGCCGGTGGTCTCTGATGCCGCGCCGGACTTTGTCAAAACCGTGACTGCCGCCATGCTTGCCGGTATGGGTGATAAACTGCCGGTTTCCGCCCTGCCCCCCGACGGTACCTGGCCTTCCGGCACAACGCAGTGGGAAAAACGGAACATTGCCAGCGACATTCCCATCTGGAAGCCAGACCTCTGTACTCAGTGTAATCACTGCGTCGCTGCCTGCCCTCATGCGGCGATCAGGGCCAAAGTGGTCGCACCGGAAGCGCTGGATGAGGCCCCGGTCTCCCTGCAATCACTGGATGTTAAGTCCCGGGATATGCGTGGCCGGAAATATATTCTGCAGGTGGCCCCGGAGGACTGCACCGGCTGTAATCTCTGCGTGGAGGTGTGTCCGGCTAAAGATCGCCAGCAACCGGAGATTAAAGCCATCAATATGCGCTCGCACCTTGAACATGCTGAAGAAGAAAAAACAAACTTTGATTTCTTCCTGCAACTGCCGGAAATGCAGAGCCAGCAACTGGAGCGGATTGATATACGCACATCACAGTTACTGACGCCGTTGATGGAATATTCCGGAGCCTGTTCCGGGTGTGGCGAAACCCCTTATATCAAGTTGTTAACGCAATTGTGGGGCGATCGGCTATTGATTGCCAACGCAACCGGCTGCTCATCGATTTACGGCGGTAACCTGCCTTCCACTCCCTATACAACAGACCGTCACGGACGCGGGCCGGCCTGGGCTAACTCGTTGTTTGAGGATAACGCAGAATTTGGTCTGGGATTCAGACTGACGACCGATCACCGTAAAAACCGGGTGTTACGGTTACTCGACCAGTGCCGTGAGTTGATCCCGGAGACATTATTTGCCGCACTGCAGCAACCGGCGGAAACAGAACAACGGCGCGAGCAGATAACCGCACTGCAGGCAGCACTCAACGGGGTGCAGGATCCGCTGGCAGCAGAACTGCAACGGGATGCGGATGCACTGGTGGATAAGTCTGTCTGGCTTATCGGCGGAGATGGCTGGGCCTATGATATCGGTTATGGCGGGCTGGACCATGTGCTCAGCATGGATGAGAACGTCAACGTGCTGGTACTGGATACGCAGTGTTATTCCAATACCGGCGGGCAGGCGTCAAAAGCGACACCGCTGGGTACGGTGACGAAGTTCGGAGAGCACGGCAAGCGTAAGGCCCGCAAGGATCTCGGGGTCAATATTATGATGTACGGACATGTGTATGTGGCTCAGATTTCGCTGGGAGCCCAGCTTAATCAGACAGTCAAAGCCATACAGGAAGCAGAGGCCTATCCGGGACCGTCTCTGGTTATCGCTTACAGTCCCTGCGAGGAGCACGGCTATGATCTGGCACTGAGCCATGACCAGATGCGTCAACTGACAGCCACCGGCTTCTGGCCCCTGTACCGCTTCGACCCGCGCCGCAGTGAAACCGGTAAGCCGCCACTGAGCCTGGACTCACGTCCTCCGTCAGATGCACTGGCAGAAACGCTGGGCAATGAGCAGCGGTTCCGGCGCCTTAATCAGCAGCAGCCGGAAGTCGCTGAACAGCTCTGGAAAGACGCGGCAGAAGATTTACAAAGACGTTATGATTTTCTGGCAACACTTGCTGAGAAATAGCGCCGGACTGCTATTGTCTAAGACGGCTTCCGGTCACCGAAGCCGTCGCGGAAACCCCACGCATATCAGCGACGTCCGCCGCTGATATGCCAAAGCCGGCCTTCCGTGCCGGCGCTATCCCCGGAGCAGCCTTATTTCCGCCCGCACGGATAAAAAAGCTGCTATCGCTGCCATTTCCTGCTAAATTACTGGTTATATAACCAGTCATCGGGTGTAGTGATCATGTTTGTGGAATTAGTATACGATAAGCGCAATGTCGAAGGTTTAGAGAACGCGAAAGAGATTATTCTGGAAGAACTGACCCGCCGGGTTCATAAAATTTTTCCGGAGGCCAGCGTGCGGGTCAAGCCGATGCAGGCAAATGGCCTCAACAGTGATGCCAGCAAAAGTGATCGTGAAAAGCTGAACCGTATGCTGGAAGAGATGTTCGAAGAATCTGATATGTGGCTGGTCAGCGACTATTAGTCGCCCCCGCCTGCCATCAGAGGAGGTTTTCTTCATCCCCTGCCACGATCTCCCGCTTTCCGGCGGGCTGGTAGTTATGCCGCCCGCCCTGTTCTGTGTACAACGATATCAATGAAATCATCCGCAAGGGTGATACTGAGAAACCAACGGTAACAGGCTGAATAATGAGACGATTTGAAGGAAAACGCATACTGATCACGGGGGGGACCAATGGCATGGGATTAGCGGGTGCCTTGCGTATAGTGAAAGAAGGCGGTCAGGTCGCGATTACCGGACTTCATCAGCAACGTTTACAACAGGCTAAGAAAATCCTCCCGGACACATCACTGATACTCAAAAATGATGCCGGATGCGAAGCTGATAGTTCAGCGCTTAGAGATTCGATTCTTCAATGGGGAATGCTTGACGGACTATGGCTGAATGCCGGATTTGCAGAAATTGGCTCTCCTGAGTCAGTTACCGCAGAGACATTTAACCGTATGATGAATACCAACGTACGGGGGCCGATGTTACAACTCTCAGCCTTATCAGGCTCCCTGAATGCTCATAGTTCAGTTCTGGTGACCTCATCGTCTTCTGTTTACGAAGGTGCAGCCATGACGAGTTTGTACGCTGCCACTAAAGGCGCGGTAATCGCTATGGTTAAAAGCTGGGCCTCCGCGCTTGCAGAGCGCCAGATCAGAGCCAATACGTTAGTCCCTGGTCCAATCGAAACCAACTTCAGACACTTTTTACCTGAAGAATCGCGTCAGAATTTTGAAAGTTCAGTGGTCAGCCAGGTCCCCCTGGGCCGGATTGGCACTGCAGAAGAAGCTGCCGCCGTTGCGTTGTTTCTTCTCTCTGACGATTCATCCTTCGTGACAGGAAGTCAGTACGCCGTGGACGGAGGGTTAATTCATTACTAATGAAGACTCCCGGAGTAAGGCTTATGTCTCTCACCTAAGTCTCCGTTCCACACTCCGTAAAAACGTCCTGACCGGGGGCAACCTGAATGTCAGAGAGTGAATTAAACAGAAGATCATACCGGCGGGAGGTCATTTTTCTTCGCCGATCTCACCTGAACCAACGCTGAGAAAATATGCCCCTGAAATACATTTATCTGCCCCTGTCTCTGTTAATAACCGCCTTTTGTCTGCCGGTCATTGCCTCCCCCCGCCTTGCCCCGGAGCAGGCAAAACTGGCTGAACAACAATTGCATGCGCGGGCCGGCTTTGCAGAGCTTGATCTTGCCACCGGCGCGCTCCGTGAAAGTTATCGTTCCGGGGAACGCTTCCCGATGATGAGCACTTATAAAGTCCTGCTATGCGGCGCGGTATTAGCCCGTATCGATTCCGGGCGGGAGCAGCCAGAACGTCGCATAATGTATCGTCAGCAGGATCTGGAAAAGTATTCCCCTGTCACGAAGCAGCATCTCAATGAGGGGATGACTATTGCCGGATTATGCGATGCCGCCATCACGATGAGTGACAACACGGCGGCTAATTTACTGCTCTCCTCTATCGGAGGACCGCAGGCGTTAACCCGGTTTTTACGCCAGACAGGCGACCCGATGACCCGGCTTGATCGTCAGGAGCCGGAGTTAAACGAAGCCCTGCCAGGCGACCCGCGCGATACAACGACACCAGAGGCCATGGCTCGAACACTGCGCAACCTGTTAAGCGGTAAAATACTGACCGCAGCCTCACAACAACAGTTACTGCACTGGATGATAGCGGATCAGGTCGCCGGGCCGCTTCTGCGTAAGGTACTTCCTGCGGGCTGGTTTATTGCGGATAAATCAGGAGCTGGTGAACATGGCTCACGCGGCATCATCGCGGTAACGGGACCTGCCGGGAAACCGTCACATATCGTGGTCATCTACATCACAGATAATGATGCAAGCATGGACGTACTGAACAGACAAATTGCCGGTATAGGGGCTGCGATGTTCAGCGACCTGACCGGGAGACCGGAAAAAACGACAAAGCCATAATATAAAAAAACACCGGTGAGAACCGGTGTTTCAGAGAGTCAGATCAGTTACTTACGGTCAATGGAGTATTTACCAGGGCCGGTCAGTGCCAGTGCCAGGAAACCCCCCGCAATGCTGATATTTTTATAGAAGTTGATCATCGCCATATACTGAGCCATCCCGGTCATATGCCAATACTGATGCCCCATCAGGCCGGTGATCACCGTATAAACAGCCAGCACAATCGCCAGCGGGCGGGTATAGAAACCGGCAATAATCAGGATACCGAAGCCCAGCTCAACAATAACGGCAATAGCTGCGGCCACTGCGGGTAACGGAGCGCCGACAGACGCCATATAACCAATGGTGCCTGAGAAACCGATCAATTTTTCCCAGCCGAACAGCACAAACAGGACCATTAACAGAATACGGACTAATAACAGCAGACCGTTACGATATTTTTCTAATGACAGATATTGCATAGTATGACCCTCGCCTTAAAAGTGCTTATCCCCCCGACTGACCGGTATGGAAAGTCTGTTTATAAGCATTAACATTCTGATTAATAATATTTTTATGACAGCGCCCGGTACCCGGTGGTAGCGGAAACTATCGGTTAATGCGCTTTCAATTTTAAACCGCACCCGTGACCTGAACGATTATGCCAGCGAAACGTAAGTTACCCTGTCTCGGTGATCTGCCACACGCTAACTCACCCGGCCTGATCTTGACTCTTTATGAGCCGGGAATTATTGCATTCCTCTGCCTTGCCAGCGGAATGTCGTCATAGTACATCAACTAAATTGAGCATCAATATCCGTAAAAAAGACAGACTGTCCCTTTACAGTGGACAATCATCCTCAGAAGCGTCTTAATTTTTGCAGAAGACAGCGTTTTTCTGTCATAGTACAGGGAAAGGAAGGAGTTAACCTTCTGTTTTTATTAAAAAAGAATCGTAACCGGTTGGTACGGGAATACCATGATAACGGTACACTCTATCTGTGAGACAGTCGGCGTTCATTCATTTTTTTTGAACAACTAAAGCAAAACTTTGCCTGATTATTTATATGGCGGGCATTGGCTGAAGCCATTCTGTCGTAGCAGGAGGCCATCAGGGGCCCTCTGTCTCTGACGGCAGGGGGAAAAGCTGCTCGCTGATAAAAGTAAGTAATGCGCGGATCACCGGGTTGTGCTGGCGATGCTGAGGGTACAGTGCATTCAGCGTTAATCCCGGCGGGGTAAAATCCGTAAGAATGCTGATCAGCCTGCCCTGCCGGATAGCTTCCCCGACCACAAAATGCGGTAGCAGCGCGATCCCCAAACTGGCTTCGGCGGACTCTCGTATCACTTCCCCGTTATTACTGGTCACCGGGCCACTGACAGGGACAGGATAACGTTGCCCGGCAACGGTCAGTTCCCAGCCTTGTTGTCCTTCCCGGCCATACCGCAGGCATTGATGTTGCAGCAGATCATCCGGATGTTGCGGAACACCGGCAGACTGCAGGTAAGACGGACTGGCACAGAGAACCATCGGCAGAACATCCAGTTGACGCGCGATCAGACCTGAATCAGCCAGAGCACCAATTCTGAACGCTAAATCAACCCCTTCCCCCACCAGGTCAACGAACCGGTCATTCACTTCGATAGCCAGGGTCACCTCCGGGTGTTGCTGCTGAAACCGGGAAAGTAACGGCGCAACATGACGCAGACCAAAAATATGGGGAAGACTTATCTTAAAACTGCCCATCAGCCGGGTCTGGCGCAGGGAGATCGCTTCTTCTGTTTGTCTGACTTCATCAAGGATCCGGCTGGCATGGCGGAAGAAAACCTGACCGACATCAGTGACCGATAAGCGGCGGGTATTCCGGACCAGTAAACGTGTTGCCAGCCGGGTTTCTAATGCAGCGACGCGGCGACTGACAAATTGTTTGGAAAGCATCAGCCGTTCAGCGGCTGCAGTAAAACTACCGGTGTTGACCACCATAATAAAAATACGCATATCTTCAAGAGTCATAAAAAAGATTCCGGTAAGCTTTAATGCCGCCTGCCTGCAGACGGATCCCTGACGGCAGTTTATCATTTACAGGCCCGTATCCTCCTGCTCAGTTGAGGATTTCTGTATTGGCATGAAACGGTTGCACTCGTCAGGACAGGCGGATATGTTAAATCAGAATGATGACAAACCGGGAACAGGCATGGAACAGAATATTAATATTTTCGGGCAGCCGACAGGCCCCGCGCTGGAAAACTGGCAGGCACGTACTTTTCCCGGTCCGGTTACACTGACCGGACAATACTGCCGTCTGGAACCGCTAAATGCCGGGCAGCACACCGACCACCTTTATCAGGCTTTTCATCCGGCCACCGGTAATCCGGCTTTCTGGACCTACCTGTCCGTCGGGCCTTTCGATGATCCTCAGAGTTTCAGTGCGTTTATCCGTACAGCCGTCGCCAGCCGTGACCCGCTTTATTTTGCTGTCGTGGATCTGCGCTCTGAGCGGGCCGTCGGCCTGCTTTCTCTGATGCGTACAGATGTCAGAAACGGGGTGACTGAAGTGGGCCATGTGATGTTTTCACCGTCTTTACAGCGGACCATTTTATCCACCGAAGCCCAGTTCCTGCTGATGCAGTATGTGTTTTCAGCACTTAAGTATCGTCGTTATGAATGGAAATGTGACAGTCTGAATGCCCCCTCCCGTAATGCAGCCTTACGGTTAGGTTTTCAGTTTGAAGGCATTTTTCGTCAGGCGGTGGTGTACAAGGGACGCTCCCGCGATACGGCCTGGTTTTCGGTCATCGACAGCGACTGGCCGAGACTGAATACAGCCTTTCAGCGCTGGTTATCTGCAGATAATTTCAATGCACAAGGGGAACAACTGTGCCGGTTACAGCAAATGATCCGACAAGCGCAAGCGGCAGCTGAGCCGCGTGGTTAGCCGTCTGTCGTTTTTCCGCCAGCCTGAGACGTCGTCACAATGACCATTCCCGGAGATAATCCCCTTCCTGGTCGGCCGATCGCCCTGCCCTCAGGACAGTTCCTGACACAGGGAGTATGCAGCGAGGTCTTTCCCCTGCTGGCCTGTGTGACATTCGATATTGCTCACTACCATTTCCGGGAGTTTGAGAGATATGCGATCCCCTGTCCGCAGGCTGTCCGTCTTGCCGCCCCGAAGCGTCAGGCGGAATATCTTGCCAGCCGATGGCTGGCCGGGACTGTTTTTTCCCGTTACGGGATCTCTGATTTTATACTGACCAATAATGCGGATCGTTCCCCCCGCTGGCCCGCAGGATTCACCGGTTCTTTATCCCATAGTGCCGGGACGGCTTTTCTGCTGGCTGATAACCAGGGCCGTCTGACAGGAAATGATGTAGAGCAATGGGTCAGTCACACCACTGCCGATGAAATTACCGGCTTATTAATGAATGAACAGGAAAAATCGCTGCTGAAATCCTGCTCTCTGCCCTGGCCTGTGGCTGTGACGGTGCTTTTTTCGCTGAAAGAGAGCCTGTATAAAGCCCTGTGGCCCATCGTTGGTCGGTATATCGATTTCCTGCAGGCAGAAATTACGGTGTTTGACCCGAACACCGGTCACGCTTCCCTGCGTCTGAGGGAGACCCTGGGGGAAACACTGCCTCAGGGGCGCCACTTTCCGGCAAGATTTCTGCGAACAGAGACACAGGTTTTTAGCTGGATAGTGACCGCCTAGTCTGTTACCCGGCACAGCGGAACGTCATATTGTAGCGATATCCACCGGTCAGCGGGTGGAAGCCGGGTTTCACCGGCGCGATACCATGAAAACGTAATCTGGAGCGTCCTCCCCAGACAACGACATCTCCATGTTCCAGCAGTACCCGCGTCAGGGCATCCGACCGTTCAAAACCGCCGAACTGAAACACTGCGGGTAATCCGAGAGAAACGGAAACGATAGGCTGGCGTAAATCCTTCTCATCTTTGTCCTGATGCAGTGTGAGTTTACTGCCCGGCGCATACCTGTTCATCAGGCACGAGTCCGGCAAAAAACCGCTAAAGCCTGCATTGCCTGCAGCCCGGACAGCAAACTGCTTCAGTTCTGCCGGTAAACTGACCGGCGTCACAGGCATACTTTCCGGATAACCGCCCCGTGAACCACAGTGGGTCATCGCCACCGACATCCGGAACCCGCCCGGCGTGATCCGATGCTGAAACGGACGCAGCGAAGCCACCTGCATAATGTGGCGGAATAACCACTGAGCATCGTCTCTGGCATAACGACGCAGGATCATTGCATCTTCTGCCAGCACCTCCTGCCAGGGGGTTTCACCTTCAAACAGATCCAGCATCAGGTCACGTCTCTCCTTTAATGATCCTGTGAAACCAGGAATGATTTAAATAAAGGTGAACTCCAGGTCACGAATTTATTTCCCTCGCGGATAATCAGAAAAACGGCAAGATGCTGTTTAATGGCCAGCGCTTTGGCTTTTTCTGTGCCAAGTACCATCAGTCCGGTATCCCAGCCATCGGCCTCCATCGCTGTGGTGGCGATAACAGTGGCTGAAGCCAGTTTATGCTCAATCGGCCGGCCGGTCGCCGGGTCAATAATATGAGAGATCCGTTTACCATCCAGCTCATAGTAATTCCGGTAGTCTCCGGACGTACTGATCCCATGTCCTTGCAGATCGACCACTGCCTGCGCCACATCCTCCTGGTCCGTCGGTTGCTGGATAGCCACACGCCAGGGACGTCCGCCGGCACTCTGGCCCCGCGACAGCAAGGCTCCTCCCACCGAAACCAGATAATTGGTGACACCTTCAGATTCCATCAGCCGTGCCAGATGATCGGTCGCGTACCCTTCACCCATAGTTGACAGGTCCACATACAATCCTGGCAGATCTTTTTGCAGTGCCTGACCCTGTGAGGTCTGAATGACTTTCAGATGTTGCAGTCCGGTGAGAGCTTTAGCACTGTCAATAGCTTGCGGATCCGGCGTATGTTCGGGAGCCGCAACCGGGCCAAAGCCCCACAGATTCACCAATGGCCCGACCGTAATATCCATCGCACCGTCAGTTTTCTTCCCGATACGTAAGGCCATCGTCACGATATCGGCCATCCCTTCACTGACCGGCCAGGGAGCTGTTCCCTGGTACTGGTTGAAACGGGATAACGCAGAATCCGCTTTCCAGGTCGAGAGTTCCTGATCGTCATGACTCAACTGGCGGCTAATCGCCTCCTGTAACTGCGGAAGTCGGGCCGCCGGAACACCGGCAACAGTAACACGCCAGACGGTCCCCATCGTTTTACCTGACAGTACACTGTTTTGTGCCGAAGCCGTTGGTGAATTATCACAACCAGTGAGGGCCAGAGTTGCAGCAAACAGCAAGCCCGCACCTAAAAATGCTTTCATCAATGATCACCTGAAATATAGAAACATGTGTGCAAACCGTCCTTCTGCACGCTTTTGCGTCAGGAGTAACGTCTCACTGCACCCTACAGAGGCGGCATATTAACAAAACTGACGCGCTTTACCGTGAACATCCGTGCTACACGCTGGCATAGTTATTGCATTTTTCAAAGCCGGTCTGGTGTCAATGATGAGGTGTATAGATGAAAATGAATCCGATATTCACCCGTAAACTGAAAGGGCTATGGACAGAGTGGATCGCTTCCGGTGTATTAACTCAGGCAGGAGCCGCGCTGGAAGGTAATTATTCGGGGAGTTACTCTCAGGTTATGTCTGCAGAACCCGCTGATGAAGCCTGTCGTTATGACACTGAAAAACCCAGATAAAATATTTTTCCGAAGCTTCAGCAGGAAATGATACGGGGAATAACATCAGGTTATTCCCCGCCATCCATCAGAACTGGTAGACCAGTCCAACGCCAACGATATTATCGGTATTAATACCCGCGCTTTCAGTGAAGTCGTTATTTTTCATCAGATTAATCTGATAATCCACATAGGTCGACATGTTTGTATTAAAGTAATAGGTAGTACCGACATCAATGTATTTTTTCAGGTTCTGCGAGCCGTATTTACCAATATCACTGCCACGTGAAGTCACATAAGCCAGGGACGGACGTAAACCAAAGTCAAACTGATATTGTGCTACTAATTCCCAGTTATCTGCTTTATTCGCATAGCCGTAAGCCGTGGAGCTGCTGGTTCCGAAGCGGGTTGCGTTGTAAGAACGCGTGTACATCGCCGCCAGATAGACGTCATTCGCATCATATTTTACACCACCGGTATAAGCCTGAGCTTTATCGCCGCTACCCAGAATATGATTGTTGCCAACGGAGTAATTATTCTGCTGGTCGGTACGATCAGATGAGAACATCGCCCCCCCCAGAGAAACACCCTGACCCAGATCGTAGGTCGCGCTCATCCCCCAGCCATCGCCGTTCTGGCCTAAGACATCGCGACCATTGGCTGTTTCAGTCCCACTGCCGTTTTTACCCTGGTACTGAACCGCAACATTCAGTCCATTAATCAGGCCCCAGAAATCAGTATTACGATACGTTAATAATCCGCTGGAACGCTGGAACATAAAGTTATCAGCACCGTACGTATCTCCGCCAAACTCCGGTAACACATCCGTCCAGCCAGAGACATCGTAAATTACACCATAATTACGACCATAATCTAAGGAGCCGTCATTATCGAATTTCAATCCGGCAAAACCGACACGGGTGTAATTATCTGCAGCACCGTCCGCTTCTGCGTTATTCGCAGCCATCTGGTATTCCCATTGGCCATAACCCGCTAACTGATTAGAGATTTGCGTTTCACCTTTAAAGCCTAAACGCACATATGACTGGTCGCCGTCCTGACCGTTATTACCGGAAAAATAATGCAGGCCATCAACCTTACCGTACAGATCTAACTGGTTGCCGTCTTTATTGTAAATCTCAGCGGCATTGGCTGTGCCCGCCGCCAGAAGTGCAGGAACCAGTAATGAAAGAACGCTTAATTTCATGTTATCACCCTCAAGTGGACCTTCCGGCGTCAGTGACGCTCCGGGTCAATGTATAAAAATGTCAAAAAAATACACGTAACATCATGTTAAATCAGGAAAGCTGTCTTTCTATCAGCGAAATGATACTAAACAGACTAAATAGTTTCAATTTCTTTGAAATTAGCGACAAAGTATTTCTACCGGGAACTTTCTTAATTTCATTATTCTCTTTTAATCCGCACTATTGGTCAAATCAACTAAAAATCATCTTAAAAAATCAATAGCGCACTTATTGCAAAAGAATTTTGTAAAGATCCACAAAATTCAAAAATATAAAAATCACCGCACTCAAAGGTAAACAAAGCGTAGAACGGGGAGATATAATTCTTCTTGCTATCATCATTTATTTCATTATTACCTTCATTCCCCCGAATGATTTTTATAATTCCCTCCGGGCCATTGGCCCGGTTTTTTTATGCCTTTTTGCAATAGTATGTCGTAATATTATTGCGTTTTAGTCGCCCCCCATTCTGCCGGTATCTCCCGCCCTGACAAAGACTACCTGCCATCTGTGCAGAAATATATTTAATCAGTGAAGTAATGTTATTAAAAAATTTAATTTACGGAAGGATCAGACTGGCGGATGAATACTGAAAGGATTCGGTTCTATTTAAATACGCCTTTTATTACTGAAAAAACGGTTCCTGCCATTCAATGAAATATTACAGATTTCGCTGAATGGAAATGGGGCGGCCTTTACTGCGCAACAGGGGAGTCCGGGCAGGGTTTATTTCGGACTCTGCCTTTACTTCCGCATTTTTTGACGATACTTTTAGCCGGTTAAGCTGTCTTCTGACAGAAAAGCAGTGGCATCCGGCGGTTAAAGACGGCCGGATAACGGCTGGTGGTACACAGCCTGACTGTGTGGATCCCCCTTCGTTTGTATGTTCTCTTTGACCTCAGGTTCAGATCGTTATGTCCGGAAAAAATAGCCAGTTGCCCTCAAGACCACTGTTCAAACTCATGATGTTGTTCAATGTCATCGTGGTCATTATTTTTCTGAGCATCATTTATGACAGCCTGGGGGCTCAGTTACACCATCAGCAGGCCTTACTGGGCAGTTTTTCCCGGTCTCTGCAATTACGTATCGATACCTACCGGTTCGCGACCTGGCAGATTTATCAGAATCAGAACAGCAGTACGGACAGCGATGATGATACTCCGGCCGCCGGACTGCAGGAAATTCGTTTGCGTCCGGATATCTATGCGCCGGTCACTGAACAGGGTAAGACCCAGGCACTGATCTTTGGTTCTCACGACAGCAGTACACTGGCAACCGCCAATAATATCTCTGACTTCCTGAATACGCTGTGGGGCATCAAAAAGAATGTCTGGTCCATGTATTATCTTAATGGTCAGGATAACAGCATGACGATGGTCTCTACCCTGCCCCTGAAAGATATGATGGTCCGCTATAACGGTGAAAGTATCACCGGGCTGGTTTCGACCCGCAGAGCTGAAATGCTTCAGCAAGCCAATACTCTGGATGAACGCGAAAGTTTTTCAGAGTTACGCCACACCGCAGACAGTAATGATTACTATTTTACACTGCGAACCACCTTTAACCAGCCAGGCCATCTGGCCACGGTATTGGCGTTTGATCTTCCTGTTAACGATTTACTGATCGGCAATCTCAGACCGGACCTGATGATGTTTCATGATACGGACTCCGGCAATCAGGATATATCGACAGCGGACAGACTGAACCTGGCAACAGCCTCAGTGGAATTATTCGCCCCGCTTTCATCGGCCTCCATGGTGATTACGTATCAGGTGTCAATCCTGATGTTGCTGAACCAGGCCATTCATGAGTTTGCTCTGACGCTCGGTTTGTGTCTGTTACTGTTTGTCCTGTCTCTGGCCACCAGCTTCCTGCTGCGCCGCTATCAGGCTCCGCAGGAAGATAAAACCAACCCTGAACTGGAGCTGTTGCGTATCCTGAATAAAGAGATGGTTGATAGCCTGCCGGTTGGATTTGTTATCTATGATTTCAATGCACATCGGGAAGTGGTCAGTAACGAGAAAGCCGCACAACTGATCCCGCATTTGAACCTGCAAAAAATTGTGTCGTTATCAGAAAATGCTCAGGGCATGCTGCAGGTCACAATTAATAATGAAGTCTACGAAGTCAGACACCAGCAGAGTCACTGTTCGCCGCAATACCGCTTCTTTATTATCAGTAATCAGGATCGCGAGATCCTGATCAATAAAAAACTGCAGCATGCACAGAAGGTGCTGGATAAAAATCACCTTATCCGTCGCCAGCTACTGGAAAATATCGGCCGGACCTTCCATCAGCCAGTATCACGCCTGCGTAACCATCTTTCTGCTCTGCAGGGCTCCGTCACCCTCTCCGACTGGCAGCCACTGGCTGATTACAGTGATCATCTGTTACGTCTGACAGATAATATTATTCTGCTTAATGAGCTTGAAAATCATCGCTGGTCAGCCCGGGAAGAGGCGTTCAGCCTGCAAAAATTGCTGGATGAAATAGTGACGGAGTTACTCCCTTCGCTAAATACCCGGGGGCTGAACATTATTGTCAATAATCTCTGCCCTGCCGATGAGATTCGCCTCGGTGACAGTACCATTGTCAGAAAAATCCTGATGACTTTATTGTGGTATTCCTTCGGAACCACCCATTGGGGAAAAATTTCTGTCCGGATCGGCGCAAGCCCGGAACAAACTGATCGACTAATGGTAAATATTGTAGATACTGGTCAGGGTCTGAATAAGACAGAGCTTGAGAACGTACATTTTCCGTTCAGTGGCGATGTCAGTACAGAGAATGACGAAAAGTCGAACAGTATGGACCTGTTTTTCTGTCGTCAGTTCTGTCAGGCGTTGAGCGGAAAACTGGATATTGTCTCTAAGACAGATCTGGGGACTCATTACAATGTCACTCTCTTGTTACCTGTACAGACTCAGGAAGCAGAGCAGGACGAGAAAATACTGGAAGGAATTACAGTATTGGTTGATGTGGTGGTTGATGATATCTATAAAATCGTTAGCCGTCAGCTGGAGTACTGGGGGGCCAAATGTGTCATTGCCGACGAGCGGGTTTCAGTCCAGGACTATGATTTCCTGATCACTGATGTCCCGGCCAGGCTTTCGGGATGGGCTGTACTTATCACGGGTACTGAACCCGGATACTCAGCTATTAACCCGCAGCAGTACCGTGCGAATTACAATCTGAATCAGGCACTGCTGGAAGCTCTGCTTTCATTGATTGAAAAACAACTGACCGAGGATGAGATGGAGGAAGCTCCTGAAAATAGCGGGAATTCAGTGCTGGAGGAACCCGGTTATTTTCAGATATTTAAGGATACTGTACCCGATGACGTCACTAAATTATCTCTTGAACTTGCTGATAAAGATTATGCCGCACTCGCTCTGACAGCACACCGGCTTAAAGGTGTTTTCGCGATGCTGGGTCTCGATGCCGGTAAAGCACAGTGTGAGCAGTTAGAGCTTTTCATTGAAAAGTGCGATGATTTAAACATTAAAGAAGCTGCCAGGGACATTGACGATTACGTCAACCAACTATTGCAGCAAGGTAAATAAAAAGATGAATAACTTAAACGTAATTATTGCCGATGATCACCCGATAGTTTTGTTCGGGATCCGTAAATCTCTCGAACAGATCGAGTGGGTCAATGTCGTCGGTGAGTTTGAAGACTCAACAGCACTTATCAATAGCCTGTCCAAACTCGAAGCCAATGTACTGATCACCGACCTGTCTATGCCGGGCGATAAGTATGGCGACGGGATCACGCTTATCAAATATATCAAACGTCATTACCCTGACCTGGCTATCATTGTTCTGACAATGAACAACAACCCGGCCATCCTGAGTTCCGTACTGGACCTGGATATTGAAGGGATTGTGCTGAAACAAGGTGCGCCGACCGATCTGCCTAAGGCGCTGGCCGCCCTGCAGAAAGGGAAGAAATACACTCCTGAGTCAGTCGCCAAGCTGCTGGAAAAAATCAGTGCCGGCGGGTACGGAGACAAACGTCTGTCACCGAAAGAAAGTGAAGTCCTGCGCTTGTTTGCAGAAGGTTTCCTGGTCACAGAAATTGCCCGCAAACTGAACCGTAGTATCAAAACTATCAGCAGTCAGAAAAAGTCGGCCATGATGAAGCTGGGGGTCGACAACGATATTGCCCTGCTGAACTACCTTTCTTCAGTGAGCAGCAGCTTACCCAAAGAATAATCCGCGTCCGTTGCCCTGCTGTTACGGCAGGGCACTCCCCGGTCACACCGCCCTTTCCGCCTGACAGGTTCCGTATGCCCGCCCTGCGTCACTCCCGGCTCCTGCTTATCGGCCCTGCCCCCGACACCCGATTTACTCTGCCAATGCCCGTTCATGCCTGATACGTTCCACATACCCGGCCAGCGTCGTACCCAGTTCCTGTAAGGTCACAGGTTTTGAGAGACAGGCATCCATCCCCGCCTCCAGACAGTGCTGTTTTTCATCGGCCAGCGCATTAGCGGTTACCCCGATCACCGGGCGAGTCCAGCCTGATTCACGTAGCGTCCGCGTCAGCAGATAACCATCCATATTCGGCATATTCACATCACTGAGAATGATATCAGCATCAATACGTTTCAGTACGTTCAGTGCATCCACGCCGTCCTGAGCCGTTTTTACCTGATAGCCAATGGTGTGTAACTGGCCGGATAAAAGCATCCGGTTGATAGGATGATCATCAACGACCAGAATCAAAATATCATCGTGGCACGCCGCTTTCGGTTTATCTTCCGCCGCCATTGCCGGGTATTTATTCTCAATGGCCGGACGGTAAATCCGCCGCAGGAGATCCGGTAACTCATGAGGCATGGAGGTCGTCATCACCCAGGTGCCAGGCTGAACTTCCATCGGGAAGCCGGTATGTTCACTACTGAAACAGATACGCGCCCGGCATACCAGTCCATTGCCTTCATCACTATCGGTAATATAGATATCTTCCGGAGTCAGTTGTGCCCGGTCCCGGCTGACGATAATCGACAGTGCCTGCAGATTACGGGTCAGGTAATCTGCGTACATCGTATTTTTCAGGTCAATACATACCCGCCGGCCGGTGAGATCGGTGACTGCAGGCTGCCACTGCCCCTGATAAACCGGGATACGTACCGTAAACTGACTGCCCATTCCCGGCTCGGATTCCACGGCGATATCCCCGTCCATCATGCTGACCAGTTTCTCACAAATAGCCAGCCCCAGTCCGGTGCCCTGGAAGTTACGCTGAACGCCCGTCCCGACCTGGAAGAACGGATCAAATAGCCGTAATACATCCCGGGTTGGGATCCCTACGCCGGTATCACGCAGCCGGAAGGCCAGATACCCCTCATGCTGATACAGTTGTAAAATAATGCAGCCTGTATGCGTGAATTTTATCGCATTATTCAGCAAGTTAGAGACTACCTGCTGCAGACGCATCGGGTCAGCAAACAGGGATGTCGGGACATCATGCTCAATCATGCAATAGAGAGTCAGCCGTTTTTTTACGACCAGCGACAGATAGTTAGAAATAATGTGCCCGACCATTTCTTGCGGCGAGAACAGGCAAGGTTCGGTCTTCAGCTGTTCAGATTCAATCTTCGAGAAATCAAGAATATCGTTAATAATTTTCAGCAACAGATCTGACGAGTTGTTCATGGCACTGACCAGCGCTTCCGTATTCCTGGGCAGCTCGCGGGTTTTCAGTAAGTCCAGATTACCGATAATGCCATAAAGCGGTGTGCGCAATTCATGACTGACCGTCGCCAGGAACATCGATTTTGACTGACTGGCCTGTTCTGCAGCATCCGCAACTTCCTGCAATGACTGCTCCATCTTGATCCTGGCGCTGACATCCACCAGTACACAAATCGCGACATCCTCATTACGATAACGGCTATGCACAAAACTGATTTGCAGATTCGTGTTGGAACCCGTCAACACATCAACAAAATTAACCTGCTGTCCACTGATGATATCGGTCAGCCGGGCTTTATCTTCAGCGGTCAGCAGACTCAGATAATTATGGGCAAGCTCGTTGCTGAGGACGTTACTGCCATCACTGGTCCGTAAAATACAAATACCGACCGGCGCAGAGGCGACAATTTTTCGGTTAAATTGCTCATGTTCCTCAAGACGGATCGCATTTTCCTCCGCCGGATAGAGCATTCGCCGCTCGAAAATGATCGTCAATACCATCAGTAATAGTGCACTGAAGATATTCAGTAAGACGGCGTTGATAATCATCAGCTTCATTTGGTTGAACAGCAAGTCGGTAGACAGTGAATACACAATACTGAACGGGCTTGATGTCAGCGACTGCTTAAGGATCAGCTGACGGTAGCCGTCGCTGTAACCGAACCAGACCTTATCGTCCGGAAGCCATTCGAAGGTGCTGCTGTTAGCGTCCTTATCGGTGGACAACAGCAACTGGTTATCACTGTTAACAATGGACGTCACCACCGGCACACTGCCCGGGGTCGTCAGCTCATCCAGCCGAAGATTTTGCTCAAAACTCAGTAGTGCCACCGGCTGATTACCGGTATAAACCGGCATCATCATATAGAACGCCCCGACCCCCGGCTGGTTACCGGCAGTGATCCAGTAAACGGGGTTACGCTGCTCATTGGTGCTACTGTTATGGAACCGTAAAACATTTTCCTGCAGCGAGCGGGTACTGAAATCACCACTGACATCACTGTTCCCGAAAGAGAAGGTGGCCAGGCAATTACTGCCATTATTCAGCAGGAAAATCCGGCTCATCTCATATGAAGAAACATACTGGCTTTCCCAGTAATGTATGAACCCCCCCAGGGTGGATAAGGTCGTGCGCCAGGTGGCATTGGTCGTATTGCAATCATCATCACTGAACAGCGGGGAATAGCGGGGAGAAAAATCTTTATTCCCGCTGCTGAGGATAAAGGTATTTCCATCCGGGGTATTGTTCAGCTGACCCTCAGTAATATATTTAAGCTCGCGCATGGCTTCATTCGTATGCGCGACATACCAGGCCGCCTGGCTAAAGTTACCGGACAGTTGTTCCCTGATATCCGACTCTTTCTCATGCAATACATTCAACAGATAAAATGCACTTAGCAGACCGCCCAGTAACCAAAGCAAAAGCGCCAGGATCCGGAACAGGTAACGGGAGACACGTAATGTGGTACGAAAAGAGACGAGATATTTCAAAGGATACTCACTGCAGTAAGCCTGGAAAATTCAATGACGGAAGGAAACCCTGCACATCATCACTATAACGCTACAGTCTTCCCTGAAGGGAGTAAGATTATCACAACCCGCGCCATATTGTCGTGGTTGTCACGGGACAGGCACAGGTAAAAAAAAGAGACACCGCAATGCGGTGTCTCCCGGGGTTAACCTGAAAACGTGAAGAATTTATTCTTGGTCTTCCGGTGCCGCATCATCATCTGATTCGGCTTCCTGAACAATGTCGTCTTCACCTTCTGCAACCGTACCATCAATAGCATCCAGTTCATCTTCTTCAACCGGTTCAGCCACACGTTGCAGGCCCACGACATTCTCATCTTCCGCAGTACGGATCAGTATCACGCCCTGTGTATTACGGCCAACCACACTGACTTCAGAAACACGGGTACGTACCAGGGTACCGGCATCGGTGATCATCATAATCTGATCACTGTCGACCACCTGCACCGCACCGATCACCGGACCGTTACGCTCTGTCACTTTGATAGAGATAACACCCTGAGTGGCACGGGACTTCGTCGGGTACTCGGTATTATCCGTACGTTTACCGTAACCGTTCTGTGTCACTGTCAGGATCGCACCCTCTTCACGAGGAATGATAAGTGAAACCACCCGGTCATTTTCGGCCAGTCGAATACCACGAACACCTGATGCAGTACGGCCCATCGGTCTGACAGCCTGTTCAGAGAAGCGAACCACCTTACCGGCAGCAGAGAACAGCATCGCTTCATCATTACCGTCAGTCAGTGCCACACCGATCAGCTCATCGTCATCACGCAGGTTGACGGCGATGATCCCGGCGCTACGCGGACGGCTGAATTCGGTCAGGGCGGTTTTCTTCACGGTACCGCTGGCGGTCGCCATAAAGATATTCAGTCCTTCGGAGTATTCACGTACCGGCAGAATTGCGGTAATACGTTCGTTCGCTTCCAGCGGCAGCAGGTTTACGATAGGACGGCCACGTGACCCGCGGCTGGCTTCCGGTAACTGGTAGACTTTCATCCAGTAGAGGCGACCACGGCTTGAGAAGCAGAGGATAGTGTCATGGGTATTCGCAACCAGCAGACGATCAATGAAGTCTTCTTCTTTGATCCTGGCCGCTGACTTCCCTTTACCACCACGACGCTGCGCTTCATAATCGGTCAGTGGCTGATATTTCACATAGCCCTGGTGAGAAAGCGTAACGACGACATCTTCCTGATTGATCAGGTCTTCAAGATTGATATCCGCGCTGTTTGCCGTGATTTCAGTACGACGCTTATCGCCAAACTGTTCACGGACAGCCACCAGCTCTTCGCGGATAACTTCCATCAGACGGTCGGAATCCTGCAGAATAAAGATCAGTGCGGCAATTTCTTCCAGCAGCTGCTTATATTCATCCAGCAGTTTCTCATGCTCCATCCCGGTCAGTTTCTGAAGACGGAGATCCAAAATGGCCTGGGCTTGCTGTTCGGTCAGGTAGTATGCACCGTCACGAATACCGAATTCCGGCTCCAGCCATTCCGGGCGAGCGGCATCATCACCGGCTTTTTCGAGCATGGCGGCGACGTTACCCAGTTGCCACGCGGTGGCTACCAGACCGGCTTTGGCTTCTGCCGGTGAAGGTGCACGACGAATTAACTCGATAATCGGGTCAATGTTGGCCAACGCTACGGCCAGACCTTCCAGGATATGAGCACGGTCACGGGCTTTACGCAGTTCGTAAATGGTCCGGCGGGTCACGACCTCACGACGGTGACGTACGAAGGCCTCCAGAATATCTTTCAGCGGCATAATTTTTGGCTGCCCCTGATGCAGGGCAACCATATTGATCCCGAAAGATACCTGTAACTGGGTCAGTGAATAAAGGTTATTTAATACCACTTCACCGACGGCATCGCGCTTAATCTCAATAACGATACGCATACCGTCTTTGTCAGATTCATCGCGCAGCGCGCTGATCCCTTCGATTCGCTTCTCTTTAACCAGTTCTGCGATTTTTTCAATCAAACGTGCTTTGTTCACCTGATAAGGGATTTCGTGCACGATAATCGTTTCACGGCCGGTTTTGGCGTCAGTCTCGACCTGCCCCCGCCCGCGGATATAAATTTTGCCACGTCCGGTGCGGTAGGCCTCTTCAATACCACGACGGCCATTGATAATCGCAGCCGTCGGGAAGTCCGGGCCAGGAATGTGTTCCATCAGGCCTTCAACGGTGATCTCATTATCATCAATATAGGCCAGACAACCGTTAATCACTTCATTCAGGTTATGCGGAGGAATGTTTGTTGCCATCCCCACCGCAATACCGGATGAGCCGTTAACCAGCAAATTAGGGACTTTCGTCGGCAGAACTTCAGGGATCTGTTCTGTACCATCGTAGTTGGGTACAAAATCAACGGTTTCTTTGTCCAGGTCTGCCAGCAGTTCATGGGCAATTTTCGCCATACGGACTTCGGTATAACGCATGGCAGCTGCGGAATCGCCATCGATAGAACCAAAGTTGCCCTGCCCGTCCACCAGCATATAGCGAAGTGAGAAAGGCTGAGCCATACGGACGATGGTGTCATAAACGGCAGAATCACCGTGCGGGTGATATTTACCTATCACATCCCCGACAACACGGGCAGATTTTTTGTAGGCTTTATTCCAGTCATTACCCAGTTCGCTCATGGCAAACAGTACACGACGGTGTACGGGCTTCAGTCCATCACGGACGTCAGGTAATGCACGGCCAACGATGACCGACATGGCATAATCAAGATAAGAATTTTTTAATTCTTCCTCGATATTAACCGGTGTGATTTCTCTTGCTAAGTCGCTCATGGAGCCGATATCCCTCTAGATATTGCCGACTGTTAAGGCCGCAAATCATATCACAAACCAGCCCTGCGGTGAACGTCAGCGTCACATTAGTTGCCCCGGGACGCAGACGGAGGATGCCGCAGGCGCTGTAAGCGTTTATACTCGGGAAAATTTTGTCAGGAGTAGTGATATGAATATGCCTTCTCAGGAAAAACCACAGAACGTTGACCACCAGGAAATTGCGAAATTTGAAGCCGTTGCTTCCCGCTGGTGGGATTTGGAAGGTGAGTTCAAACCTCTGCACCGTATTAACCCGCTGCGACTGGGCTATATCAGTCAGAACAGTCAGGGCCTGTTTGGTAAGAAGGTACTGGATGTCGGTTGCGGCGGCGGTATTCTGGCCGAAAGCATGGCCCGTGAAGGTGCCCATGTCACCGGTCTGGATATGGGCGCAGAACCCTTAGAAGTTGCCCGTCTGCATGCCCTGGAAACCGGTGTTACCGTCCATTATGTTCAGCAAACGGTTGAAGAGCACGCCAGTGAGTTTGCCGGTCAGTATGATGTGGTGACCTGCATGGAGATGCTGGAACACGTCCCGGATCCGCAGTCTGTCATCCATGCCTGTGCAAAACTGGTGAAACCGGGGGGACAAGTGTTTTTCTCGACCATCAACCGTAACCCTAAAGCCTGGCTGATGGCGGTGTTTGGTGCGGAATACGTATTACGCATGGTGCCCCGCGGGACCCATGATGTAAAAAAATTCATTCGCCCGGCCGAATTACTTAACTGGGTGGATGAAACTCCCTTGCGTGAAGAAGGGATGACGGGCCTGCATTATAATCCGCTCACCAATCAGTTCCGCCTGGGCCGCGGCGTCGATGTCAATTATATGGTCCATACCAGCTGCCCGGAATAACACTGTCGTTTTTGCGGAGAGTTGTGCTGATATGTTTTCCGGCAGGCCGACAAAATTTTCCTGCCGGGAAATAATCCAGCTTTAGTCTCTTTTTTCACCCCGTTGTGCAGCTGTTCTTTTCCCGGCACCCCTGCTGTGCGCGAAAAATCGGCGACTGAGTCCGGAAAGAAAATTTTTCTTCAAATCGTTGACATCATCTTATGCCTTGAATCATGCGGGCTTCGAAAAAAACAGAAAAATACAACCCGGTTTAACATCATTTTTTTCTCTTGTTAAGTCGCAGGATCTCACTAAAATAAACCCTATCTTGTTATATATTTTCTGAACACCCCCTACATGTAGTGCTTATCCACAGTTTTATTCACAAAGGAAAATCTGTGCATAAGTGCCCGGAATATATAACTCACTGATACTCATGCATAGATAGGTAAACGCGACATGAATCAAAGTCTGCTCGTCACGAAACGCGATGGAAGCCAGGAACGAATCAACCTCGATAAAATACACCGGGTACTCGATTGGGCAGCGGAAGGTCTTCAGAATGTTTCGGTCTCTCAGGTCGAGCTGCGCTCCCATATCCAGTTTTATGACGGAATCAAAACCTCCGACATTCATGAAACCATCATCAAAGCTGCAGCAGATTTGATTTCGCGTGAAGCGCCGGATTACCAGTATCTGGCCGCTCGCCTGGCTATTTTCCACCTGCGTAAAAAAGCCTACGGCCAGTTTGAGCCACCTGCACTGCTGACCCATGTCCAATCCATGGTCAGTCGTGGGAAATATGATGCTCATCTGCTGGAAGATTACAGTGAAGAAGAGTTTGCCCTGATGGACGGCTTTATCGATCACTGGCGGGACATGAATTTCTCGTATGCCGCGGTTAAACAGCTGGAAGGAAAATATCTGGTACAGAACCGTGTTAACGGTGACATTTATGAAAGCGCCCAGTTCCTTTATATCCTGGTCGCAGCGTGCCTGTTTTCTGCATACCCGCGTGAGACGCGTCTTGACTACATCAAACGCTTCTATGATGCGGTATCTACCTTCAAGATTTCTCTGCCGACTCCTATTATGGCGGGTGTACGTACCCCTACCCGTCAGTTCAGCTCCTGCGTACTGATTGAGTGCGGTGACAGCCTGGACTCCATCAATGCGACGTCCAGTGCGATTGTGAAATATGTTTCACAGCGTGCGGGTATCGGGATTAATGCGGGCCGTATCCGTGCACTGGGTAGCCCGATCCGTGGCGGCGAAGCTTTCCACACCGGATGCATTCCGTTCTATAAGCATTTCCAGACCGCCGTGAAATCCTGTTCTCAGGGTGGCGTACGTGGCGGTGCAGCGACACTTTTCTACCCGTTATGGCACCTGGAAGTTGAAAGCCTGCTGGTATTGAAGAATAACCGTGGCGTTGAAGGTAACCGTGTCCGTCATATGGACTATGGCGTCCAGCTGAACAAACTGATGTATCAGCGTCTGCTGAAAGGTGAAGATATTACCCTGTTCAGCCCGTCAGATGTTCCCGGCCTGTACGATGCCTTCTTTGCTGATCAGGCGGAATTTGAACGTCTGTACACGCAATACGAGCAGGATAGCAGCATCCGTAAACAGCGTATTAAAGCGGTGGAACTGTTCTCACTGATGATGCAGGAACGTGCGTCGACCGGACGTATCTACATCCAGAACGTCGACCATTGTAATACCCACAGTCCGTTTGACCCGGCCATTGCCCCGGTACGTCAGTCTAACCTGTGTCTGGAAATTGCCCTGCCGACCCGTCCGTTAAACGACGTGAATGACGAAAACGGGGAAATAGCCCTTTGTACACTGTCTGCGTTCAACCTGGGCGCTATCAGCGACCTTAATGAACTGGAAGAGCTTTCCGTACTGGCGGTACGGGCACTCGATGCTCTGCTGGATTATCAGGACTACCCAATCCCTGCTGCAGAACGTGGCGCGATGGGACGTCGTACCCTGGGTATCGGCGTAATTAACTTTGCGTACTACCTGGCAAAACACGGTAAACGCTACTCTGACGGCAGCGCCAATAACCTGACCCATAAAACGTTTGAAGCCATTCAGTACTATCTGCTGAAAGCGTCTAACGAACTGGCAAAAGAGCAAGGTGCCTGCCCGTGGTTCAGCGAAACCACCTATGCCGCTGGCGTATTGCCTATTGATACCTATAAAGCTGACCTGAATGCTATCAGTGATGAACCACTGCACCTGGACTGGGAAGCACTGCGGGCATCAATTAAAGAACACGGCCTGCGTAACTCGACATTATCTGCCCTGATGCCTTCTGAGACATCTTCACAGATTTCAAACGCGACTAACGGTATTGAACCACCACGTGGTCACGTCAGTATCAAGGCCTCGAAAGACGGTATCCTGCGTCAGGTCGTTCCTGAGTATGATGCGCTGAAAGATCAGTACGAACTGCTGTGGGATCTGCCTTCGAATGATGGTTACCTGCAACTGGTCGGGCTGATGCAGAAATTTGTCGATCAGTCGATTTCTGCAAACACTAACTACGACCCTTCCCGTTTCCCTAACGGCAAGGTGCCGATGAAACAGCTGCTGAAAGACCTGCTGACGGCCTATAAATTCGGCGTAAAAACCCTCTATTACCAGAACACCCGTGACGGTGCAGAGGATTCTCAGGATGATCTTGCGCCGGCCGATGATGGTTGTGAAGGCGGCGCCTGCAAGATTTAACCCTTTCCGCCAGGGGACGCTTTTTGCCCCTGGCTTTAGTTAACCGCTGAAACGTCAGCCTGTATGAATCGGATGTTTCCTGATGGCCTATACTACATTTTCACAAAATAAAAACGACCAGTTAAAAGAACCGATGTTTTTCGGTCAGTCGGTCAACGTTGCCCGTTATGACCAGCAAAAATACGATATTTTTGAAAAACTGATCGAAAAGCAACTGTCCTTTTTCTGGCGTCCGGAAGAAGTGGATGTTGCCCGTGACAGAATCGACTATCAGTCGTTACCTGAACACGAAAAGCACATTTTTATCAGTAACCTGAAATATCAGACCTTACTGGATTCTATTCAGGGACGCAGCCCGAACGTGGCCCTGCTGCCACTGGTGTCGATTCCGGAGCTGGAAACCTGGATTGAAACCTGGGCATTTTCAGAGACGATCCACTCCCGGTCTTACACCCATATTATCCGTAACATCGTCAATGATCCGGCGCTGGTGTTCGACGATATTGTCACCAACGAACAGATCCTGAAACGTGCGGAAGATATTACCGGTTACTACGATGACCTGATCCGGATGACCAATTACTGGCACTTACTGGGTGAAGGTACTCACCAGGTGGCAGGTGAAGAAGTGGTGGTCAGTCTGCGTAACCTGAAAAAACAACTCTATCTGTGTCTGATGAGCGTCAATGCCCTGGAAGCGATCCGCTTTTATGTCAGCTTTGCCTGCTCATTTGCCTTCGCTGAACGCGAGCTGATGGAAGGTAATGCTAAAATTATCCGCCTGATTGCCCGTGATGAAGCACTGCACCTGACCGGTACCCAGCATATGCTGAACCTGATGCGCAGCGGTGAAGATGACCCGGAAATGAAAGAGATTGCCGCAGAATGCCAGCAACAGTGTTATGAGCTGTTTAAAAAGGCGGCCATCCAGGAGAAAGAGTGGGCAGAATATCTGTTCCGTGACGGTTCCATGATCGGCCTGAACAAAGATATCCTGTGCCAGTATATTGAATATATCACTAATATTCGTATGCACGCCGTCGGACTGGATCTGCCTTTCCAGACCCGTTCGAACCCAATCCCATGGATTAATTCATGGCTGGTCTCCGACAACGTCCAGGTAGCACCACAGGAAGTGGAAGTCAGCTCGTATTTAGTGGGTCAGATCGACTCTGAAGTCGGGGCCGACGATTTCAACGACTTCCAGCTGTAATCATGAACGGCAAATCTGCTACCGTAACGCTTACCCGCTCCGGCCAGCAGCTGGAATGTGTAGAGAGTGAACACCCTAACCTGCTGTGTGCACTTGAAGCACATCAGCTGGAGGTGGAGTATCAGTGCCGTGAAGGTTATTGCGGTTCCTGCCGCGTCAGGCTGTGCAAAGGGCAGGTATGCTATCGCAGCCAACCGCTGGCATTTATTCAGCAGGGAGAAATCCTCCCCTGCTGCTGTCAGCCCGTCGGGGATATTGAGCTGGAACTGTGAACCTGTTGCCGGGGAAAAGAGGTGTTCTTCACTTTTCCCCGGTGGCAGTTTTATCCGCCAGGTCAACGCGAATCCCATCCCGCCGGTAACGCCCCTGAGTCAGCCTCAGCCGGTAGTTTGAATATAAATTCCTGCGGGTAGCCTTTGTATCGGCGGCCTGTGCGCTCACCCTGTTGCAGTCGTGCTATCGCCAATGGTTAACCGGTGTAGCCGTACCTGTGCCGGAAAGGGATCACTGCCCTGCTACCGGGTCGGCGGGAACCGTTCACTGACCTTCAGCCAGCTATAAGATTGCGGGGCTGATTTCCCCTGTAGCCAGCGTTGCAGCCGGTTCAGTGCCACTGTGCTGATCAGTTCCTGACGCATGGCAAGTGAATGACGGCTGCTGCTAAAGGTTAACTTTTCAGCCTGAAGCCCTTCCGGGGTCATTAATGCAACCCCCAGCGATTCATTATCCAGTCCGCCGATCACCAGCGCCAGTTCAGCGCCCGATTTTCGGGCCAGTGCCGCTGCACGTTCCCCCATCTGAGCTAATGTTTCCGGGACAGAAACCGGTAACTCCCCTCCCCTGAGCGGGACGTCTGCACCGGCCAGTTGCCAGTGTACTAAGCCGGCCGTATACATTTCACTGACGGCCAGAGAGAGCCCGCGCGATGAAAGGAGCGCCGCCAGTTGCGCAGGCAAGCCTTGCGTCCCTTCAAACAGAACCCACTCATTCAGAGCTTCGCGGATCTGCTGCCATAGCGCCAGCATGGGCGCTTTCAGACGTTGCGGCCCGGTCAGTTTGATTTCAACCACTGGCATGGCAGCCCGGTAACCCATAGTGACGCCTTCAGGCAGCGGATAGGCTTCCAGCATCGCCGCCAGTGAGCTTTCACCGCGGCCGAACGTTGTCATACGCAGACACAGAGGAGGCTCCGGCAGGCTGAACTGTTGTTGCAGGCGGGGCAGGATCTGTTCGGTCACCATGATCTTAAATTCAAAAGGGACTCCGGGGGTAAAGAAAATCCGGCATCCATTGAGTGTGACGCTAAAACCGCAGGCCGTCCCTGCACGGTTATTAATCATTTCCGCCGATTGGGGAATTTCGGCCTGTTTACGATTTTGCGGCGCCATCGGCTGTCCGCGCTGCCTGAAAAAGTCTTCAATATGCGCCAGCCATGGCTTATTCATTTCCAGTGGTACGCCACAAGCCGTCGCTGCCGCCAGCGCGCTTAAGTCATCGCTGGTCGGCCCCAGACCGCCGTTAACTATCAACACATCTGCGACCTGACTGCGTTGCGTGAGTTCCTCAACCAGCGAGTCCAGAGAGTCCCCGACCGTGGAGCGGTGTGTCATTACCAGTCCCTGAGAGAACAGGGTTTCTGCCAGCCAGCTGGCATTGGTATCAGTAATCTGTCCGTAGAGGACTTCATCACCGGTCGATAACATCTCTATCTTCACGTGCAGCTCCTTTATTAAGGACGGACACCGGCCGGACATCTGTTAACCCTCTGACCGGAAAAATAAAAAACTTTCTCTTTCTTAAAATACCACCGGCAACGCTTTTCAGCTATTGACCTGATAAAGACAGGTAAAAATAATCACAAAGACAGGGATGCCGAACCCGCTAAAGGCCTCATCCGGAATTTTCTGCTAACACTCCCCGACAATTAGAATAAAATTCCTGTTCATCACCCACGAAAAAGCATCGCTTCTCTGATTAATCTGATAAATTTCTTAACAGTGAATTTTAGCGGGGGTGCTTTGTCGTAACAGATGAATTGCGCTCACCGGCACAGTGACCGGGGAACGCTTACCGCAGCCACTCTACACTTTAACAACAGAGGATATGTTTCCGGCATGAATCGCAGAAAGTTTATTAAAGGAACGATGGCTGTCTCGGCTCTTGGTTCTATGACAGGTTTATCTTCACTGCTGGCAAACCAGGCCTGGGCGGCCGATGGGATCGCCGATGGTAATGCCAGAAAATTCGATTTCAGTCAGCTGAAACAACAGGCGTCAGCACTGGCGAAAAAACCCTGGGCCGGCGCGCCGGGCCCGTTGCCAGAAACCCTGGCCAATCTAACCCCACAGGACTACAACGCCATACAGTATGATGCCAGTCATTCCTTGTGGAATAATGTCCCGGATCGTGAACTGGATGTGCAGTTCTTCCATGTCGGGATGGGTTTCAAACGCCGTATCCGTATGTTCTCTGTCGATCCCGCAACACATGATGCCAGAGAAGTCCATTTCCGCCCCGAGCTGTTTAATTACAATGATGCACATGTGGACGTCAGCCAACTAAAAGGGAAAACCGATCTCGGTTTTGCAGGGTTCCGTGTCTTCAAAAAACCGGAACTGGCCCGCAGAGATATCGTATCGTTCCTTGGCGCCAGCTACTTCCGTGCGGTCGATGACACTTATCAGTACGGTTTATCTGCGCGCGGGGTTGCTATTGATACCTTTACTAACCATGAAGAGTTTCCTGATTTTACCGCCTTCTGGTTTGAAACGCCGAAGCCTCAGGACACCACTTTTGTAGTATATGCGCTGCTGGACGGAGCCAGCCTGACCGGTGCGTTCAAATTCACCATCGACTGCGAGAAAGAGCGTGTCGTCATGACGGTGGAAAACAGTCTGTATGTACGTAAAGATATAGAACAACTGGGTATCGCTCCGATGACCAGTATGTTTAGCTGCGGTACCAACGATCGCCGGATGTGTAACACCTACCACCCGCAAATTCATGACTCTGATCGCCTGGCGATGTGGACAGGCAAAGGTGAGTGGATTGCCCGGCCGCTGAATAACCCGCAACGCCTGACCTTTAACAGCTTTAGCGATGAAAACCCGCGCGGTTTTGGTCTGTTACAACTTGACCATGATTTCTCTGATTACCAGGATGTTATTGGCTGGTATAACAAACGGCCCAGCCTGTGGGTAGAGCCTGTTGGTCAATGGGGCAAAGGGGCAATAAATCTGATGGAGATCCCGACCACGGGTGAAACACTGGATAACATTGTCTGTTTCTGGCAACCGGAGACTCCGGTGAAAGCCGGTAATACACTCAGCTTTGAGTACAAACTGTACTGGAGCAGCCTGCCACCGGTAGAAAGCTCGCTTGCTCGTGTGGGTGCAACCCGCACAGGTATCGGCGGTTTCCCTGAGGGCTGGGCACCGGGTGAGCACTTCCCGGAAGTCTGGTGCCGCCGCTTTGCTATCGACTTTGTGGGCGGAGACCTGAAAGCTGCAGCCCCGAAAGGCATTGAGCCGGTGATCACCGTCTCTTCCGGAACGTTTAAACAGGTTGAAATCCTGTATGTCGAACCTCTGAACGCGTACCGGATCCTGTTTGACTGGTATCCTGACAGTGATTCAACGGCACCGGTCAATATGCGTCTGTTCCTGCGTACGAAAGATGAGACACTCAGCGAAACCTGGATGTATCAGTATGTTCCGCCGGCACCCGACCAGCGGAAATATGTGGATGATCGCCAGATGAGCGCTGGCTGATAACCTCTGACGGAGCCTGCGGGCTCCGTTATTTTTGTAACCTCATCGCGATGTGATCAATCCCGTCTTCCTGGTAAATATCCCCTTCGGCCACAAATCCCCTGCCTGCATAAAATGCCTGCAAATGTGCCTGAGCGGATAAATGTATCGGCAACGCAGTAAAGTGAAGCCTGCAACTTTCCAGTAGTCTGTCGAGCAACAGATAAGCAAGTCCCTGCCCGCGTGCCGCCGGAGCGACAATAACCCGCCCGATGCTTACCTCTTCCGGAGCAGTTTCCGCCACCAGGATCCGTGCATAAGCCACCAGCAAACCGTCACGGTAGCCGAACAGATGCCGGTTATTTCCCCGCAGATCCTCGCCATCGATATCCTGATAAAGGCACTGTTGCTCAACAATAAATACCTGATTACGCAATGCCAGCATCTGATAACACTCTGCAACCGGTAATTCAGTGTGGTGGTAATCTTTCCAGATCACTTGCTGCATATTCTTGTCCTGATTTTACCGCGGGTTTAAAAACTTCCGGCACTGAACTGCCTGGCCGCGTACCTGTCTGCTGATGACTGTAGCAGTAAACCACTGCCCCGGAAAACACCGGTTAACACACCGTCCGCCAGACAGAACACCGGTAAATATTCCGGCAAGGAATGCGGGCCCAGCGAAACTGTAATCCGGGTTCAGAGATCGGGACCGGTTCCGCTTTTTCCGGCACCTCCGGAGATAAAAAAAGGCCATGGAACCCATGGCCTTTTAATCAGATACCGCAAAGCAAGCCGGTTACAGTAAGGGCTGCGCCAGTCTGACCAGCGAGATCAACGGTTGCGGGTAAACGCCCAGTAATAACACCAGCACAGCCGAGATCAGCACCACAATACCGCCGGCGGTGTATCCCCAGTTGTTAGTCGTATCCCGATGATGTAAGCCCGGTGCGCTCAGGAACAGACTGACGGTAACACGCAGATAATAGTAAAGCCCGATGGCACTTCCGACGACAACGGCGGCGGTCAGCCACCACAGACCGGCATGAACGCCCGAAGCCAGCACATAAAACTTACCGATAAAACCGAGTGTGGCAGGGATCCCAGCCAGCGACAGCATCATCATCGCCAGTACGCCGGACAAAACCGGGCGGTGCCAGAACAATCCACGATAGGAGTACAATGAGTCAGTATCACTCTCATTACCTGCCCCCGACATCAGACTGACCACACCGAAGGCCCCCAGGCTGCTGAACAGATACCCCGCCAGATAGACCCCGGACGTTTCGATGGATAGCTCATGGGAAGCGGCAGCTGTCAGCGCCACCATCAAATACCCCAGGTGAGCAATAGAGGAGTAGCCCAGCATCCGTTTAATATTATTCTGGGCCAGTGCCATCAGGTTACCCGCCAGAATAGAGGCGAAAGCAATAACCGCCAGTGCCGTTCGCATCCCCTCACTCTGGCTTATCGGCACGTCCAGGAATAAACGCATCACCACCGCAAAAATAGCGATTTTACTGCCGGTGGCGAGGAACGCCGATACCGGTGCCGGCGCGCCCTGATACACATCCGGCGTCCAGAGGTGGAACGGAAACAGCGACAGTTTAAACCCGACACCAATCACTATCATGCCGAACCCGGTCAGCATCAGAGGTGATGCCGGCGCCGCTCCCGTCAGGCTTTGGCTCAGTCCTGCAAAGGTCAGTTCCCCGCACCCTGCGTAGACCAGCGCAATACCGAACAGCAGGAAAGATGAAGCCGCGGCAGACAGCAAAGTATATTTAATGGCCGCTTCCAGTGATCCCTTATGGCGGAAGACGTAACCCACCAGACCGAACAGGGGCAAAGAGAGCAGTTCAACACCAATAAACAGTGAGGCCAGGTGATCGGCACTCGCCAGTACAATACCTCCCAGCACAGCAATGGCGACCAGCAGATAGAACTCGTCACAGTGGTCTTTGAAAGACTTAAGCCAAGGGTAAGCGAAGGTGCAGGTCGCAAGCCCGGACAGGATAACCAGCGCACTGTAAAAAACCGAGTAGCCATCCACCCGCAGCAGGGAGGTAACGTCTGCCCCCCCGCTATGGCCGCTGAACCACAGAGACACCAGCGCGATATTAAGACCAATGACTGTCAGCGTAGCGTTCACAAAGTGATTACGTCGCCACGCAATAGACAGCATCACGACCACCACGGTTAATCCGGTGATTAACAGGGGGAGCAGTGCAATCAATTGTTCAGTAGTAATTGTCATGGCGGATCACGGCCTTGTCATAGAAGTTGAAACGGTAAACCAGTGCTGAATATTGCTCATCGCAGCATTTGAGGTATCCAGAATCGGTTGCGGGTAAACCCCCAACAGAACCAGCAGCACCACCAGTACCAGAATCATCGTAAACTCACGCACAGACAACCCCCGCAGCGGTGCCGGAGATTGAGGCGCACCATAATATGCCCGCTGTATCATGATAAGAGAGTACACCGAAGCAAATACCAGTCCGAACGTTGCAATCACAATAATGGCCGGCACCGTGCGGAAACCGCCGGTCAGGATCATAAATTCGCCAACAAAGTTCCCGGTCCCTGGCATGCCGAGGTTGGCTGCCGCAAAGAACAGTGAGAGCCCTGGCAACCATTTAATACGCGCCCACAATCCGCCCATCAGACGCATGTCGCGGGTATGCAGTCGCTCGTACAATTGACCACAGAGAATAAACAGCGCCGCGGAAGACAGACCATGAGCAATCATCTGCACTACCGCCCCCTGAAATGCCAGCTGACTGCCGGTATAGATGGCAATCAGGACAAACCCCATATGTGAAACCGAACTGTAGGCGATCAGGCGCTTGATATCCGTTTGGGAGAACGCCATCCAGGCCCCGTAGAAAATCCCCAGCAGTCCCAGCCCCATGGCGATAGGAGCAAACTCTGCGGATGCCTGCGGAAATAACGGCAGACTGAAGCGTAACAAACCATAGGCCGCGGTCTTCAGCAAAATACCGGCCAGGTCAACAGAACCCGCGGTCGGTGCCTGACTGTGCGCATCCGGTAACCAGCCATGCAAAGGCACAACCGGCATTTTTACCGCAAAAGCGATAAAGAAGCCCAGCATCAGCAAATACTGCACCGTCGAAGACATCGGCGTATGCAGCAATTGTTCATAGTCAAATGTCCAGACCCCTGTGGCGTGATAATGCACCATCACCAGTCCGAGGATAGCGATCAGCATGATAAGCCCGGACGCCTGGGTATAGATAAAGAACTTAGTGGCTGCCGAAATCCGTGTTTTACCGTCCGAAGCTTTATGTCCCCAGAGGGCAATCAGAAAGTACATCGGGACCAGCATCAGTTCCCAGAAGAAGAAGAACAGGAACAGATCAACGGACAGGAAAACGCCGACCACCCCGCCCAGGATCCACATCAGGTTCAGGTGAAAAAAGCCCTGATACTTCTGAATTTCATTCCAGGAACAGAGAACGGCCATCACACCCAGCAGACCGGTCAGCACAACCATCAGCAACGATAAACCATCAATCGCCAGATGAAAGCTGATGCCGAATGCAGGGATCCAGGGAACAGAAAAAGACGATTGCCACTGCGGGATCCCCGCAGCCTGAGTGAATGAATACCCCCCCTGAGACCAGAGTAACAAGGAAAGGACCAGCGTTAACCCCATGGTCAGCAACGCTATCCAGCGTGGTGCTCTGACGCCTAAGCGTTCAGCCAGCCAGCAGAGCAAGCCGCCGACGAAGGGGAGGATAATTAGCCAAGGTAGTAACACGGCGTTAGGTTCCCTTTTAGTGATCCGCGGCAGTCATGCCACCGCGAAAATTTATCAAGCTTCGAAAGACAAAGGTGTATCTGCACCCCTGCTCTGTTCCGCTCACCTCAAACCACCAGCATTAACGCCAGCACGACGACTGCACCAATCCCCATGGAGGCCACATACCAGCGCAGATACCCGTTCTCACTTACAGCCAGAGCCCTGCCCGCAGCCCGCGAAACCGTGCCTGACAGATCAACCAAGGCGTTGAAGGGATCCGATTTCAGCAGCCAGGCAATGCCCCGGAAGGTTTTGACAAACACCAGGTCATAGAGCCAGTCAAAGCCCCAGGCAGCAAACCACCAGCGGGAAAGAAAACGTCCGGGCGCACTGGCTGCAACAGCCGTCACCAGTGTTCTGCGCCCCAGCCATAGCAGAGCCGCTATCACAATTCCGGCCACCGCCACCACGCCGGAAGTGATTTCCAGCACTGTTTTACCGGCTTCACCTGTTCCTGTATCCGGTAACACGCCACGCAGAGGGGGTGTGATCAGCGCCCCGATAAAGGTCGACAACACCAGAAGTACCAGCAACGGTAAATGGTGAGTGATCCCTTTCCCGGCATGCGCCTTAATTTTTTCTTCACCATGGAAGACGATAAAAATCATCCGGAAGGTATAGACCGACGTCAGGAACGCTCCCACCAGACCGGCGATCAGCAGAAGGTGATGACCGTTAGCCATCGCACCATAGAGGATCTCGTCTTTACTGTAGAAACCGGCCGTTATGATCGGTAATGCCGATAACGCGGCGCCCCCGACCAGGAAGCAGGTGTAGACCAGCGGGATACGCTTACGCAAGCCACCCATTTTGAAAATGTTCTGCTCATGATGGCACGCCAGGATCACGGAACCGGAAGAGAGGAACAACAACGCTTTAAAGAAAGCATGGGTCATCAGGTGAAAAATCGCCGCATCCCAGGCCTGTACACCTAAGGCCAGGAACATATAGCCAATCTGGCTCATGGTCGAATAGGCGAGTACCCGTTTGATATCTGTCTGAACCAGTGCTGCAAATCCTGCCAGCACCAGGGTAATAGCCCCGATAATCCCGACCAGATGCAGCACTTCCGGCGTCAGCAGAAACAGCCCATGCGTCCGGGCAATTAAATAGACCCCCGCGGTGACCATTGTTGCCGCATGGATCAGTGCGGATACCGGGGTCGGACCCGCCATCGCATCCGCAAGCCAGGTTTGCAGAGGTAGCTGTGCCGATTTACCGACCGCACCGCCCAGTAACATCAGTGTCGCCCATTCAAGCAGGTGATTATTGGCGGCAAAGTATTCCGGCGCCAGGGCGGCCATCTCCCGGAAATTCAGCGTACCCAACTGGTTGTAGAGGATAAACAGGCCAATGGCGAGAAAGACATCCCCGATGCGGGTGATGATAAATGCTTTCATCGCGGCTTTACCGTTATCCGGATTGGTGTAATAGAAACCAATCAGCAGATAAGAGCACAGCCCTACCCCTTCCCAGCCCAGATACATCAGCATCAGGTTATCCGCCAGTACCAGAACGACCATACTGGCGATAAACAGGTTGGTGTAGGCGAAGAAACGCGAATAGCCCTCTTCACCACGCATATACCAGGAGGCAAACATATGGATCAGAAAACCCACCCCGGTCACCACCGACAGCATGGTCATCGACAGTCCATCCAGCGTCAGACTGACCTGAATATTGAACTGTCCGACCTGCATCCAGGTCCAGAGCGGTTGCTGATAGAGCGCTTCACCGTGCGCAAAAAAATCGATGCCGGCATACAGAGTCACCAGAGCCGCCAGTCCGACAGATCCTACCCCCACCGTGGCGGAGACATTTTCTGACCAGCGGCCCCGGGAGAATGCCAGCAACAGGAAACCCAGCAGTGGCAATAAAATAGTTAAATAGAGAAGGTTCATCCGCGCATCTCACTCACTGAATCGATATTCAGGGTCTGACGACGACGATGTAATTGCAGCAATAAGGCCAGTCCGATGCTGGCTTCTGCCGCCGCGAGACTGATGGCCAGAATATACATCACCTGACCGTCTGCCTGCCCCCAGTAACTTCCCGCCACCACCAGCGCCAGCGCAGCGGCATTGATCATAATTTCCAGACCAATCAGCATAAACAGCAGATTACGCCGGACGATCAGCGAGGTCAGTCCGAGTACGAAAAGAATTGCTGCAAGGATCAGTCCGTGTTGCAGAGGTATCATATCTGTTCCTCCCTGTTAGCCTGCACTGAGTCATCTGTAAGGTTACTTAATACTTCACCACGGCGTTCTTCACGACCAATGTGGTAGGCCACCACCACACCGGCCAGCAGTAACATGGATGCCAGTTCCACCGCCAGGACATACGGGCCGAACAGACTGATCCCCACCGCTTTAGCGGCGATCACGGTTCCGTCGATCCCCTGATCATTAACCGTACTGATCGCATGGATCATCGCTATCAGTAACAATAAGGCAATAACGCCGGGGCCGATCCACAACGAGGGTTTCAGCCATTCCTGTTCCTGCTTTTGCTGAGCCTTGCCCAGATTAAGCATCATCACCACAAAGACAAACAGCACCATAATGGCCCCGGCATAGACGATGATTTCCAGTGCTCCGGCAAAATAAGCCCCCAGGGAGAAAAATACCCCGGCCACGGCCAGTAAAGAGATGATCAGGTACAGTAAGGCATGTACAGGATGCGTATGAGTAATCACCCTGAGTGTGGTTAACACTGCCACCGCCCCGCAAAAGTAAAACGCGAATTCCATGCCCGACTCCTTAGGGTAATAAGCCTTTAACGTCGATAGGTTTGGCTTCGTTTTCGGCGGAACCTTTTTCTTTACCGGTGATCGCCATACCGGCCATACGATAAAAATTGTATTCCGGATATTTGCCTGGCCCTGAAATCAGCAAATCCTCTTTCTCGTACACCAGATCCTGACGCCTGAATTCACCCAGCTCGAAATCGGGCGTTAACTGGATAGCCGTGGTCGGACAGGCTTCTTCGCAAAGACCGCAAAAGATGCAACGCGAGAAGTTGATACGAAAAAATTCGGGGTACCAGCGTCCGTCGGCCATCTCCGCTTTTTGCAGGGAAATACATCCCACCGGACAGGCCACCGCGCACAGGTTACAGGCAACACAGCGTTCTTCTCCGTCCGGGTCACGGGTCAGGACAATCCGTCCCCGATAGCGCGGAGGCAGATAAACCGGCTCCTCCGGATACATCTGTGTTTCACGTTTAGCAAAGGCATGCATCCCTATCATCCAGATACTCCGTACCTGGGTCGCAAAGCCTGTCGCAATTTCTTTGATTTTCACGGTGCTACTCCTTACTGCGCGTTGAACAGGATCACTGCGGCAGTCACCAGCAGATTCAACAACGTCAACGGCAAACAGACTTTCCAGCCGAACGACATGACCTGGTCATAGCGCGGACGAGGCAGTGCGGCGCGGATCAGAATAAACATCATCATGAAGAAGGCAGTTTTAAGGGCAAACCAGACGAAGGGAGGCAGCCAGGGACCAAGCCAGCCGCCAAAGAATAAGGTAACAATCAGCGCAGAAACCGTCGTGATAGCCACATATTCACCGACAAAGAACAACCCGAACTTCATCCCGGCATATTCGATATGATAACCATCCGCCAGTTCCTGCTCGGCTTCGGGCTGGTCAAACGGATGGCGGTGACAGACCGCCACTCCGGCAATACAGAAGGTAATAAAGCCAAGGAACTGCGGGATGATATTCCACAAATGGGCCTGGCTGTTGACGATATCAGACATATTGAATGATCCCGCCTGCGCCACCACGCCCATCAGGGAAAGTCCCAGAAAAACCTCATAACTCAGGGTCTGGGCAGAGGCACGCATCGCCCCCAGCAGGGAGTATTTATTATTACTTGACCAGCCGGCAAACAGCACCGCATACACCGCCAGTCCGGCCATCATCAGGAAAAACAGTAAACCGATATTCAGGTCGGTTACCATCCAGCCCGGGGCGACCGGGATGATGGCAAAGGCCAGCAGTAACGCCACAAAAGCAATCACCGGTGCCAGGGTAAAAATAACGCGATCCGTAAAGGGCGGCACCCAGTCTTCTTTGAAGAACATTTTAATCATGTCTGCGGCCAGCTGCAGAGAACCGCCCCAGCCGACACGGTTTGGCCCGTAACGGTTCTGGAACAATCCAAGCAGCCGGCGTTCTGCAAAACTCATAAACGCCCCGCAGACCACCACGACCAGCAGGATCACCACCGACTTAATGACCTGGACAATGACTGCTTCCGCTTCAGGGGTAAACCAGCTCATTGTGCTGCCTCCTGCAGTTTATCAATGGTTGCACCAGACAGGAACGGCGGGATCCCCGGCAAGCCTAAGGGCAGACCTACCTGCCCTGCGGGTAACTGTGCAGAAAACCGGACCGGCAACACCAGCGTTTCTCCGCAACATTGCAGCTCCAGCTGGGCCCCTTCATTAACGCCCAGGGTAGCGGCGTCTGACGGATGAAGCACCACGAGGGCCTCGGTCATGCGCTCACGGAAAACGGCTGAACGCTGGGACAATTCGTCACTGCCGAACAGACGATACAGTGGCGCGACCTGCCAGCCCTCAGAGGCACGTTGACCCGGCACCGGGAACCAGGGCAGTTGCCCTGCGGCAGGCTCAATCAGCCTGACACCCGGGTCCCCGTGTCGCAGATGTCCGCCCACTTCATCCTGAAACTTATTCCAGGCCTGAGGCGAGTTCCAGCCCGGCGCCCAGGCGAAAGGTACCTGCGAGCGAGGTGCCTCTGGCTGGTTGTTCCCTTCCATGGAAAAAGCGAACATGGTGTCTTTGTCCTGAGGCTGACGTGGTTCATGGACACTGATATTGGCCCGCATCGCCGTACGGCCACTGGAGCGATGAGGAGAGCGGGCCAGTTTTTGGCCGCGGATCCGAAAAGAGGCATCGGGTGCAGCATCCCTGATGGCCGCCAGCTGCGGTTGCTGCACAATCACGGACTCAATCACATGATCCAGCTGTGACCAGTCGGTTTTACGGCTTTCCAGCACCGCGTGCAGTGAGTGCAGCCAGCGCCAGCTTTCAGAAATCAGTACAGTGTTGTCGTAGAAGGCCGGATCAAAGACCTGGAAGAAGCGCTGTGCCCGGCCTTCATTGTTCACAAGGGTGCCGTCGGCTTCAGCAAAACTGGCGGCAGGTAACACGAAACCGGCTTTTTCCAGCGTCGCCGTCTGCTGGTGATCAACCACGATGACCTGCCGGCAGACACTCAGAGCCTCATCTACCAGCGCACGCGGCGCATTGCGGTACAGATCATTTTCCATAATCACGACCGCATCAGCTTCGCCGCGGCGCAGTTGATCCAGTACCGGCTCAAGAGGCTGTCCGCCCAGCATCGCCAGACCCAGGCTATTCGCCCGGGGGACCAGCAAGGTCAGTCCTACGTCTGCGCCGGTATTTTTCAGCGCACGCGCCACATTGGCCGCCGCCTCGATCATGGCGGGCGATCCGGAGTGTGTCCCGGAAATAATCAATGGTTTCTTCGCACCGGTCAGCGCCTGAACGACAACGTCCAGTTTCCCCTCCAGTGCGCTGTCGATACCTTCTGCGGCCGGTGCTGCGCTGTCGATAGCATGGGCAATCGCAAAGCCGACACGGGCCTGCTCAGCCACCGGTGCGCGATAACTCCAGGCCGCAATATCATCCAGCCGGGTTTCATCAACATGGGTGATAAACAGCGGATGTTTCGCATGCTGACCAATATTCAGGATGGCCGCTATCTGCCAGTCCGCCACTTTCTGGGCTGCTGCCATTTCACGGGCTTTACCTTTCACGGCCTGACGTACCGAAAGTGCGATACGGGCACCGACCTGTGTCAGATCCTCACCGAGCACCAGAATGGCATCGTAGTCTTCAATCTCCCGCAATGACGGCGTGTAAATACCGCTTTCGCGCAGTACCTGAAGCACCTGCATTACATTCTGATGTTCCCGGCTGGCCATGCCCGTAGAAAAGTTTTCTGCCCCCACCAGTTGCTGTAACGCAAAGTTACTTTCAATGCTGGCGCGGGCAGAACCGATACCGACCACTTTTCCGGCCTGACGCAATACATCCGCAACGGCATTCACTGCCTGTGTGGCATCCATCGTCACCGGATTATCACCACGGCGCTGCCAGGGATGACGGGGCCTGTCTTTCAGATTGACATACCCGTAACCAAAGCGGCCACGGTCACACAGAAAATAGTGGTTTACGCTGCCATTAAAGCGGTTTTCAATACGCCGTAACTCCCCGTAACGTTCGCCGGGGCTGGTATTACAACCCACGCTGCATTGCTGACAAATGCCGGGTGCAAACTGCATGTCCCACTTACGGTTGTAGCGTTCAGAATGGGTTTTATCGGTAAAGACCCCGGTCGGGCAGACTTCCACCAGATTGCCGGAAAATTCACTTTCCAGTGTGCCGTCCTGCGGGCGTCCGAAATACACATTATCATGCGCACCGTACACGCCAAGATCGGTGCCGCCGGCATAATCTTTGTAATAACGGACACAGCGATAGCAGGCAATACAGCGGTTCATTTCGTGAGAGATAAACGGCCCGAGATCCTGATTCTGATGTGTCCGCTTAGTGAAACGATACCGCCGGAAGCTGTGGCCGGTCATCACGGTCATATCCTGAAGGTGACAGTTACCCCCCTCTTCACACACCGGACAATCGTGCGGATGGTTAGTCATTAACCATTCCACCACACTTTCACGGAATTCTTTTGCTTCTCCATCGTCAATGGAGATAAAGGTGCCGTCCGCCGCGGGCGTCATGCAGGACATGACCAGCCGTCCACGGGTATCTTCGGCATTCTGATATTGCTTTACCGCACACTGGCGGCAAGCCCCCACGCTGCCCAGCGCCGGGTGCCAGCAAAAATAAGGAATATCCAGCCCCAGTGACAGACACGCCTGTAACAGATTGTCTGCCCCGTTTACTTCATATTCTTTACCGTCTACATGGATTGTAGCCATAGTGAACATGCTTCCGTAAGGCTCGTGCAGGCACGAGCGTTAGACACAGTACTTATAATTTTTGTTGGTCAACCGGCTCTGACCGCGATTGCGATAAGAGAAACTCAGTTACCAGCGTGCTTTCAAAAGGTTAGGCTGGATCCCCGCAATACTGCGGACATTCCCGAAGACCTGTGGTGCAATACCTGCTTCAAACTCTTCACGAAAATATTTGATGGCGCTTTGCAGCGGTTCGACCGCTCCCGGCGCGTGGGCGCAGAAGGTTTTACCCGGCCCCAGTTGACGACACAACTGCTGCAGAGTTTCGATATCGCCCGGCTGGCCCTTGCCCTGTTCCAGCGCCCGCAGGATTTTGACACTCCAGGGCAATCCGTCCCGACAGGGCGTACACCAGCCACAGGATTCACGGGCAAAAAATTCTTCCAGGTTACGGACCAGAGACACCATATTAATTTCGTGATCCACCGCCATCGCCAGGGCCGTGCCCAGTCGGCTGCCGGCTTTACCGATACTGGCAAACTCCATTGGCAGATCCAGATGACTTTCGGTCAGAAAATCCGTTCCGGCACCGCCGGGTTGCCAGGCTTTGAAACGCAACCCGTCCCGCATCCCCCCGGCATAATCTTCCAGGATTTCGCGGGCCGTGATGCCGAAAGGCAGCTCCCACACGCCGGGATGCTTAACCCGGCCGGAGAAGCCCATCATTTTGGTGCCGGCGTCTTCACTGCCGGAGATCCCTTTGTACCAGTCGACCCCGTTAGCGAGGATTGCCGGAACATTGGATAGCGTTTCTACGTTGTTAACACAGGTCGGTTTCCCCCAGACTCCGGCCGACGCCGGGAATGGCGGTTTGGAACGGGGGTTCGCTCGCCGGCCTTCCAGGGAGTTGATCAGGGCGGTTTCTTCACCACAGATGTAACGACCGGCCCCGGTATGGACGATAAGTTCGAAGCTGAAGCCCGTCCCCAGAATATTTTCACCGAGATAACCCGCCGCTTTGGCTTCTTCTATCGCCCGCCGCAGATGCACTGCCGCTTCAATATATTCACCGCGCAGGAAGATATATCCGCGGTAAGCTTTCAGCGCAAACGCACTGATCAGCATGCCTTCCACCAGCTGATGTGGCATCTGCTCCATCAGTAAGCGGTCTTTGTAGGTGCCCGGTTCCATCTCATCTGCATTACAGAGCAGATAACGGATATTCATCGATTCATCTTTCGGCATCAGGCTCCATTTCAGACCGGTCGAGAACCCGGCCCCTCCACGGCCTTTCAGCCCTGAGTCTTTCACCTGTGCGACGATCTCTTCCGGCGCCAGGCTTTTCAGCGCTTTTTCCGCGCCGGCATACCCGTTTTTGCTACGGTATTCCTCTAACCAGACCGGTTGCTGGTCATCCCGCATACGCCAGGTCAGCGGATGGGTTTCCGCCGTACGAATGATCGTTTTTACACTCATGGGTACTGCTCCAGTAATGTCGCAATCGCTTCCGGCGTCAGATGAACATGGGTCTGCTCACCGACCATCATGACCGGCCCCTTATCACAATTCCCCAGGCAGCAGGTAGGCAGCAGAGTGAAGCGACCGTCAGGGGTTGTCTGACCGGGTTTAATCTTCAGTTGCTGCTCCAGTGCGGCCTGTATCCCCTGATAACCGGTGATATGGCAGACGACGCTGTCACAATAGCGGATCACATGGCGGCCAACCGGCTGCCGGTAAATCTGGCTGTAAAACGTCGCCACACCTTCGACATCACTGGCCGGGATCCCCAGCACATCAGCGATCGCCCCGATAGCTCCGTCAGGAACCCACCCCCGCTGCTTCTGAACAATTTTCAGCGCTTCGATGGAGGCGGCACGGGCATCTTCATAATGGTGTTTTTCATGTTCTATCGCCTGACGTTCTTCCCCACTCAGGGAAAAAACCTGTTCAGGTTCAACCGTCTTAATGGTTATGTTTTGCTCATTCATCATTAGCGATCCACGTCAGACATAACAAAATCAATACTGCCCAGATAAACAATCAGATCCGACACCAGGCTGCCACGGATCACCGAAGGTATTTGCTGCAAATGCGGGAAACTCGGTGTTCTTACCCGGGTGCGATAGCTCATCGTGCTGCCATCACTGGTCAGGTAATAACTGTTGATCCCTTTGGTGGCCTCAATCATCTGGAAAGATTCATTGGCCGGCATGACCGGGCCCCAGGAAACCTGCAGGAAATGGGTGATCAGCGTTTCGATGTGCTGCAATGTGCGCTCTTTCGGCGGAGGCGTCGTCAGTGGGTGGTCTGCTTTAAACGGCCCGGCAGGCATGTTATTCAGGCACTGCTCCAGGATCCTCAGTGACTGCCACATCTCTTCCATTTTCAGCATGACACGGCTGTAAGCATCGCTGATGCCATCACCAACCGGGATGTCGAAATCGAAATTCTCATACCCGGAATACGGACGCCATTTGCGGACATCAAAATCGAGACCGGTGGCCCGTAATGCCGCGCCGGTGGTACCCCACTCCAGAGCTTCCTGCAGGTTATATGCCGCCACCCCTTTTGAACGTCCTACCAGCACGGAGTTACGCAGTGCGGCTTTGTCATACTCTTTCAGCCGTTTTGGCATCCAGTCCAGAAATTCACGTAACAGTCGTTCCCAGCCTTTTGGCAGATCATGAGCAACACCGCCGATGCGGAACCAGGCCGGGTGCATACGAAATCCGGTAATCGCTTCGACAACATCGTAAATTTTCTGTCTGTCCGTGAAGGCAAAGAACACCGGTGTCATCGCACCGACATCCTGAATAAAGGTGGAGATGTACAGCAGATGGCTATTGATCCTGAACAGCTCTGAAAGCATCACGCGGATCACGTCGACCTTTTCCGGGACCGTGATCCCCGCCAGTTTTTCGACAGCCAGCACATAAGGCATTTCATTGACGCACCCGCCCAGATACTCGATACGATCGGTATAGGGGATATAGCTGTGCCAGGATTGACGCTCGGCCATTTTTTCGGCACCACGATGGTGATAGCCAATATCCGGAACGCAATCGACGATCTCTTCGCCATCCAGTTGCAGAATAATACGGAACGCACCATGCGCTGAGGGGTGGTTCGGGCCAAGGTTCAGGAACATAAAATCTTCATTCCTGCCACCCCGCTTCATGCCCCACTCTTCGGGATTAAAGGTCAGCGCCTCCATCTCCAGATCTTCTTTCGCTTTAGTCAGTGAAAAAGGATCAAACTCAGTGGCCCGGGCGGGATAATCCTTACGCAGCGGATGCCCGGTCCAGGTCTGTGGCATCATGATGCGGGTCAGATGCGGATGTCCGTTAAACGTTATCCCGAACATCTCCCAGGTCTCGCGCTCATACCAGTTCGCATTCGGGAAGACAGGGATCAATGTCGGTAAATTCAGATCATTTTCCGCAAGAGCAACCTTCAGCATAATGTCGCGGTTACGCCCTATCGATAACAGATGATAGAACACCGAAAAGTCTGCGGCCGGAAGCCCCTGCCGATGGGTACGTAAACGCTCATCCACGCCGTGCAGATCATAGAGCATGACATACGGCTCAGGGAGTTTGCGCAAAAAGGTGACGACATCCGTGAGTTGTTCACGGGGAACCCAGACAACCGGAATACCGGTGCGGGTGGGCTGAACAGTAAAGGCATCCGGGCCAAAACGATTACGCAGTTCACCGATGACGGGATCATCAAGATGATCACGGGTTTGCCATGAGGGCTGAACGGAGTCGTGCGTGTTCAAATCAGTCATATGATATTCACCATGCCGGCCTGTTTCAGGCACTAATAAGATGACATCAGGATGGTATCCGGCGGGATTATGACTCTAAAAGCGCCATACATATTCATCCATAAGTAACCGGCTCAGATTTCGTCCGGGGTACGTAAATTGGTCACAGCAATGCGTTCACCGCGCTTTCTTTCCCGCTCAGAAGGCATATTGGCACGATACACGCCCTGGTCTCCGACCACCCAGGACAACGGACGGCGCTCTTTGCCGATAGATTCCTGAAGCAGTAATAGCGCCTGCATATAGGCTTCGGGACGTGGCGGACACCCGGGGATATACACATCAACGGGCAGGAACTTATCGACTCCCTGAACCACGGAATAGATGTCGTACATACCGCCGGAGTTAGCACAAGCCCCCATAGAGATCACCCATTTCGGTTCCAGCATCTGGTCATACAATCGCTGGATAACCGGGGCCATTTTGGTAAATGGCGTACCGGCAATGACCATAAAATCAGCCTGACGCGGTGAAGCACGCATGACTTCAGCCCCGAAGCGGGCAACATCATGTACGGCGGTAAAAGAGGTTGTCATTTCGACATAGCAACAGGAAAGCCCGAAGTTATAAGGCCAGAGCGAGTTCTTTCTTCCCCAGTTCACCATATCGTGCAGGGCATGTTCGAGTTTCCCCATATACACGCTGCGATGGACATGCTGTTCAAGCGGATCCGTGACGATTTCCTGTTTTTGCAGGGGATAGCGATCGTTTTCACCGTTATTTTCGGGGTCTATGCGGGTCAGCGTATAGTCCATTTCAATGCCTCGCTGTTACTGCTTTTCTGAGGGGGTATGATGCTGACGAGTGGCCGTAACGACCGGAATCCGGCGACGCGCCGGTGCCCAGTCAAGCGCACCGATCCGTGCCAGATAGACAAGGCCCGCCAGCAATACCAGAATAAAAATTGCCGCTTCTGCAAATCCTATCCAACCGCTTTCCCGCACGGAGGCAGACCATGCATAGAGAAACAGGGCTTCAACATCGAAAATGACGAAGAACATCGCCACGAGATAGAATTTTGCGGACAACCGCAGTTGAGTGTTGCCGACCGGCGCAATACCCGATTCGAAAGGTGTATCCTTGTATCTGGCCTTTGCCCTGCCCCCCAATAACCAGCCCCCGGCCAGCATGAAGATGCATAAACCTATAGCAATGACGACAAACACAACGAATGCCCAATGATGTGCAATTACTTCCGTAGCTGTTGACATACTCTTGCTTACTCACGAAATGTGTTTCAGGTGACCGGCAATGACACGCCCCCCATCAACACAAAAATTCAGGAAAAGGAGATAAGCCTGATAAAAATTGCTCAGCCGGCTTGATATCCATAGCTTTTTAGGGGTTTTACCCTCTTAGTAAACCTTTTGTCAACCTTTACATATTTAAATTAAATAGTAGGAAACATACGAAACATATTATTAACAATTAGTGCACCCGGGTCGACCTGAAAATTGTCTTTATGGCCCGTCGGTGCCGGAGAACGGCTAACTCTGGACGAAGTGTTTAAATTTTGGTCTAAACACCTACATTCTGGCAGGTCTTTGGTTATTTTCCTGTCAGGCGGGTGATTTTTTTTTGATCAGGAACAGCCTTACGGTCTGAGTGTTCAAAAATCAAACAGAATGAGAGGGGGCGGGGGGCAGGAAACAGCAGTGAGAGGGAATAAAAAAAGACCCGCGCGTTACCGGGCAGGTCTTTTGTCCGGAAAGAAAGGGATAACGGCTGTATTTAATCCGCCGCAATATCTTCAGCAACTTCAGGTATGTCTTCAGACATCTCTGCCGGCGGATGTGAAGGATCCGCTAACGGCCTGAGTACATTAAACACCGACTGCAGCAATTCGTTTTCTGTCGCCTCTTTGCGACATAACAAATATTGCGTATCCGGTAACTGGGGTAAATACTCTGCACTTCCAAGCACCCGCACATCCGGGCCAATCATCTCTGCAGGACGCGCGGTTGCCCCGAGTCCGGATTTCACGGCGACTTTAACGGCAGACAGGGATGCCGCAACATAAGAGATGCGCCACGGCATGCCGATTTTATCCAGATGTTCAATGGCCATTTCACGAAACGGGTTCGGTTCATCCTGTAATACCAGCGGTAAGGCTTCACCATGGCGGAACGCATAATCGGCTGCACAAAACCACAGCGTCGGTGATGTACGCAGTACCTGACTGACCACATCGCCAAACGCTTTCGTGGCCAGCACCAAATCAACTTCTTCCCGCTCCAGCATGGCAAAGATATCTTCGGGCGGATTGATACGGATATCGATAGTCAGCTTAGGATAGAGTGTGGTGATCCGGTTAAGTACATAAGGTAACAGCGTTTCCGCGGTATCTTCCGTTACCCCTATCGTCAGAATGCCCTGAACATTGCTGTACATCAGCGATGCACAGGCCTCATCATTAAAGCGCAGGATTTTTCGGGCATAACCGAGTAGCTGAATCCCGTGCTCTGTCAGCAACTTATTGCGACCATGGCGGGCAAAAAGTTCTTTTCCTACCAGTTGTTCCAGTCGTTGCATTTGCTGACTGACTGCAGATTGAGTGCGACAGACCGCTGCAGCTGCCGCTGCAAATGTATTCAGGTCCGCTACAGCCACAAAGGTTCTTAAAAGATCAAGATCCAGATTCATTATCGGGGGATTAATATTTGTCATATTTTATAGTCACTTATAGGATTTTATTGCTACTGCCCTGGTGTTACTTCAAAGAACCTGCCAATAGACAGGATATAAATAAAATTTTTTATCATTGCGCGAAAAGGGTGGTTTATCGTCAGTACTGATGACGAAACTGCGGCAGTTTCGCCTTAACAACCTCACTTTGATCGTGCTCTCCGGCCTCAGACACCTGCAAAGGGCCGTTATTCCGGAAACAAATTAAAAATATTCGCAGGCCCACAGTCCCCTCCTCTTTTACAGTATTTCAGAAGGTACATCCTGCCTTTTAATTTGTTAATTATACTTAATCATTTTTAGCAGAGAATTGGAATTTTTTTTATATAAAATTACACAAATTTTGACCTGCTTCATATTCAGGGAACTTTACTTAAAGGGTAATTATCTCCGTCAGGTCCTATTATGTGCTGGCAACAGAGGTAAATATTCTATCATATTGTTTTTAAACTGTGATTTTCCTATTCTATTAATTGTCACCTATCGGAAATTATTAATAGTTAACAGAAATATCTCAATTAACGATTAATGACGAATACTATTTAAGATATTTCTCATCTCTGCAGGAAAAATGAAACCGATTTCAGTTTTAAATTATTAATAAGTTCCTGCGAATAATTTTCTCTACAGCATAAAATTATTTTGAGATGAGTTAATTTTATTCGATTCAATTTGTGGCGATTAAACCTGAATTTTCAACAGAACAAAAAACCAACCTATTGATTAAATACAGGTTTAAACACCAAAAACCAACACAAAACCAACACTTTATAACATTGAAAGTATTGATATACGCCAAAAGTCGCTAAAATTCACCTTAACCCTTCTTTTAGGGTGACCAGAAGCGTACATTTATAGGCTTCACTGTCGGGCAAATACACGGACTCTGCTGTCCAGGGCGATTGTAATGACTACTAAAATTGAAAAATCCGCAAAACTTGATAACGTTTGTTATGACATCCGAGGTCCGGTACTCAAAGAGGCCCGCCGCCTCGAAGAAGAAGGCAACAAAGTCCTTAAACTGAACATCGGCAACCCTGCACCGTTCGGCTTTGAGGCTCCGGACGAAATTCTGGTCGATGTGATTAAACATCTCCCCACCTCACAGGGCTATTGTGATTCAAAGGGACTGTATTCTGCCCGCAAAGCAATTATGCAGCATTACCAGGCTCGCGGGATGCGTGATGTCACCGTTGAAGATATTTATATCGGTAACGGTGTGTCAGAGCTGATCGTGCAGTCAATGCAGGCTTTACTGAACACGGGGGATGAAATGCTGGTCCCTGCGCCGGATTATCCGCTCTGGACGGCGTCAGTCTCCCTCTCCAGCGGCAAAGCCGTCCACTACCTGTGTGATGAATCTGCAGGCTGGTTCCCGGACCTGGATGATATCCGTGCAAAGATTACACCAAGAACCCGCGGTATTGTCATCATTAACCCGAATAACCCGACCGGTGCAGTATACAGCAAAGAACTGTTACTGGAGATCGTCGAGATCGCTCGTCAGCATAACCTGATCATTTTCGCCGATGAGATCTACGATAAGATCCTCTACGATGAAGCACAGCATCACTCCATCGCGGCGCTGGCACCTGACCTGCTCACGGTGACATTTAACGGTCTGTCCAAGACGTATCGCGTAGCCGGATTCCGCCAGGGCTGGATGGTACTTAACGGGCCGAAAAAGCATGCCAAGGGATATATAGAAGGCCTGGAAATGCTGGCCTCTATGCGTTTGTGCGCCAACGTGCCTGCACAACATGCTATCCAGACAGCGCTGGGGGGATATCAGAGTATCAGCGAGTTTATTGTTCCTGAAGGACGCCTTTACCAGCAACGTGAACGCGCCTGGGAAATGATCAATGATATTCCGGGAGTCAGTTGCGTAAAACCACAGGGCGCACTTTATATGTTCCCGCGCATTGATCCGAAAAAGTTTAACCTGCACGATGATCAGAAAATGGTGCTGGACTTTTTATTGCAGGAAAAAGTCTTGCTGGTACAAGGCAGTGCATTTAACTGGCCATGGCCGGATCATGTGCGTATTGTGACTCTGCCACGCGTCGATGACCTGGAAATGGCCATCAGTAAGTTCGGACGTTTTCTGGAGCACTATCACCAGTAACCTGCCGGCCTTCGCTTTCTGCCAGTGACGGGGGGCTCCCCCCGTTCTGCGGGTTGTGCGGATCATCCGGTGGACGCGCAATCCGGAACTCCCCCTCCCCCCTCTTTACTGCACCAGGAACATGACTGATGAAATTTCAAAGTACTTTTATGGCCTGGATAACCCGTATGCCTCTGATAAAACGCTGGGCATTAATGCATTGCGTACAGAAAGAGAATGTGGCTGAACATAGTCATCAGGTCGCGGTTATCGCCCACTTACTGACCGTCATCGGTAATACCCGCTATAACAATCCCCTGGATCCGGATCGCGCCGCAGTGATTGCCCTGTATCATGAAGTCTCTGAAACAAAGCTGCAGGACATCAATTCTAAAACGAAATATCATAATCCGCAGTTTACTCAGGCGTTTAAGCAACTGGAAACCCTGGCTGAACAGGAATGCATCGAAACACTGCCGGAAGATTTACGCGAACGTTTCTCCGGACTAATTATTCAGAAGAATGTCGACCCACGCTATAAAGCCATTGTTAAAGCTGCAGATATCCTGTCAGCCTATATTAAGGCATTGAATGAACTTCGTTTTCATAATGATGAGTTCATCCATGTCAAAGAAGGGCTGGAATCGCGCATCAGCGAGTTACGCCGGGAAATGCCAGAGGTGGATGACTTTATGGAAATATTTTGTGCCAGCTGCACCACAACGCTGGATAAAATCTCTGAACACTATCAGTAACCGATCCATGCAGGCAGGTCGTCAGGAACCGGCAGGGGTGACTGTTAACTGACACTGTCCGTTCCCTGAACAGTCAGCGTTAATTTTGCCAGTTACGGTTTACCCCGGGGCGGTGTCATACCTTCCGTCTGACCGGTTTCACGCAGCTCAATCCGGGGAATTCATCCCGAATAAATACCTACGGCCACCAGTCCCTGTCAGGACAGGTCAGAGATCATCCAGGAAAGTCTTATCCAGCTGCCGGAAAGCCCTTTTCAGTAAATCCGCCAGCGACTGATAAGTCGGTTCACCGTCAGGAATAGCGGTGGGTTGTCCTGCCTGCTCAAGTTTAGTGCGCACGGAATGATACCATTGCAGCAATGTCGGAGGCAGCGGCTTCATGGCTCGTTTACCCATCCACCATAATCCCTGAACCGGCAGGCTACATGCAAAAAGCGCACTGGCAACCGCGGGGCCGGTTTGTGCATGGAGGGCAATTTGCCAGCAAAGGGTAAACACGGCGACGGGCGGCATAAAGCGGATACCAAAGCGAATCGCCTTTCCGATGCGATGTTCCGGAAACACCGGGCTCAGGCGCTTGTCATTGGGCCAGGTATTCATATAGTGTTGTCCGCGCTTAAGCACACCGAACCAGTTAACATTGCCCGTATTACTCATACCGGTACCTCAGATAACAATCTAACGTGCAAAAAATTTTAATCCCACGCAGATAAAGAGTAAAATTTAGCATAATTTTCAATAAGACAGGGGCTTATTAGCACCCTGTGATAAATTGTAGCCATTAAAGCATGACACGTAAGCGTAGCCACTCAAAAAAACAGGTAAAAATAACTAATTTTTTTGAGTGGGGACAATTTTTTAATTCAGCAGGCTGTTTATCATGAACATGTCAGCTTTCATGGGTTACATTAACGTCTTATTACGTTGTTCATCACCACTTTAAACAAATAGGTGCTTCCATGTCGAGTAAGTTAGTTCTGGTTCTCAACTGCGGCAGTTCTTCCCTCAAGTTTGCTATTATAAATCCGGAGAATGGTGATGAATATCTTTCCGGATTAGCGGAATGCTTTAACCTGCCCGAAGCCCGCATAAAATGGAAACAGGAAAGCGGTAAACAGGAGGCGGCTCTGGGAGCGGGGGCTGCGCACAGTGAAGCGCTGAATTTTATTGTCGGGCAAATCCTCAGTCAGCAGCCGGAACTCTCAGCGCAAATCGTGGCCATTGGCCACCGTATTGTTCATGGCGGAGAGCGGCTGACTCAGTCCATTTTAATCGATGACCAGGTCATCGAAGAAATCAAAAATGCGTCATGTTTTGCACCGCTGCACAATCCGGCCCACCTTATCGGTATCGCCGAAGCCCTGAAGAACTTCCCGCACCTGGCCTCTAAAAATGTGGCCGTGTTCGATACGGCATTTCATCAGACTATGCCTGAGTCTTCTTATCTGTATGCACTGCCCTATCAGCTTTACACAGAGCACGGGGTACGCCGTTATGGTGCACACGGAACCAGCCATTATTACGTTTCTCTGGAAGCCGCAAAAATGCTGGAAACCCCACCGGAGTCGCTGAATATTATTACCTGCCATCTGGGTAATGGCGGTTCTGTCACCGCTATCCGGGGCGGAAAAAGCGTGGATACGTCAATGGGGTTGACGCCTCTGGAAGGGCTGGTCATGGGCACCCGTAGCGGCGATATCGACCCTGCGATTATTTTCTTCCTGCATGATAGCCTGGGAATGAGTACCGATCAGATCAACACCCTGCTGACCAAAGAGTCCGGTTTACTGGGACTGACCGGGGTCACTAATGATTTCCGCTTTGTCGAAGAAAATTACCAGCATCAGGAAGAAGCCAGACGGGCGATGGAAGTCTTCTGTCACCGGCTGGCGAAATACATCGGTGCCTATACCTCCCTGATGGAAGGCCGTCTGGATGCGGTCGTATTTACCGGCGGTATTGGTGAAAATGCCGCAACGGTCCGTGAATTGACCATGAAAAAACTGGCATTGCTGAATTTCGATGTCGACCATGACCGTAACCTGGAAGCCCGTTTTGGTCAGGCCGGGTTTATCAACAAGCCAGGCACCCGCCCGGTACTTGTCATCCCGACCAATGAAGAACTTGTCATTGCCCGTGATGCCGCACGCCTGACCGCCTGAATGAACTCGTCTGCCGCCAGCACAGTCTGGCGGTCTTTTTTACAGATCTGATAAACGCAGAGAGGCCGCAAGTGTCCCGCACAATTATGCTTATTCCGACCGGCACCAGTGTCGGCCTGACCAGTGTCAGCCTGGGAGTCATTCGTGCGATGGAGCGTAAAGGAATGCGTCTTAGCATTTTTAAACCCATCGCCCAGCCCCGTTCTAATGCTGATGCAGAAGATCATACCACTGCGATTGTCCGTCATAACTTCGCAATACCTGCCGCCGAACCCCTGAATATGTCTTACGTCGAAAATCTTCTGGGTGCGGACCAGCAGGATGTTTTGATGGAAGAAATTATTGCCCGCTTTCATGATAACACCCGTGATGCAGAAGTCGTGCTGGTTGAAGGACTGGTACCGGTCCGTAAACATGAATTTGCCAACGCACTGAACTTTGAAATTGCCCGCACGCTGAATGCCGAGATCATTTTTGTGATGTCACCCGGCAATGATTCTGCGGCACAATTGAAAGAACGTCTGGAGTTTATTCAGAACAGTTTCGGTGGCAAAAAAAATAAACAAATCAAAGGGGTTATCTTTAATAAACTTCATGCCCCGCTCGACGAGCAGGGCCGCACACGCCCGGATCTGTCAGAATTTTTTGAAGATCCAACCGAAACGAAGATTGCCCCTGTCGATATTGACGAACTGAAGGCACAAAGCCCGTTACCGGTGATGGGCATTATCCCCTGGAATTTCGAACTGATTGCGACCCGTGCTATCGATATGTGTCGTCATCTGAATGCCCGTATCGTCAATGAAGGAGACATCAACACCCGACGAATTAAGTCAGTCACCTTCTGTGCCCGCAGCCTGCCCCATATGCTTGAACTTTTCCGTCCGGGGTCATTACTGGTCACCTCCGCTGACCGGCCGGATGTGCTGGTCTCAGCGTGTCTGGCGGCGATGAATGGGGTAGAGCTCGGGGCTGTCCTGCTGACCGGCGGCTATGAAATCGCCCCCGCCATCAGTAAGCTTTGTTCACGGGCATTACAAACCGGGCTGCCGATATTTACGGTCAATACCAATACCTGGCAAACGTCGTTAAATCTGCAAAGTTTCAACCTGGAAGTGCCGATAGATGACACTCAGCGGGTGGAGAAGATTCAGGAATACGTCGCCAGCCACATCAACACAGACTGGGTCGATTCTCTGAGCAACGCAACGGTGAGCAACCGTCTGCTTTCACCTCCGGCTTTCCGTTATCAGTTGACTGAGCTGGCCCGTCAGGCCTCTAAGCGTATTGTGTTACCTGAGGGGGATGAACCCAGAACAATTAAAGCCGCCGCGATCTGTGCTGCCCGTGGGATCGCCCGTTGTGTGTTACTGGGTGACCCGGACGAAATACATCGTGTCGCGGCCCTGCAGGACGTTACTCTGGGCGATGGCATCGAAATCGTGGACCCGCAACAGGCGCGTGAAAACTACGTCAGCCGTCTTGTGGAACTGCGTAAAAACAAAGGGATGACTGATATCGTTGCCAGAGAACAACTGGAAGATAACGTCGTGCTGGGCACATTGATGCTGGAAAAAGGCGAAGTCGATGGTCTGGTCTCCGGGGCGGTACATACCACTGCCAATACCATTCGCCCGCCACTGCAATTGATTAAGACGGCCCCCAACAGTTCTCTGGTCTCATCCGTCTTCTTTATGTTATTGCCGGAACAAGTACTGGTTTACGGTGACTGCGCCATTAACCCGGATCCCAGTGCTGAACAGCTGGCGGAAATTGCTATCCAGTCGGCCGATTCAGCCAAAGCCTTTGGGATTGAACCCCGGGTGGCGATGATTTCCTATTCTACCGGCAATTCCGGAGCAGGCAGCGATGTCGAAAAAGTTCGCGAGGCGACGCGCCTGGCGAAGGACAAACGTCCGGATTTGGTCATTGACGGACCGCTGCAATATGATGCGGCCATTATGGAAGATGTTGCGAAGTCTAAAGCGCCGGATTCTGCGGTTGCCGGCCGTGCGACCGTATTTATCTTCCCGGATCTGAACACCGGTAATACAACCTATAAAGCCGTACAGCGTTCTGCGAACCTGGTCTCTATCGGTCCGATGTTGCAGGGTATGCGTAAACCGGTCAACGACCTTTCCCGCGGAGCATTGGTAGACGACATTGTCTACACCATTGCGTTAACCGCTATTCAGTCGGAACAGGCAGAAAGCCAGAAATAACCGGTCCCCGCAGGCAGCTAAGACAGCTGCCTGCGGAAATAAGGAAATACCGCGATTATGCCTGCAACTCGTTAGAGGCCCGGCGCCCTTCACTGTTGCGGCTCATCCACAACGACAGTGCCTTAAGAGAGTCATCAGTAAACTCGTCACAACGGACAGTGATCTCTTCAGGTGTCATCCAGAAAATCTCAGCGACTTCACTTTCCTGCATGGCAAACGGGCCATGACAGACGCAACTGAACAGTGCGCCCCAGACACGACAATGTTTGTCTTCAAAATAAAATTTCCCGTGCTCGGCAAACGGAATCGCTGCAATACCCAGCTCCTCCTCGGCTTCACGTCGCGCTGATGCCAGGATATCTTCACCGCTTTGCACTACCCCACCGGCTGTCGCATCGAGTTTGCCCGGCATAAAATCCTTATTCTCAGTACGGCGCTGAACCAGTATTTCACCCATCCCGTTATGGACCACTATATAGGTTGCCCGGTGACGGAGACATTCGGCACGCATATGTGTACGACTGGCCGTCGTGATGACTTCATCATTTTCGTTAACAATATCGACCCACTCGATATCATCTTCAGGAATTTGCTCCACCATCCGTAACCCTTTTTTCGCAGATCCACATAACATCTGATTTTATCAGACAATGATGATAATGGGCGTTAATATATTGTTAAATGTCACCCATTGATGACTTTATATTTTTCTTCTTATCCCGTGCTTTTCTCAGCGACTGAACCAGAGGCGTAGGATACTGAGGCAGAGCCTGCTTTTGCGCGATTTCCGGCAGGCTTTTAGCCACCGTTGCCAGGTAACGGTGCTCTCCCCTGGCACGACAAACAACCGGGAAATATCAGGACGGACAACGATGCTCTAAGATCCGGTAACCCATTCCGCAGAAGACATAAACGATTAATATCGGTCTGACTGCCGAACCAGTCGCGATCAGAGAGTCGTGAACAGGATAAGACAAGTATCGTCAATTGACTGTGCCTGGAGGTCACTGTCAGAAATTGACTCTGTCTCCCGCCCGCCGGACTGCACCGGGCGGGAGCACGGTTTACTTCAATGCGCCGGACAAAAACTGCTGCAGACGCGGACTTTCCGGGTGCCCAAAGACTTTTTCAGGCGAGCCCTGCTCTTCAATTTTACCCTGATGCAGGAAAATAACCTGGCTTGAGACATGGCGGGCAAATTCCATTTCATGGGTGACCACGACCATAGTTTTTCCTTCTTCCGCCAGTTGCTGCATGATACGTAGCACCTCAGCCACCAGTTCCGGATCCAGTGCGGAAGTGGGTTCATCAAACAGCAAAACTTCCGGCTCCATTGCCAGCGCCCGTGCGATAGAGACACGTTGCTGCTGCCCTCCGGAAAGATGAACCGGATATTTATCCCGGGCACGGGCATCAATACCGACTTTATCGAGGTATTTAATCGCACGCTCACGCGCTTCCTGCTTACTGATCCCCAGCACCCGGACCGGAGCTTCCATCACGTTGTCCAGTACCGTCATATGACTCCACAGGTTAAAGTGCTGGAAGACCATAGTCAGGCGGGTACGTAACTTACGCAGTTGCTCTTTATCCGCCACTTTCAGCTGACCATCTTTATCTCTGACCAGATTAATATTTTCATTATTCAGAGAGATAGAGCCTTCGCTCGGTTTTTCCAGAAAATTTATACAACGCAGAAAAGTACTTTTTCCTGAACCTGAAGAGCCAATAATACTGATCACATCACCTGCCGCAGCCTGTAATGAAACACCCTTCAGGACTTCATGATCCCCATAACGTTTATGGAGCTCTGTCACACTTAATTTTAATTCAGACATAGTAATTCTCAGCGGGATCAGGATTTAACGTGGGGCAGCCAGCGACGTTCTGCTTTGCGGAACAGCGAAATCAGGCAATAAGAGATCACCAGATAGATCACCGCCGCAATACCAAAGGCCGTAAAAGGCTCGTAGGTCGCAGCATTAATATCCCTGGCGATTTTAAGCACATCCGGCACGGTAGCGGTAAACGCCAGAGACGTGGAATGCAGCATCAGGATCACTTCATTGCTGTACGCGGGTAACGCAATACGTAAAGCTGCCGGCAAAATAATGCAACGGTACAGCTTGAACGTTGAAAATCCGTAGGCTCTGGCGGCTTCGATTTCTCCGTGAGGCACAGAGCGGATAGCACCGGCAAAAAGTTCGGTGGTATAGGCACAGGTATTCAGGGTAAACGCCAGCACTGCACAGTTCATTCCGCTACGGAAAAAGGCATTCAGTAACTCGTTACCTTTCACAATTTCCAGGGTATACATTCCGGTGTAGAACACCAGTAACTGCACATAGAGTGGTGTTCCGCGAAAAACATAAGTGAACAGCCAGACCGGCGTGCTGATAAAACGGTTAGGTGACACCCGGGCAATAGCCAGAAACAAGGCCATCACACCGCCAATAGACACCGACAGCACCAGCAACCATAACGTAATAGCGACCCCGGTAATATGATATCCGTCGGTCCATAACAGCGACTTCCAGTAGTCGTGAATAATATCAATCATAATTCAGCCTTTTTCACTCCCACTGAATAGCGGCGTTCCAGCCACCACAACACCCCATTGGAAACCGTGGTAAAAAACAGATAAATCGCGCCGGCAACCAGAGAAAAATAAAACGGCTGCCAGGTACTCTTCCCTGCCAGGGACGTTGCCTTAATCACATCTTCCAGACCGAGTAAGGAAACCAGCGCCGTCGCTTTCAGGATAACCTGCCAGTTATTACCGATAGCCGGCAGTGCAAAACGCATCATCAGCGGAAACTGTATCCGCCGGAAAACCTGAGAAGGGGTCATTCCAAAGGCAGTGGCTGCTTCCACCTGACCCTTGGGTACGGACAGGAAAGCGCCGCGGAACGTTTCAGTGAAGTACGCTCCGTAAATAAACCCGATGGTGGTGATCCCCGCCATCATAGGATCAATATCAAACTGCTCTATACCCAGCAGATCAGTGAACTCATTCAGGGCAATCTGCAAGCCATAATAAATCAGCAGCATTAAAACCAGATCCGGAATACCGCGAATAATGGTGGTATATGCACCAAAAATCGTGGACAACACACGATTCTTCGATAACTTTGCCCCGGCACCTATCAGCCCTAGTACGACCGCCAGTACCACGGAGCTTAATGCCAGTTCAATTGTAACCAGCGCGCCTTTCATAATGACGTCGGTATATCCGTAGAGCATCAACAAATTCCTGCAACAAAATAAATAACCGCTACCCGCCCGGGGCGGGCAGCGAATGACACATTAGCCACCGTACACATTAAAATCGAAATATTTCTTCGCCAGCTTATCGTAAGTCCCGTCTTTACGCATCGCCTCAAACGCTTTATCCACGGCGGTCTTCAGCTCAGTATCTCCTTTACGCAGACCCATGCCGGTACCTACACCGAAAATTTTTGCATCTTTCACCGCCGGGCCGGCAAACGCATATCCTTTCCCGACAGGGCTCTTCAGGAAGCCTTCTCCGGCCTGAACTTCATCCTGGAAAGCGGCATCGAGACGGCCAGCATTCAGATCCTGATACGCCTGATCCTGAGTCGCATAAGAAATAACATTCACCCCTTTCGGACGCCAGTATTGATCGGCATAGGTTTCCTGCGTCGTCCCCTGCTCTACTCCGATACTTTTCCCTTTCAGGGAAGCGACGGTCGGTTGCAGTGCAGAGCCTTTGACCGCAACCAGACGCGCGTTGGCGGCATAGAGTTTGTCAGAGAACGCAATCTGCTCTTCACGTTTCGGTGTAATCGACAGAGCCGAGATAATGGCATCAATCTTTTGCGCTTTCAGCGACGGGATCAGGCTGTCAAAATCACCTTCCACAAAGACGCACCTGGTATGAATACGCTGACAGATATTGTTGGCCAGGTCGATATCAAATCCCACTATCTGTCCGTCAGAATTTTTGGACTCAAAGGGCGGGTACGTCGGGTCTGTGCCGATACGCAGTGTTTGCGGGAGCGCCGCGAATACGCTGCCAACACTGGAAAATGCCAAAACAAGCGAAAGAGCCAAAACACGCTTTTTCATAGATTGCCCTCTGGTTAATTTTTTTATAGTGATTAATCTTACTGTCATGTGTGCAGAAGGAGTTTTGCACATTTCATGCCAGAATGCGCAGGTCTTCCGGGAATGGCCGACAATCACGAAAATAGTGTTTTTTTTGCACAAACAGGAATGATGCTGACGGTGGCAGCCGACTCAGAGGGAAGGTCATGCACCAATAGGGGGATTCAGAAGCACCGGAACGGTGCTTAGAGGGAAAGATGCACTATTAAGGATCATTTCACCTTAACTTTTGCCCTGCCAGCGGGCAAAGAGGTCTTCAGGTAACGTAATATCGAACTGATCGATCACCCGGTTTACTGTCTGGTCGACAATATCCATCACGCTCTGCGGCCGGTGATAAAATGCAGGCACCGGAGGCATAATAATCGCTCCCATTTCTGCGGCAGTCGTCATCATCCGCAGATGTCCGAGGTGCAGAGGAGTTTCACGCACACCCAATACCAGTTTACGCCGCTCCTTCAGTACGACATCAGCTGCACGTGTCAGCAGGTTGTCACTGTAGCTGTGAACAATGCCGGACAGCGTCTTCATTGAGCATGGAAGCAGCGCCATACCGTCCGTTTTATACGATCCGGAAGAAATACTGGCACCGATATCACGAATGTCATGAACCACATCCGCCAGTGACTGAATATCACGTACAGAATAGTCGCTCTCCAGTGCCAGCGTCTGGCGGGCTGACTGACTCATCACTAAATGGGTTTCCACCTCAGGCACGTTTTTTAAAACTTCCAGCATACGTATACCATAGACAACGCCACTGGCCCCTGATACCCCAACAATCAGCCTCTTCATAACCTGCCCTGCACTTCCTTAAAACGCCTATGATACCGCGGGAGAACGCTGTGAGCGAATGGATTTGCCAAAAAGAACAGGGCGGAAATCCGCCCTGTTCTTTTCTCTGACAACGCCGGTCATTAACCTTCGTTATGCAGTTCCAGATTTTCGGCTTCAGTCTGCCGGGCAATCGCCATCGCGTCGTCATTACGTAACGATTGCAGATAATCCAGATAGGCCTGATCCACGTCTTTAGTCACATAGATACCGTCAAACACCGAACAGTCGAATTGCGTGATTTCCGGGTTTTCTTCCCGCACGGCCGCGACCAGATCGTTAAGATCCTGGAAAATTAACGCATCCGCTTTAATCAGCTGACAAATTTCATCCACTTCCCGTCCGTGAGCAATCAGCTCCGTGACACTGGGCATGTCGATACCATAGACATTCGGGAACCGTACTTCAGGCGCTGCAGAGGCCAGATAAACTTTCTTCGCGCCGGCTTCGCGTGCCATTTCGATAATCTGCTCAGAAGTCGTGCCACGTACAATCGAATCATCGACCAGTAACACGTTTTTATCACGGAATTCGGCACGGTTAGCGTTGAGCTTACGGCGGACCGCACTGCGGCGCATCTGCTGTCCGGGCATAATAAATGTCCGGCCCACATAGCGGTTTTTCACAAACCCCTGACGATAAGGCTTATCAAGGATACGGGCAATTTCCAGTGCCACATCGGTCGAGGTTTCCGGGATGGGGATCACCACATCGATATCCAAATCTTCCCATTCCCGGGCAATTTTTTCGCCCAGTTTCGTCCCCATACGCACACGGGCACTGTAAACAGAAATTTTATCCAGGAAGGAATCCGGACGGGCAAAATAAACATATTCAAACAGGCACGGATTACACTTCGGATTTTCGGCACACTGGCGGGTAGAAAGTTGCCCTTTTTCGGTGATATAGACCGCTTCACCCGGGGCGACATCACGGATAAACTCAAAGCCCAGGGTATCCAGTGCCACGCTTTCGGAAGCCACCATATATTCAACGCGCTGATCCGGCAGAACACGTTTTCCTAATACCAGCGGACGGATACCGTTCGGATCGCGGAACGCGACCATGCCGTGTCCGATGATCATGGAAACGACCGCATAGGCACCCCGCACCTGCTTGTGTAAGGACTCTACCGCCGCAAAGATATTGTCTGCAGACAGCGGGTAATCCTGAAAACGGTCCAGTTCCTGGGCAAAAATGTTCAGCAGCACCTCAGAATCTGAGGTGGTATTGACATGGCGACGACCGTGCTCAAACAGACGGGAACGCAGTTCATGTGCGTTAGTCAGGTTACCGTTATGCGCCAGTGTAATACCGTAAGGGGAGTTTACATAAAAAGGCTGGGCTTCAGAGGCACTTGAGCTACCTGCTGTCGGGTAACGAACATGGCCAATTCCCATGTTTCCCTGTAGGCGCTGCATATGACGTGCTTCAAACACATCGCTCACCAGTCCGTTTGCTTTGCGCAGGCGGAAGCAATTCATGCTATCGATAGTACAGATACCTGCTGCATCCTGACCGCGATGCTGTAACACAGTTAAAGCATCATAAATAGACTGGTTAACCGGCAGAAATCCGGTGATACCGACAATACCGCACATGGTGTCATTTCCTCATTAAGCCGCATCCCCCCGACCTTATGACCGGGGTAAAAAACTCGACGTGCTCTGTAAATAATCAAAAAACCATCTGATGATGTAGCTGAACTGAGGGATCAATTGTGACTGTGTCCAGTCTGTGCTTTTGGAAAACCCGGTGAATGTATCCAGGAAAAAGAGGATAGCCGAAACGATCAGCACGCCCCTTAATGCGCCAAAACAAACACCCAGCACCCGGTCAGTCCCGGACAAGCCGGTTTTTTCCACCAGCGTTCCAATCACATAATTAACAATGGCCCCGACAATTAGCGTCGCAATAAACAGTACGGCTATTGCTACACCATTTCGTACCATGGGTTCTGCAAACCCGGTAAACCAGACGGCCAGATAGGAAAAATAATGACTCGCTACAAAAAACGCACATCCCCAGGTGACTAAAGATAAAGCTTCACGGACAAAGCCCCTGATCAGACTCACAAACGCTGAGAATCCGATAATCCCTATAATGACGTAATCAATCCAGTTCATGAATGTTTCCGGCGCACTATGATCCTTTCTGTCATCTGTTCGCGGCGCATTTTAACAGAAAAAGAAAACGTTTGCGTAGCGTTTTCCCGGACGACAGAAAAAAAGGGGAATGAAATTTTTTATTCATTACCCCGACATTAAAAATATTTATCTGTATGAATTATATAACAATTCAATGAGCAAGACCTGTCCCCCGTTTCCGGGGGCAGGTTCAGCGGGCAGAATACGGCCGTATCACACCGCTCAGGCCGGTTTTACTCTTCAGTTCAGCCACCTGAGACTGCAAATGACTTTTCGAACTGTCCGGACCGACCAGAATGCGGTTGATTTCTCCCTGAACCGGCTCAGTCGGCAGAGAATAAGCCCTGAACCCGGCACTGCGTAGCTGTGCCACAATTTCACTGACTCTGGCAGCATTCTTCAATGCCCCCAATTGAATCACCCAGGCCTGCCCTGACGGCGTTTCCGGTTTACTCTGAGGCTGTGGCGCCGAAGACTGATCATTCAGTGCCTGTAACGCCCTTTCACGCTCACGCTCTTCCTGTATCTGCTTTGCCTTTGCCTTAGCGGCAGCCTCAGTCGCCTGCTGACGGGCACGTTCTTCAGCCTGCTGTTGACGGGCTAACTGTGCCTGCTTCTGACGCTCAGCCTGTTGCTGCTCCAGTTGCTCCTGTCGCTCCTGTTGTTGCCGGAGTTTCTCAGCCTGCGATGAAGCCGAGGGATTGGCTGCCGTTGAAGAGGCTGTGATCGGGGGCTGACTGTGCGGTGTGACCGGAGCATCTTCTCCGCTACCGCTGTCGGGGATCACGGTCCCGGCATGGGCAGCCGTACTTGCATCCCCTGCTGCGGTTGAGACCGCCGGAGCTGCGGCCAGCGGTTGAGTGACCGGCGGCACCAGGTCATTATCCTGTTGATCACCAGGCTTAGGCACCAGGGGAATGGCCGCGAACTCTTCTTTGTAATGTTTTTTCTTACCGTCCAGCAATCCCGGTAAGACAATGACACCAATCGCGACCAGAATAACCGTTCCGACTAAACGATTCTGAAATTTACTCGCCACTTCCCTTCTCCCCTGAGACAGACGTCATCACATGAGCTACCGTATGGAAGGAACCACAAACCAGAATAATGTCCTGAGCATCGGCCTGCTGTTGTGCCGCTTTCCACGCTTCTTCCACCGTAGCAAAACGTTCTGCCTGCGGCAAATGGGCCACCAGTTCCTCAGCACTCGCTCCCCGCGGGCCTTCGAGCGGCGCACAGTACCAGTAATCGACCTGAGGACGGAGTTCGGCCAGCGTACCGGCGATGTCTTTATCGTGCAGCATACCGACCACGGCTCTGACTTTTCCTCTTCGTGCCAGTGTGGCAAGCTGCGAGGCCAGAAATGCGGCGGCATGTGGGTTGTGTGCCACATCCAGGATCACCCGCGGAGATTCACTGACGGTCTGGAAACGCCCGGGAAGGACAATCTCAGGCAGATGTTCACGAATACAGGCTTCGCTGACCTGCAAACCGGACACCCGCAAGGCTGCCAGGGCGGTCGCTGCATTCGGGAGCGGTACCCGGGGCAGAGGTAACCTGCGAAGTTCACCCTGAATATCACGGAAGTCCCAGGCCTGTGCATCCGCCTGATAAGACCACTGCTGATTACGTTGCAGCAGTATCGCGCCTTTATCCGCCGCGACCCGGCCAATCGATGCAGGCATATCAGGTTCACCGACGACCGCTGGTTTACCGCTGCGGAAAACGCCGGCTTTCTCACGACCAATGCTTTCACGATCCGGCCCCAGCCAGTCAGTATGGTCGAGCGCAATACTGGTGATCACCGCCACATCCGCATCAACGATATTGGTTGCATCCAGCCTGCCACCCAGCCCGACTTCCAGGATCACCACATCCAGATCCGCCTGGCGGAACAACTGTAATGCAGACAAGGTGCTGTATTCGAAATACGTCAGCGACGTATCCCCGCGCCCCTGTTCGATGATCGAGAAGCTCTGCGTATGCTCCGCTTCACTCAGTTCCTGTGACTGTATACGAACCCGTTCAGTGTATCGGACCAGATGGGGTGAACTGTAGACCCCGACACGATAACCCGCAGCAATAAGCAAGGCTTCAAGTGTCCGGCAGGTTGTCCCTTTACCATTGGTCCCGGCGACGGTAAAAACAAAGGGGGCCGGTCTCAACAGGTTCAGTTGAGTCGCAACACGACGCACACGCTCAAGCCCTAAGTCGATGGCCTGGCTGTGCAGATTTTCGAGATAAGTAAGCCACGTGGCAAGGGGCGACGTGGCTTGAGGTAGATGAAGATTTTCCATGTGTCCCGTTGATGTTATTACGGTGCATAGGTAAAAGACGCTATAAAAGCGTCTTTTTCATACCTGTCAGGCCTCGTCATGTTCCGCTTCAGTCTTTACATCCGACTGATGGGTTTCATGAAGTGGTGCCGGCAGATTCATCATTTTTGCCAGTAAACTTGCCAGCTTAAAGCGCATATTCGGGCGACGGACAATCATATCAATCGCCCCTTTTTCGATCAGAAACTCACTGCGCTGGAAGCCCGGTGGCAGTTTCTCGCGGACCGTCTGTTCGATAACACGCGGACCGGCAAAACCGATCAGTGCTTTCGGCTCAGCGATATTCAGGTCACCCAGCATCGCAAAGCTTGCCGATACACCGCCCATGGTCGGGTCGGTCAGTACCGAAATATAAGGCAATCCGCGTTCACGCATTTTTGCCAGTGCTGCACTGGTTTTCGCCATTTGCATCAGTGACATCAGCGCTTCCTGCATACGCGCCCCGCCGCTGGCAGAGAAGCAGATAAACGGACAGTTGTCTTCCAGAGCCTGCTCAACACCACGAATAAAACGTGCGCCGACCACAGACCCCATTGAGCCGCCCATAAAAGCGAACTCAAATGCAGCGGCAACGACAGGCATACCGTGCAGTTCACCTTTCATGACCACCAGTGCATCTTTCTCGCCGGTGCTCTTCTGCGCTGCCAGTAAACGGTCTTTATATTTTTTTGAGTCGCGGAACTTCAGAACATCTTTTGGTTCCAGTTCGCTGCCCAGCTCGACCAGGGTATCCTGATCCATAAAGGAGGTCAGACGATCACGGGCATGCATACGCATATGGTGATCACATTTCGGACAGACTTCCAGGTTACGCTCCAGTTCTGCACGGTACAGCACCTGGTCGCAACTATCACATTTTGTCCAGACCCCTTCAGGAATACTCGCTTTACGCGTCGGGGTTACATTATTCTTACTAAGAATTCGTTCAATCCAGCTCATTGATGACCTTTCTGTTTGAACCTGGGTTTTCCAGTTGTATTGTTCCTGCTGAATTTTTATTCAACAGCCGCTAAATGACGCCCATTAAACCACAACCTGTCGAGACTGTGGATAAAAATCTGGCGGACGTGTCCCGGGCCTGCAGAAAAAACTAGTTCTTCCGCACTGCCTGTCGGCGTTGCCGCCAGAATTCGATCAGTCCGGGCAGCACAGAAACGACGATAATCGCCACAATCAACAGATTGAGATTTTTCTGTACGACCGGCAGATCGCCAAAAAGATAACCGGCATAGCTGAACAGCAGTACCCACGCCAGTGCTCCGGCAATATTAAACATCCCGAAACGACGATAAGACATTTTCCCCATACCGGCGACGAAAGGCGCAAAGGTACGGATGATCGGGATGAAACGTGCCAGTATAATCGTTTTTCCGCCATGCTTCTCGTAGAAACCGTGGGTTTTCTCCAGGTGACTGCGGCGGAAGATCTTAGACTGCGGACGACTGAATAACTTATCGCCAAACAGACGACCTATTGTATAGTTAACCGCATCGCCGGCAATGGCAGCCACCACCATCACCAGTGCCAGCAGATGGATATTCAACTCATTTCCCGGTAATGCCGCCAGCGCGCCGCCCACAAACAACAACGAGTCGCCCGGCAGGAAAGGTGTGACCACCAGCCCGGTTTCACAGAAAATAATCAGAAACAGAATGGCATAAATCCATGTGCCATATTCCGCCACCAGCTGCGCCAGATGCACGTCAATGTGCAGGATGAAATCGATAATAAGATGGATATATTCCATGACGTGTTAATCCTTCTGAAATGTCATCTGATCCTGCATCAGAAACAACGGACCGGGCTCCGGCTCGGGTAAGGCGAACTCAGGGGGATAATCCACCGCAACCAGGTATAAACCTTCCGCTCGTGCCGTGGCCGCCGCCAGTTTACGATCTCTCGCCGCCAGCAAATCAGCCATCCAGGACTCCGGCTGATTACCGCACCCCACTTCCATCAGACTGCCTACAATATTACGCACCATATGGTGAACAAAGGCATTGGCTTTGATGTCGACGATCACAAACGCGCCCTGACGCCAGACATGCACATGGTGAATATTTCTCCAGGGGGTTTTTGACTGGCAATGCACTGCGCGAAAAGACGTAAAGTCATTTTCTCCCAGCAGACTTTGCGCGGCACGATGCATCGATGCTGCATCCAGCGGATGATAGAAATGCGTTATCCCCTGCCCGAGGATGGCAGGACGCAGACGCTGGTTAAAAATAATGTAGCGATAGCGTCTGGCGGTCGCACTGAACCGGGCATGAAAATCCTCTGAAACGCTTTTCACCCAGCGCACTGCAATATCTTTCGGCAGATTCGCATTCACTCCCAGCGTCCAGGCGCTATCGGCCCGCTGAACCGTGGTTTCAAAATGAACAACCTGTCCCGTGCCATGCACACCGGCATCGGTACGTCCGGCACAGAACACATTGACCTCATGGTCGGCCACCTTAGATAAGGCTTTTTCCAGCGCACCCTGAACACTGCGAACCTCCGGCTGACGTTGCCAGCCGTAATAACGGCTGCCATCGTACTCAATACCCAGTGCCAGTTTTTGTGTCTTAACTTCAGACATGCTTACAGATACTCCTGCACCAGACGTTCAGCCACTTTCACCGCCATCAATGCTCCACCGAAGCGGACATTATCGGCGACAGACCAGAACTGTAATTGCTCCGGGATACCGTAGTCATTATGGACGGCACCGATGCAAAGCTGGCCATTGCCGCTGGCATCCGCGACCGGGGTCGGGTAGTCCCCTTCATCGCTCAGTGCGATATCGCTGTTCATCGCCAGGTCGTTACGTGCCTCATCGGCCGAGTAGGGACGCAAGGTTTCCATCAGCACACTCTGAGCATTGCCGTAGAAAACCGGCGCCTGAATAGCACTGACCGACACCGGTAACCCTTCGTCCTGCAGAATTTTGCGGATCTGGTCGACCATACGGCGGTTCACGGCAACACTGCCCTGCTCATCCGGCACCAGAGGTAACAGGTTAAAGGCCAGCTGGCGGCCAAAATAGTGCTCCTCCGGCGGAATACCGTTCAGCAGACGGGCACTCTCCCCGGCCAGGCCATCCACGGCGGCTTTACCGTGAGCAGAGGCAGAAATCAGCGTTGTCACCTGCAGGCGTCCCAGGCCGGCAGTATCCGCCAGCGGTTTAATGGCACATAACAACTGGCTGACCAGACTGTCGGCCACCGACACAATGTTACGGTTACGGTAATCCGCCAGTACGTGCGGGTTAACATCCGCAATCACCAAAGGGACATCCGGGGAGAGTGCAAACAGCGGACTGCTGTCGATGACCAGACAGCCGGCATTTGCCGCCAGTTCAGCATAACGGGCAGAAGCTTCTGTCCCGGCCACGAAGAAAGCCAGCTGAGCCTGCGACCAGTCAAAATCAGCCGCATCACTCACCCGATGATTTTTATTATCAACACGCACCGTTTCTCCGGCACTGCTTTCGCTGGCTAATAAAAATAGTTCGCCTACCGGGAACTGACGCTCCGTCAGCAACTCCAGTACAGCGCTTCCTACTGCACCGGTTGCTCCTAAAAGCGCGATATTCCAGCCGTCAGACATGTGGGTTTACTCCAGAAAACAAAAAAGAAAGCGGTGTCACACACCGCCTGAACAGATTATGGTCACCGCTGAGAAATCAGCAGGTACCGGTAAATTTTGCGGTGAAGCCAAGCTGCTGCAGTTTTTCGGCCGTGGCTGCCGTATCACAGTCCACCTGCAACGAAGACCATTCACGTCGCTCCTGATAGTGCTTACGCAGACGGTCAAATTCCCCGGCCTGACCGGCCACAGCACGCAGTAGTGCGTCATCACGGCGCACATCATACACCAGATGGGCCAGACGTTTTAGCATTGCCTGAGAGCACTCGCCGTTCAGGGTGATTTGCCCGATATCCGGCGCGGGTAACAACTCAGACAGTGAAACCTGACGAGGCTGACCGATAAACGCTGACCAGGCTTCAAATACCTGCGTGGTGCCGCGGGCTTTGCCTTCCAAGGTATACCCGGCAATATGGGCCGTGGCGATGTCCGTCTTCGCCAGCAGCGCTAAAGAGAGCTCCGGCTCCGGCTCCCACACATCCAGCACCACAGAGAGATCTTTCCGCTGGTTCAGCACCGTTAACAGCGCGGCGTTATCCACCACCGGACCGCGGCAGGCGTTAATCAGAATCGTGCCCGGCTTCAGGGCTTCCAGCAGTGTCTGATCCGCAAGATGCCATGTTTTATAGGGTCCTTCTTTATACAGTGGTGTGTGGAAGGTCAGGATATCCGCTTCACGCACCAGGGTTTCCAGTGAATGAAATTCGCCTGACTCACCGCGATCCGCCCGCGGTGGATCACAAATCAGTGTTTTGATCCCCAGCGCTTCGAAACGGCGTTGCAGTCTGCCGCCGACATTCCCTGCACCGACGATACCGACCGTCCGGTCCGTCAGCAGGAAGCCATCACGCTCAGCCAGGGCCAGCAATGCAGAGAAAACATACTCGACCACGGCAATGGCGTTACACCCGGGGGCAGCCGAGTAAGCAACGCCGGCAGCCTGCAGATCAGCCGTATTCAGATGATCCATTCCGGCCGTTGCCGTACCGACAAAACGTACCGCCGTATTTTCCAGCAGTGCCTGATCCACCCGGGTGATGGAGCGCACCATCAGTCCATCGGCTGTGGTCAGTTGTTCAGAGGAAAGTGAGCGGCCTGGCGCACTTTCAACGTCTGCCAGCTGACTGAATAATTCACGGGCATACGGCATATTTTCATCGACAACAATTTTCACTGCACTTGTCCTGTTCCACCGGAAATATCCGGTTATTCTGGCATAAACCCGGAGGGAAAACATCCGTCGATTCTTTCAGATTTGCGCTTGCTATGCGCCGCCGGCTCAGTCATCTTAATTGCCCGGGATATCCTCCCTGAATAACCCCCCCGCAGGCGTTACGGTGTCAGGTAGCGCAGAGTATGTTGTTGAAGGAACTGCTATGAACTTTCTTTTCCCGCTGGGAGCGGTGCTGATTTGGGCCATCAACTCCGTCGTCAGTAAACTGACGGTCGGGTTGATCACCCCGGAGGCCATCTCTTTTTACCGCTGGAGTATAGCACTGCTGGTACTGAGCCCTTTTGTGCTGCCCGGGGTTATCCGTAACCGGCACGCCTTATGGCGTAACCGCTGGCGGCTGCTTATCCTGGGCGCACTGGGCATGGTGCTGTACCAGAGCCTGGCCTATTTTGCGGCACGGACGGTCAGCGCGCTGTTTATCGGCATTATGGTCGCCAGCATCCCGCTGATGACGGTTATTTTCAGTCTGTTTATTCTACGGCTGGCACCGACGGTGGGGATTGTTATCGGTACAGTGCTGTCGTTTGTCGGGCTGAGCTGGCTTATCAGTGCCGGTCATCCTCTGCAACTCCTTCATCAGGGGTTAGGCAGCGGTGAACTGATGATGGTGATAGCGGCTGCAGCCTATGCCCTTTACGGTGTGCTGACCAAACGCTGGGCCATGGCGCTGCCTCAGTGGCAGAGTCTGTATGTGCAGATCATTTTCGCCATTATTTTATTATTGCCGGGTTTCCTGCTGACGCCGGACATCGCCCTGACCCCGAAAAATATCCCTCTGGTCTTATTTGCCGCGATCCCGGCCTCGATTCTTGCGCCGTACCTGTGGATCCAGGGCGTCATGAGACTGGGGGCCAACACTGCCAGCATTTTCCTTAACCTGTCACCGGTCTTTACCGCCATTATTGCTATTCTTTTTCTGCACGAAAAGATGCATAGCTGGCACTGGATTGGTGGCGGGCTGACGCTGATTGGAGTCATTCTGGCCCAGCGGCTACGGACACCTCTTTCGCGCGCCCGTCGGTAATTCCCGCGCGGGATCACGACGACTGCGGCGTGTTTAACCAATAATCCCCCCTTATTGCTTGGGATTTCACGGGGGGATTGGTATCATAGTCAGATCCACTCCGGCTTACCCCGGCCTGAATTCTCTTTTGCTGGAATGTTTGTCATGCAACCACTCCGCGGCCCTTCTGAGGTCTCGGGTGACAGAAATTCGTCTGTTCATCCGAAAAATACATCTCCTTCCGTTGCCTCTGCCCCGCTAACATCGGCGCAGCGGACGACGCTGGAACGCATTATTGTTAAAATCATGGCTATCAGCTCGCTGAAATCTGCGGAGCTTTGGGCAGGTATACGCCATCAGGCCGGAGTCAGCAACGATAGCGAATTACTCGCCAGTCATTATCCGGTTGCCGAACACTGGCTGTCAGAGAAACTGACGCAGGAACAAAACAGTCACTCGGTACGCCTGCTGTTACAGCAACTGACGGCGCTGTTACCCCGGGGCAATAACCGCCAGGCCGTCAGTGACTTTATCCGTCAGCAATTTGGTCAGACTGTACTGAGTTCGCTGACCCGTCCTCAGCTGCAACAGGTGCTGACTATGCTGCAGAACGGACAGATGGATATCCCGCAACCGCAGCAGCTTCGTGTGACAGACAGGACTCTTCTGCCGGCAGAACATCAGAACTTACAGCAACAGGTGATCCGGCTGACTATCTCCGGCGGCGGGACCCCTGCCTCGGTCTGGCAAAACATCTTCAGCCTGGTGTCGCTGAAAAATGGCGACCCGATCCCGTCACGCTACTATCCGCTGCTGACACAGTATCTGACGGCTCGTATTACCCTGAGTACGCAAACAACCCCGTTCACTTTGCAGGCGTTACTGGCATCATTAAAACAACCACCGACAGAAGAAGAAATCAGGTATCTTCAGCACGACGGTGGAAAAACACTTTCCCCGTCACAGCCACTGACCCTTGTGCGGGCCGAAGATATTTTACATCAACTGTTTCGTTTCCGGGCTGAAACGCTGAGACAGGGAGCCCGTAAGGAAACAGATCTCAGCCCGCGTCCGGAAAATGCAACGGCCATAACGCCCTCTTCCTCTGCCGCCAGCTCACGCATACCGCTTATCGGGTGGCTGATAGTACTGGCTGTCTTTGTGGCTCTGGCAGTGTGGTTGTTTTAACAACCACACTCACCCCCCGCGTCTGCAACGGGCTGAAATTCTGCGGGCTTGTCAGGTGTTACGGGAAGTTATGGGATGAAACAACAACCGGACACTGATAGCCAGCCCCGTTAACGCGGCCACGGCACCGGCAAGATACACAGAGCTATAACCAAAGCCACTGGCCAGTAATCCGGCCAGCGGACCGCTTACCCCATAGGCGATATCCTGAAACGCGGAGAAGCAACCGAGTGCCGTCCCTCTGACCCGTGCATCCACACTTTTTACGACTTCCACGCCCATGGCCGGAAAGATCAGTGAACATCCGCAGCCGGTCAATGCCGCGCCGGTAAATGCCATCCACTCCTGACGCCCGAAAGCCAGTAATAACAGCCCGGCAGCTTCTGCCAGCAACGAGATAACAGAAACCCGTACACCGCCAATTTTATCGGGAAGCTTGCCAAAAATAAGCCGGATGACCACATAAGCCAGCCCGAAGACGGTCAGCGTATAACCGGCATTCCCCCAGTGACGTTCCGCAAAATAGAGTGAGGTAAAAGCCCCGATCACCGCAAAACCGACACCCTGTAGTGCCAGCACCGCGCCCGGTGTCAGTACCTGTTTTATTACACTGAACAGCGGGATCCGCTGACCCGGTGTCGCAGGCACCGCACGGACACGACTGCTGCAGAGTAATGCCAGTACAGGACAACAGATGGCGGCTGCACTGACCCCGGTAAAACCATAATGATGCTGGATCAGTAATCCTACCGGTGCCCCGGCAGCCAGCGCACCATAAATAGCCATGCCATTCCAGGACATTACAATTCCCGAACGCTTCGGGCCAATCAGGCCCAGTCCCCAGGTCAGGTTACCGGTAAAGAGCAGGCTTTCACCGAAACCGAGTAACACCCGGCCGAGCAGTAATAACCCGAACTGCATAAACAGCATTCCGGATAAGCACGCCGAACAGAGATAGGCAACACCGACAAAAATAATCACCACCATGCCCGATAAGGTGGTTCGTTTCGCACCGTGCTGATCGGCTCTGATACCCGCGAAACCCCGGGTCAGTAAGGTGGCAAAAAACTGAATACCGACGGCCAGCCCGACCATGAAATCATTCATCCCCAGTTGCTGATGAACATACAACGGGATCACAGGCAGGGCCAGTCCGGCGGTCAGATAGGTGAGAAAAACCGAAAATGAAGTGAGTGCAACAGGGAACGTCCCGGGCGTCGCCTCTGCAGACGGGGATGCGGGTTCAGTCATAAGTAAAACTCCGGTGACTTCAGGCGACAGGCTCCGCCTGGCGGCACACCCTGCCCGATGATCCTAAATGAAAAATTGTGACACAGTGAAAGGCATTGTCAAAAAAGAGCGCCCGAATCGTCAAACAACACCTTCTTCGCGGTGCCGTGCTCAGCAACCGTCTTCAGGCCCCCGCTGACGATACCTCACAATCACTCACCGGAGCAGGCAGCGACGCGTCGGTCAAGGGCGTTTCCCCTGCACCCGACCCGCTGGCCGTTCAGTACACCGGGAAAAGGGTAAGCCCGTCACTGCTATTCTGCCGCTTTCAGTTCGCCGCAGGCTGTGCGGCCCCCTTTCTGCAGGCAAAAAAAAACCGGCCGCAATAGCGACCGGTTTTTTATCACCCGCAGATTATGCCTTGTATTTACGCAAAGTCAGGGTGGCATTGGTTCCGCCGAAACCGAAGCTGTTAGACATCACTGTCGTCAGCTGTTTTTCGGTTGCACGGGTCACAATGTTCATACCTTCCGCAGCCGGATCACGCTCTTCGATGTTAATGCTCGGCGCAACAAAGCCGTGCTCCAGCATCAGCAGGCTATAGATCGCTTCCTGCACACCGGCAGCACCTAATGAGTGACCGGTCATCGCTTTGGTTGCGGACAGCAGCGGCGTGTTATCACCGAATACTTCGCGGATCGCACCCAGCTCTTTCACATCTCCGACCGGAGTAGAAGTACCGTGTGTGTTCAGGTAATCGATAGGGGTATCCACACCCTCCATTGCCATCTTCATACAACGCACCGCACCTTCACCGGAAGGCGCAACCATATCCGCACCATCAGAAGTTGCACCGTAACCCACGATTTCAGCGTAGATGTGTGCACCACGCGCCAACGCGTGCTCCAGTTCTTCCACCACGACCATACCGCCACCGCCAGCGATAACGAAACCATCGCGCTGTGAGTCGTAAGTCCGTGATGCTTTTTCAGGGGTTTCATTGTATTTGGTAGACAGAGCACCCATCGCGTCAAACTCGCACGCCATTTCCCAGCTCAGTTCTTCACCGCCGCCGGCAAAAACGATATCCTGTTTACCTAACTGGATCTGCTCAACCGCATTACCGATACAGTGGGCAGAAGTCGCACAAGCAGAACTGATGGAGTAGTTCACACCGTGGATTTTAAACGGGGTTGCCAGACAGGCAGACACACCGGATGCCATGGCTTTGGTCACCACATACGGGCCAACCGCTTTCAGGCCCCTCGGGCCACGCATTGCGTCAGCACCGAATACCTGGAACCGCGGGGAACCGCCACCGGAACCGGCAATCAGACCAACACGCGGGTTGTTCTGGTAGAGTTCGGTTTCCAGTCCGGCATCTTTAACAGCTTCTTCCATCGAGAGGAAAGCATAGATAGACGCATCGCTCATAAAACGCACAACTTTGCGATCGATAAGGCCTGTGGTATCAAGTTTAACTTTACCCCAGACATGGCTGCGCATGCCTGCGTCTTTCATCTCTTCTGAGAAGGTAATGCCTGAACGCCCTTCCCGCAGGGATTCCAGAACCTCCTGCTGATTATTACCAATGCTGGAAACAATCCCCAGGCCAGTGATCACTGCACGTTTCATTCAAAAGTCCTCTTCCACATCTCTTCGATTGACGATGCACTTTAGCGTACACTTGTAAGCCGAACAAGTCCGATCAGCAAATATCGGTGTAAATTTGCGTCATCCGGACGATATCGATAAAATTAGCCTATTGCCTGACCAATGAGCCCCCGACAGTGAACGCCTCCCGAATTGACCATGCTTCCTTACGCTGGAATGAACAGGGTACACCTGTTTCCGAATTTTTTGATGATGTCTACTTCTCAAATGACAATGGCGCGGAAGAAACCCGCTATGTCTTTCTGGGCGGAAATCGCCTGCCGGCGCGCTTCGACACCCATGAGAGACCCGTTTTTATCGCCGCTGAGACCGGTTTTGGCACTGGCCTTAATTTTCTGACACTCTGGCAGGCTTTTGATCAGGCTATCGCCGCCGGTCCGCAGGGTCCGCTGAAACGTCTGCACTTTATCAGCTGTGAAAAATATTTACTGACCCGCGAGGATTTGATTGCTGCCCACCAGCACTGGCCGGCGCTGGCCGGGTATGCACAACAGTTACAGCAACAGTGGCCGGATGCCCTGTCCGGCTGCCAGCGACTGCTGTTTAATCAGGGACAGGTCACGCTGGATCTCTGGCTGGGAGATATTAATCAGCTGACTGAGACGTTTGATGACAGCATGAACGGCCAGGTCGATGCCTGGTTTCTGGACGGGTTTGCGCCGTCGAAAAATCCGGAGATGTGGAATGACCGGCTGTTTCAGGCAATGGCAAGACTTTCCCGCCAGGAAGGCACCTTTGCGACCTTCACCGCCGCAGGCTTTGTCCGGCGTGGTCTGCAGCAGGCAGGCTTTGAGGTAGAACGCCGTAAGGGATTTGGTCATAAACGGGAAATGCTGTGCGGTACTCTGCCCCGCGCCGTGACTTCACCGCCGCCCCGCCCCTGGTTTTCCAGGAAGGCTTCCGCAAGCCAGGATATCGCGATTATTGGTGGCGGTATCGCCAGCGCCTGCCTGTCACTGGCATTGCTACGCAGGGGATATCAGGTCAGCCTCTATTGTGCCGATGCCTGCCCGGCTCAGAATGCCTCCGGTAACCGCCAGGGGGCACTTTATCCGTTACTGAACAGCCATGACCCGGCACTGGCGCGTTTTTTTCCGACGGCATTCAGCTTTGCCCGGCGATTCTATGATGCCCTCCCCTGCACCTATGAACATCAATGGAGCGGCGTGCTGCAGCTTGGCTGGGATGAAAAAAGTCAGCACAAAATCCGGCAAATGCTGGCAATGGATTTGCCCGCGACCATTGCCACCGGCGTCGATGCTAAAGAAGCCACAGCGCTCGCCGGTGTTAACATTCCCTGTACTGCGCTCAGCTATCCACAGGGAGGCTGGCTGAATCCGGGGGAGCTTACCCGTGAGATGATTGCGCTGGCAGAGCAGCAGGGATTGCGCTGTTACTGGCAGCATGATCTGCAGGAGTGTGAGCGTGATACCGACCACTGGGAACTTCGTTTCAGGGACCAGCCGGCACAACGGCATCAGACGGTAGTGCTGGCGAACGGGCATCGTCTCCCCGGGTTCAGCCAGACCCGGGAGTTACCGTTGTATGCCGTGTCAGGTCAGGTCAGCCATGTGCCGTCAACCCCGCAACTCTCTGCCCTGAAAACAGTATTGTGTTACGACGGCTATCTCACGCCGGTCAGTGAAACGCACCATACCCATTGCATCGGAGCCAGTTATCACCGGGGAGAGAGTGAGGCGGTCTATCGTGAGAGTGACCAGCGGGAAAATCGCCAGCGGCTGATCGATTGTCTGCCGGAGAGTCAGTGGCCAGCCGAAGTGGATATCACCGATCAGCAGGCCCGGAATGGCGTGCGTTGCGCTATCCGCGATCATCTGCCGATGGCCGGTTCGGTACCGGACTATGCGGGTTTACTGACCGCCTATGCCCGGCTTTCCGAACAACGCCATCAGCCTGAGGCCGTGCCTGACGCCCCGGTCTGGCCGGAGATGTTTATGCTCGGCGCATTGGGTTCCCGCGGATTATGCAGTGCCCCGCTGGCCGCTGAAATTCTGGCGGCACAGATCAGCGGGGAACCTCAGCCGCTGGATGCAGAAACACTGGATGCCCTGCAACCGAACCGTTTCTGGGTGAGAAAGTTACTGAAAGGACGCCCGGTCACCTGACCGGGGGGATGCTGCCCGGCTCAGGCGGCACTGCTGGCTTTCAGGTAGAGTTCCTGCCATAAATCCAGTACCAGCACCTGATCCGGTGGCGAGAGTTCCTGCTGGCGGATTGCCTGCTGCAGACTCTCTTCGACCTGCTGTTTCAGCGCTGCCGCACTGGTCTTCCCCTGCAGCTCCAGTTCGGCCACCGACTGGGTAAGATGACCGCGGATATACCCGCCAGCGAATAACTGATCATCGGTCGCGTCTTCGACCATGTCATCAATCATCGTCAGTATTTTTGTTTCAATCTCAATAATCAAACAGCATTCCTCTTACTTGTTTTTATGTATGTTTCACCCTGCAAAAGGTTTGATCGTGTGGGAGCAGTGCCAGACGTTCACCCACACCCGGTTCCGCTTGCTACCGCCTCAGCAGCCCATGGTATCAGGTGTCAGTGATTGTATAACAAAACGAGGCAGTGCCCGACTTTTTCGCGGTGAAGTTGCGTATTAACTTATGGCGTGTTTATTCTGCCGGAGTCAGGGGCGCAGCCCTGAGGGCCTGAGGAGGTGGCAGGAGACTTCCCCGCAAAACTATATGGCTGAGACGAGCATTTTTATCTTTTCAGCCTTCTCAAAATGGTCCAGCTTCATTTCCATAATCCACCAGTGAGCAACTTCCATCAGCAACTCCGGGTCATCATTTTTGTTGGCAAAAAAAGCGTAGAATGACAGCCCAACGTTACTCCCCTTGGCTATTATCTTTGCTTCACAGACACTGATCATCTTTTCCTTCATTTCTTCCCGCACATAATCTCCTTGCCGATATTGCTGTAAGTCGGAGGATTGACTATAACACCGTCTTGCTCTCACCACAGAAACAACCTCAGGGCCCTATTCAACCCACTCTAAAAACACCTCAGAATGGCTCAGATAATCCTGAGTGTATATCCCCCACTAAGTGGCGTGATCCTGTCAGGATCTTACAGATAACTCACTCATCACTTCCCCCCCGGAGACCTGGCGGCTGCAGATGAAAGTTGCGTATCTCATAACCGATTACGACATACAAAATATTTGGGTTCAATCCTGAACCATGTATGGCGGGAAATGTTTAATCAGCCTGGCGGACATGAATGTATCGACAGATAACACAACAGTGGCCTGCCTGAACCACGAAATGAAGTAAAAAAGGTTTCTGTGGTCATTCGCTGCAGTGCTGGCTGGAGTTGCATTTTATGGACGAAAATAATCAACTGACTTCTGGTATTACGGTTACAGGCATAAAATATCCTGCAGCATTTCTCTGTAATGAGCCTGCCGACCAACGGCACCCGAACTCTCTCTGCATCCGTTTCAAAATCTCTTATAATAATCATCCGGAGAAAAGTAAAAGCGGATAAAAACCAACCAGCCATACCTTGTTACCTGCCAGGGTACGCCTGAAGTAAGTATGATTATTGATTTATCTATTTAGGTATCATATAAATAAAAATTACCACTTATATATATCTGGGCATTCCTCTTAGTATATATTTCAATTTCGCCATCACTATCCACCACTCCAAACTCAGAAACCCCTGAGAAATGTTTTATTCTCACATCAGCATTACAATAAATTTGAGAGGCAACGGTATTACTTATATAGCAGGCATAGCTTAAGCATGCACCTCCGGAAACGGCTATTGAATTATGTATCTCTTTGGGGGTTAAATAAAACGCAGAAATATCATATCCGTCCCCTCCCTGACTGATTAGCGATATTTTTGGAACCGTTATTGACTCCCTTATTTCATCTTCTGTCATATTCTCTCCTGACTTGTTCTTTATCCCCATCAGGACTCCGGCCTTTACCCTTATCTCTTCAATCTCATTAAGCACCCTGTGTTTTTCCGACATTTCAGTTTTACTCTCCATGCCAGACAAACCAAAATCCTCTGCCCTCATAATAACCATTGGAATTACGGCATCAATGCAGGTAATACTTTTCCCGTTAATATTATCAGTTTTTTTCCCTGTCGGGAAAAGAGCGTTTGTCGTGCTTGCTTCCGGATTTTTAAAGGAAATATCAATCTCCGGGTAACGATGATAAACTCCGGGTATTTTACATAACTTATTTTCTCCGCCTTTTTTTGGAAGTGAGCAGTAAATCATTTTATTGGTATTTGTATTGTGGATTGTTATTTTTTCATTATGCTTAATGACGTCCATTAACCCCAGGTCATCTAAAACTAAGGGGATTGCAGTTGTCATATTCCCACAGTTGACGTCCCACGAAACACGGTTACTTATATTTTCCAACTGAATAAATGTACTGCAGACCATTTTATCTTCAATATTTACATCAATAATAAAGAGCTTATTGCTGGTACTTTTACCTTTACCTATGCCTTCTATCTGGTACTCATCGGGTGGCTGGCAACTACTCCTGGGAACACCGAATATTTCCCTTGCGATACGTTCTATGCTTTCCCTGTCCTCAGGCAAATCTTTTTTTTGAATGATGACTCCTGATGAGGTTCCGCCCCTGACATAATATAACTTTATTTTTTTCATTTTCCACCATCCTTCGATAATGGTTTAATTAAAGACTTTATGGCACCGACATCTCTTGAATATGAGAGGCCAAAATCCCATTCTTTTTTAAATGTATTCTGGTGATAAGTTGAAAATATATAATTCCATACAGGAAATATAAAGGCATAGTTACTTTGATTATTCTCAATATTAACATCATGATGTGGCTCGTGGAATCCAGGGGTAGTCACAAGTAATGATAATTTACTCTCAATATTCAATGGTAGTTTGAATCGGGAATGATGATACGTGGCAAATAAAAAAGATATTAATGCATGAGCCGCTATACATTCCTGATTTATCCCAAATGCATAGATGAATAATACATTTAACAACGCGTGAGAAACTGCTTCTAAAAAATGGACCCTTAGTGATGTGCTGACATCTAACACCTCATCTAAGTGGTGAATTTCATGGAACCGCCAAAAAAACTCAAGTTCATGGCTCAACCGATGAAATATATAACCAGATAAATCTAAGAGCACAACTCCAATGGGAATTGAAATCCAGTAAGGTAATGAGCTAATGAAGTGAGAACTATTATCAGATGAAATAGATAGCAAAGGGACGATGAGTAATATACTGACTAACTTTGTCGCAATAAAATTTAAAATATTTACCCCCCCAGTATTTCTTTATTTTTCCTGTAAGGATAATATCCTTATAGATTAAAACCTCTAAAAAAAACAATAAGGAAAACCAGGCAACTAACCAATTTTCAGTAATGAAATGCATGATATTCCCCTCCTCTCTTTCGATTTTTTAATATAACGTAGCAAATTAGTATTAAAATTCTTTTTTATCGGTATTTTGTTTCTATTGATTTCCGGATATGTGGTTTTAATGAGAGCAATTACAACCCGATAAGTATCAGGCTAGCTGGCAGTTCCTCCGCGGCAAAAGTGGATTCGCGATTAAATGAACAAACTCTCCATCAGAAGTAACTCAGATGAAAAAATCTCTGCCAACACTAAAAAGCCCGGAAAGCAGCATACGCCCGGATTCCGTGACGAGGCACTGAAGCTGGCCGGGCGTATCAGTCTGGCCGCTACTGCACGAGGACCCAGCTTGTATGAATATCAGTGCTGAAGCCGCGCCGAAACCGGTACCCGCTGCAGGTAACACCTGCAAAAAGATGACTGTTTCTAAGGCCATTTTTCATAAATTCGTGGGAACCCTGCCTTATCGGTAGTAGCCGGAGGATAAAAATCAGCGACTGAAGAAGCAGGTCGCTGATTTAAGTCTGGTTTACATCCTGCCCGGGAAATAAACGTCGAATGCCCCATGGCGGATATCTATAAAATCACGGGGAGCATCACGACTTTATTTTATTAACCGGCTGTCAGCACAGATCTTCCGGCCAGGGAAACTGTGACAACGTCAGCGGCGGGGTCCCATAAAACCGGTTCAGAGCCTCAATAAAACGCTGCGGACGTTCGGGAATGCCCTGCAGAAGGTAACTGGCGACTTTCTGATGCACCTTGCGCTGGAAGGCGATTCTGTCAGGCTCATGATCCCCGTTCAGGTTATCGCAACTGACATTAAAGGGAAATCCCGCCGCCACAGAGAACATCCACTCCAGAGCCTGCGGAGTCACCTCGACAGATTCAAACTGCTGTTGTGTCTGTTTGTCACGACCGTCAGGGCAGTACCAGTAACCGAAATCCACTAACTGACGACGGGCTTCACCGGCGACACACCAGTGTGAGATCTCATGTAAAGCGCTGGCGAAATAACCGTGGGCGAAAATAACCCGATGATGATCACAATCGGCATCGGCCGGCAGGTAGACAGGCTCATCATCACCTTTCACCAGCCGGGTATTAAAATCCGTATAAAAACACTGGTCAAAGATGACCCTTAAATCCTGATAACGATGCTTTGTCATGCACTTACTCATTACTCAAAACGAGACAACGTGGCAGCGGAACTCCGCTGCCACGCCCCTGCAGAAGGCTGTTTCAGTGAGATAACAGCGTTATAATGGCCTGACCGTGGCTGTCCCACAAAAGTTTCAGGCTCATGGTCATAGAGACAATAACCACCATCGGACGGATCAGTTTCTGACCGCGGCTCAGAACCAGCCTGGCACCCAGTCTGGCACCACAAAAGGCCCCGAGGAGCATCACCAGCCCCAGCCCCCACAGAACTTTGCCGCCGAACATAAAAAAGACCAGACCGGCAAAGTTAGAGGTGAAGTTCAGCAGTTTGGCATGTGCTGTCGCTTTCGCCAGATTAAAACCAGCCAGCACGACAAACGCCAGGGCGTAGAAGGAACCCGCTCCCGGGCCCAGAAAGCCGTCGTAAAAGCCTACGCAGCCGCCGCCAATCAACGCATAAGGTAAGCCCCCTAGCCGTGCAGCCCGATCGTTTTCACCAAGCTTCGGCATAAATAAAAACCATAAGCCGATACCAATCAGAAACGCAGGCAGGATCTGGCGCAGCAGATTAGGCTGCATATGCTGAATAAGGATGGCACCGCACATCGCACCGAGAAATGTCATGGCGATATTCAGCCGCTGTTCAGCAATGTTTATCGCTCCGCGCCGGATAAAGTACAGCGTGGCCGAAAAAGAACCGCCGACAGACTGCAGTTTATTGGTCGCCAGTGCCTGCGCCGGTGACAGCCCGGCCGCCAGCAAGGCAGGTACCGTCAGTAATCCCCCGCCCCCGGCAATTGAATCAATAAAGGCCGCCGCCACCGCCACAATAAACAGTACCGCAACCGTAACGGGGCTGACTAAAAACCATTCCATAGCGTTCCTTACAAAACGTGATTATCGAGCAGAGCCTGGCAGGCCGGCGGCAGCGGAGGTGTCCGCTTCACCGGAGAGCTGGCAGAAGGCTTCGCTGGCAGGAACCAGCTGGCAAGTTCGGCACCGCAACCATCCCCGGCAGGCGGTGCGGGCTGATCCTGGCATTGCGTGCTGCCTGCCGGACAACGTAACCGGACATGCATATGGGCACGATGCCCGAACCACGGCCGTACTTTCTGCAGCCAGCCCCTGTCACTGCCCGCCTGCAGACACAACTGTTGTTTAATCGCCGGGTTCACAAAAATCCGGGTGACTTCCGGGTCTTCAGCGGCCAGCTTGATCATCTGCATCACGCCGGGTGACCAGTGCCTGGCTACGATATGTTTGCCATCGGCACTGACCAGGTCAAGAGGTTGCGGATGCAGGAGTTGTTGTGCCGTCCAGCGACGGGCAGGTAACTGAAGCCAGATATCCACATCCAGACCGGTCTGGTGGCTGGCATGACCGCTACTGAAACGGCCCCCCGCCGCCATTCCCATATCGCCGATCAACACTTCTCCGTTATCCTCTGCAGCAACACGCGCGGAGAAACGCTGGATAAAGCGGATCAGATCCGGATGACCAAAATAGCGCCGCTGATCCGGACGCATCACCTGATAATCAGCCGCGTCCGGAGGCAGTTGCTGTGCCCCGATAATGCACCCATTGGCAAAACTGCCTATCGATTGCGGAGCACCACTGACAGGATGCTGAATACTCTGCCAGGGGGTTGCCGCCGCCATTGCCGGGGTTTTCAGAAGTAACATCAGAACAGCCAGCGCGTATTTTTTCATGGTATTACCAGCGTGGTATGGCGGTGGTGACATCGGCACACTGGGCGCGGTGACGCAGCAAGTGATCCATCAGAGTAATAGCCATCATTGCTTCAGCGATAGGCACCGCCCGGATCCCGACACAAGGGTCATGACGCCCTTTGGTGATCATCTCCACTTCTTCACCTGTCCGGGTAATGGTTTTACCCGGCACCATAATGCTGGACGTCGGTTTCAGCGCCAGATTCGCCAGAATGGTCTGCCCGCTGCTGATCCCGCCAAGAACGCCACCGGCATGGTTGCTCAGGAAACCCTCATGACGAATTTCATCACGGTGTTCGCTGCCGCGTTGCTCCACGACGGCAAATCCGTCACCAATTTCGACGCCTTTGACCGCATTAATGCTCATCAGTGCATGGGCCAGGTCGGCATCCAGACGATCAAATACCGGTTCACCCAGTCCCGGAGGCACGCCTTCCGCCACCACGGTCACTTTCGCGCCGATAGAATCCCCTTCTTTCTTCAGACCGCGTAGCAGTTCATCCAGGGCTTCCAGTGTGGTTTCATCCGGAGAGAAAAACGGGTTCTGGCCGACCTGCTGCCAGTCGCGAAGTTCACACTTCACTTCGCCCATCTGGGCCAGATACCCGCGAACCACGATACCGTGTTTCATCTGCAAATATTTTTTTGCGATAGCGCCGGCAGCCACACGCATCGCCGTTTCACGGGCAGAAGAGCGTCCGCCCCCGCGATAATCACGCAGACCGTATTTTTGCTCATAGGTATAGTCAGCATGTCCCGGGCGAAACAGATCTTTTATTGCACCATAATCCTGCGAACGTTGGTCGGTATTTTCGATCAGCAGACCGATAGATGTTCCGGTGGTGACACCCTCAAAGACTCCGGACAAAATACGTACCTGATCCGGCTCGCGGCGCTGAGTGGTATAACGGGACGTCCCCGGACGACGGCGGTCCAGATCCTGCTGAATATCTTCTTCTGTCAACGGAATGCCCGGGGGAACACCATCGACGATGCACCCTAATGCGATCCCATGAGATTCACCAAAGGTGGTGACTTTAAAAAGCTGCCCTATGCTGTTTCCGGCCATGGTAGTTCCTTGTATCAAAAAACACAGGCCGCCTGGCAGCGGCCCGTCCGGGAATTAAAACTGATATTGTCTGAAGTACGGAAGCGCCTCAACCAATTGCTGTCTGTCGAGCATAAATACCCCGTCCCCGCCATGTTCAAATTCAAGCCAGGTAAAGGGCACCTCCGGATACTGCTCCATCATATGCACCATGCTGTTACCCACTTCACAGATCAGTACACCGTCTTCACTCAGATATTCTGCCGCATTCGCCAGAATACGTTGCACCAGCACCAGGCCATCGCTGCCCGCAGCCAGTCCCAGCTCCGGTTCGTGGCGGTACTCGCCCGGGAGGTCATCCATATCTTCCGCATCCACATACGGCGGATTCGTGACGATAAGGTCATATTTTACCGGGGGGATCTCACGGAACAGGTCTGAACGCAGCGGTGTGACCTGATGCATCAGGCCGTGCGATTCAATATTCTGCTCAGTGACCGCCAGTGCCTCCGGCGAGATATCGGCGGCATCGACTTCGGCCTCAGGAAATTCATAAGCACAGGCAATAGCAATACAACCACTCCCGGTACACATATCCAGAATACGCTCAGGAGTATGATTAATAAGCCCGGCAAAACGCTGACTGATAAGCTCGCCAATCGGCGAACGCGGGACTAATACCCGCTCATCCACATAAAATTCATGCCCGCAAAACCAGGCTTTATTCGTCAGGTAAGCGACAGGTATCCGATCATTAACCCGGCGGATCACCCGCTCCACAATCCGGTTTTTCTCACTACGGGTCAGGCGTGCCTGATACATTTCTTCAGGAAATTCAGGTGGCAGATAGAGGGTCGGTAATACCAGCTGAACCGCCTCGTCCCAGGGATTGTCGGTACCGTGTCCGTACCAGATATCAGCCGCGGAAAAACGGCTCACCGCCCAGCGCAGCATATCCTGAATGGTGTGCAGTTCGTTTACTGCTTCATCAACGAAAATTTTGTCCACTTTGTCCTCCGGGGACGAGATCTGAATACGGGCGATAGTTTGCCATGAAGTGACTCAGAATTCAGCGCTGTATTAATAAAAAGCCCGCTTTTATCTCTTATCCACCCGCAGAGAGACCTGACCCTGAAAAAACGGTCTTTTTGGCGCATAAAAAACTCTGTGCCTGAACACCTGATAACGAAAATGTACAACGGAAGAGCAGAAAGGCATTTGCTTTTTCCCTTTAAGCCAGGAAAAATACGAGACTCTCCCTCATCATAAAGCCAGTTATCTTATGAACCCGAAGAAAACACTTAGCCAGGAGGATCAGTTACTGTTCCGGCAGTTAATGTCTGATACACGGAAACTGAAACAGGATACTGTGCAGCATGCACCGGTACGCCCGCAAAGCAGAGTCATCCCGCAGAAGCGCCTGCAATCGGAACAAGCGGATAACAGTCATTATTTTTCCGACGAATTCCAGCCGTTGCTGGCCGAGGAGGGGCCGGTAAGGTATGTTCGTGCCGATGTCAGTCACTATGAGCTTAAAAAATTACGCCGGGGCGATTACACACCGGAGATTTTCCTCGACCTTCACGGGCTGACACAGCAACAGGCGAAAAAAGAGCTGGGGGCATTACTGGCAGCCTGCCGGAGAGAACATCTGTTCTGTGCCAGCATTATGCACGGGCACGGCAAACATATTCTCAAGCAACAGACACCGTTATGGCTGGCACAGCATCCCTATGTGATGGCGTTTCATCAGGCTCCAAAACTGTTCGGAGGGGATGCGGCGATCCTGGTATTGATAGAAACAGAAGAGTGGCAACCGCCGGAGCTTCCCTGAATCACCGGCAGCGTCCTGCCGCGGTAATTCAGGGCAGATCAGATAGCTTTATCCAATCGGGACGGGCTGACCTGCCATTTCAGCTGGCCTGTTGCCGTTTGTTCGTCATAGTCGACCAAAGCAATCCCGGAGGTCGCGAACATCGGGGGAGCTTCCTGCGGACAAAGTTCTGACACCAGATAGCCGACCAGCGGTAAATGAGAGAGCACCAGAACAGAGCTAACGCCTTCATGTGCAAGCGCTTCGATGTATCGGGCCACCCTGCCGGCATCGCCTGAAGGGGTCAGTTCCGGTAAAACATCGCTTTCCTGCGGCAGAAGCATTCCTTCACGGACAACTTTCAGCGTCTGTTCGGCCCGAAGGTAAGGGCTGACCAGCACGCGCTCAATATCCACGACCTGATTATCGAGCCAGTGTGCCATCTGTTTTGACTCATCGCATCCGCAATGAGTCAGAGGTCTGGCTGCATCGCTGTCCGCTTCCAGCGCCGCTTCGCCGTGACGCATGATATAAACTTGCATAGTACACCGCTGTTAATTGAAAAAAGAACGGTTTCATGAACTGCAGCATGCTGCATAGCGTTATGAAGCAGGTGTTGTACCTAAAGGCCGGCTTGCAGTCAACTGAATGGCCATTTTATGCACAACAAATATCCGGTTAAATTGATACGGCGCAATTCCGCCGACAGGATAACAAGGAGATTAAATACCGGTTAACGCCGGTTCTGCAGGTTATCAGAGTCTGTGAACGGGATGCATAGGATATTTGCATGGGTGTGCTGTCGGATCAGCATAGCACCACATCAGTACCGGGCCGGCAGCATATAAAACCTCTAAAAATCATTGCGTTGATTGGTTATGGTGACTTCCATGGCCATCAGACAGAGCCTCGCGGAAGCAAAGTATTCTCTCAACAGTCAGTCACTCAGTCTGAAATACCGGCGGCAAAAACAAAATACCCTCCGCGCCCCCCGTATCAGGACGGCGCGGAGAACAGGTTAATATTCAGGCTTTCAGCCAAAACGTAACAAAGATTGAATATTGCAGAAAAACCGGCGGGCAGTCCGCTAACGCAGGCCGAGCTGGAAGATCATACTCTCGGCCTGACAGCTGAAGGTAAACGTCGCCTGTAAACGAACCCCATCGGCCCCCTCACTGATTTCGCTCTCGATGGTACAAGGGTCTGACTCCACCGCCCTGGCATTACACGTGAGTTGTGCCAGAGCTGCTTCTGCTGCCGCCCTGTCGGGATAAACGGCCGACCAGTCGGCTGTGCAGTCACTGTTGTCCATCACCGTGCCGACATCCATACAACAACACGCGGCCGTCTCATTCGCACTGCATTTTTTAATCGCATCAGTCATTGTGCGCTCCGGTAGAGTTAATAATCACTCAACACAGTGTACGCCCGTAAAGAGCCCCTCAGCTATACGAAACCCCGATTTCGCGGCAAAGAGCACACAAACTTTGATCCACCGCAACCCCTCTGCCGGACAGTCTTTGCCACCTCCCGCCGGGAGCGTTAACTCTTTTTCCGGAAGCCGGGATCAACACTGCCAGCCAGGGGGCAGCCATCAACATTAAGAGGGATAACACAAAAAAAACGGGCCTGAAATTTCAGACCCGTCTGTACACTACTGCGTTGATCGCGAATTAATCGGAGTCAATCTCGCTCAGGTCGCCCTGAATGGCCTGGGCGTTCGGGTTGACTTCCGGTTTCAACTTACCGCCATTGGCGAGGAAATCATAACGCTGGAAGTAAGCATTACGGATAAAGGCATAAGGATCGCTCTGTTGTTTCAGCATGCCATCGGAATCCAGTAATTCGGCACGAGTCTCAATTCCTTCTAACACCCATTTTCCTGCCGACATCCAGATAGTCAGAAAGCTGAGTGGCGGATACAGGGCATCGACCATATCCCCGCCGTCCTGACGTAATGTAAAGCTGCCATAGCCCGGTAACTCAACATACGGACCGTAACCTACCCCGTAATGGCCCAGTGTAGTACCAAAGCCCTGTGCATGTTCACGGGCCAGTGCCGGATTGGCTTTACCGGCCACATCAATCAACCCGCCCAGCCCCAGCGTGGAGTTCAGGAAGAAACGGGTAAAGTGAATAGCCGCACGATGTACGTCTCCTTCCAGCAGATAGTTCACCATGCTTGAAGGCTCATCGAGGTTACTCAATGCATTACTGATCCCGTTTCGGGCAGGTATCGGTACATAGTTCCGCCACGCAACCGCCACCGGACGCACAATATACGGATCCAGCACGTTGTAGTTCAGGTTGAACATGGTACGGTTAAAACTTTCCAGCGGATCACTGCGATTCGCTGATCCCGATGCCGCCTGCGGAACAGGCACCTGTGCGACTGGCTGCGAAACCTGCTGTGCTTCAGGCTTTATCACCTGGTTATTTTTTTCAGTGGCCGGATGACTTCCGGCACACCCTACCAGCAGTAAACTGGCCACCCCCAGAATGGTCAGGCGGTAATGCATGCTGATCTCCCTGTGCAATGATCTGAAAGACCATCAGGGTTGCTGCTGGTTAATCACCACAGCGACCGTCTGATGACCGTTATACGGTAATTTCCCCGTCTGGCCATACCAGTCGCCCGATTGCGGATCCGCACTTCCGTCACGAGAAATACGCACTCTCACCTGAATATTGTGCTGTGCTGAGAGTAAACGTTGCTGAACCATTGCGTTGCTGTCATCAAGAGTAACAGTCAGCGGAAAATGACTCAGCGGGATGCGTTTCACTGCCACCGGGACCGGAGATACACCATCGGTCACTGAAATATACAATATTCCGTTCGGGGTTAACATTTTTTCTGCAGTAGGCGAAATGGCCACATTCAGCGTGAGTTTACTGCTTTGTTGCCCTGCATTCGTACGGGCAAGCTCGATCCCCTGCTCTACTGCGTTCGCCTCTTTGGAATTTGCAGGCAGCAATGGCAGCATTTTTTGCCAATAACCGATCGCCGTATCGTAATTTTGTTGGGTATAGTTTACCGCTGCCAGTAAACTTAAGATGCGTAAACTATTTGGCTCGGCAGTCAGCATATTACTGAGCATCACCTGAGCCTGACGATTATCCTGAGGGTCCTGAGAACGAACCAGTACACTGGCATAAGCCAGTTTGAGTTCATTGTTATTCGGTGACAGTTTTAAGGCTCTCTGGAACGCCTGGCTGGCAAGCGGTGTATTATTCAGCACCATCCCCAACCGTCCCAGCATCGCCCAGTCATTTATATTGTCAGGATGCGATTGCAGTGAAGTTCTCAGACCCACCTCAAACTCTTCCAGTTCCCGGATATTCAGCGCTTTATCCTGCGGGTTCATTAACTGAGCACGAAGCTTAGGGTATTGAGCGTTAATCTGCTCCCATGCCAGCACCTGAGCCAGCCCTCCGGTTTTCAGATACATGCCCAGAGTCACCAGTACCAGAATAATAAGTCCCGGCCAGAGCACCCAGCGACCGGAACTACGGCGGATAACCGTTTGTTGTTCAGGAATATCCGTCAGCAGCGTTTGCTGTAATTCGGTGATCATCTCCTGTTTTTCAGCCACAACGCCCTGCTGTTCATCTTCATCCAGTTCATTCAGACGCTGACGGTAAAACGTTTTATTAAGCTGATCGCGCTGAGTGCTGGTGTCTTTCCCGGAACGCCAGCCACTGGTGAGCACCAGAGCACATGCCGCCAGCAAGATAATACAAATACTTAACCATAACGCGCTCATAGCGGCTTCCTGTCATTATCCAGTAACGCAGCCAGTCTTTGCTGTTCAGCCTGATCAAGCTCACTGCGCATATTCTTTCTTCTGCTACGTAAAATAATCAACGCAGCACCTGCAATAATAAAACACGCCGGACCGACCCAAAGAATGATCGTTGACGGAGTGACCGGCGGCTCATACGTCACAAAGTTACCGTAGCGGCTCACCATATAACCGATAATCTGCTGGCGGCTTTGCCCTTGTTGCAGCATCTCATAGACCTTCTGTCGCATATCTGCCGCGATCATCGCTCCGGAATCGGCAATGCTGTTATTCTGACATTTCGGACAACGCAAGGACTCTGTCAGTGAGCGATACTGCTCTTCCTGGGCCAGCGACTTAAATTGATAAGTATCGATGGCGGCCCAGAGACTAAAGCTGGTCATCATGGCTGCCATGAAAAGCAGGAGTCTTTTCATCGATTATTTCTCCGCTAACTGGCTGTACTTATTCCACAGCGGCTGGATCTGCTGCTGCCAGACCTGAGCATCCACATTCCCTGCATGGCGGTAACGGATAATGCCTTGACCGTCGATAAGGAACGTTTCCGGCGCACCGTACACCCCCAGATCCAGCCCCAGCATACCGTTGCCATCGTACAGGCTGAGGGAATACGGATTACCCAGGGTATTCAGCCAATTGACGGCTTTAACCCGATCATCTTTATAATTCAGCCCGACGATACGGATACCTTTTTCAGCCAACGTATTCAGGTACTGGTGTTCGGCACGACAGGTCGGGCACCAGGTTGCCCAGACATTTAGCAGCAGAGGTTTGCCGTTCAGTAATGCTGTCTGGTCATAGAATTTGCCAGGGTTTTGCAATGATTCCAGTTTAAATACCGGCATCGGTTTACCCACTAATGCAGATTCCAGCAGGGTAGGATCATCCCCATGGGCATTACGGTTTAACTGCCAGAGCAATGCGGCGGCCAGCAGTAAAAATAACACCAACGGGATAAACAGAATTTTTCTCTTCATCAGTGCTGCTCCTCCCCGGACTGATGTTTTTTACGGGAACGGTAACGGGGATCCAGCAGACACAGAACACCCCCGACAGCCATAAAGACACCCCCGAACCAGATCCAGCGTACAAAAGGTTTATAGTAGAGGCGTACCGCCCAGGACCCATCGCCAATCTCTTCACCCAGTGCGGCATAAAGGTCACAGGCAAAGCCACCGCTGATGGCCGCTTCGGTCATCATGGTTTGCGCGACCGGGTAATAGCGTTTTTCGGCATGAAGCACGGCGACCTGCTTACCTTGATGCGTGACGTCAATAATGGCCTGCCCGCCCGAGTAATTAGGCCCGGTCAGTCGCTGCACATCACGGAAAATAAAATGATAATTATGAATATCGATGTTATCACCAGGTTTCATGCGGACATCGCGTTCCACACTGTATTGAGTACTGAATGCAATACCGATAACCGTCACCGCGACGCCCAGGTGCCCCAATACCATGCCCCAGTGACTGCGGGAAAGATGCAGTAAGCCACGGAAAAAACGATGACGGTGGGTAGCACGCTCATGCAACTCCATTAACGTCAGCAGGATCACCCATACCGACATCAGCAAGCCGACAACCGCCATCGCTTCAATACGGTCCTGCAGAATGAGTGGTAACGCAATTGAACAAATCAGGGTCACAACCACGGCAACAAGCAGTCGCTTAACGAGCTTTTTCGGCTCATCACGACGCCAGCGTACCAGCGGACCAATCCCCAGCATCAGCGCAAAAGGCGCCATGATCCAGGTGAACATGGTATTAAAGAACGGCGCACCAATCGAAATACTCCCCAGCCCCAGTTCTTTATGAACCAGCGGTAACAGCGTCCCCAGTAACACCACCAGCATGGCAGCAATCAGGAGTACGTTATTGCCGAGCAGGAAGGATTCACGTGACCAGCCTTCATTCTGCACACGACTACGTACCTGCCCGCCACGCAGAGCGTAGAGCAGTAGTGAGCTACCGATGACAATCACCAGGAAAATCAGGATGAAAATACCGCGTGAAGGATCGGACGCGAAGGAGTGCACAGAAACCAGTACCCCTGACCTGACCAGGAATGTTCCGAGCAGGCTCAGAGAAAACGCAGTGATCGCCAGCAGTACGGTCCAGGATTTAAAGGTTCCGCGTTTTTCAGTCACCGCCAGGGAATGAATCAATGCCGTACCTGCCAGCCACGGCATCAGGGAAGCATTTTCTACCGGATCCCAGAACCACCAGCCGCCCCAGCCAAGAACATAGTAGGACCAGGCGGATCCCAGAACAATACCAATGGTCAGGAATACCCAGGCAGCAGTGGTCCAGGGACGTGACCAACGAGCCCATGCGGTATCCAGGCGGCCAGTCATCAGGGAGGCAATGGCAAAAGCAAAGGCGACCGAGAAACCGACATAGCCCATATACAATAACGGCGGATGGAAAATCAGGCCGATATCCTGAAGCATAGGGTTAAGGTCATTCCCATCGACCGGGAAGTCAGGCAGCGTACGAATGAAAGGATTTGACGTCAGAGTAATAAACAGCAGAAAACCCAGGTTAATCATGCCCATCACGGCAAGTACTCTGGCAATGGCGTCCTGTGGCATCCCCCGGCTCAGTAACGCGACGGCCAGTGTCCAGCCGCTCAGCATCAGCAGCCACAACAGCAATGAGCCTTCGTGAGCGCCCCAGGTGGCTGCAATACGGTACCAGACCGGTAACAGGGTATTTGAGTTTTCTGCCACATAAGCAACAGAGAAGTCATTAACAATAAACGCATGTACCAGAATCAGAAAGGCCCCGGCAATACAGGCAAACATCCCGTAACTCAGCGGACGGGCCATCCCCATCAGGCGGCTATCGAGCCGTGCTGCCCCCCATAGCGGGTAAATACTTAACAGTAATGCCAGGCCGAGTGCCAGACATAACAAAAAACTGCCTATTTCAGGGATCATTGTTGCTCACCTTGCATGGTCTGCATATTCAAAGCCGGATCGTCAGGGTTCTTTTTCATCGCATTAGTAATTTCCGGTGGCGTATACTTCGCATCGTGTTTTGCCAGTACCTGCCGGGCTTTGATGACATTGCCATCCTCCAGTATGCCCTCGGCAACAATCCCCTGCCCTTCACGGAAGAGATCGGGAAGAATACCCACATAGGTCACCCCGACCACGCCATTGGCATCATAGAGTTTGAACTGTACCGCCAGGGTGTCAGGGTCACGTTTAACACTGCCCGGCATCACTATGCCACCGATGCGTAACTGCTGACCCGGATGCGGTTTATCCGCATGATCAGCCCCCCGTCCGTAAAGAATTTCACTCGGGGTATAGAACAGATCAATATTTGAACGCAGTGCGTACATGACTAATGCGGTGGCCAGCCCAAGCCCCACCAGTATTGCCACGACGACCATCAAGCGGCGACGGCGACGAATATTCACAGGGGTTCTCCCGTTTTAGCTGCAGCTTTCTTTTGTTTCGCCGCGCTGACCCGACGTTCGCGGGATTCACGCTGCCTTATCTGTTTTAATAAAAGCGTTCTTTGTACCCGCGTGTGAATGATAAGCACAGTGAAGGCCAACAGAGTGAAGAAAACGGACAACCAGACGTAAAAGGCATACCCCCCCATTCGGAAGAAATCGGCCCATGAAGAAAATGCAGGAGTCATTATTTACGCCCCTTGTTAGCAATAACGGAAACCCAGGGACGGTTGCGTTCGGTAAACAGAATAAGCGTTCGCAGGCGTATTAATGTCAGTGTAATAAAGACCAGCAGGTACCCGAGGATAGACCACTGCAGCGGTGTACGCATCGGCCGTGCGATATCCTGCTGAAAGAAACCGGACGAGCCCTGGTGCAGAGTATTCCACCACTGAACGGAATAATGGATGATAGGCAGGTTAACAACCCCAACCAGAATAAGAATTCCGGCCGCTCGTCCGGCTACACGGCGGTCATCGAACGCGTTATACAGGGTAATCACCCCCATATAGATAAAGAGCAGGACCAGTTCAGAAGTGAGACGGGCATCCCATATCCACCAGGTTCCCCACATCGGTTTGCCCCAGGCAGAGCCGGTGACCAGCGCAATAAAGGTGAAAACAGCCCCCACCGGAGCCATCGCTGCAGCGACCAGATCAGACATTTTCATCTGCCAGACCAGACCGATAAAGGCGGCAATCGCCATGGAAGCATACACCCCCATCGACCACATGGCTGCCGGCACATGAAGATACATAATCCGGTAGCTGTCACCCTGCTGATAATCTGCAGGCGCAAAGCCAAAGCCCCAGGCCCAGCCGAGTAACAGAGTGATTGTTGCCGCCAGCGCAAACCAGGGAATAAACCTGCCGCACAGGTGATAAAGCCTTTCAGGCCTTGCCAGTTGATGTAACCATTTCCACATTTTCGTATTGCTCACTGATAGTTACTAAAAGCGGCACAACACGCAGCTTATTGCAGACTGATCCGTAACGCTGCGGCTGTGGCAAAAGGTGCCAGAGTAATACTGGCGATTAGCATTGCGCCTAATATGGCCAGGTAGCCCCCGATGGAGACTCCCTGGCTGGCAGCATCAATGGCTGCACTTGAAAAAATCAGTACCGGGACCGCCAGTGGCAGAACCAGTAGACTTAATAAGACCCCGCCTCGTCTTAACCCGACGGTCAGCCCGACCCCGATGGCACCGAGGAAACTCAGGATCGGCGTTCCCAGCAATAACGTCAGCGCCAGACCACACCAGCCGGCAAAGCTCAGCGACAGCAGCAAAGAGGCCAGTGGCGACAGAATGATCAACGGCACCCCGGTCACCAGCCAGTGTGCAATGACCTTTCCTAAAACCGTCAGAGGTAACGGTGCAGGCAATAGCACCAGTTGTTCCAGCGAGCCGTCCAGGAAGTCATCGCGGAACAACCGCTCAAGCGCCAGTAATGACGACAGCAGGGCTGCCACCCAGACAACGCCTGGCGCTATCCTGGCCAGTAATGCAGACTCCGGACCGATCCCCAACGGAAACAGCGTGATCACAATCAGAAAAAACCATAACGGATTAATCAGTTCCGAACTGTTGCGAAACGCTACTTTTAATTCCCGACGAATAATGCTTACCAGCATGGCTCGTTTCCTTCCGCCAGTAAGCGTATTTTCCTTACCGGGACCGTACGCGCTGGCAGATCCTGATGCGTTGTCAGAATAACGGATCCCCCCTGCCGGGCATGTACTGAAAATTGTGACATTATTTTTTCAACACCTGCTTTATCTATTGCCGTCAACGGTTCATCGAGGATCCAGAGCGGTGCTTCTGTTAACCATAACCGTGCCAGCGCAACCCTGCGCTGTTGCCCTGCGGAGAGCTGGGAGACCAGTGCATCCTCATAACCCGTAAGCTCTACCTCTTCCAGCGCATGAAATATTTGCTCATTACTGCAGGCAGGATGAAAAAAATGCAGATTTTCCAGCGCGGAGAGAACACCTTTAATTCCGGGCAGATGGCCCAGATAAATCATCTGCCGCTGCCAGATATCACGCTGAGCGGCTATCGGGGTGCCTTCCCAGAGAATGTCTCCGGATTCAGCACGGCTCAGGCCAGACAACAGACGTAACAAAGAGGTTTTACCTGCCCCATTCGGCCCTTCTATCTGAACAATATCGCCGCGTTCCACATTGAACGAGAGCTGTTCAAAAAGCACCCTTTCATCACGAACGCAGGTCAGGTTTTTGGCTTCCAGCATGCAGAATCTATTCGCGTTAACATAAATGAAACCGAACTATAGCATAAGGAAATCGGCTGCCGAATGGTGAAAATGGTTACGGTTCCATAAAAAAGCTCTGACAGACACCTTTTCGTCCAAAAAACAGACAATGATAAAATTTTGTTACGTTTATTTTGTTATCCATCAGGTTAAGGCTGGAGGACCGCCTGCGCTTACTACTGAAAAATCTCTTCCGCAGTTACCGGTATCAGTCCGATAAAACCGCTGTTTTTGAAAAAAGTTCACGCTTTGTGAACGAAAGTCCATTTTTCAGGGTTCCGTTACCCGAACTGATAAATTACATCTCACCCTCATAAAACCAACATGAAAGTAACAACGCTATTAACCTGCAAATCCTCCGTATGACCGCCTGAAATATTGAGAAAAAAGACTAAACTTAAACGTCACAGATCCGTTAATTTTCCGTCGGAGAGCAGAATGCAGAATCCTGAAACACCGCGTATGCGGGCAAAAGAAGTCGACAGTGATGAAAAAAGTAATGAGGATGAAATCACCACCTCCGAAGAAGAATTACCCTCCTCTGCGGTCGCTATTCATGAAACGATCCGCCAGAGCGGTGAAAAGGAACTGGAAAGAGACAGTATGGCATTGCTGCTTTCCGCAGTTACCGCCGGATTATCAATGGGGACATCCCTGCTGGTAAAAGGATTATTGCAGGTGCACACCGAAGGTATGCCGGGCAGTTTTTTGCTTGAGAACTTTGGTTATTGTGTGGGCTTTATTATCGTCATTCTTGCACATCAGCAACTCTTCACCGAAAACACCATCACGGCCGTGCTACCGGTGATGCACAAGCCGGTAAAAGGGAATATTTTGTTACTACTACGGCTATGGGGCATTGTACTGGTCGGTAATTTTATAGGTACTGCGCTGATAGCACTGGCCTTTAACCATATGCCGGTTTTTGATGACACCCTGCAACAGGCCTTTGTGCATCTCAGCGAAACCGCCGTCAGACATGATGCATTGCAGATGTTTTGTGGCGCACTTATCTCGGGCTGGCTGATTGCAACCATGGTATGGATGTTCCCGCACGCGGGATCGGCAAAAGTCTTCGTGATCATAATGATCACCTGGATTATGTCGCTGGCAGGGCTGTCACATATTGTTGTGGGGTCGGTAGAAGCTTTCTATCTGGTCTTTAATGGTCATATGACCTGGGCGGAATTTTTCTGGCCATTTGCACTTCCGACACTGCTCGGAAACATTACCGGAGGAACGTTCATTTTCGCCCTGCTCAGTCATGTTCAAATCCGTAATGACATGAGTGAGCTGAATAAACAGTATAAATAGCAAGATTGGCTGCAGGCTCTGGTCTTCTGCAATTAGCGGAAACCGGCCTGCCCCGCACAATAATCACTGCCATTATCTGAGTATGACACACATGACTAATTCCGGGTCGTTGTGCATCAACCCCGATGTTTCTGCCGCAGTCTTCCCGCGGCAGAAACCTGCTATGGCCAAAACTTTCGGGCCAGCAGTCCCCGCCCCCCTCATCTGCCCGGCAACAGGAAGCCACCAGAGAGAAGGTTGTACTTGTAAAAACCTGAGCATTTACGGTAACATAGAAAGACAGCGCGATATCCTGCCTGTCCGCAGTTTTACGTCTCCTTAGTTAAATGGATATAACGAGCCCCTCCTAAGGGCTAGTTGCAGGTTCGATTCCTGCAGGGGACACCATATGTTAACCTCCCAAAGTATCTCAAAGTCTTCTAGTACCATTTATTTCAATAAGTTAGCTCCTCTCCGAAGTATCTCTGCGTCTCCAGAAGGCTCGCAAAATCCACTGTGTCATGTTGGTACAATTGTTGGTATCTTTGGTTCGATAACGCAGATACCATCAGCCGAGGATTTTTGCTATGTCGCTCACTGAGTTAAAGGTAAGAAATGCGAAGGCTGCTGCAAAGCCCGTCAAAATGACTGACGGTAACGGTATGCACCTTTTGATAACCCCGTACTGGCGTTTTCAGTATCGCTTTGGTGGCAAACAAAAGATTCTCGCACTGGGTGTTTATCCTGAGGTTACGTTATCAGAAGCCAGGCGTAGAAGAGACGAAGCAAGGCAACTCGTTGCAAACGGTGTTGATCCCAGCGAAAAACGTAAAGCTGAAAAAGTAGAAATCAAAGGTCTGCTGACATTTGAAAAGGTTGCACGAGAGTGGCATGCCAGCAACAGAACCTGGTCGGAAAGCCACCGAACTACAGTATTAAACAGTCTTGTAAGTCATTTATTCTCCATCATTGGCAATCGTAATATCACAGAACTCAAAACCTGACCTTCCCCTGACCTTCCCCCTTTATTCAGTACCGTTGTAAAGTAGAGTTTTCGGCCTTTCTTT
>ERZ794936.38-NODE-38-length-115001-cov-61.271580_pt1 | contig 115001 bp, 71 predicted proteins | sample MGYA00511083_ERZ794936 | MGnify/ENA primary metagenome ERZ794936 (study PRJEB30137, sample SAMN04331409) | food metagenome | isolation source: Y2 must sample point D1 replicate A | place: Australia: South Australia | collected 2014 ... | reverse complement strand
GGGCGCTTGTCGCGTGCCAGATCGGGGTTCAATTCCCCGTCGCGGAGATTTTTTTAGCATTTATTCAATGAATAATGTGCTACTTGTTCAAAATTGTGATGGCTGCATAATATTACTATTTTGTTTTATATATCCCAATGATATCAGTAAAACTCCCCTTGTTTTTTTATTATGCTTTCCATGTATTAAAAATGACTATATATTTGATATTTATATGCTATAAAGAAATTGTACTCCAGATTTCTTAATATGTTGGTTTACAGACATTTATTAAGACTGTAGAATACTTCGTGACAGTTTCTGTTATGACTGTCTTATGAGTAGGCCGATATTTAGTTTCATGTACAAACGTTTGGTTAAACGTAGAATGCTCCGCTACACTTGGATCGCTGGTAGTTTGAGATTTCGAATGTTCGAACTCTTTGTCTATTGAATTCGAAGTGGGAAGCGAGACACTGCCCGAATTTGCCATAGTCGAGGATAATTCTAATTTAGTTTCATTTGAGGTTTGTGTGACAGCACCTGTACTTTGATGCATAGCACTATTTTGAGTAGGCTTACTTAAGACAGTAGTTGATCTAGTGCCTGGCATCTTCGTAGAGCAGTTGCGACTTTGTACGTTTGTTTCTGCAATAAGCGAAGAGGCTGTCGATGATTGAAGAAAAGGCCTACTCTTGCAGCCTGTAGATGAATAAATGTCAGAGGTGACTGTAAATGGTTCATTGGTGGACCAGGGTTCAGCTGTAGCAATTTTGGCACCTGAAATAGACCCATCTGTTTGAATATTTACTAGCTTTTTCGAAACTTCGCTTGCGTTCCAATTTGCCTGTGCTAAAGATATCTTATAATTATCGAGATCGAATACGACGTATGCAGAGGACAGGAACACATCACCCAGAACCATCGAATCGTTTGTTGGCTGGACCGCAAACCCACAATAGCTGCCTTCTGTCTCGGGACTTAAAATCAAACTAGACAGTGGAACACTTATTTGCAAATCGCCGAAATCAAAATTGTATTCCACGTCACCTACAGATACTGGACAGTCTAATATATATATACCTTCCTCTTCACTATAGGACGCATTTACAAAAGAAGCCATTTTATCTGCTATGACCTTGGGCGCATTCAATAGCGAGGTTCCTGAGTCCAACAAAACTGGATACTTGGTCGTCGTAAACGTTTCATGTTCACAACTACTTTTGTTTTGGGCACCTAATCCTTGTATAGTCATTGCTAAAGTTGCAGGAGCGTCGACTATTGTGGGATATTCATTTACCATAGGGAAAGTGAACAAATCACCAGAAAACTTTGATTCATCAATGGCACCAAAAACAATCGAACCAGTACCTGAATCAGGTGAGTTTAAGAACAGCGAATACGCGACCACATCGATTATTTTTTCACTTTTTAAAATCTGAGGAAAATTAGGATAATATTCATTAGGAGCACCTTCATAGCCCTTAACGGACTCTCTTCTAGGAAACCCAATTCCAAGAACACCACTAACGGGTGTCGTAGCATACTTGGCAACTCCGAACTGGATATTGGGGATGTCAATTCCATTAATTGATACAGTTTCCGTCCCCCAACTACCGTCAGCAAATGTTCCGTCAGCATATGTGATGTAAAACCTACCATTTTCCAGATATTGGTAGGTGGAAGATCTATGCTCATTATAAGTACTCATAGACCTGCAATCAATTGAAGGCTTAACTTCTTCGCCATTATAAGTTGCGTTTGAATAGGATGACGTATTTGAATTTGGTAAGCAGAAGGGATTGCTAGAATCCATAACCCAAAAATCGGCAGATCCGGTATCAAACAACACTGTCAGACTTTGGGACGGTGTACCTATATCTAAGGTTGTTGCGTAATACATCTCCTCTTCGTGTTGTAAAAGGAATTCTAAGTGACCAGTGCCATCGTTTGTTAAAGCAGTAATGGTGTTAATAATCGCGAAACTCGCCAAAATAAGTTTCAAACAAAGATGATTAATTGCAGACATTATATGACCCTTCTAGACACTCTTTTTATTTTGGTATGATTTTAGGCGATACGAACCACTAGAATTAAATCACGCGAAGATCATTAAAGAATTCATCATGACAAGGCTCGACGTGCTTTCTCTTCACTTTTATACTGTTATCAAAAAACACACACATTCAATAACTATAATGTGGTGTGTTTCAGAATAGCTGGCTGTGTATACATGTTATTGTCGCTATTATGTGACACTCGCCATGTAATTTCCTTTTACGGTAATTACATGCCATGTTTCAGCATGATGTCGGAGGTAGAAAAACAGGGACAACGCATCTCTAATATAATAAATGCAACAAATGTGTACCGTACCGGAATGAGTGCAGCCTATGAATTCGGCAAGAGCCGTTATCTATAAACTAAAAATACAAACTTATTTAAGAGAGTCCAAACTTTTTAACATAGCCTGAATTTCCTTTATGACGCCTTTCCTTTTTTCCTTCAACGGCCTTCTTAAGGACTCATCCACGTTAATCAAATCGATACTGTCTAACTCAATCAGCAACTTCAAAAGCATTTCGTTGCAATAGTTACGCTCGTAGATGTCCTTTTCATCTTCCACATCAAATCTGTTTATTAGATCCTTGCTACGACCTTCCAACTCGTTGCCGTATCTCAACGACACATTGTCAATTTGTTCTTCTAGAGTCAGAGGAACCGGCGCTTTTTCAAACTGATTCTTACCTTTCTTGTTCTTTTTAGAAGCCCTCTTTTTACTGCTTTTTCCCTTGCTGCCATTGGGTCTTCTGATTGTAACCAAAAATACAACAGCAATCACGGCCAAGAGGACGTACGTCGAGGTACTTGTTTTGCTCAGCTTGCTCTTCCAATGTTCCATTGCGTTGTGCGACATTACGGAAACGTACAATTGCCCTTCTGGTGCTATTTTTTCACCAACAAACAGGATTGAAACCAGCACTACAGAGCTGATTCCATCTTTTTTTCTACTGGTTATGTCAGTTCGCGATATTTTTTTTCAATATCGACCAAATGATAGTAAAGGCAAATTGAATTAGATGAGCACAAGTCTTCCATTTAAAAACCCCTCTAGCTATGGCTCTCCTTCAAGTCCATATGCGCTCTTGAAAAAGCATGCTTGCCGATTGAATTGCAGGTAGCATAAATGGTTTTGCTTGTGTATGAAGCTTTTGACCTTATATTCGTCATCCGTTATAAGTGATTAGACTGAAGGGGCGCGAACTAAACTAATTAGATTATAATACGTTTTATAGGGATATCACTACAAACTGCGGCCTAAGAGGATGATCTTCATGGCGGAAACTTGCAGTTTTCCTGTATCATTGCCCTCGTGTTAGATTGGTGATATATTACAGTTACACTATGACGGTGGCTTATTCCCTAGAGAATCTCAAAAAGATTAGTAATTCCCTGGTGGGAGACCAGTTGGCTAAGGTAGATTACTTTTTGGCTCCAAAGTGCCAGATTTTTCAATGTTTGTTGTCCATTGAGCAAAGTGACGGTGTAGAGTTAAAAAATGCGAAATTAGATCTGCTATATACCCTTTTACATCTAGAACCGCAACAAAGGGATATAGTAGGCACATATTACTTTGATATTGTGTCCGCAATCTATAGGTCCATGAGTTTGGCAAGCAGTTTTACTAAAAATAATTCTTCGACAAACTATAAGTACATAAAGCTTCTAAATTTGTGTGCAGGAGTTTATCCAAATTGCGGGTTCCCAGACTTGCAATACCTCCAGAACGGGTTCATCCAGTTAGTCAACCATAAATTTTTGAGGAGCAAATGTAAAATTGATGAGGTGGTCACGATTATTGAATTATTGAAGTTGTTTTTACTTGTGGACGAGAAAAATTGCAGCGACTTCAACAAGAGCAAGTTTATGGAGGAAGAGAGAGAAGTGACAGAAACTTCACACTACCAAGATTTTAAAATGGCAGAATCCCTTGAACACATAATAGTTAAAATATCATCGAAGTACTTGGACCAAATAAGCCTCAAGTATATAGTGAGGCTAAAAGTATCCAGGCCAGCGTCACCATCCAGCGTCAAGAACGATCCGTTTGACAATAAAGGGGTCGACTGCACCCGTGCCATACCTAAAAAAATCAATATCTCAAACATGTATGATTCTAGTTTACTCTCATTGGCACTCCTTCTATATCTAAGATATCATTATATGATACCGGGTGATAGGAAACTGCGGAATGATGCGACGTTCAAGATGTTCGTTCTGGGTCTTTTGAAGAGTAATGACGTTAACATTAGGTGCGTGGCCCTGAAGTTTTTGTTACAACCGTACTTTACAGAGGATAAGAAATGGGAAGATACGCGTACACTCGAGAAAATACTACCCTATTTAGTTAAGTCATTTAATTATGACCCGTTGCCTTGGTGGTTTGATCCATTCGATATGCTGGATTCATTGATTGTGTTGTATAATGAAATTACTCCAATGAATAATCCTGTGCTCACCACGCTAGCTCATACAAACGTTATATTTTGCATTCTATCCCGTTTTGCGCAGTGTCTTTCTCTACCACAACACAATGAAGCTACTTTGAAAACAACTACAAAATTCATTAAAATATGTGCGTCATTTGCAGCATCGGACGAAAAATACCGTCTTTTACTGTTGAATGACACATTGTTGTTAAATCATTTAGAATACGGGTTGGAATCCCACATTACTTTGATACAGGATTTTATATCTTTGAAAGATGAGATAAAGGAAACAACTACGGAAAGTCATTCTATGTGTTTACCCCCAATATATGATCACGATTTCGTGGCAGCTTGGTTACTATTGTTGAAATCATTCTCGAGAAGTGTTTCAGCGCTTAGGACGACGTTGAAGAGAAATAAAATTGCACAGCTGCTTTTACAGATACTAAGTAAAACATATACGTTGACCAAGGAATGCTATTTTGCTGGACAAGATTTTATGAAACCGGAAATTATGATTATGGGCATTACTCTGGGTAGTATTTGTAACTTCGTGGTGGAGTTCTCTAATTTACAGTCATTTATGCTGAGAAACGGTATAATCGATATAATTGAAAAGATGTTAACAGATCCATTGTTTAACTCAAAAAAAGCCTGGGACGATAATGAAGATGAAAGAAGGATTGCATTGCAAGGCATACCTGTGCATGAAGTGAAGGCAAACTCTTTATGGGTACTAAGGCATCTAATGTACAATTGCCAGAATGAAGAGAAGTTTCAGCTTTTGGCCAAAATCCCGATGAATTTAATTTTGGATTTTATTAATGATCCATGTTGGGCAGTACAAGCCCAATGTTTTCAGTTGCTCAGAAATTTGACTTGTAATTCAAGGAAAATTGTAAATATTCTTTTGGAAAAATTTAAAGATGTAGAATACAAGATCGATCCTCAAACAGGTAATAAAATTAGCATCGGCTCAACGTATCTTTTCGAATTTCTTGCAAAGAAGATGAGGCTTTTAAATCCATTAGACACTCAACAAAAGAAAGCAATGGAAGGCATCCTATATATTATCGTGAATCTAGCGGCAGTCAATGAGAATAAAAAGCAGCTAGTCATCGAACAAGACGAAATATTGAACATTATGAGTGAAATATTGGTAGAAACAACGACTGATAGTTCAAGTTATGGTAATGACAGCAATCTGAAATTGGCATGCCTCTGGGTACTCAATAACTTACTTTGGAATTCATCAGTTTCACATTATACCCAATATGCAATTGAAAATGGTCTGGAACCAGGGCATTCACCAAGTGATTCAGAAAACCCTCAATCTACGGTGACAATCGGGTATAATGAATCAGTGGCTGGTGGATATTCTAGGGGGAAATACTACGATGAGCCAGATGGCGATGATAGCAGTAGCAATGCGAATGATGATGAAGATGACGATAATGATGAGGGTGATGATGAAGGCGATGAGTTCGTTCGCACCCCGGCTGCAAAAGGTAGTACATCAAATGTACAAGTAACACGTGCCACGGTGGAAAGATGTAGAAAACTCGTGGAGGTAGGATTATACGATCTGGTTAGAAAAAATATTACAGACGAATCATTATCTGTCAGGGAAAAGGCCAGAACGTTACTATATCACATGGACCTGCTTTTGAAAGTTAAATGAATGCACAGAACTCGTAGTATTTCCTACAATTAATTTATGCTATAGTTTTTTAAATAGTATTTTCGCAGAAGAATCCATAACTGCAAGCTTACGTTTAACTAAAATTTCTGTGATAGGAAGTAGCTGGCTGAATTTATTCTCATGTCAAAGAAAAAAAAGTATGCATAGAAATATCACTTTATAAGGAACGTTTCGGATTAAATTATATAATATTTAAGAAAATTGATAAAATAATATGACAGAAGGAAGAAACCAAAATTAAAAAGATTAATCTTGGGTCTTTTGAGAACCACGTAGTAAACCGGTTCTTCTGGCAGCAATCAAACCAGCCTTTTGACCAGAAACGGCACCTCTAGAGATAGTAGAAGCCTTACCAATATGTTGATGGTTACCACCACCGTGAGGGTGATCAACTGGATTCATGGCAACACCACGGGTCTTTGGCCAAGAGTTTCTCTTCAATCTGTACTTGTGGAAAGCACGACCAGCCTTCAACAATGGTTTGTCAACTCTACCACCACCGGCAATGACACCGATGACACCTCTGGCATCAGAAGAGATAACCTTCTTGGCACCGGATGGTAATCTGACTCTAGTCTTGTTTTCGTCTGGGTTGTGACCGATGATAATAACGTAGTTACCGGAAGCTCTGGCTAGGGCACCTCTGTCACCTGGCTTTTCTTCAACGTTGGAGACAATGGTACCTTCTGGGACAGAACCCAATGGCAAGACGTTACCGACGTTCAAAGAAGCCTTTTTACCAGCGTAAATGAATTGACCAGTGTGAACACCTTCGTTAGCAATGAAGATTTCTTCACGTAATCTGTACTTGTATGGGTCACGGAAAACAACCTTGGCCAATGGAGCACCTCTACCGGAGTCGTGGACAATTTGCTTAACGATACCACGGATGTAACCATGACGTTCAGCATAGTCCAAAGTTCTCAACTTGGCAGCACCTTGTCTTAATCTGGTGTGAGAGGTGAAGATAGAACCAGCACCCTTTCTTTGGTTACGAATAACTCTACCTGTTTAAATGAGGAAAAAAATTCTCGATCCTGTTAGTAAATATTTCTCGAAAGTTTTTTCATTATCAAAATATGGCAAAGTAAAAGGCCGCATTCAAAGCGACAGAACCCTGTTGTCATGATACAAAATAGTAGGAAAGGCTTATTCTCATACTTTGATAGCCAACGTCATTCATAAGTGTAATATGTCAATTTCAATAAGTCCCGATATAGCATTTAAAAGACCCTGATAGTAATCGTTTCGAAGACGAACATCAAAAAAGCTTTCTTGTCCGCTGCTATGTTGCCTTGTAATATGCAGAAGGATACTGAAAATAAAATGTACCGATTCAAAACATCTAAGTCATAGAGGAATCCTTCATAACATTTGCCATAATTATGCGATATAATAAAAACATACCCATTGTTCAATAACTTTGTGGTTTCTTGGTGAGTTTATGACAAATAGTAGATTTATCAATAGTAACTCAATCTTTTAAAATATGTATATCTACTTTTGTCAAGTATGAAAGATTATTGAAACCTGTAGCATGCACAGCATAGTTTCCAGAGCAGAATCCACCAGGAGTGTTCCCGCCTGGAGGGAAATCTCCACCCATCCAGCAGAGCGTTCAGGCTGGGAACTGCTTAGTATCCAACATTACTCGTAGGCGGTAGACTGGGACGACCTCTCTGTCCAGCCTCTCCTTTGAGAATTCCTTCTTTTTCTCCCTAGCGGGTTGGCGATTTCGAATAAAATTTTCGTGCAAAAAAATTGATTGCAATTGCTTGGGTTTTTGTATAGTGTACTGTCTGGGTTTGTAAAATAATGTATGGGTTCTAGTCTGAAAACTTGGTAATCGGTATAATGTATATGTATAACTTTGACTGTCAGATTGAATTAAATGTAGAAAAGATATTTGTATTTCCTCCTAAGGAGAAGAGAAATAAAATGATAAAAGCTTCTCTTTACGTTCTCATTTGTGGTCTATTTAGTGCATAAAAATTTAGACAGTTTCTTAGGCGAGTTGTTTGTGAGTTCATGGAATCACAATTGATCTAGCGACGGGATTTCTTTTTGCCATTAAATTTACCACTCCTCTCGCCTCCACTGATACGAGCAATATCTCTTTTGGATACAATCAGTCCATTCCTCGTCGATCTGCCTACACTACTGATCTTCAAACCACGTTCCCTTTTGGTAGCTTTTTCTTTATCCCTGGCCTTAATGCTTCCCCCGATACGCCTCTCGATATCTTTCTTGTATGTAGATTCAATTTTTCTGAATTGTCCCTTTTTCACTTTGGATAGAACAATTCCACCTTCTGCAGCTTCTTGTTCGTATTTTTTGATTCTCTTGACGTGCTTGTCGATCATTCCTCTTCTAATATGCATGGGTACTTTTTCCAGCTTATTTATTTTGTCCTGATGACCATTCACCCTTGAGAGTCTATTCAGTCTCATTTCGAGTGTACGCGATCTGGCCTTCCCAATAACTTGATCATCCTGGTATACTATGCCATCATCATTTCCACCACCCATACTCTGTAGAGTCAACGATACACCACTGTTTGTAGAACCACTTCCACCGTTATTGAAAGCGCTCAATAAGTGAGACTCTCTCAGAAATTGCTGCAACTCCAGGTCGTTTTGTAAATTTTCCGCCTCCAAAGTCTCATCTTCTTTTTCTTCCTTGGCTTCAGTACTCTCCAATTTTTTGTTTATTTGAGTTAAAGTTTTGCCGCTTCTCAAAAGTTTCTGTGTCTTCTTACTTGGAGGAACATAAACGTCACTAGGCCCGTTGAATCTAATGACCTTTGGTTGAGTTTTCGGTTTGGAATCTTGATTATTTTCTTCCGCGGTTTCGTTACCGCTATCTTCATCAGAAGAATTAGAACTTTCTATAGTACCATCCTTGAAATCACTACCATGATCGGAATTGTCAATTTCATCACCTGAACTGTCTCTGGTATCTACTTCAGTTCGTATATTTTTTGTTTTATCTTCGAACCCCATGGACTCTAAAGATCCGAACTGACTTTCAAAAGCTTTTCTTTGAAGCTCCATTTGTTTTATATAGTCGTCATCATCAAGGGTCATCTTTTTATGGCTTTTGGGTCATTTGTACTCTCAATATTGTTATAACTGTTCCTGCCATCGTTAATGTATACTCATCTCATCGCTCAAAATTTTTCTAGGAACGGAACGGTCGCATGAGACGAATGACGAAAATTCAGCACAGGGTCCATTGCCAAGATTGAGCCATGTCTAGTGTGCAGAGTCATACGGAATAATTTGAGAATCCTCGCCTGCAAATTCACAATATCTTCGAAACTGCGCATAAGAAGGCTGGGGGTATATACTAGAAAAAAATGACGAAGTTTATTGGTTGTATAGACCTGCATAATGGAGAGGTTAAACAGATTGTAGGTGGAACGTTAACGAGCAAAAAGGAGGACGTTCCAAAAACTAACTTTGTATCACAACATCCTTCTTCATATTACGCTAAACTTTACAAAGACAGAGATGTCCAAGGATGTCATGTTATTAAGTTGGGACCTAACAATGACGACGCTGCACGCGAGGCACTCCAGGAGTCACCACAATTTCTACAAGTGGGCGGAGGAATTAATGATACGAACTGTTTGGAATGGTTAAAATGGGCCAGTAAAGTAATTGTTACGAGTTGGCTATTTACAAAAGAGGGTCATTTTCAATTAAAAAGGTTAGAAAGACTGACAGAACTATGTGGGAAAGACCGCATTGTTGTAGACTTAAGCTGTAGAAAAACCCAGGACGGTCGTTGGATTGTGGCCATGAACAAATGGCAAACTCTAACTGATCTTGAGCTTAATGCTGACACTTTCAGAGAATTGAGGAAATATACAAATGAGTTTCTAATTCACGCTGCAGACGTTGAAGGTTTGTGTGGTGGTATCGATGAATTATTGGTTTCTAAGCTTTTCGAATGGACCAAAGATTACGATGATTTGAAAATCGTTTATGCTGGTGGGGCCAAAAGTGTTGATGATTTGAAATTAGTAGACGAACTAAGTCACGGAAAAGTAGATTTGACATTCGGTAGTTCCTTAGATATATTTGGTGGTAACCTAGTTAAGTTTGAAGACTGCTGTAGATGGAATGAAAAGCAAGGTTAGCCCTTCCTTTCATTTTTTCATTTTCTTTTTTCTTTTTTGTTTGCTTCGTACTTTAGATTATAATACTTATAATACTAATCATAATGATACATACATGCATATAAAGCTTTTTTTCTCTTATTATTTTCGGTTCGTTCACTTGTTTTTTTTCCTCTATTACGCCCACTTGAGAACTACCAAGCATTATCATACCCTCCTGATCCAGTATTACCCATTTGAGATGCATTGGAGTAAGGATCTTGCTCAGCGCCCGTCATCATTACGTCTTCGTTACTTCCCAGCATATTTGAAGCGGTGTTGTTATCACCCGATGCAAAATTAACTTTGTCTTGATCCATCTGTGTCAGAGCTAACAATATTGAGGCAACCTTTTTCTGTAATGTATCGATACCTCTGACGACAACTTGATCAACGGGAATAGACCCCACAGATTCTACATTCATATAAAATGTATCTGCCTGAGCCTTATAATCGAAGGGGTCACCTTCGTTTGGAGGATCTTCGTATTCACAATTTTTAGACTGAGGCCATTCTTTGGCAGAATCCTGTTCATACCAGTAATCGGTATGTTTGAGCTTATTCCAAGGATCATACTCGAACTCTATGGCTGCTGCTGGACCCCACTTGGCGTGCTCTTTGGCTATACCCTTTTTCGCAACGCATGTCAGTTTCAATTCTTGACCTTTTCTCAATTTACAAATAAGAACACCGTTACCTTCTTTATCTTGTATAATAGGATGCCCAATATTACGGCCCATGAGATTAGACACAATTACCAAGTCCTTGCTGTAGACGTTTGTAGTACTTTCGCTTTCGCCGAACGCTTGCAATGTTAACACCACTGAACACTTATCACAGTGGTCCTCACAAAAACAATCACGACTGTATTCTAGTTGTTCGATATCCATACTTTGTAGAGGTATTAAACCTAATCTGTGTGCAATAAATTCATCGGCCAAAACCGTAGTATTTGTTTCGACTTCGACTGAATCAATGGCTAAAGTGGGAATCTCTGCTATCATGACTCTACGGAGAGAATTGGCCATAGCCAAATCCACATTGGATAGTATAAAGTCGACGTTATCTTTACTAGCTTCTCTTATTTTAACTTGAGGACCTTCTTCACTCATTTTTCAATATTGTTTTAGTTTTTCAACGCTGGTACGAAGCCTTTGCACCTGATATAAAAAGTGTCTCCCTTTTCCACAGAACAGCCAACGCACTTACGATGTATATGCACACACACAGCTTATTTTTTACCACTTCAATTAGTTTATTTTTCATTTTTTTCCACTTTGCTTCCCGAAAGCCAAACTTGGTCATTGCGAACGAGTTGCGAAGCTTGTCCGTCAAGAAGTATTAGTTATAGTACTATTAGTACAGATGATACTATATAAGGTATATCGTGTCGTATGTTCAAATATATTGGGATATGATTTCCTTTTTTCTCTCTTCCTATTTGATGCAGTATTCCAAAAGAAAAAGTGGGGATCGAAGGTGAGACATAACGGAGTTATTTACAAGCGGAATAGGAAGGAAAAGGAAAAGAAAACAAAAGAGTACATCGAAACCAATCAGGTGAATTGTCTAGAACCCCCGCGCACAAACTCCAAGATCTTCCACCCTTCTGTTTCGTCATCGTCGATTTGCTCTGGGTCTCTGGTGAAAACCATGGCATAAGAGCTCATCAAGATATTAGCTTCGTCACCAGCCGCAATCTCGCCAGTTTTCTTTTTCCTGTAAAGGTTGATTTCTTGTGCTCTACACCCGACCACCAAGACTGGGATGTCTTGGGGAGCCAATAACTTTGCACTCACTATTTCAACGCCCCTGATATCTAGGATACGGCCATCGGCGTAAACATCCTGTTCTTTGAAGATTTTCTGTTGGGCGGCGTAAACATTGAATGGCGCCTCGCTGAACCATTTTTTGAGAACTTTGACATCGCCTTTCACATACGCTTCGAGAATCTCGGGAACAATGTATTCTCTTAAGTGTCTGGTGAAGCTTTCGTTCGAAAAGGTTGGGTCCATTAGCTTAAATTGACTGTAAACACGGGAGGATTCTGTTTCTGCAAAGAAACCGCCCACTTTGTTGGTTATTTTCCTCATGACAACAATTAAGGGGTTTTCACTTTCATCCCACAATTTGTTCTTTAAAGATTGTATAGAACGGCCAACCACGGTTTTCTCCTTAAAATCCTCCACTTTCTTACCAAACGATTCTTTAGACTCGATATTTGTCGCAACCACTGCTGTTCCTGCATCTTCATTGCTCTTTACTGCCCTGTGTCTTTTCCCAGAGGCCAGGTCTCTCTCACGTTTAAGTCTCCTTTGCTCTTTCGTGATAAACCCACCGTATCGGGAACTCTCCCCATCGTCAATGACTTCTGAGACTTCCTTGTAAATCTTCGTCTGTCTCACTGGCTCAAAACTCTCATCCAGCTTCTTCGCCGTGGCGGCAGCCGCCTTTCTTGTGTTCTTACCGAGCTCGGACTCCCAGGCCTTAGTGGCTATATGTTCCATGGTCTCACCGGTCTTTTTCAGAGTTTTACCCACAATTGTGGAGCCTCTTTGAGCTTTCAAATATGCTTCCCTAGCCTTTTTGTAGGCCTCAGACTCGCCTAACTTTCCCGAAGCATCTTGCAGCGTCTTTATGTTCTCCTGCAGTTCCTGAGACTTCTCCCATTCCTTCTTGAATGTATCGCGGAAAATCTGGAGTGGTGATCGAGGGTTTCCACCTTGCGCACGGGTCGTAGAGGTGGAGAATAATACTCGGGCAACGAGTAATCCTGTGTACTGCGATCTGTACCTTGCGGTTAGTGTCCTAGAGCTCGTGCCGGACGTCCTGATAAAAGTGGATCTGTGCATGAACTGAAATAGCAATTGCTGTGATGGTGAAAAATTCAGGAATAAAAAAACGAAACACTATAAGCTCGGTCCTGCCCTCTTATCCCAACTTTTGCTTACTTGCGGGCTTATTATACTTGGTACTTTCAAACCTGGTTCCGAAGCCCATGCTACTCAACCAGTCTTCTTTGACATATATGACTGAGGCTCTCCAGTGGGCGAAAAAGAAAGAGAAAAAAAAACCCGGCCGGGTAACTGAACATGGTTTTCCGTATGGTTGCTACCGTTACTAGTATTTACAGGTGAGAAGTCTACTTATCGTAAGAAGTAGCTTGAAAAGTTGTACTGAAGAAGTACCTAATCATAATGTTGTAATTTTGTTTTATTAGTCGTGGTGTTCTTTTCTTTTTGTTTCAGTGTCGTTATTTAAATTTTATGTTATGGCCAAAAAAAGCAAGTTTCTAAAAATAAATGAAGAAAAGGACCACAACTCAAAAAGTTATCATATAAAAATACCAAAGTAGGTCTGTTCAGATATTTCGTTTCTGAATTTCTTCTAATACACAATTTATACGTAATTTAGTAGAATTTCTGCGGAGAACCAAACTGTGCCAGTTCTTCCAATATATAGTTTTCCGGATTATTATTCATTCCTTTTCCATAGAACAGTAAACTGAAAAAAAAAAAAAACGTCTTAGGAAAAAGGTGGAAAAGGAAAGAAGAAAATAAGAATGAAATAGAAGGAGAACAGAAGCAGAAAAAGCATGAAGGCGTCGCAGATTTGCTCTTATTTGCTAAGCATTGCACCCCTAGTGGTGTCCCATGGAGTACATCATAATCGAGATCATGGCCACGAGGCAAACCATGAGTCCAAGCAAAGTTTCTTGATTTTGAAGCAAGAATCAATTTTTTACTCTCTAGTTTGCTTTCTGCAGAACCACCTCTTTGTCCTGGGACCCCGTTATAACGCGATTGTGGCTATCCTAATCATACAACTTATGCCGTGTCTTTTCGTACTGCTTGTTCCTGGGCTGCGCAAGAACGATCGTGCCAGCTTGACACTGTCCTTACTAGTTTCCTTTTCTCTAGGAACACTCCTGGGTGATATTTTATTACACGTGATACCTGAAAGTCTCAGCGGCGTAACTGATGTCACAATGGTTGGAGGAGCCATATTTCTGGGGTTTATAAGCTTCTTGACTCTGGATAAAACGATGCGTATTCTGTCAGGGACGTCCAACGATGACGGCAGCATACATTCTCATTCTCATAGTCATACTCCACAACAAACTGCAGAGAAGAAAGCGGGCTTTAACATGTCTGCGTATCTGAATGTCATATCCGGCATTGCTCATCACATCACGGATGGCATAGCGCTGGCTACGTCATTCTATAGTTCCACACAAGTTGGCATAATGACCAGCATAGCTGTCACTTTCCATGAGATCCCTCATGAGCTAGGTGACTTCGCCATTCTGCTTTCCAGTGGGTTTACGTTCCCACAAGCGATAAGAGCCCAAGCGGTGACAGCTTTCGGCGCCGTCGTTGGAACGTCCATTGGCTGCTGGATGAACGAAATCGGGAACAACAGCCATAAAGCAACGTCTTCATCCGCGAACGCATCTGAACTTATGCTGCCGTTCACGGCGGGCGGCCTCATATACATAGCCACTACTAGCGTTGTACCGCAGATCTTACATAGCTCCGCACCCGATAGCAAGCTTCGAGAGTTTAAGAAGTGGGCCTTGCAGCTAGTCTTCATTTTTGTAGGATTTGCCGTTATGGCGCTCATGGATGAGCATTGATTCAGCTTTGTATTACTTGGCGTGCAATATACGTACCTTTATAGTAAATATCCTTGTTGCCTTATATGGTACCGACGCTTCCCCGGATTTCAATTAAGGCAAAAACAGGCGATAATCAGATCAGATCAAACATTTATCTCTGACCTAATACAAAAAAGAAACACAAACAAGAACAGTATTGATCGGTTTAAAGGCGTGCACAACTGTTTTAAAGATGTCCAATTTTTTACTTGTGATCCCTGAAGACGTGATCAAGGGCTGCTCCAAGGCAGATAAACTAGTTGTTACAGGAGAATTCGATAACTGGAGACATTCCGATTATGTTCTGCAGTATGACGGCAGCACACAGAACTACAGGGTGCAAATTCCCAGAAGAAAGGGCCAACGTAGCACCATGTTCAAAGTGGTGATAAACGACAAAAAATGGGTCACTCTCAACTACTTCGACACTGTCACAGACAAGTCAGGTTACACCAATAATATTCTCCACTTTAAGGACAATGAGGCCAGTCAACTCATGGATATACCTCTATTACCACATACACGGTCCAACACCGCAAAAGGGAAACCTGAAGACGACTCTTTAAATGATTATGTCAACTTGTCGTCACATAGTGACCTAAGCAGCACAGAGGAGATAGTGTGCTGGAATTCTGATATGGAGGACGAAAACATGGATGCAACCATCCAGTGTGATTTCCATCAGGCGTTCAATAGCAGGAAAGAGTCTCTAAATGGGCTAATGTGCATTGCCAAGAAAGTCAAGACGTACTGGAACAAATAGACAACTTTTTCAAACATGTTTCTTTTATGACAAATATATATATTTCAATTTTCTCTTTTCTATCTAGCTATGGTTTAGATATACATATTTTTAATAGATTTATTCCTTTTCACTTATATCACAAGGTGAGCATCTCATTTCGTGGAATAATCATCGCTGTTAGCCGCCGAGGTACACAGGCTCCAACAGACAACGGCAAAAGATCTGGCATTATTACTGCTTATGTAAAAGAGGAAGATCAATTTAAAAAAGGAAAAGGAAGGGGTTTGCGTATTGGTACATTGCAAGCAACTAAACGTCTAATCGACTCATCCTACGAAGCTCTGTTTTTAAGCATTTATTGTCTATCCTCATCAAAGCAAAGTTTCGTAACGAAAAAAAAAGCAGCCTGCTACCGATAGGAGAGTAAATTAAGGTCAGCTAGACGATTAGCACACAAGTTAGATAGTTGTGCTTTATCCAGCACAGCATGAAGTAAAGCTCGTACTTATCCTGCCTAGAACTTATTCTATTACTCTCATCTCTGACGGCAACGCGACGCGTGACGCGTAAGATAAGATGATTCTTTTGTTTCCTTTCCTCTATATTGATTAAAGAGAACAAAGCTTCAAGTAAACAAAAATAATAAAGAAAGGCGATTGACCTGAGAACAAGAGCTCGGACGAAGGTAACATGACTGCTGTGCGTCGCTCAACTAGAATAAGGACTAAATCTCAAGTTATTGAGGAAGATTACGATGACGAGCAAAACACCAGCGCACAACACGTAGAATCTGATAAGATCACTGCCAAAACGCAACATGAAGAAGAAGAAGAGCAAGATACTGGTGAAAGTGAAGAAAGTAGTAGTGAGGATGACTATGAAGACCAGGATGATGATGACTACGTAGATACCGCTACGGCAAAGAGAAAGTCTAGAAAGAGAAAGCCCAAATCAGCATCAAATACCAGTAGTAAAAGGCAGAAGAAAAAACCTACTTCTGCCCAGAAGTCGGCGGTATCTCATGCGCCTGCTTATCACCGCTCTAAAAAAGATCAGGATCAATACTTAGAAATTGCGAAGGATTTCCAACCTACAGAATTGTTTGATATATTATCCACTTCAGAAGATGTTTCTATTGAAGAACTATTGCGAGAATGGTTAGAAACCTATTCTGAAAATAGAGATAAATTTTTACAAGAATTTATCAATTTGCTATTGAATTGTTGTGGCTCCGTCGCTCGCGTCGAAGACCACGACGTTCACAGCAATGAATCTTCTAACGAAACGATTGGTGAAATTCAGTTGCTATTTCAAAGACAGAAACTGCACGAATTTTACCTCTTGATTAGCAAGGAAAACAAAAAGAGAAAAAACTTTAAAATGGGTCCCCTTTATCAAAATTTCGCGGAATTCATGACTAAATTGTTGGAAGTGGCAAATGACTTACAATTACTATACGTGGAATCGGACGAAGATGATACCCAAATAGTTACTGGTAATCTTGTGTTGGATTTGTTGACTTGGCTGTCTTCTTTTTCAGTTTGCAAAATCAGATGCTTCAGATACATTTCTACGCTAACGCTATATCTTTTCCAGGACTATTTGACCCAACAGGCTGTTAATTTAGAAAAGAATTATTTGGCGAAGTTATCCAAGCAGTTATCACTAGAAGAGAAGAAAAAAAGGCCCAATAACAAGACTTTAGAAAAGCTAGAGAGCACTATCGCCGAAACTCAAGGCAGCAAAGTCGTTATTGATAGCATTATCGATAACATCGTCAAACTATGTTTTGTGCATAGGTATAAGGACGTGTCTGATTTGATTCGTTCAGAATCCATGTTGCATCTATCCATCTGGATTAAAAACTATCCCGAATATTTCCTCAAGGTTACATTTTTAAAATATTTTGGCTGGCTGCTGAGCGATAACTCTGTATCAGTCAGATTACAAGTTACGAAGATTTTACCGCATTTAATAATCCAAAATCATAACAGTAAATCCACTGATAATTCCGCTATACGCCAAGTATTTGAACGCTTCAAAACTAAGATCCTGGAAGTGGCAATCCGTGACGTTAATCTTGATGTAAGGATCCACAGTATCCAAGTTCTAACGGAGGCGTCATCATTGGGCTATTTAGATGATTCTGAGATTCTTATCATTTCTAGTTTAATGTTCGATGAAGAGTTCGACCCATTTAAAACATCCTCATTCAATAAAAGATCCAAATTTCTATCCACGGTGGCCAAATTCTTAGCAAGAGTAATAAAAGAGAAATTTGACGAATTCATCAAGACGCATGAAGACTTGCCCAAAGAAGTCGACGGGTTAGAAGTTGGACCCGTTGTTCAAGTCGGTATATTTATCAAGATTCTGAATGACTCTTTAATTTATCACTTGAAGGATTGCGCTGAAGTTGATTCAAGGACAAAGATCCGTATGCTAACACAAGCAGCAGAGTTTTTGTCTCCTTACATTTCCACTCACTTGAAAACTATTTGCAATCTGCTGATCTCTGACACTGAATCAAATGAACTGATCCAAAAGTTACAAAACTCGGCCAATAATAACAGCGATGACGATGATGTTGACGATGAGGAATTGGACATCACTCCATTGTTTCCCATTGACAGAAATAGCACTATTTTATATCTGAACGTATTCCACGGTCTGTGTGCAGGTGCCAACAACCCCAAAATCCAAACTAAGGACAGCGTTAAGGAAATAGTTTTGCCTTTATTCTACGATTTGTTGAATGCCGCATCCATCGAATCTGCTGATATTCTGTGTCCTCTCCTAGAGACCTTTATCACATTTTCTCTGGATGATTGGATATCTATTGGGTATGAAACTGAATTAAAAAAAATTACCGACAAAACTATTAAAGCATTTATGGATTCTACAATCGGGAATTCAAAAGTTGACATGAAGTACGATATATTTGCTAAATTCATTCACCATATCCATCATTTTGAAAAAAAGGAACTGCAGGAAAAATTTTTAAACCAGATAGCTACATTGAAAATTCATTTAAAAAAATTTCTACAGGAAAAAATGGATCCAAATAATTCTAGGGACGACTACAAAGATTTAACTTGTTCTTTGTACGAGCTCTACATCAATAAACTGACAATTCTTGGCAGGGATTACCCAATCGAGGTTGATGAAGAGTTGTTGCAACTGTTTTTGAACAATTTTGTTTCCCGTATCCCTATAATGTTTCAAGATTTTGATGATAGTACCGCTCAAGAAATAAACTTTAAAATGCTAGTGTTATTAGCCACATGGAATCTGGAAAAATGGAGAGAAATAATAGAGAAAGTAAGGGATTACGAGAATTCTATTTCAAAAGATCTTAGATCAGTTTGGAAACCAATTGCCGCTATAATAGGTCGTCTAAACACACTCGTTATTTCATTGGCGGCTACAAACGAAACATTTGAAAACATAAACAGCTTGTTTTACTTAAAATGGTCAGCTTGCACTTCATTAATGGATATAATCGTTGCAATAAAAATATTTGAGCTCAAATTGCCTGCAGACGCTACAACATGGAGATATAGTATGAGTGAACAATTTCCATTTTACCTTCACGATAATGCTTCCAAAGTGCTTTTGAAAATATTTTTATATTTGGAGAGTCTTTTCGCTAAGCAAGTTGACGTCCAATTAGAAAGGGTAGCAGATGAAGACGCCAACCTAAATGATTTGCCGGAAACCGGGTTTTTCGAGAATATTGAAACTGAATTCCTTTTATTCACAGTTAAATTGAAGGGACTAATGAAACTGAATATTTTAGATGAACGATTTGCTTCCCGTGTGGCACTAAACAAAGAAAAGCTTGGCCCGCTGTTCAAAAAAATCGTAGATGATACCATAATGGAAAATCCAGAACCTAATAAAAAGAACATACAGAAAGCAAAATCAAATCAAACACAGAGGGAAAAAGCGCCTTTACAACCCAACAGTGAACGAGAAACCGACCATGCAAATACTGAAAATAATGATCCAGATATTCCCATGACAATCGATCTAGAACCTATTGAAGAAAGTTCGCAAAATAATTCAGAGTTAGCACCAATTGAGGAACACCCAACCGTGGTAGATGCTATAGACAACAGCGACGAAATCACACAAGATTAAGGGAAAAGATATACGTCAGACTTATTGCTCTTTTGTAAAACAATAAGATCTATAATATATATCACATCTTTCTTTTGAACATACATAGCTTCGTTAGCAGTTTTTGATTAATCATAAATACTTCAAATATCCCTTCGCATTAGACTATACTCGCTGGATGATATTCGGCTATGTATTTTCCAAGCCCATTCAATCGTCATCAAAGCGCCCTTTGCTTCTTCGAAAACTCGCGATGTAAACGCAGCCCAGAAAAATCTACTTTTGAATATAAAATAAAGTCAACTCAGATAGTTGTTATGCATGTTAATTGTAGCATCTAAAAAGCGATCGTAATTAAGCCCTACCGAGATACAAAAAAGCAATTATCAAGAGATGTCGTTTGTTTCCAAGCTTCTCTATACAGTCTCTGCATTGGTGTTATTTCATTCTGGTTTCTCAAGCTATGAGTTTCATCACTTATTAAAACTTAACTCGCTTAATAATGCACAAGGTGCAATCAGCAAGTTACCTAAAGATATCATGTATGAAACGTATGCAGGATTGATACTCTTTGTTCTTGCAGTGTTCACTTCGTTCGAGAAATTACAATATTTACCAATTGAGAGTAACGATGGGAAGATAATATCCCAAGGAAACTATCTAAAAGAAATCGCATTAAATAAAGCCACCAACGTGGATAACTTGATAGGAAGTAACCCTAATGGTGAGATCATATTTACTCCAAGCTTTGTTGACGTTCATATGAAGAGAAAAATTTGCAGGGAATGGGCCTCTAACACTGTAAAAAAAGAAAAATAAATAAGATACTGAAAACTAGAGCTAGAACTTATAATTTCATACATATATACATATCAAGATCTAATAAGAGGATTAGCTAGATTTTGAGCATAAATTCGATAGCGAATCTACTCGAACATCGTAACTGCACAAAATAAGGCGTCAGGTGACCAGGCACCTCTTCTATTTACACCAACACAGACGCCTTTCATAGAGGAATAGAAAGCTATATTAGAATCACCAATAATGCAAGCGTCTCCTGTGTTCTATAACGTGAACCATAAGCTTGAGTGGTTTCAAAAGGATTACGGGGCGGATAGTATCTTTTGCGTCTTCGTTGGATAGTTTGTTATTAAGATACATAAATACACACTAAATTTAGTGGTAAAATCTTCTATTCAATATTATCGAGAGTCTCGGTTTGAGGGCTAACACTCTAATGGATAACCGTTCGGAATATTTCTATTCCAGTTTACATAGTATAAGTACGATATTCATCCTCATGTTAGCGTAAGTGGAACTTGTTCAAATCATCCTGAGGTACAGACAAGCCCTTATTGATGATTCATTCTGTTATTTCAGGAACAGGTAATAGTTCTCCACCACTTGAACGCCCATGCTAGTTGTAAGGTGCCGTATAAAGGCAGTTATGATATCATGTATGCGTTTATTATAAGTATTATCGCCTGCAGAAATAACAAAAGTGACACATATTGGTACAGGTACTAAACCGATGCTAACCGTACTAAAACAATTTACCACCCGGCTCGAGTTTTTTATTCTTCACAAACTTTTTCTGCATTTAATTGTGATGAATAACGAATAACTATTTCCTTGATCACCTCAGTAATCGCGAAACGTGCATTTGTGGTAGCAACAGTTTTAATGACAGTAGCATAGCCTATTGCACCTCCACATGAAGAAGCTACCAGTCCACCGCCAGAAATAGACAAAATGGTAACATCGCTTACATTAATTAGCCCTAATACAAAAGGTTGCCATTTGCTAATTTGTTTTGGTCGTCGAAAACCATTTGTGTCGTCGTTAACCTTTCCATTTATTATTCCAGCAATAAGAGCAAACCCCAATGAGACAGTACAAGCTGTAAGGGGAACATGCCCTATTACCAGCCCAAATGACCAATTGACTAACCAATCACCACACACACCCGCAGCTGTGTTGCGTGCGACGTTACCCAATGTTATGGTAATGGCTTGCTATATACTGACTCGTTCAGGTGAATAGAGAAAACCCGTATCACCGTAAACCCATCAGTGACCGTTTTAATTACCACAGCTGTTGCTAGCGAGTAAAAACCCTTTTCACCACTGGTATATAATATGTTCATCGTAAACAACCAATTGGCAACTATCCGGGAGGTCACGGCTGCGCTGCATACTTTTAAAACAGCTTGACGTGGATTAGACCAATTCACCATACGTTTGGAAAACATACTGGCCATTATCCAAGGTGTAAGTATAACGTCAAAGCTGCAATCAACTGTAGAATCTCTTCCTAACACATTTCTATATAACGCAACCAACATTATCATTGGAAATGGCATACAAACAACGCGTCTGAATAACCTTGCATCGTCCATGTTATTGCCTTTTCTACACCACGCAGCACCTCTTTAATGCAGCAGCCGTCACTATTTGCATTGACGCATGTCTTCATCCTTGAATGCCTGGCGATAGTATAGGTAAATTAGTTAAATACAGCTTTGAGTAATTAGGCATGTACTTCCTCTGATTTAGTGACAGGTTCAATTGTTAAAGTATTCCCATTAGGCCAAGTTAAAAAGCGAAATTTATTTTGTTTTACAGATTTCCATTGAGTTTTTATGCCTAAGGGCGTGTTTTTTCAGCTCGTAAAATCATGAAGTTGTAGCACGCTGGCTCACCATGACAATTCCAATGGTGCGGTTCAATCAATTCACTGAGGTAGAATGGTGGACCATGATATTCAGAAATAGGTAAGTCCTGAGGTAATGATTAGGATTTAACTGTTGACTCTATTATAAGGTATACAGAATATACTGGCATAAAACAAGGATCATTAACACGCTAAACAGGGTGTTGTTTAATATCATGAATGCGCAAATAAGCCCTTTTTGCTGCAGCAAACTTTATGTACCAAGATCTTAAAGGGACTCGTTACCAAGATGCGAGTGAGTAGTCTATTATTAGAGAGTAGATCAGCTTCCGCCGCTTCCTTTTTTAACGGGAAAAAAAGTAGAAGCTGGGACAACTTTTTCGCTGCCAATAATAATTAAAAAGAAGGACCCTTTTTTCATTATAGGTATATTTGTTAAATATTTCCATTCCTAAGACAATCAACAACGCAGTTATGCAAACCATCAAAGAGGGCAAATGAACTATTCCCGCTCTTCGTAAGGATGCTGTATTACCGCCGTTAGCCATCAGAATTACTATAAAAACAATGCGGTTAATTTTCATTGCGAAAATGCTTCAATATTCATTTCTACCATTTTCCCCGTTCAATCTTTTGAATTTTGATAATAGTATAAGCGTAAGCTGGTTTATAACATACTCAGTGATCGTTTCCATTTGGGGGTTTGCTGTGTGGATTGAAGGAGCATATAGGAATAAGATTAATCTACAGCTTCCAAGATGTACGAAGATAAAATGCTCCCGCTACAATACGAGAATAAAATCCCCCAAGTGGTTCAACTGTAAAAATTGGATGCATTTTTTCCTATTATACCTTTTTCTAACCGCTTCTAACTTAATTGTTCAATTGGCCTATTTTTCAAAAGAAATGTGTAGTCAGGGTATAAACGTTCCTGGAACGAAGAAACCAGGTAATAGAGTTTATTTATCGGTTATCATACTAATGGGGAACGGGTGATAGAACTTTTACCAATGAAAAGAAATCAGCAGGCCATAATTTGGCTTTATTAAAATTAATAACATTATGGTGCTGTTGCGTTTATTAAAACAGACTAAAGCTGTTGGAATGAAATTCTAATGTTATCTATTTAGTAGTAATAGCATCACATGCGGTGTAAGAGGATGGCGTAAGTTATGAGAAGCTGTCATCGAGGTTAGAGGAAGCTGAAATACAAAAATTGATAATGTAATAGGAGAATGAAACATATAAAACGGAATGAGGAATAATCGTAATATTAGTATGTAGAAGTGTAGTTTCCATTTTGAGAATTCCTATATCCTGGAGGAGAACTTCTAGTATATTATGTATACCTAGTATAATAGCGTTTACCAATACTGGAATCCCAACAATTATCTAATTACTCACCAAACTATCAATGGTACATCAGGAACTGCACCTGTTTATGTAATTAGACATTTGAATGTTGTTGGGAAATGAAATATCCAATATTCTTCAATTTCCTGGGTGAATCGCTAACAGCAGTACATTTCTGGACCAAAAATCCAGACAGTTACGGAAATGATCGATGCTTTTATGCCAATGGTAGCCGCTCAAGTTTCGAAGACTCCTCTCAAGGAAAGGATCACGCATGAGAGCCATCTCAAATCCAATTACTAACATTCGCAACACATTCATCAATGTTTAATATTTAAACGGCTATATATTTCGCGGTAGGACAATGTACTAAAACATGAAAGGCCACGGAAAAAAAAATCGATACAAATGAGCACACATCATAGTCATGGGCCACTTAGCGATCCTTTTCAGTATTATCGCTGTATGGAATATAGCTACAGCTGTTGCATCGAGCGACAGCATTTACCTTAAGGGACACAGAGTAGGACAGGATATCGACAGTCTATACAGAGTGTACGATAATGGTACTATGTACCCTGTCACTTTCAATGAGTGGTTAAATGATCTAACTGGGATGGATGACTTGGCAACAAATAACGCGACAATATTAAAACGTGACAGTAGCGATGTTTCTTGCGTTAATGAAACATGCCAATACGTGGATTACCACGTGGATGACGAAGGAGTTATAACTATAGACATATCTACGTATCGTATCCCTGTCGAATGGGATAATGGTTCTGCAGGCAACGCATCATATGGAGTCTCAAAGCGTGATACAAAATATGAGACATTCTGTAAGAAGAAAATATGCGGTATAAACGTTTCCGGTTTCTGTAACGCGTATGACTTCGCCGTTCCTGCTTTCGACTTCGGTGGCAATGTCTACAACCTTGTTAGTGGTATCACTGATAGGATTAAAGAAGCTACGAAGAGGGATAAGACTGAATGTCTAGGTTACGAACTAGATCATGTGAGAATAGATCCTGCTGTTGATTGGTCCATATTTATTTCTACTTGGAAACAAGGGTCGGCCAATTGTGACACACAGGCATCTGCTGACAGCTTGAAATGTGCTGCCCAAAAAGCACTTGAAAGTGAACACAATCACCAAAAAACAGCTTTCTGTATTCACCTAGATAATGGTGGATCATTTAACTTAGACATTAGGCTAATATCTGAGCTTTCATTTTCGAAATATAACCCATGGGCTCTTCCATGTCCGAAGGACAAAGGCTCCAATTCTTGGCAAGTTGTGAGCGACTGTTTTCAATAAATTAAACAAATTCAAGCTCTATTACATTATCAATCTGTTGGAATAAAATTAACTATCGTCTATCATCTAGTAGTCATACTATCAATATATTATCATATACGGTGTAAGAGGATGGCGTAAGTTATGAGAAGCTGTCATCGAGGTTAGAGGAAGCTGAAATACAAAAATTGATAATGTAATAGGAGAATGAAACATATAAAACGGAATGAGGAATAATCGTAATATTAGTATATAGAAATATAGATTCCATTATGAGGATTCCTAGATCCTCGAGGAGAACTTCTAGTATATTCTGTATACATAATATTATAAGCCTTTATCAACAATGGAACCCCCAACAATTATCTCAAAATTCACCCATATCTTAATTAGTAACATGAATAGTACTAAACAGATGATATTTTAAAGTTTCATTCCAACAAGCATCTTAAATGTGCTATTACTTCCTAAAATAAGTAGTTTTTCCAACGAAATAGCCTTGTTGGCGCAATCGGTAGCGCGTATGACTCTTAATCATAAGGTTAGGGGTTCGAGCCCCCTACAGGGCTATCTTTTTACCATTTTCAATTCAATAGAAAAATTAAATCATTAGAGACGGAAAACTGGTTGAAAACGCATCGATTGAGGACATTGAAAAGATGATTATGACCGATCTATGAAGCCATAAGATTACGTTAAGAATAGTTCTTTGTTACTGATTTCAAAAACTGTTTTTTTAGCCAAGAGTACCACTAATTGAATCAAAGAGACTAGAAGTGTGAAAGTCATGGATGTTGATTCTGACGTTAATGTCTCCAGGTTAAGAGATGAACTGCATAAGGTGGCAAACGAGGAAACAGATACCGCCACTTTCAATGATGATGCGCCATCCGGCGCCACCTGCCGTATTTGTCGTGGAGAAGCTACTGAGGACAATCCTCTTTTCCATCCTTGTAAATGCAGGGGCTCAATTAAATACATGCATGAATCCTGTCTGTTGGAATGGGTAGCTTCAAAAAATATAGACATTTCAAAACCAGGCGCGGATGTTAAATGTGACATCTGTCACTATCCCATTCAATTCAAAACGATATATGCGGAAAACATGCCCGAAAAGATACCTTTTTCTTTACTACTATCCAAGAGCATCTTGACATTTTTCGAAAAAGCTCGTTTGGCTTTAACGATTGGTTTGGCCGCTGTACTATATATTATCGGTGTTCCTTTGGTATGGAACATGTTTGGAAAATTATACACCATGATGCTAGATGGATCATCCCCTTATCCTGGTGATTTCCTAAAGAGTTTGATTTATGGTTATGATCAGTCAGCAACTCCAGAATTAACCACGAGAGCAATTTTTTACCAACTTTTACAAAACCATTCGTTTACGTCTTTACAATTTATTATGATAGTGATACTACATATAGCATTGTACTTTCAATACGATATGATAGTAAGAGAGGATGTTTTCAGTAAAATGGTTTTCCACAAGATAGGTCCAAGATTATCTCCCAAGGACTTGAAATCACGTTTGAAGGAAAGATTCCCCATGATGGATGATAGAATGGTTGAATATTTAGCGAGGGAAATGAGAGCTCATGACGAAAATCGTCAAGAGCAAGGTCATGATAGACTGAACATGCCAGCCGCAGCAGCAGATAATAATAATAATGTTATTAATCCCAGAAACGATAACGTTCCACCTCAGGATCCTAATGACCATCGGAATTTTGAAAACCTTCGCCACGTAGACGAATTAGATCATGATGAGGCTACGGAAGAGCACGAGAACAACGACTCTGACAATAGTTTACCATCAGGTGATGATTCGTCACGAATTTTACCGGGGTCTTCAAGTGACAACGAAGAAGATGAAGAAGCAGAGGGGCAACAGCAACAGCAGCAACCAGAAGAAGAGGCAGATTACCGTGATCATATAGAGCCCAATCCGATTGACATGTGGGCAAATCGTCGTGCGCAAAATGAATTTGATGACCTAATCGCTGCTCAACAGAACGCAATAAACAGGCCCAACGCTCCGGTTTTCATCCCACCACCTGCCCAAAACAGAGCTGGAAATGTCGATCAAGACGAACAAGACTTTGGCGCAGCTGTTGGTGTGCCACCAGCACAGGCTAACCCAGACGATCAAGGACAAGGCCCTCTAGTGATAAATCTCAAATTGAAATTGTTGAATGTCATTGCTTATTTCATAATTGCCGTAGTTTTCACCGCAATATACCTGGCAATTTCCTATTTGTTTCCAACTTTTATTGGGTTCGGTTTGTTGAAAATTTATTTTGGTATATTTAAGGTTATTTTGCGTGGGTTGTGCCATCTTTACTACTTGTCTGGCGCTCATATAGCTTACAATGGGCTGACGAAACTGGTCCCTAAAGTAGATGTCGCGATGAGTTGGATTTCAGACCACTTAATTCATGACATCATTTATCTTTACAACGGCTACACTGAAAACACCATGAAGCACTCAATTTTCATCAGAGCTTTACCTGCTTTAACGACGTATCTAACCTCAGTCAGTATCGTTTGTGCTTCATCCAATCTTGTCTCGAGGGGTTATGGCCGTGAGAACGGAATGAGCAACCCTACTAGAAGGCTGATTTTCCAGATTTTATTTGCACTCAAATGCACTTTCAAGGTGTTCACTTTATTTTTCATCGAATTGGCTGGATTCCCCATTCTAGCTGGTGTAATGCTAGATTTCTCATTATTTTGCCCAATCCTGGCATCCAATAGTCGGATGCTTTGGGTTCCTTCAATATGCGCAATATGGCCTCCATTTTCCCTTTTCGTATACTGGACGATTGGTACTCTCTACATGTATTGGTTTGCCAAATATATCGGAATGATTAGGAAAAATATCATTAGACCAGGTGTTCTATTCTTTATCAGATCTCCAGAAGATCCTAATATTAAGATCTTGCATGATAGTTTAATTCATCCGATGAGTATTCAATTATCAAGGCTTTGCTTATCCATGTTTATTTATGCGATTTTTATTGTCTTAGGTTTTGGCTTCCATACTAGAATTTTTTTCCCATTCATGCTCAAATCGAACTTATTATCCGTTCCTGAAGCTTATAAACCAACATCAATTATTTCATGGAAGTTCAATACAATTTTGCTAACTTTATATTTTACGAAGAGGATCCTGGAGTCTAGCTCTTACGTTAAACCCTTATTGGAAAGGTATTGGAAAACAATTTTTAAGTTATGTTCAAGAAAATTACGTTTATCATCCTTTATCTTAGGTAAAGATACCCCAACAGAGAGAGGCCATATTGTTTACCGCAATTTGTTTTACAAGTACATTGCTGCCAAGAATGCAGAATGGTCAAACCAAGAACTTTTCACTAAACCAAAGACTCTAGAACAAGCAGAAGAATTGTTTGGGCAAGTTCGTGACGTTCATGCTTATTTTGTCCCCGATGGCGTTTTAATGCGTGTTCCTTCTTCTGATATAGTATCCAGAAATTATGTACAAACAATGTTTGTCCCCGTTACAAAGGATGATAAGCTGTTGAAACCATTAGATTTGGAAAGAATTAAAGAGAGAAACAAACGTGCTGCTGGTGAATTTGGTTATTTAGACGAACAAAACACGGAATATGATCAATATTATATCGTTTACGTCCCTCCAGATTTCCGTTTACGCTATATGACATTGCTTGGCCTGGTTTGGTTATTTGCTTCCATTTTAATGCTTGGTGTTACATTTATTAGTCAAGCTTTAATAAACTTTGTTTGTAGTTTCGGCTTTCTTCCAGTCGTAAAGCTATTGTTAGGTGAAAGAAATAAGGTCTATGTTGCATGGAAGGAACTCTCTGACATTAGCTACTCCTATTTGAACATTTATTATGTCTGTGTCGGATCTGTTTGTTTATCCAAGATTGCTAAGGATATTCTTCATTTTACAGAAGGCCAAAACACTCTCGATGAACATGCCGTTGACGAAAACGAAGTAGAGGAAGTGGAACACGATATACCAGAGAGAGATATCAACAATGCCCCTGTTAATAATATCAATAATGTGGAAGAGGGTCAAGGAATTTTCATGGCCATCTTTAACAGTATATTTGATAGTATGTTGGTGAAGTATAACCTGATGGTGTTTATAGCTATCATGATTGCGGTTATTAGAACTATGGTTTCGTGGGTCGTCTTAACCGATGGTATACTAGCCTGTTACAATTATCTCACCATCAGAGTGTTTGGCAATTCTTCATACACTATTGGTAATTCCAAATGGTTTAAATATGACGAGAGTTTGTTATTCGTCGTTTGGATCATTTCGTCAATGGTCAATTTCGGAACCGGATTTAAGTCATTGAAACTATTTTTCAGAAACAGAAATACTAGTAAATTGAACTTCTTGAAAACAATGGCTTTGGAACTGTTTAAACAAGGTTTCCTGCACATGGTAATTTACGTCTTGCCGATTATTATTTTATCCTTAGTATTTTTACGTGATGTTTCTACAAAGCAGATTATCGATATTAGCCATGGATCCAGGAGTTTCACTTTATCGCTTAACGAATCATTCCCAACATGGACAAGGATGCAAGATATTTATTTCGGACTACTGATAGCATTAGAGTCATTTACGTTCTTTTTCCAAGCAACTGTGCTGTTCATTCAATGGTTCAAAAGTACTGTACAGAATGTAAAAGACGAGGTTTACACTAAGGGTAGAGCTTTAGAAAATTTACCAGATGAAAGTTAAAGGCGTTTTCTTCCTTACATTTAAAATGAATGCTAGCATATTTACATATATATATCTACATTAAGTTATATGTTTTTCCACTGTTTTATTTCTTATTGTTAGAATTATAGAAAAAAAATTTTTGTAAAACATTTCATTAGAAAAATTTACCATTCTGAATACGAAAGAACAAAATAAAAAATATGCCTATTTATGTGAGTATGTATATTACTAGTTATTTTATTGCTGTTACTATTATTATGCGAGAATGTTAAAAAAATAAAAATAAAGAGGAAAAGAATAAAAAATATAAAACTATGCGTGCGAGTGCTTTCAAGGGTCTTCATCTTCCAAGAGTATAGGATTATCTCTGCCCTCATCCCAAACAGAATCTTGAGACTGGTTATTTTCATCTCCATAATTAGAGAGAAGTTGTGCATTTGATCCCTTGCTTGTCGCGCTGGTTCTTGGAATACCCCTAGTTGGACTACTAAATGCCACATCATCAATATCAACCAACTTTTCGTTCAGTTCTTTGTCAACATTTTGAAGTATTTTACCAAGACTGTCATTATTACCATTACTTTCCTGAGTGTTGTCATGATTTTTTTCCGCTACATTAGGTAGTGAACTACCAATTAAATTGACGTCCGAGTCATCCCTGTTAACAATACCACTAGTATTTTTACTTTCAGAATTCACTCCTAACCTCGAATCTTGTTCTGTATCTGAAATTACAATGTTGGTATTATTGGGACTAGATTGGCGTTCCATAGAATCAGTCGATAGAGATTGAACATGCGAGGAAAGTTGTGGGATTTTTTTGCTTGGGTAAATCCTTTTAGGTTTAGGCGACGGCATCATAATATCATGGGTGGATGACAGGGCTTGATCGTTTTTTATTGGTGACGAAACGCCTTCAAACTGCTTAGCCCTCGTCTTTAAAGACGGCCTTCCAAAGTATGGTGACGTAAATTCTTCTTGTTCAGTTTCATTCGCACTTTCTGATATGAAAGGAGATGAACTCTTTAAAATATTGTGACGTATGGGAGGAGAAACGGATGCTGTTTCTGGAGAAGCAGCGCGAACGGGATCTTCATTATCAGTTATTATTTCACCGGTGGGCTGTCGTACTACGGAATTATGCAACTCTGTCGGCTCTCTTTCTGTTGTTGAAATACTGGATGATCGTGAGCAGGGAGGTTCCGAGGTTAACTGCGCGTTATTATCTTTACTGCTTTGATCTATATTTTCAATGATTTGAATTTCTTCATCGTCATCGTCGTAATTTTCATTATTGTTGATATTGGTGCTTTTTTTCTCCTCCATTTGCATAACTTCTTCATATAAATTTTCTTTTTTCAGATAGCTGATGTAATTGAGTTGTAAGAGTTTTAGAGTATGCCTTAAATTCTTTCTCGCACTATTTCTTTCATTTTTATCAAAATATTTATTAATCATTTTTGCGGTGAAGTGCTTACTTTTAATCTTAGAATTCTTCCATACATCAATTGTTTCCACCGGATTTTCAAAAAATTTTCTAATATTCAAAATAACATGAACACCACAATCGCTCATATTAGGTTGTTGTGGAACTGGACACGTTTTCATTTTGATTTGTGTTTTATCCAGTTGAATTGAATATTTATCAAGTGCATAGGATATGAGAAATTCTTTTATTGGATCAATTTCTCTTGAATGAGTTTGCCTCAACGAGTCGAAAGTCAAAATATTAACCAGAGGATTATTTATAGAAATCTCATCGGAGTTGATGGCATCGTTTTTATCTTTGTTTTGATGAAAATCCAAGATCGCATCCAAGTTTGTTATAATGCAACTAAACCAATGATAACTTATGTTAATTGGTATAACAACGTACTTTTTAGAAAACAAATCAGTATTGTTAACCCACTTTTTTACATTAGAATAATAATCTGCTGGATTACTAATTAGTTTCGTGTAAAAAAAAGAGGACATTAAGTGAACTTGCTCTCTTTTGATAATTGACTTTTCAATAGATGATTCAATGTAAAATTTTGTAAAAAAATCCAAAATGCTATCATTAACCCAATCCTTATTGAAAAGACACTTGAAATCTTGATTTGTTATAGTATAGCTTGAACCATCGTTGAATTTGTAACAGAGGCTAGGTTTAAACAGTTCTGGTGTTTCAAATTCCGTAGTTGCATCATCAAATTCTGAATTTGAATTTGAGTTTGCTGGATCCGAAACATCTTTAAATCTATTTGAACGTCTTAGTTGTGAAACTGCGTGGGATTGTAAAGTTTCTGTCCCGTTAGTGTTGTAGAAATCTGAGGGTGAAATATTCGATTTTGGAACAGATATTGAATGCTCTTTTTTCCCAAGGCTGGCAATACGAGTCCTTTTTGTTAAGGATTGCAAACCATGAGGTTTGTTTGATAAGAAATGAGTATGAATTTGCGGACTTTCATCATCATTAGTAGAAAGTTTAGTTTTTTTAAGTCTTAAAGAGTCGAATGCATTTTTAGTGGAGTTTATTGCCCTTTCCATGTTCAATGAAGGTGATGACGAAGAAATAGGATGAATCAGATGTTTTAGTCTTTCCAAAATCTGCTCTTTATGATCTAAAATTTCGACTTTTATCGACGAAGAATATGACATCAACAGGAATCTTTTAATAGACTTTATTTTTTTATTTGAAGCGGAGCTTGCAGTGGACCATATCAAGATGTTCGTGTTAATGTTGATTGAAGAGTTATTCACGTCTAGTATCATCTTGACCTTTTTCAGATCTTTTAAAATTATAGCCATAAAAGAGTTCTTCTTATCTAAAATTATCAATTCAACATCATCAAGCAGATTAACTTGTGAATTGTAGATCACCGATTGTTGAAAATACAATGAAAATTTCGGATGATTATGATCTGAGACAAAAGTCATTATGCATGGTGCTTTATGCCGATAAATTCGCAATGTTTTCGAATCAACGCAAGAAAATTGGCCGTTCAAATTTAGTTTAGTGGAAATAATTGAGCCATTTGGAGAAGTGCTCGCTACTGCCGGTTCCGGTGAACCATTCCCCAGATTATTAGACATTTGGAACAAAAGACCATTGGAAGTGCTTTTGAGTGATGAGTGTCTTTTCAAAGGAGAGCTTTGCAAAGGTTCAAAATCTTGATCTGAACAGCCACTGTTGACGCCTTCACCTTCATCATTATTATCAACATCATTATCCGACAATTCGATCTGCCTCTTACTCTCGCTGTTCATACTCAAAACTGGTAAGAAATCCTTTGTAGAAGCATTGTTTAGATGATCAACGATTTTCGGATCCTTACGAAAAGTGTTATATCTTTTGGGCGGTAGAGAAGCAGAGGACCTTGGAGAGCTGGCACGAGAGCTGTTCAAGGTGTCTAGCGGTTTGAGACTATTAAACTTGCGTTTTCTGGCAGACATATATGTGGGGTTTGATGTGCAATAAACATAGATATACGTGTATTATTGCACCTGGGTATGGGGTATACTGTGTAGTGTCCTTTTATCCCGCTCTTTATTTCTCTCTCTAAGAAGAAACGAATACACTGTAATGTAATTGGTTGTGATGTTTTATCTCTCTCTGATGACGTGATATCTTTTATGTTGTTTCACGATGTTCTCTTATTGTATTGTATAATAGTTTCTCTTAGTAGGAAGATAGAAAAAGGACAAAGAAGGCAAAGAACCAAATGTCATTTCGAACGACACGGCACGTGATTACTGATCTGATAATAAATGAAACAAGCCATACGTGAGAAAGTAAAAAAAAAAAGGAGGAGGGAAAAGAATACGAGTGGAAAATATAAAGGACTTTATATACTTTTCAGATTAGCCGCCGACGATTTTACTTACTCAGCTTTTTTCTATCTTTCAAAACGCTCAAAAGAGGAGCATACGACTTCGGCGGCTAATCTTCACCCAAGAAAAAAAAAGCGCATGCCACCACGACGAGCGGAAAAAAACAAAGCACCCAATCACCACCCTTCCTTCTTTCTTCGTGTTATACCCGCCACTTTTGTTCTGCCTGATAATATATTGATTATACTGTGCTCGGATTCCGACCTCTTCTTTGTTGCAGAAGCCATAAGCTGAACTTATTGCATTTGCTCAAGTGCATTTATTATGGCGCCGCGCCGCCGCTCTCCAAAATTCTTGTCCTTCCTCGTTTTGCTGGCAAGGAGCAAAACGAAGAGGAAGGTAGAAAAGAGAAAATTTGAACAAACAGGGAAAAGGGAAAGAGAAAAAGGGACACTTTACGCTTTCCTCGACTAAGTCAAGCGATCGCTATCATCACATCCATTACACGCATTTCACGCATACATAAATAGGAAGATCATTTACAACAAGCAGATTATTTTCAAAAGACAACAGTAAGAATAAACGATGGTATCTTCTTTGCCCAAGGAATCGCAAGCCGAATTGCAACTGTTCCAGAACGAAATCAACGCCGCTAATCCGTCCGACTTTCTTCAGTTCTCCGCCAACTATTTCAATAAAAGGCTGGAACAACAGAGAGCGTTCCTCAAGGCCAGGGAGCCTGAATTTAAGGCAAAGAACATTGTTCTATTTCCGGAACCAGAGGAGTCATTTTCCAGACCTCAATCAGCTCAATCTCAATCAAGATCCAGATCGAGTGTTATGTTCAAATCCCCCTTTGTGAACGAGGACCCACACTCCAACGTGTTTAAAAGTGGGTTTAATTTAGACCCGCACGAACAGGACACTCACCAGCAAGCACAGGAAGAACAACAGCATACTAGAGAAAAGACATCAACTCCTCCACTCCCAATGCACTTCAACGCCCAAAGGCGTACTTCTGTTAGTGGTGAGACCTTACAACCAAACAATTTTGACGATTGGACTCCAGATCACTATAAGGAAAAGTCCGAGCAGCAATTGCAAAGACTGGAAAAATCGATCCGTAATAACTTTCTGTTCAACAAGCTGGATTCCGACTCAAAAAGGCTGGTCATAAATTGTCTGGAGGAGAAGTCCGTCCCCAAAGGTGCTACGATAATCAAGCAAGGTGACCAAGGGGACTACTTCTATGTCGTCGAAAAGGGTACTGTTGACTTCTACGTCAACGACAACAAGGTCAACTCTTCCGGGCCAGGCTCCAGTTTCGGGGAACTTGCTCTTATGTACAACAGCCCTCGTGCTGCCACCGTTGTAGCAACCTCCGACTGTTTGTTGTGGGCTCTAGACAGGCTCACCTTCAGAAAAATACTTTTGGGCAGCTCTTTCAAGAAGAGACTCATGTATGACGATCTTTTGAAGAGCATGCCAGTTTTGAAGAGTTTGACTACGTACGACCGTGCCAAACTTGCCGATGCACTGGATACCAAGATCTACCAGCCGGGTGAAACAATCATTCGCGAGGGTGATCAAGGGGAGAACTTTTATTTAATTGAGTACGGAGCTGTGGACGTCTCTAAGAAGGGCCAAGGTGTCATAAATAAACTGAAAGACCATGATTATTTCGGTGAAGTGGCCTTGCTAAACGATTTGCCCAGACAGGCCACTGTGACTGCTACAAAGAGAACCAAAGTTGCCACATTGGGGAAAAGTGGTTTTCAACGTTTACTGGGTCCTGCAGTAGACGTATTAAAGCTCAATGATCCTACAAGACATTAAGTAAAAAGGGGAAGCGATCTTAAATCCACATGAATTTCCTTTCTCTTTTTCTTCTTCTTCTGTTCCCTTTTTCTTTCTTCTTCCTTCAACGTCTACGTAAATATAATGTATAACATCTCCACTTTCCTTTCCCTTATAGCGTTATGTTACCTGTTTAAACTCTAAATTCTTCATCTACTACTGCTGTTACTACATGTATATATGTTCATTTTTTTTTTTTTTTTCACCACGGAAAACGTAAAAATGAGAGCATTTGTAACAAATAAAGGAGAACTGTTCAATCAAGTGACATACAAAAACTCTCTCCAACTCTACAATCACCACCGTAATGTCTGATGCTCAATTCGATGCTGCTTTAGATCTTCTTAGGAGGCTAAATCCTACCACGTTACAGGAGAATCTAAACAACTTGATCGAATTACAACCAAATTTGGCACAAGATTTACTATCTTCAGTAGACGTTCCCCTATCCACACAGAAAGATTCCGCCGATTCAAACCGGGAGTACTTATGCTGCGACTATAATCGTGATATTGATTCGTTCAGATCGCCTTGGTCGAACACTTATTACCCAGAACTATCCCCAAAGGATCTACAAGACAGCCCCTTTCCCTCAGCCCCTTTAAGAAAATTGGAGATCTTAGCCAATGACTCTTTCGACGTTTACAGAGATCTCTATTATGAAGGCGGTATCTCCAGCGTGTACCTCTGGGACCTCAATGAAGAAGATTTCAATGGGCACGATTTTGCAGGGGTAGTGCTTTTCAAAAAAAACCAATCAGATCACAGTAATTGGGACAGTATCCATGTTTTTGAAGTTACAACATCTCCTTCTTCTCCCGACAGTTTCAACTATAGAGTCACCACTACAATCATTCTGCACTTGGACAAAACAAAAACTGACCAGAATTCTCATATGATGTTATCCGGGAACCTGACAAGACAGACCGAAAAGGACATCGCTATTGATATGTCCCGTCCATTAGATGTTATTTTCACATCACATGTCGCTAATTTGGGTTCCTTAATTGAGGACATTGAGTCTCAGATGAGAAATCTATTGGAAACTGTTTATTTCGAAAAGACAAGAGATATCTTCCACCAAACAAAGAACGCAGCCATTGCTTCCTCTGCTGAGGAAGCGAATAAAGACGCACAGGCAGAGGTAATCAGAGGTTTACAGTCTTTATAGAAATATTTACATGTATCGCTGGTATATCATATAAATACATACAGCAGCACTAAGTGGTAGAAAAGCGCTATCAAAAATCACTCGGAACGAACACTGAAGAAAAAGCGAAAAATCAAAAATATGACCAACGCTTGGAAAATTTCAGTAGCAATTAGACGAACCTCGCAGTCCTGTAGTAAAACGGATTAAGGGACTTCATATACTGTTGATACTCGGTGTATTGCAATTACCTACTAGGAGTTTTCTGAATAGGGACTTAAGAAGTCAAATATACAGACAAAAATAGGGGGTTGTAGAAGGAATATTTGATTCGAACTATGAAATGCAGGGTATGGTCAGAGGCTCGTGTTTATACGAATATCAATAAACAAAGAACCGAGGAATATTGGGATTATGAAAACACTGTAATTGATTGGTCCACAAATACAAAGGACTATGAAATTGAAAATAAAGTTGGGCGAGGAAAATACTCCGAGGTTTTCCAAGGTGTCAAATTAGACTCTAAAGTTAAAATTGTTATTAAGATGTTGAAACCAGTTAAAAAGAAGAAGATCAAGAGAGAAATCAAAATCTTAACGGATTTGTCTAACGAAAAAGTGCCTCCAACGACTTTGCCATTTCAAAAAGATCAATATTACACAAATCAAAAGGAGGACGTTTTAAAATTCATCAGGCCCTATATCTTTGATCAGCCACACAATGGTCATGCAAACATAATTCATCTATTTGATATAATAAAGGATCCCATCTCAAAAACTCCGGCTTTGGTCTTCGAATACGTAGATAATGTGGACTTCCGTATTCTTTACCCTAAATTAACCGATCTCGAAATTAGGTTTTATATGTTTGAGTTATTAAAGGCCTTAGACTATTGTCATTCAATGGGAATAATGCATAGAGATGTTAAACCTCATAACGTAATGATTGATCATAAGAATAAAAAATTGCGATTGATAGATTGGGGGCTTGCTGAATTTTATCATGTTAATATGGAATACAATGTTCGTGTTGCGTCGAGGTTTTTTAAGGGTCCTGAACTACTAGTTGACTACAGAATGTATGATTATTCTTTAGACTTGTGGTCGTTTGGGACAATGTTGGCTTCTATGATCTTTAAAAGAGAGCCATTTTTCCATGGAACGAGTAACACAGACCAGCTTGTCAAGATCGTCAAAGTACTTGGTACAAGCGATTTTGAGAAATACCTGTTGAAGTATGAAATTACCTTACCGAGAGAATTTTACGATATGGACCAATACATCAGAAAGCCTTGGCATAGATTCATCAATGATGGTAATAAACATTTAAGCGGCAACGATGAAATTATTGACCTTATTGACAATCTTTTGAGATATGATCATCAAGAAAGATTAACTGCTAAGGAAGCGATGGGACACCCGTGGTTTGCCCCAATAAGGGAACAAATTGAAAAATAAGAAATAAATAATGAATGAAATAAAAAAAAAAAAATCACTGACAAACGATATAACGATTACTTTTTTTTACCATCTGTACAATTGTACTTAATTCTAATAGATTTAAAAAACTAAATACAGGTTTAAAGGGCTTCCTCCATACAACAGAGGCAAGGAGGACTAAGGGGTTGACACGAGCAAATTTCATACATGCAAAATAATAATGTCTTAAAGGTAATTTATACCATAAATGTAGTAACTAAACGAAATAATAACGGCAGAAAAGAAAGGATGCAGCTCGAGTATTTATACACGTATATTACATATATAGTTGTCCTTATCATTCTTGAATGAAACACCGTTGTGCTCACCAAAACTTTGTTATTTTATCTTTTCAGAATTGGGTAATGATTGGTTGTCTGGATCCTTACCACCTTCTACGGGCTTGAGATCTATATCGTCATCGTCAGTATCGCTTCCGAAACGTTGAGAGTATGGCTCGTGCTTGATGGCTATGATCTTACCAGTATCTTTATCCACTTCTGTAACGTCTGAATCGATCATTAAAAGTTCTTCAATGATCTTTAATGAATCCACAGTCATGCTTTCATTTTTGTTGCTACTATTAGTGCCATTAACATTATTATCTGAGTCTTTATTTAGTTTTTCATGTTCACGTAAATGAATTTTGGAGAATTTCTTGAATTTAGAGATTAGTTTTTCATAGTAATTTAACTTTTTCAGTAAAATTCTATTCTCGTCTTTAATTTCGTTAAATTCCTTTTGGAGCTGCAGCTGCGCAACCTTTTTCCTTTGTCTACATTTCGAAGCTGCAATTCGATTTCTTTCTAACAATCTTGCTCTCTTCCATGCCGTAGTACCAGGGATTGGATTTCCCTGTGTGTTCGCCGCTAAATTTAAATGAGATCCTTGAGATTTTGGAGTGAAGCTAGGATTAGAGTGAGATTCCCTAAGTGCAGATTTGCCCCTATTTTCACCTCCAGTAGTTGGCGCAAACGTCGTCATGCCTTCCAAATCACTTATACTCTCCGCTGGAGTATTCTTTGATGGCGCGTTTACAAAATTTCGCTGCTGACTTTTCGAGTAAATAACGCTCTGATCACCCAATGCGGAGTCCTTCGTGGGATTAATAACTTTTTTTGCATTGTATTGTGGAATACTACTAACCGGCACTGCTTGGTTGAAGACCGGCTTGTTTGATACATTCCTAGTTTGGCTCAGACCATTATAATTGTGAAAATTGGGCATCGGGGGCGGCTGTGTGTTGTGCAGGTTTTCCAAAGTTTCAATATCTTCGCCTAGCTGGCTTATTTGACCGTTAGAGATTGATATTCTTCTTCTTCTAATTGGCTCATCGCATCCAGGCAAAGAACTTTGGAAAATTGGTGGATTCGTCATAGGTAAATGTGCTACATCAACACCAAAAGGTTGAAAAAATGGCGATAATGTTTCCAGGATGGATGGATCGTTCAAAGCATGTGGGTTGTTATTCATATTCATGTTCATGAAATACATCTGCTTGTTCACAGAAGCCGTATTGGCGATGTTGGACGCATTAGTCGGGGCTGTAGTAGAATCATTCGGAGCGGACTTACGGGTAGACGACAGTTGACTCAGATTTGTATGAGTGGCCAGATTCTGATGCATATCCTGTACGACACCAGGATTCATCAGAATATCACCGTAGAGTTGGGATTCCTCTTCAGTTTTCATAGAGGGTGACTGTTGTCGCTGATCCTGCTGTTGCTGTTGTCGAAGGTATGCAGCCTGCTGATAGTTTGAATTGGCGCTGGGTTTAACAACCCGATCATGCGAATTGACGTTTCCAGCTGCAATAGAATATTGTGGGGTTAAAGAATTTCTATTGGAAGTAGTATAATCATGTATCTGGTCAACCACACCAGCCATATTTGTGTTATAGTTTATGTCAGTAGGATCTAAAGATCTACTTAAAGCAGAATTGTTCATAGTAGAAGTGGTGGCGGCGGCGGCGGCAGAAGTATCACTAATAGAGTGCGGTATCTTATTATTCAAGATCTTTGATGTGTCATCAATACCACGTTTATTGTTGTCTTTTTGCTTGCTGGAATTAGAGTCTACGGAATGATACTCCTGACCAGTAAACATTATCCTACCAAAAAGGTGTGGGCTTATACTTTTTTCTTTACTACTTTAGATCTTTTTAGATCCTTTTGAATCTTCCAATTGAAAGACTGCTTTGAAAGCGAGTTTTTGATTCAGAAACACCAACAGATACGTATACACGATAACCTCTATAGCGGTTCTATTTCTGTTAACAAAAAGGTACTTGAAAGTGATAACTCAAAAAACAAGAGTACAATATGAAAATCTTTTGCCTTCATTGTCATTGTCATTGAATCCCCGATTATCATTGTCACCAATTTCGGAGAAGGGGGCAACTATGTTCCGTGTAAGGTGATATTACTCAAATGTGTCACAATTTCAACTTTTGGGAATAATATTTATAATAGTTGAGATTATTCTTGATTATAGAGGCGACAGCTTATCTTAATTTTCGCCAATAGGTTTGGAAGAACATTGGGATTTTCATTCAGTGCAGCATTTTATCCAGAATTATAACCGTCCTTGTACGGTTATAACAGCACATTATTGAAAAATGTTTTAAAAATGTTTCAGCCCAGTAATAAAACATTTACATATGCTATCTTGGCCCTTTATATAACATGTAAAGCAAAAAACTAGAACACTATCATGGCTTAAGTAGCTGAAAATCTACACCACTTTTCGATAAAACTAAGAGTACGGCAAAGATGAACAATGTACACATAATTAAACCTTTATCACTTCCACAGAGGTTTTTTAGTTGTATTTTCCATCCTCTATTACTGATATTCTTTACTTCTGTTATTTTAACTATTTGGGGTTCCTTTTCAGTCATTGACATTACAATGGCAAAAATGTCTCACGCACAGGTCAAACGAAATGATACCGTCTCAACCTTTGCATCTATTTCAACTGCTACAGCGACAGCCACAACAACGGCCACAACAACGGCCACAATGACAGCAGTCACAACACAGCATGCCATATATTCTGCCAACAGTTACTCTTTAAATAAAACATTCATTGATAATACAATTGATCAGTATTTCGAAAGCAAACTACGAAGTATTGAATCTACGGTAGGTACGGATATGCAAGAAAAATTCAAGTCATACACAGACGACATATTGGATAATAAACAAAAACTTATCAACGACCAAATAAGTTTGGAAACTGAATTGATTAAGGAAGTTCTTGAGGTAAACAATACAATTTTTAACGAACTACTCACTAAATCACAGCTGATAAATGACACATGGAATGAAATATCAGAAGACGCAATGACCATTGATAAGGATTCCATTTCACAAATGGCATCAAACCTACTGTTAAATTACTGCATGTTTGACAGTATTTTTGGGAACTACTCAAGGAAATTGAAATCATTGCAGAACTTCAATGGCACTATCACTGATTTTTCTACTCAATTAGATGCCTCTAGTACCTTAAGTTTAAATTTTCTACGAAATTCCACTGACTGGCTTCAGTTGAAAAGGAACTTTACTGCAAACTTACAGAATGAAATTTCCATTTTATCTGGGGGGAGTACCGAGGTTACATCGTCTACTTCAATAATTAAACGGTCTCTGAAAACAAATAGCGAGGAAAACAGTGTACTAAGTGCAGTAAAAAATCACGTTTTCCGTAAATGTAAGAGAATGACAATAATTTTCACAGTCATGTACTTTGCATTTGTGATTTTGCTCATGGCAATCGAAAGAATTCTGTTTCAGCTGGAAAATCAGCAAGTAAACCTGGTTATGTCCCAAATTAATGGCCTGACAGGACAAACCAATTTTACTAAATACAACAAAGTTTTGAAAAGCTTAATTACTACTCTGAATCTCAGTACACTTTATCCAATTCCCTACCAATTAACAAAGCTTATCAATCAAAAAATATTTAAAAGAGAACCAGAAAAAATCGATGACAAAAAAGTCAAAAAATCAAAACTATTTTACTGTAACTGGTGGATAATCTCAAATGGGGCTCACCTGTGGCTGTTTGGTTTTTTGATGTTATTAATTCATTGGCAGATAGTGACGCGATTAACAAACTTTGAAGTACCCAGTTTGCCTACATTCCACAAAAGAGCGGGACCTTCGCTATACAAAAGGGAAGTTTGGACAGATGGAAATATAACAACTACGATAGAGGGTTTCATTAATGACAGCGTATCATTATTGTGTGAAAATTTCCAAATGGAAGTAGATGAAAAGTTCATTACAGCAGATTTAAGCCTTCAAACTGACCCCAATTTGAAAGTGCAATCAACGGACATCCTAAATCTTTGGGTTAACGACACAAACACTCAGTATGAAAAATATCTTAATGAGAATTCTCAAAATTGGCAGGGGATAAACCTGCAGGTTGAGCCTCTGTTAGGCAGCGATTCAATTAATGAGTTCCTGGGTCAGTATTTCCTACCGACATACGAAGTTACGAATACAAATTCTTCATTTGCACTGGACATTCAAAAATATGGTATAATTAATCGAGGAATTAATATAACCAACGCATCGGTAGCGGCATTGTCTTCACTGTCAAAACGCCAAATAAAGGATAAGGAGCAAAAACAAACGTACTTTTTACACACTGTTTATAAGTGGGGACTTTTAGCAGTTTGCCTGACTATATTGTTCCACCACATGCTTATATTTATAATATTAAAGTTGTAAGTATCGTATTATCGTCACCTTCCACGAGCGGTCTCGCAATTTTCGCTGAGTGAAAAACTTGTGAAAGATACCTTGATTTTATGTAATAGTAGCTTAATTCACTTTCATCTGTGCGTAATCTCTAAAACCTACTGACCTACAGATCAATAAACTGACTAAGGCGCTTGTAAAGTTATTAATAACTTTGCTTCTACATTTTTTAAAGCATTTTGTTGATATTTCGAACTTTCTTTTGTTCATCTCCTTTTGGTTTGACTTTAACGAGAAGTCTCATTGTGTCAAGACAAAAAATCAAAAGCTATTATCTACAGCACATTTATTTATTCATTTTCAAATTTAGATTTTTGAAGATTCATTGTATGTTTAGTCGATCGACATGGCTCATAGAAAATTACAGCAGGAGGTCGATAGGGTCTTTAAAAAAATTAACGAAGGTTTAGAAATCTTCAATAGCTATTACGAAAGACATGAATCATGCACAAACAATCCTTCCCAAAAGGACAAGCTAGAGTCGGATTTAAAAAGAGAAGTCAAAAAGCTGCAAAGGCTAAGGGAACAGATAAAATCATGGCAAAGCTCACCCGATATTAAAGATAAAGATTCTCTTCTAGATTACAGAAGGTCTGTAGAAATAGCGATGGAAAAGTATAAGGCTGTAGAGAAGGCGTCCAAAGAAAAAGCATACTCTAATATTAGCCTGAAAAAATCAGAGACTTTAGACCCGCAAGAAAGGGAAAGGAGAGATATATCTGAGTACCTTTCCCAAATGATCGATGAGCTGGAAAGGCAATACGATTCCCTACAGGTGGAAATTGACAAGCTTTTACTTCTTAATAAAAAGAAGAAAACGTCATCTACGACAAATGATGAAAAAAAGGAACAATATAAGCGTTTTCAAGCGAGGTATAGGTGGCATCAACAGCAGATGGAGTTAGCCTTGAGATTGTTAGCCAATGAGGAATTGGACCCCCAAGATGTTAAAAACGTGCAGGACGATATAAATTACTTCGTGGAGTCAAATCAGGATCCAGATTTCGTAGAGGATGAAACTATTTATGATGGTTTGAATTTACAGAGTAACGAAGCCATTGCTCATGAGGTGGCCCAGTATTTTGCTTCACAAAATGCTGAAGATAACAACACATCGGATGCTAATGAATCTCTGCAGGACATATCAAAACTTTCTAAAAAGGAGCAAAGAAAATTGGAAAGAGAAGCCAAAAAGGCTGCTAAGCTTGCGGCAAAAAATGCAACAGGTGCAGCTATACCCGTTGCTGGTCCCTCTTCTACGCCGTCACCTGTCATTCCCATTGCTGATGCTTCAAAAGAAACGGAAAGAAGTCCTTCATCTTCCCCTATCCATAATGCAACAAAGCCTGAAGAGGCTGTTAAAACTTCTATAAAGAGTCCCAGGAGCAGTGCTGATAATTTGCTTCCGTCATTGCAAAAATCACCAAGTTCAGCTACACCAGAAACTCCAACAAATGTACATACACATATTCATCAAACTCCAAACGGTATTACTGGTGCCACTACATTGAAACCTGCTACTCTTCCAGCAAAACCTGCTGGTGAATTAAAATGGGCCGTTGCTGCATCACAAGCGGTAGAAAAGGATAGAAAAGTCACTTCTGCATCGTCCACCATATCCAATACCTCAACAAAGACTCCAACAACTGCTGCTGCTACTACAACATCATCCAACGCTAACAGCAGGATTGGTAGTGCGTTGAATACACCTAAGTTCTCTACTTCATCTTTGTCTTTACAACCTGACAATACCGGCGCATCATCTTCAGCAGCAACGGCCGCTGCTGTTTTGGCTGCTGGGGCGGCTGCTGTGCATCAAAACAATCAAGCCTTCTATAGAAATATGAGCTCCTCACATCATCCTTTAGTTTCCTTGGCGACAAATCCAAAGTCTGAACATGAAGTTGCAACTACGGTAAACCAAAATGGGCCTGAGAACACAACTAAGAAGGTTATGGAGCAGAAAGAGGAAGAGTCACCAGAAGAAAGAAATAAATTGCAAGTGCCAACTTTTGGAGTATTCGATGACGATTTTGAATCGGATAGGGATTCAGAGACGGAGCCAGAGGAAGAAGAACAACCAAGCACACCAAAATATTTAAGCTTGGAACAAAGAGAAGCCAAGACAAATGAAATCAAAAAAGAATTTGTAAGTGATTTTGAAACTTTACTTCTACCAAGTGGTGTGCAAGAATTCATAATGAGTTCTGAACTCTATAATAGTCAAATTGAATCGAAAATAACGTACAAAAGGTCTCGTGATATGTGTGAAATTTCCAGGCTGGTCGAAGTACCGCAAGGAGTTAATCCACCATCTCCCTTGGATGCATTCAGATCTACTCAACAGTGGGACGTTATGCGTTGTTCGTTGCGTGATATTATTATAGGCTCCGAAAGGCTGAAAGAAGATTCATCGTCAATTTATGCCAAAATTCTAGAAAATTTCAGAACTTTAGAAATGTTTTCGTTATTTTATAACTATTATTTTGCTATTACTCCTTTAGAAAGGGAGATTGCATACAAGATTCTAAATGAGAGGGATTGGAAAGTTTCAAAGGATGGTACAATGTGGTTTTTAAGACAAGGTGAGGTCAAGTTTTTTAATGAAATTTGCGAAGTTGGTGATTACAAAATTTTTAAACTGGACGATTGGACAGTAATTGATAAGATTAACTTCAGACTGGATTATTCATTTTTGCAGCCACCGGTAGATACAGCGTCTGAGGTCCGTGATATGAGTGTTGACAATAACAATGTTAATGATCAGAGTAATGTAACTTTAGAACAACAAAAACAAGAAATTTCTCACGGCAAGCAGCTCTTGAAACAATTGAAACAGGGAAAAATTAGTGTATGATAATAACATAAAAAAAAAAAAATGTGCATCCCTTTAAAACAAAAACAACAAAAATCAGTGCTCATGGCAGTATAATTTGATTTTTAATTTGATTTTTAATTTTATTTATAGTTATTTTAAAGTAGTAAGTAAACATTTTACAATCTAAGGTATTATAATGATTATCTTGATGTGTGGAACCCCGATGTCAATGTTTATAAAACATAAGCAATTTGAAGAGCAGTATATGCATATATATACATACATTTAATATAAATCTCTATACAGGAGTTTTATCTTCTTTACTCTTTTTTGTTTAGACAAATAGTAGCGAGGACCAAGTGAATATGGTGACGAGCAGGGACACTTTAGCGAACCACCAAACATGTTGAATAGCGAATGGGCATAAACTGAAAGTCCACTCCCAAGTCATTGAATCTGTGTTGAAGTGTCCTGTAACCAATCCAGTATTCCCATTAAATTCACCCATCATAGACTTAACTGTGATTTCTTTAACGAAAACGTCACTTTCGATATTTTTAGTCGCTTCCCAAGTAGATGCAGATTTTTTATTATAAACTGTTTCACAGCCCTCATGGTCATGACCAGTTAATATGATACCTGGCTTCCCATTTTCGAATATCATATTCAAAACTTGATTTGAAACGGATTCACTCAAATGATTTTGGGATCTCAAAAGCCCAGATTTATATGATTCTGGGGCATGGGCATCTGGATAATACCTAGTGTCTGGGCCATCAACGCATAACCCTTCACGCTTGTAAAATGGAACATGCGTCAACAAAACAGTACTACCATTGAATTTACGTTCATTTAGTTGGTTTAAGAAGATCCAAGTAGCTTCAACAAATTCTGGTTGTAAAGCGGGACCTTCTAGTAAAAGATCATTCAACACTACAATTCTCCAAGGATGGGTAGTGTTGGTTTCGTATTCAATCCAATAATTGTCCTTACCGAAAAGGTCGTGGAACCTTGTCATATGTTGATAGGTCGCGTCGCCTGAGTAACCTACATCATGATTACCTGTGATGTTGATGATTAAAAAGTCTTCCAAGTCTGGATTCCATGAGTGGATATTTTCATAACCAAACCCAAAAGAAAGTTCTTGATTATCAGCCTCGTTTTCCTTGACATTGTCTAAAATTTCATTAAAACGGTCTCCCCATTCAGGCCAATTCGCCTTATATTGACCTTTCTCATCGAGGTTCTGTTGTTTGATATTTTCAATAGAAGTTGGGTCTCTTTTGAAAATCCTGCTAATATATCTTTTCGTTCTATTATGGAATTCGGAATCACCGATCCATTGACTGGAGAAAAGATCACCCATAACAGTCACCACCTGAGGCTTCAGTCTCTGCTGCATCATATCATAGATGTGACCAAGATAGTAGTCATTACCGTATGTATCTAATCGGGACACATATGGCGTCTTTGGCCAGATGCCTTTAATCTGAGGATCACCGAAGGCCAAAATATGAATATCCTCATCGTTACCTGCAGAGGCATGGCTACCATGCCATTGCTCTCGAACATCACTGAAGTAATTCTTCACTTTGTCCACAAAAGTCAAATCTTTCTGTAGTGGTGCGTTCTTGTTAGAGCAGTTCCATGAACACTGTTCTGGATGGAAAGATGGATAAGTATAGATGTAAATATTAGCGACGATAGTGAGGAAGGTGGCAAAATATGCAAACTTCTTGACCGCACACCTGAGCATCTTGGGATTCTTGGTACAATGCTGCTGCTGTTGTTTTCAGTTCTTCAATCGCGATCGGATAAATCGCTTGTAATAACTTAGTTTGCAATTTTTCTTAAAACTTCAGAAATCAAGTCACAATTGTAATGAATAATTTGGAAAACACAAGTCACCAAAAATAGCTCAATATTTGATAGTGACTAGGGGAGGAATCTAGCAAAAAAAACGTTCTTTATCTATATGAATATTTAGAAATTAAGATATGTAATTACTTTAAGATGTTCCGAGTTAGCAGAGGGGTTTCGCTCTATTTAAGCAACTGTTCCATTTTCATCTGCGCCAAATGATAAACAGTGTTGATTTCTCTTTCCAGGGCATTAATAAACAGAGTATAAATTTTAAATGCGTAGTATCTATTTGACATGACGAAATTGTAGAAATTCAACAGGTCCACAGTCAAAAACTGCTGCGAACCACGCATATAAATACCGATACATGTTACTACCAACGTCAAATACAGGAATCTTTTGACCAGAGTAATTAAGTTCATCAACAACTTGTAAAAGACATAAAATGTGAAGAAAATAAACAATAGTTGGAAAACTAACGGGTGTGATTGGCTGAACTTAGTAATAGTAGGAATCAACCATTGGATGACGTCAATGGCAGACTTTAGGCATTGTGTGACTACGGATAGTTCGTATTGCGGTTGAGTAGCGTCCATTTTTGGGTTGCTCACTTTGCCCTTTGGTGACTGTTACGAAATTTTTTTCAGTAGCTTTTTCTCTTCCAGTAATTATATTTTCTCTACAAAAAATATACTCACTACAAAAGCCAGCAAATAAATGATGATATACGTACGACACTAGAGAATATGATATTGTATTAAGTAAATATATATATATATAGAGAAGGAGAGAGAGAGACAAGAACAGGGCGGCTATTAAGCGTCGTCTTCGTCATTCATAGAGATAGCTGTCTGTGGCTTTTCTTCTTCTGCAACCTCAGGCTTTGCTTCCGGCTCTTCCGCAAATGAGTTGGATAGGAACTCTTTCATTAGGCCAGCCGAGGTTTCAAAATACTCAGCTTGAGCCTTGGCCAGTTCCTTCAAATCTTCACTGAAGTTAGCGTGAGAAATAACCTCCTGCAAGCACACAGTAGCGTCTTCAGTGACTTGAGCAAACTGGTCTTCCAAAGTCTCCATTTGGACTCTCAAAGAAGCTTCCTTTTCTGGCTTCTTGTTGTTTGCCAAGTTAGTTCTTGCCACGTCATATCTTAATCTCATGGAATGGACATCCTTGCGGCACTTATCGGCCTTACCGATCTCAAAAGAGAGCCTTTCCCTCAAATTTTTATTGAATTTGGTTTGAATCAAGGTATCTTGTTGAATTCTAGCTTGAGCAATCTTAGCCTGCACATCACTGAATTGCAAGAGTGCCGAAGCCAAGGGTTGTTCCTCGGTGGGGAACATCTTGTTCAAACATTCACTGGAGTTCAAAGCCACTTTACTGAGGGCATAGTTCAACGTCTTGGGTTCTTTGATGGGGCCTGGAGCAACTAAGATGTTTTGTGCCTCAGACGCAGATGTAGCATGAGTCAACTCTGTCAACTTGGAAGCCACGCTTCTTGAAAACTCGTTGACGGATTCGTTGATGTATTTAGGGTAATCGTACGATCCGTTTTCGTAGATAGCAGTTACACCCAGGAAGTGGTTGTAAATCAGTTTGATGGTGTCAACCTTATCTTCCAGCTCTGTGTACTCTCTTGGCAATTGGGAGATGTCCGTCACCTGGCCCAAACGTTCCTGGACCATTCTTTGGGTGGATTGCGCCAAACTGGGCAATTCCTGGGTTTTTTCGGAAACACTTGTGGATATTTCCTGTAATTTCTTGCTCAAAGAGCTGGCGAAGGCATTAAACGACATTGATGACTATGATTTGTTGCTTATTCCACTCCTCTGCCTACGAATCATATAGGTTATAGGTGAAGAAGGTTGCAATTTTCTTGTTTTTGACATCCCGATTAATCCACCGCTCGCTTCTCACGGTAATAAGGGAAAATGTCTGCCAGTATGAAGCAAACAACATTAAACTGAGAACATTGGTGAGTCAAGACCATAACTGGAAGTCGTGGTATCAAGACGCCTTCACGGTAGTATGTGGAAGATTATGCGTTCATGGAAATGTGGGGGAATGCGCTGGGCACATCGCCAGCGACCCTCACACGAGCTGCTGTCGCAACTGTCGTTCGACCAGCATTACAAGATTAGGTCGAACATTGAGCTGCTGATACAGGACTACGCTAGTAAACCAATTGCGCCCCTAAACTACGAGTATTTCCTGCAATACAGGCCGCCGCTGACCAAGAAAGAGGAGTACATGCTGACGATCAAGACAATCAACCTGTTGCTTTCATTGACGTGTAAACGGCTTAATGCCATTCAGAGGCTACCGTATAATGCGGTAATCAACCCTCACATTGAGAGAACCAACTCTTTGTATTTGAAAAGCTTGCAAACGTTGCTATCAATCGCATACCCGTACGAGTTGCACAATCCTCCCAAGATACAGGCCAAGTTCACAGAACTGCTGGACGACCACGAGGACGCCATTGTGGTATTGGCAAAAGGTCTTCAGGAAATCCAATCGTGTTACCCAAAATTTCAAATTTCGCAGTTCTTGAACTTCCACCTGAAGGAGAGAATCACGATGAAGCTGCTTGTGACGCACTATTTGTCGTTGATGGCACAGAACAAAGGTGACACGAACAAAAGGATGATTGGAATCTTGCACCGGGACCTCCCCATAGCACAATTGATCAAGCACGTTTCTGATTATGTCAATGATATATGCTTTGTGAAGTTCAACACTCAGCGGACCCCGGTCCTAATTCACCCGCCATCACAAGACATCACATTCACGTGCATTCCGCCCATTCTGGAATATATTATGACAGAGGTATTCAAGAACGCTTTTGAAGCTCAGATAGCTCTTGGAAAGGAACATATGCCCATAGAGATCAATCTTTTAAAGCCAGACGATGACGAGCTGTACTTACGGATACGGGACCATGGTGGCGGGATCACGCCCGAGGTAGAGGCCCTCATGTTCAACTACTCTTACTCTACACATACCCAACAATCAGCTGACTCTGAGTCTACAGATCTGCCCGGCGAGCAAATCAACAACGTCTCCGGCATGGGCTTTGGTCTACCAATGTGCAAGACGTACCTAGAACTGTTTGGGGGCAAGATTGATGTTCAAAGTTTACTTGGCTGGGGCACGGACGTGTACATCAAGCTCAAAGGCCCTTCTAAGGCCGCACTACTCTCCAAAAGGTAACAGTGCTAAATTTCCTCGTAAAGCGGTACCATTAAGGGCTCTTTCTACTTCTTTAAATTATCTACATATGTATAAATATTCTTATTATATAAGGCGAAAAAATGAACGAGAAAAAAAAGTGTTGAAAGTATGCATCCAACTGGCTCTTCAACAAGAGACTCAATCAATTAAGCAATCGAAGATGGCTATTGATGCTCAAAAGCTTGTGGTGGTCATCGTGATCGTGGTCGTGCCTTTGCTCTTCAAGTTCATTATCGGACCGAAGACCAAGCCTGTGCTGGATCCCAAAAGGAATGACTTCCAATCATTTCCGCTGGTTGAAAAAACCATCTTAACGCATAATACTTCGATGTACAAGTTCGGGCTACCTCATGCTGACGACGTACTCGGTTTACCAATTGGTCAGCATATCGTAATTAAGGCCAATATCAATGGTAAGGATATTACCAGATCGTATACGCCCACATCGTTGGATGGAGATACAAAGGGAAACTTTGAATTACTAGTGAAGTCTTACCCCACAGGTAACGTTTCTAAGATGATTGGAGAGTTGAAGATAGGTGACTCGATCCAGATCAAGGGCCCTCGTGGAAACTATCATTATGAGAGAAACTGCCGTTCCCATCTAGGGATGATTGCTGGTGGTACTGGTATTGCGCCCATGTATCAGATCATGAAAGCTATTGCCATGGACTCTCACGACACTACCAAGGTCTCTCTAGTCTTTGGGAACGTCCATGAGGAGGATATTCTGTTGAAGAAGGAACTGGAAGCGTTGGTGGCCATGAAGCCTTCCCAATTTAAGATAGTTTACTACTTAGACTCTCCTGACCGTGAAGACTGGGCTGGTGGTGTAGGATACATTACCAAGGATGTCATCAAGGAACACTTGCCCGCTGCTACAGTGGACAACGTTCAAATTTTGATCTGTGGTCCTCCAGCCATGGTTGCCTCAGTTAGAAGAAGTACCGTGGACTTGGGGTTCAGACGTTCCAAACCGCTTTCCAAGATGGAAGACCAGGTGTTTGTGTTTTAAGATAAGGAACTGTAACAGAGTGCCATATATATATATATATATATATAGATTGGAACATATATAATATATATGCTATTTAGTTTAGTCACCTAAACGCACCGTTTCCATATTTCGTGCTGGACGATTTTCGACTCGATAATACGTATAAGATCGGTACTAATAGTAACAAAAGTAAAGGTAATACTTGCTTCCACTGTACAAAGGAGCATAGAACGTGGGGCAATTTACAAGCGATGTCGACGTCAGTCCCAGTCAAGAAGGCATTAAGTGCTCTTTTACGCGATCCAGGAAACAGTCATTGTGCCGACTGTAAGGCGCAACTACATCCACGCTGGGCTTCCTGGTCACTTGGTGTTTTCATTTGCATTAAATGTGCTGGTATACATAGATCATTGGGAACGCACATTTCGAAAGTGAAATCTGTTGATCTGGATACATGGAAGGAAGAACATTTGATGAAACTGATACAGTTCAAAAACAATTTAAGAGCTAACTCATACTACGAAGCTACTTTGGCTGATGAATTGAAACAAAGGAAAATTACTGATACGAGCAGTTTACAAAATTTCATCAAGAATAAATATGAATATAAGAAGTGGATTGGTGACCTGTCCAGTATTGAAGGGTTAAATGATTCTACTGAACCAGTCCTGCATAAACCGTCTGCGAATCATTCGTTGCCTGCTTCGAATGCAAGATTGGACCAGAGCTCAAATTCATTACAAAAGACGCAAACACAACCACCTTCCCACTTATTAAGCACCTCAAGGAGTAATACGAGCTTATTAAACCTACAGGTTTCATCGCTTTCTAAGACTACATCTAATACAAGTGTAACTAGTTCTGCAACAAGCACAGGTGCTGCTAATACCAAGACTGGCAACAGAGTCGGTGAAGTTGGGCAAAGGAACGATTTGAAAAAATCCATTTTATCTTTATACTCAAAACCTTCTGCCCAGACTCAAAGCCAGAACTCATTTTTCACTTCCACGACACCTCAGCCTTGTAATACTCCGTCAACATTCGTGAACACTGGAATTACCGCTACAAATAATAATAGTATGAATTCAAATTCCAGTTCTAACATTTCATTGGATGATAACGAGTTATTTAAGAACGTCTGGAGTTGAATAAAAAGTAAAAAAAGAAAGCAAATATAGAAAGCAACAAAAAGAACATCATTCCAGTATATTATTTTATATAAAGAAAATGACCTTCAAATAAAAATAGAAAGTACGTATTCTTATCTTTTTTTTTCTTTTGTATATGTAAAACAATACTATTAGTTTTTGTTTTTTTCTTTAATGGAATGGGTTTCTGAAAAGACTATGTTTCATCTCGTAGTTATCATTGACGTCTGTTGTGGGCCCTGTCCTCGTTTCATTCGTTACCACGTCAATTTTATAATTTGCCGAATCATTATTGTCCCAATATTCCTTCCTAGAACGATCAACGCCCCAAGTTAAGTATTGAATACAAAACTCCAATTGTGATATATTGCTATCTTTATCATTTGGATTGTGTATATCATCAATGGAGAACTTAAAAATATCCATATTGCTTCCTGGTAAGATGCCATTGGCATTAGAAAAATACACGCATTCTGATTCATGAAAAGTTCTCCATGCATCCCATGTATATCTTACGATAATCTTCTTATCAAAGTATATGTTTTTCACAAAGACTTTGCCAATTATAACCATGTTGTGAAAGCCAGTTAGTAGCGTAATTTCTTGCAAAAAAACGGGCCTTCCACGGGAAAGATTCAGAAATATGTTAAGTTTTAAACTCTTACGGTTCCTGTCACTTAATATTGGGAAGTTCTTGTTGTAAAGACCAACAATTCTTTTAGAGTTTCCAATAAACAAGTTGGCTCCTGATTTAGCAGAATTTGTTCTTGTTTCTAAATAATCGTCGTCATCGTTTATTAACAAATTCTTCAACCCGTGCGCAAGATGAGCTTGGTCTTTGTCTTGTTGCCTTACTAAACGGTTTATAGCATCGTCACTATCATTGTCATTTTCAATATCACTGTCATCGTCACTTAGTTTAAACTTCTTTTTTTTATTTCTGCGATTATTAGAATTTGTACCAAATAGGAATACACCCTTCGGGTTTCGTAGCCATGTATCTCCATATTCGTTTTGGTTGTTTTCAGATAGTAAATCTTCTATAGGTACGCTATCACTACCGCCATTAAGGGCACTTAGTCTCGTCAAAGGCTTATGCTTGAAATTCAGAACATCTTGTTGAACCATTTGTTTGCCAACATCTATGGGTTTCTCATTTTCATTGAACAGCTTTATTGGTAAAACACGATCGAAATGGACACTTTTACTTCTTTGCAATAGCCTAGTATCTACATGATCTAAATTGACATGTTTACTCTTAGAGCCAGTTTTGTTGAATATAGATTTGGGAGTAATGGGTAGGGACTTGGATCTTCTTTTTAATGAACTCTTAACCAGTTCTCCAGATTTCTTGTAAATGGGAGGTGAAGGATTACCATTTTCCTCGGATTCGTACTGGAAATTATCATGTGATAGAGGAGAGATTTCGTCTTCCTCCTCGCCTAATTTACTGACGTCTTGATGATGTGCGTTAAAGTTCGCTCCAGAATTTATAAACGGGTGATGGGCATGAACTTGTTTCCCATTAAAATACATTCCCTTATTCATGTCCGTATTTCTTTGAAGCTCGTCCTGAGGTAATCTGTGCAGTTTTACATTAGATAGTCTCCTGGGCTTGTGCAAAAACTCCAGAGAGTTCAGCCTGGCAGGGTGCATGTGCATGCTCATACCAGCAGAAGTTCTTATATTCGCATTTATGTTTCCATAGTTATTGTTGTGGGCACTGTTATTAGGAAGATTTAAAGGTTCATCCATCAGTATATTTTGTGGTTGCGTGGTGGTGGCCATACGGATAAAAGCAATAATACTAGCTAGCTATATTATCTTTTTTATTTATTATTAAGCTATTACCAAAGCTGGCGCCTCAACTGTTGGGTTCTTGTCTATTTTATGTATATTCTATATTTCAAGGATTACGGAATCGATAAGTATTCTATTATGTAATCGCCTTTATATACAATGGCCGTGCGCGTTTATAGTATAAAGTACCTTCGCCCTTTGGATTTATTAGTACTGTTGAGGGAACAATATTTCAGATTATGGATCTTGTACGACATTTTATGCGTACGCCCTCTTCATCATCGCCGTCAATATAATAAGCTTTATCTTCAGTCCCCCCCCCCTTGACATCCCCCTTAGCGTGGGAAGGGCTCCGTGGGGGAGTAATAGCATCTAATGGTCAAGAGTTTTATCGAGACGAAAAAGAGGAAGGAAAAAAACTGAAGATGGAAAAGGCTAGTGATACGCTAGCGATTTTTTTTCTTTCCTGGAAATAAAATAAATGTAAAATGCTATTATGTATTTTTCATTATATATGTAAGCATATATATTCGAGGTACTACGGATGTTTTTGACCAAGAAAATACCACACACAGGTCCTAATCATTGAGATCGAATTTGTACATTTTTACGCACCCAAATTCATCACCACTAAAGCATTCTGAATCTCCAATACAAACACAAGCGATAGGGGCGACTTTATCACCCAAGGATTGTGTTTGTGTGTGCTGAGTTTCCCTTTGTAGTCTTCGACCGTTGAACGTGTGCATACACTTCCCGCTTTGCAAGTCCCAGACCTTAATGCTTCCGTCGTGAGAACCACTTATAATTCTGAAGTTGTCAGCGGCGATGTCCCAAACACCTTCCACGTGCCCAAACTGTGTTCTTATGCATTTACCGGTTTTGACGTCCCATAGTTTGATTGTGTTATCCAGTCCGCAAGATAGTAGATGTGTTGGATAAGGTATGTTTTCATCTAAGACAGTTTCTTGCTCGTTCGACGGTGTGTCTGATTCGTCTGCACCATCAGTCATTGTTGGGTCATCCTGCGAAGAGCTGCCATCAGAAGTGTTGTCGGTGGCTAGATTCTCTACATCCTTAATGGTAAGCGGTATGATCTTTTGCACCTGCCCTACATGACCCCTGAACACTTTTAGGCATGAATTGGTCCTGATATCCCACATTCGGATTGTGGTGTCGTCACTGCAACTAAAACATGAAAAGCTTTTCGGATGCAATTTGACGCAATTAACCCATTCCGTGTGGCCTCTCAAGGTGTAGCATGTCCTGGACTCCACGTGCCATACCTTGACCGTCTTGTCAGCACTGCCGGAAACAATAACCTTCTGGTATGAATCTACGCTCAGAACGCTATCCGAATGGCCTCGATACGTGGAAATGCATTCACCCGTTATGTAGTTCCAAACACGGATCGTCTTGTCGAGCGAGCCCGTAATCAGCTTTCTATCGTCAAAATATAATGTCTTGACGCCGTCCGAATGGCCGCTGAGCCTTCGTATTAGCTTCCCCGTGAATAAGTCCCATATACCTATGGTGGAGTCGTACGAGCCTGTGAACAAAAGCCTGTAGTTGAACTGGAGCGTTAACACACCATCCATGTGGCCCTTGAATTCCTGAATCCTGCAGTGACCCTTTCTCCAGTTTGACTCCACTTTGAACCGTTCTCTGTAGATGACTTTCCAAGGTCGCGTAGTTTGCGTCTGGATATCTGCGTTGCTGCTAGATCCTGTACTATTCTGTTGTATCCGCGCACGTTTCATGTGCAAAAGAGGCAGCCCCCAGCCACAGTTGGGACATTTCCTATCTATGTGCTGCTCGCACATGTGGTACCATACCCTGTCGTCATCCGCGAGCTTCTGCCACTTGCGGCACACTCTCGTGGCGTTGCAAAGAGATTGGCAATCCAGATAACTCAAGATCTTCAGCGACAGCTCCTGCGGCAGAATGCTGATGAAGTCGATCTTGATCATGTGTGTAACGAGTGACGAAATGTAGGAAAGCTGTGGGAAGCAACTCGTCGATAGGATCCCATCCAGAATCAGCTTCCGTATCTTGTCATTGGAATTGCTGTACTTCGAGATAATGTGGTGGATGTCGGATTGCTCCTGCAGGGGTAGCTTCGCGATATTAGCATTAATCTCTTGCGTTCGTTTCAAATCCTGCTTGTAGCACGCTGTATGAGTTGGTGAGAACTGAATGTCCGGGTTATGCCGATAGCAGAACTTGGTGAAGTTATATTCTGGCAATGGCTGTACCCTAGTGCCGCTGTCGTTTGTCGCCAAATCGGGTGATGACGATGGCGACCTCGTCGCCATCGTCATCTTCTTCTTACCCGATGATCCTTGTGCCAAATCATCGCTACTGCCCGTAATAAGCAATCTCTTTAATGGTGGCATCATCGCCGTATCTGTCATTTCACTGCTGTTATTACTATTACTATTGTCAAGGTCGTCCTTGTCCTCGTCCTCGAAACTCATCATCCTTTGCCTCTCTCTCCTCATGCCCTTCTCCTTTATAAATCACCAAACACACACCCCTTTACCGATACTCAAGCCTCTTCTCTAAACTTCTTTAACTGCAGTCTTCTCTTACGATACAGACTGCAAGGTTGCTTTCTTCTTACGCTGATGAAAAAAAATAAAATATCTCCGCGCAAACTGTGGCTTCCGGATCACGTGCTACAACATCATTTCTACATTAAAACACACACACATTGTACCACACACGCCAACACACATATGCACGCACAATCACCCCCACACATATACAAACACACGACATATGAATATATATAGTACACGCGCCAATCCATTAGTTTTTTTTTGGGATACAGACGCACATCATGGCTTCTTGCCCGTTTAGTGCAATACAATACCCTTGTGTTGCCGTGACACACCCTGCAGTTATCTCTCCCAGATCTGTCTTTCCATCCCCTTAGTTGCTATCGCTGCAGCCATTTGTTCATAATCGTTATCATCATCATTCATCATCACTTATCATTATCATGCACATGCTGCCAGCCGCTGCGGCTGGCTATGTGTTGGTAGTCATCGAGTCGGAAGCCCATCATCGGTGTGGGTGTGAGGCATTTCTAGAACGGATTTTGGGTGCCGTTTGTCACGTGGGACGGGATGCGGTTTTATTTGACGCAAGTTCCATGAACATCATCGCACGGTTTCGCAACAGTTTGGGACTGTACATGTACAAGATGGGTTTTCTCCTTTGCTTTTTTGTTTTGTTTTGTTTGATTTGATGGTTGGTAGTTATTTTTTTTTTTTTTTTAATTCAGTTGGCAGCAATGGAAGGGCTTTACCATAGCACCGTATCAGATGAAGTTTGCTGACCATCTAACCGAGTCTGCCATCCCAGAATGGAGGGACAAATATATCGATTATAAGGTCGGCAAGAAGAAGCTTCGCCGCTACAAGGAGAAGCTGGATGCCGAAGAAGAGCAATCCAGCTCCTACCGGAGCTGGATGCCCTCTGTGTCGGTATACCAGACTGCATTTCAGCAGAGAGAGCCCGGCAAAAGTCGCAGCGACGGAGACTATCGCTCCGGACCTGCGTTCAAGAAGGACTATTCTGCTTTGCAGAGGGAGTTCGTTGCTGACTTCATTGAAGACTGGTTGATCTCGTTCCAGTTGAGTAAGTGTAACGAGTTTTACCTTTGGTTGCTAAAGGAGTGCGACAAGAAGTTTGAGGTTTTACAGTCGCAACTGCACTATTACTCGCTGCAGAAGAATTATGAACGCGACAACTTGAACCGGTCTAGTTCGAATGTTGACATGTCCACGAGTCTATATGCGGCAGGGCTTGCTGGTCGTTCTGACTCCAGGGTCAATAGCATCGACAGCGATAGCCGGTCCGTTATGTATGGGTCAATGCCCTGCACCAAAGAGGCCAAGAAGCCGCGTTTGTCGCTGCTAGCGTACTGTCAGAAAGTTCTTAAGGACAATAGGCTGCTGCCATCGTGGCCCAAACGTGGATTTTCTCTGCTACAGGACTTGAGACAGGATGCGTCCTCAAGAGGCCGCGAGACGTTTGCTTTTGGCGCTTCTTTTCTGGAGACTATGACGACAACCCAGGCTAGAAACTTGTTAAGCAACGCTATAATCGAGTACTATCTGTACTTGCAATTGGTCAAATCGTTCCGGGATATCAACGTCACCGGGTTCCGTAAAATGGTCAAGAAATTCGACAAAACGTGTCACACAAGAGAACTGACCACGTTCATGTCGTACGCCAGGACCCACTACACCCTTTTCAAGCACGCGGATGCCAACGTGCAGTTGGTGGCACAGAAGATGCAACAAATAACCAGTTCGCAACCAACACCCACTTCGGAGCTCTCTTCCGCCCAAAGAGACAAAGAGCCCATCACTTGGTTGGAAACGCAGATCACCGAGTGGTTCACCACTGCGTTGACCAATTCACCCAAGGACAGGAAGCACAATACTCATAAGTTGAAGAAATTGACCATTCAGTACTCTATCTCCGAACAAATGGTTCATAGAAACAACAGATCGATTGTGCAGATGCTGGTTGTCGGGCTGGGCATAGGTGTGTCAATGACTTTGATCACTTACACTTTGTATTTGGGCATTAGCTCTGAAGAAACGTCATTTACGCACAAGATTCTGTTCCCACTGTGGGGTGGTTGGTACATGGTTTTGTTGATCGCGTTTCTCTTTCTTGTTAATTGTTTTATCTGGCATAGAACCGGGATTAATTATAGATTTATTATGCTGGGTGAGATTCAATCCAAGAATGGTACGCAATTTTTCAACAATGATTTTGCCACGAGTAAAATTCCGCTCAAGTTGTATTTCTTGACATTCTTCATAGTACCTTGTGCGGTCTGTTCCATGTTAAGTTTCGCTTTGGAGAAGCTCACACCCTTAGGCTTTTTATATATTGGTATTGTGTCTTTCTTATTTTTATGTCCCTCTGGTCTAATTCCATATTGGGACAAAGTTGTACACACTAGAAAATGGCTGGTGGTTACTCTTATTAGACTGATGATGTCTGGTTTTTTCCCTGTTGAGTTTGGTGATTTCTTTTTGGGAGATATTATTTGTTCGTTGACGTATTCTATTGCCGATATTGCCATGTTCTTCTGTGTTTACTCTCATACGCCCAACAATCTATGTGGCTCTTCACATTCCAGAGCAATGGGTGTTTTATCATGTTTACCAAGTTATTGGAGATTCATGCAATGTTTACGAAGATTTGCTGATTCCGGTGATTGGTTCCCTCATCTTTTGAACGCGGCGAAATACACTTTGGGTATAGCGTATAATGCCACACTTTGTGCTTACAGATTGTCAGACCGTTCTGAACAAAGGAGAACCCCTTTTATAGTGTGCGCTACGTTGAATTCGATCCTTACTTCCGCCTGGGATTTAGTTATGGATTGGTCCGTTGCTCACAATACTACTTCTTACAATTGGTTGCTAAGAGACGACTTGTATTTAGCTGGTAAAAAAAATTGGGAAAACGGCAGTTATTCATTCAGTAGGAAGTTAGTTTATTACTTTGCTATGATTTGGGATATCCTCATTAGATTTGAGTGGATTGTATACGCAATTGCTCCTCAAACAATTCAGCAGAGTGCTTTGACGTCGTTTATATTGGCCCTTTTGGAAGTTTTAAGAAGATTCGTTTGGATCATCTTCAGAGTCGAAAATGAACATGTTGCCAATGTTCACCTATTCAGGGTTACCGGTGACGCTCCTCTGCCTTATCCAATTGCGCAGGTCGGTGATGATTCTATGGATAGTAGTGATTTGGGTTCAAAAGCCTTTTCATCACTTAACGACATACCTATCACGCCTTCACATGACAATAATCCTCACAGTTTTGCCGAACCTATGCCCGCTTACCGTGGGACTTTCAGAAGAAGGTCCTCCGTGTTTGAGAACATTTCGAGATCCATTCCTTGGGCACATGCAACTGATTTCCAAAGACCAACTGTCAATACCGTGGATGATAGGTCTCCCGAAACAGATAGTGAAAGTGAAGTGGAAAGTATTATGTGATTTGGGCTGGACATGATATTTGCTATTGTTAACCTGCTAAAGATGCTTATTTGAGGAAGTACAAAGAAAAGAAAATAAAAAGTAAAAGAAAAAAAATGTAACAAAATAATATTATGCATAATCTATATCTTCTTTGTAAAAATAAGAATTTATATTTTGAAATATGATAGATTTTTTTAAGATAATCCGTTGAAGCAACAAGAAAAATCCAAACCAATTGAATTATGGAGTGGCAAACTCTTGCACTTTTGCATAACTTGGAGGATGTAGCCTTCTATAAATTGCCTTTGCCGTCCAGACAGGAAAGATCGAGATGAGTAATATAACTAAAAGTCCAGCATAGTAATTTACGGTAGTCATATAACCTAAATCAAAATAATCGCCAAGAAATGGAACCGATACAATGTAAAATAGTAAAGTAGCAATTTCAGTGACGAGCATTGTTTTATTCCATGTGTAGATTTCTAAGGCAACCATTATTAATTCATTTACAACCAAAGCAGTGAAGCTAATAGCAACCATCCTTGTGAAATCAGTATCTAATAAACTCGTAAAGGCCTGAGAAAATAATTGAATTACAGAACCTTGGAATAGCGATAATAGAACCCAAACAAAGAACGTCTTATATGATAAGCTCTTACCTTCAGTCAATTCTTTGTACAATTCTGGGTATATTTTAGTCAATGACTCTTCGATATCGTGATCAAGAGTTAATGAAAAGACTGGAGCCATTGTATAGCAGGTAGCATAACCAACCATTAACCAACCTTGATAAAGAGCAATAGGTTCGAACAACGAACAGATGGAATATACCGCTTGGCAAATTGCAATGATTAAACCTCTATGCATGACAAATTGAGCCAATTTAGCAGATCTTTTGTAAGAGTTCCTACCATGCCATAATAGTAATTCGGTGAGGTGACAAAATTGCGTTATAGAAAAATCAGCTGCTAAAGAAGCTTGTTTACCTTCTTTACCCACAATCCCTACGCCAACATCTGCACATTGAATCATACTAACATCGTTACCTCCATCACCAATACAGCATACCCTTTTGCCCGTCATTTTACGAATTACCAAAGCAACGTCTGCCTTCTGTTGAGGTGTACAACGGCAAGCAATAACAGTGGGTAAATGAACCACGACATCAAAAAATTCCTGTTCGTAATGTTTCAAAAACATTCCCAGGGATTCACCATCTATCAAAAGACAAGCATTTCTATTGATTTTTAGATACTCCAGCTGATTGAATGCACCTTCCGGTCTTGTGACTTTTGTTATCGTATGAACATATTGGCCACGAGATATTAATTTTGCACTTATGGAAACACAACGAGCAGTTTCAACTTTATCACCTGTCAGCATCCAAATCTTGATACCTGCGTTTCTTAATAACTCGATAGAGGACTTCACATCCTTCTGTAACTTATCTTCTACACCAGTTAGACCCAATAATTCAAGATCATGCTCTAAATACTTGGTGATAACTTGACTCATCTGTTGATCACGATTTAGCATTGACAATGAGGCATCGTTGTATTCTTTTTGAAATTGCTCGTAAATTTTCTTGTTTAATTTTTTACGACCGATAACCAAAGTACGTAGACCTTCACGAGCCATATTACCTGTTTCTTCCTCTAGCCAATCATTGCTTTCCACAATTTTTGACATGACAGTATCGGCCCCTTTTTGCATAAACCAATATTCATCCAATTGCTCATCACGAACAATGATACCCATACGCTTAGAATCAGAATTAAATGGGAATACTTGTAAAATTTCGTAATTTAAAGTCTTACCAGAATGTTCGTGTAATAAAGAAATTGAATGGCGATCTCTTTTGAAAAGAGATAAGCCAACCGACTCGGTAAATTTAACAATAGCAATTTCATCAGGTGATGCCGCTTGATATGTAAGTTCGTCATCTTCAAAAGTGGGAGTAACGTTATGGCAAATTGCTAGAGTTAAAATCATATCACGTACACGAAAAGACATATCCTTTCTTGTTGTTGATAAGGCAACTTTAGAATTGTTCAAAGAGTCATTTTTAGAGCTTACCAGAGATTGTACATAGTCGGATACAATGTCTAATGTTTCCGACGTGTATGATACAGTACCCAAGTGTATTTTCTTCAATTGCATATCATTCTGAGTAAGCGTCCCTGTTTTGTCGCTTAGAAGGTATTCAATACGGCCTAAATCCTCTGGAATTGTACTCGTTCTAACAATTGTTTCAGGAATGGTTTTATCGTGTTCGATCTGATGTGCATAAACACTTTTGGCTAAATCTAAATTAACTCTTAAAGAGACAGGGATGATGGTAGAAAACAATATCAGATACCTTAAAATGTCAATGTACCAGTCGTCATTGTGGAAACCGGCAAATGCAACTAAAAGAATTGACAGGGCAAAAACACATGCACAAAGAATCTTGGAAATACTGTTAATTTCTAGCTCTAATAAGCCAGTTTTAACCTTAGCTGTAGTTGTATTCATAGCTTGCCTAGTATCTCTGCCAGTGTAGACGACACAAGCAATACAAAATCCACTGGAAGCTAGAACAGTATTCGCCCATAGAGTATTATCTACAGACAAAGGGTTTGAAGTGGAATCCTTATAGGTAACTTTACCTAAAAATTTATGAATAGATTTCTCAGGAGCAGAGGCTGTTATACTAATTCTGTTAATTAAGTCATTTTCCGATAGATTTTGGGTCAAGGGACAGGCAACACGTAGTTTCCAGTCAGTCTCCCCATCTAGTTGGTCAGTTTTGATAAATGACTCCCCTGATGGTTCACTTGATTGTAAAAGAACCAAATCAGCGGGAATACGATCACCTTTATGGACTTTTATGAGATCTCCAACTTTTAAGTCTTTGCTTGGTATGGAACGATTTCTCGTTATTACATGATACAGTTCATTGTTTGACTCTCTATCACGTCTCCTTCTCTGAATATCATCTATAGCTTCCTTTGCCATGGTTACTGTCAGCACAAATGCTAAAGGTACAATATACGATGATAAATACCCTATTCTTAGTGCAGGAACGGCCTGCGATAATGCAACTACTAAAAAGTATAAATTGTAAAAGAATTTGAACTGTTCATATAATAGGGTTGGCACAAAAGTAACGGCATTATATTTGGCATTAGATAGTTCATTCGAAACGTATCTATTCCTATCGTACACAGGAGTCGTGTCTGGATGTATTTCTCTTTCGATGTGTTGATCACTGAGTTCTATGGGTGAACCAAACTTGGACCAGTTTTTTGTGTTAGATACTTTTAAATATGAGAGGGCTTTTGAAAAGATATTGTTTGAAGACGACGGTGGTGACGAAGCAATATTAGTAAATTTGAAATTATCATCCTGCGAGAGGCGATTATCATACATCAAAGGATGGGTATCTGTGTTTGAAGACTTACGATGCGAATCCGAAGAATGGTTAGAAAAATTGTCTAAATCATCTACTGTTCTCATTTCAAAACTTTCCCTATCTCCAACAGTGTTATGCTTACTAAGTGGTTCTGGGTTATTATTAATTTGTAAACTGTCTAAAGCAGCGTCAAATGAATCGTCGAGATGTAAGTCAAAGGAATCTACACTGTTTGCGTGCTGATTATTGTTGGAGTTGAATAAATTCTGCTTATGTGACTTAAATGAAGGAGGGTTAGGCATTTGTCTCTGAAGTTTTCCGTGCACACTGATACCCCTTTCTTTTTCAGATTAACGTTATGCCACACAAGTGCTCTGATTGTTACTTTTTCTCAATTGCTTAACGGTATATTGCTGTTAATAAGCTGATTGTTGAGTACTGTATAAGCTTCAAAAATCCAGATGAAATCTTTTATTGTGTAGATCAGGCTTCTAATAGCAGCAAATTCAGGTGAAACGATGCCTAAAATATTAAATAAAAAATAGGTATTGAGTAATTTTGGTCCTCGTTTTAAGTAACGAAAGTGTCCGAAATTCCCAAGATGTCTAACCTTTTGTTTGGCAGTGATAGGTCTTAGCCACTGTGCCAGTATTTACTCTTTCCAACTGCCTCAAAAAAGTATGGCCTTACCTTCGTTTTTAATGACACGTATACGAGCCTTTGCTGTCTAATTAGTGGTAAAGTGATAATAGTGAAAGTAAAGTGGTTCTTTACCGCGTCTATATATATATATATGTATATGAATGCCCTAGTGTGCACATTACTAGATTATAAAAGGTATTATGGCGTAGGGGGCTACGTGATTGTCTTTAAATTTGTGCCTGTAATAATTTTTTGTTTCCAATGCGGATATAGTCAAACTTGTGATTACCCAAACTAGTGTTAGGTAAAATTCTTGTTCATAGGGCAACAGGGTAGAATAAATGATTATTTCATCGAGATAATGAGGACAGCATACCAACCTGAAAAGCCTTCCTGTTGGCAGCGAATATTTAACCAGATTGGCCAGAATAACATGATTTTTGTACTGATCCCAAGATGCTATGCAGAATATGATGAAAGCATTCATGTTTAACGTATTTGGAATGGAGTTCTTGTACAGTGATATATTAAGAATTAACAAGAGTACGGAATAGAACCATATACCGACTAGATAATGGGACCAATTCATCCTAGAATTGCTTGTATAATGTAGTACATAAAGCGTTTCATAAAGTCGGCGCAATGAGTGTCCAAATATGATCCAAACGATGGGGAATTTAGGATAGTAATATAAGGTGACTAAGGATAGAAAAGTAGCCAAATAATAAAAATGGGAAAAATACGCCTTTGAAACTGTGAACTTCTTGATCCGTTCTAAAACGCTTGAGTACTTTGAATTCTCTTTGGGCCGGTAGGTTTTACCATATTGAAGAAATTCTGGTAGACAACTTTTGGCTATGAAAAGTGAACAAATGCCTACAAAAAAGGATAATCTATAGGCATATATAGTATATTTTAGCAATTGTTCTTCATTAAAGTACATTGGACTGGTAGATTCTACGTTTTAAGCCAGATCGGTCTGCCGATAAACCTATTTATATTCCACATTTGGTATATTTTTACTTTTTCGAAACGTCCTTAATTCTCATTTTGGAAAAAAAAGAGAAAGCATAATACTAAATTGAACAAGGACCGAATTTCTCTTTACCGGTAGATTATGATTTATTTGGGCAAAAAGTTTTTTCTATTGCAATAGCTATCATTTCAGGGGAAATGCTATTAATATGAAAAACCACTGATTTAAAAGGAATATTAAATTATTTAAATATAACCGATATGTACGCGTTACGTAAATCAGAAATTGATATGTATAATACGAGTAACGGTAAGGGAAGGGCGTGAATAATATGCAGGACAGCATTCTACTGGTCGTTCCAGAATTTATATAACAAGTTTGCATATTTCTGCATTTCTTCGACTGAAACCAATAATTTGAAATCACATAGTATCAGGAATTGTAATTCTAAATGGTTTAACTCTTGCAAAGAAATACCTCCAACCTTGGCGTATCGAGAGTTACTGTAAAAAAAATCACTCAAGAACTTCGTGCAAATTGTGACACCTGTTATGAGCAATCTATGAATGTTCCCGGAGTCCATAACGAATAATTGCTTTGCGCAACCATTACGCTCAGAAGAATGCCCATAATTTTTGGAGATTCTATCGAAATATACAAGGAGAGAAAGAAAAATATCATTTGTGGTGGGACAGTACTTTTGAATTCTCTCTAAGTACTGAACAACAGCTATCTCTGGAACATTCTTTCCATAGAAAGCAAGGATTGGAGTTAAGAGTTCGTCTTCGGTCTCTTCCGACACTTGTTGTGAGACATCTGTAGTTTCATCGTTTGCTGTTATAATTCTGTTAAGTAGCGCACTTATCATTAGTATGAGTTCATCTGTGGGAAAGTCTGCTATGTTTAAGATCTTTACATCAGTCTGTTCATTTGTCTCCTCGTCCAGGCTATGCGTTTTTGCTTCCGACTCTAAAGACTTCTTTACAGCTTGTACAGGAGAACAATCTAGTAAAGATTTCGAAGAGAAAGGGCTTTCCAAACTGGGGTTAGTAGATATTTTGGACAGCAAACTACTATTGTTACTTGAAAATGGATCGGTCTTGAAGCTGTGAGAATGTGGTCCGATTATTAGGTTATCTCTATTCCCCCCTGGTATATTTATTGGCGATGTTGTGGTTTTTTTTGATGGTGAACTTAGCTCCATATTTTTCTCTAGTGTAAGCAGTCGTTCGTTCTAGCTCGGTTTGCTTTAGTCTGATTACTGTAATTAATGTCTGTTAACTTTTGTTGTACTATTTTAAGAACCGTAGATGAATATATAGATATACTTTTTGTATATATAAAGGTTTGAGATGTTGAAGCCTGCGCTGCTATCCCCTGCTTTGTTTACACCGTTTTGGACCCATCGCAAGATACCGAGATTCCGAAACCGGCCTCAAAACTCCCAGAGATTAGGCGCGATAGATAGTAATACCTTAAGCCATAGTATGCCTATGGATGCAAAATGCAATGATCACTGTCCATGTTATACAATTAAAAGAGCCCGTAGAAAAGTGCACAGGCGGTGATCTTAGAAGACCAGTGCTGCTTATTGGATAAGTCTCTATCATTGAAGGACGTTATTCACTTTGCTCCTGTGTACGCTCTCATTTGCGGAGATGCGATTCCGCCTCTGTCGCTCATCCAGCGAAAAACACACCGTATGGATCCCCTGATATATATAAATACATATGACTAAATGGGTCTTACACATGCATAAGAATTAGGTTAGCTAGTAAATTGTGTGAGATTTACAGGTAAAAAGGACAACACATACACACAAATATATTACCAATAATGTTTTTAAGAAATTCCGTTTTGAGAACAGCTCCAGTCTTGAGGAGGGGTATAACAACATTGACCCCGGTCAGCACCAAGTTGGCCCCACCCGCTGCCGCCTCTTACTCCCAAGCTATGAAGGCCAACAATTTTGTGTACGTGTCTGGTCAAATCCCTTATACTCCAGATAACAAGCCTGTTCAAGGTTCTATCTCTGAGAAGGCCGAACAAGTTTTTCAAAACGTTAAGAATATCTTAGCAGAAAGTAATTCTTCTTTAGACAATATAGTCAAAGTCAACGTATTCTTGGCTGACATGAAAAACTTTGCCGAATTCAACTCTGTATACGCCAAGCACTTCCACACCCATAAGCCTGCAAGATCCTGTGTTGGTGTTGCTTCCTTACCTTTGAATGTTGATTTAGAAATGGAAGTTATCGCTGTTGAAAAGAATTGAAGGATTGAAACTTCTTTACCGCCTTTTTTCCACCTGCGATACCGAGGAGTGTACATTTATAAACATTTTAGTAGCATTCTTTAGCGTATATAAGATTTTAACTAAGAAAAGAAACGAATTTACGGAGTTTCAGAATCAGTTTCTTGCCGTTGTAGAAAATGTGAGGGGAGTTTCCCTCTACTTGTATCAATGTTACAAGACAGGAGTAGAAACCTATTACGTGTTGGAACTTATTTTCTTGAACACTCTAATCATAAATTCTAAAAACCTGTGACTGTGTTTTCGTCACAACTTTGCGGTGTACAGATTTCATCACATACAATGTGCTGTTTGGGTGTTTTCCTTTCAGCTTTTTTTTTTTTGAATTTTTGAATTTTTACTTTCATATGCTTTCGGAGGTCCCGCTTCCGACAATAGTCCGCTTCATTTGTCCCTTCCCATGAAAGTTCATTCCTTTGGGCTGAGAGACCGTCCTTCTGGGAGGAGATGGAACTGACGCCTGGGGGAGGAGCCAGTAACAATTCTAACTCTTCCTCTTCCTGTCAGTGGCCCCAGCACCCGTTCAGACGGTATGGTAACGGGCTCTCAGGAGCCGTTTCATCGCAGCTGGTGGGTAAGTTTGGAATGTTTCAATAGCATTCTACGTAAAAGTTGATGAACTTATTAGTTGTAAGTAGTAAATAACGGGTAGTACATAGTATTTGGCATTTGTTATATTCTTTTGATTCAATTTACTTTGATTGAAACTGAGAATAGATTAGCAACGAACAACCCTAAAAATGGCTCAACGTGTTACTTTCAGAAGAAGAAATCCATGTATGTTATTGAACTGTTTTTCTTTAGTTTTCATGAAAACTTACTATGAACTTATTATGAACTTATTTTGAACTTTTATTGTGGGAAAATGAGGTTAAAAGGCGAATGAGTGCTATTTAGAGAAGCGTACCACTTAGAAATACGAAGAACCAGATCATCGATAGGGGAATCAACTATGCAAGAACTTTCAAATATATTGGCATGACATTAAAACATTAGACAGCATGAACGGACAGTATCCAGTAATGTGGACAGCAATAAGTTGACTTCAGTTTTCAAGTGGAAGACCTTGGTCGACCAAAATGGAAAATGGATTTTTCTCCGCTGTTGAAAGATTGAAATGAGATAATATTCGTTCAGCAACGCCGAAATACTTTTCATATGGAGCAATCCCACTCAAGTTCTTAAATCATAGGATAATAAAGAAGTGATTACTAACATTAATGAGAAAATTTTCTCTTTACTACGTACAGACAACACCCGTTCTAACAAAATCAAGGTTGTTAAGACCCCAGGTGGTATCTTGCGTGCCCAACACGTTAAGAAGTTGGCTACTAGACCAAAGTGTGGTGACTGTGGTAGTGCTCTACAAGGTATTTCCACTTTGAGACCAAGACAATACGCTACTGTCTCCAAGACCCACAAGACTGTTTCCAGAGCTTACGGTGGTTCCAGATGTGCCAACTGTGTCAAGGAAAGAATCGTCAGAGCTTTCTTGATTGAGGAACAAAAGATTGTTAAGAAGGTCGTTAAGGAACAAACTGAGGCTGCTAAGAAGTCTGAAAAGAAGTCTAAGAAATAAATTTAAATAAGCATTCCTTTTATAATTACTCTAACTTCTCGTCGTACTAAAAAAAAAACACTTTTATAGTAAGATATAAAACAAAAACGAAGATTGAATCTTCCTTTTTTATTTCTGTGTTAAATTCTCTAATCCAGTTTGATTTGCGCGAACCACCTGTCACGGCAGATCATCCGAAGACAACAAAGAAAAGGATGCATTACATCGGTTTAAATTTTTCTATTCGTATTTTATAAGTATTATATTATATTATTAAGTCATGCAGATATAAAATTATACAATTGGTCGGAAATGGAGGGAAATCATACATTTTTATTTTATTTTTAGCGTAGTAGTTTTATCAAAAAAATAAAAGAAAATTACCATTTCAACAAGTCATCCTTAGCGTATAAGTAGTCATCAAAGATCAATTCGACTTCATCGGTTTCAGCGTTGTATTCACCGACTCTGATAGATTCGTGGTTCTTGACAATGATGTCACAACCCTTTTCCTTCAAGAAGTCCAAATCGAAAGTGGTAGCAATACCAACGATTTTACAGCCAGCAGCCTTACCAGCAGCAATACCAGCTGGGGCGTCTTCAAAGACAACAACCTTAGATTTGGATGGGTCTTGTTCATTAATTGGGAAACCCAAACCGTTTCTACCCTTTAAGTATGGTTCTGGGTGAGGCTTACCTTGCTTGACATCATTGGCGGTGATGAAGTATTCTGGTCTCTTGATCTTCAAAATGTCGAACCATTTCTTGGCCATGTCACGGGTACCAGAGGTGGCGACAGCCCATTTTTCCTTTGGCAAGGCGTTCAAAGCATTACACAACTTGACAGCACCTGGAACTTCGATGGAGTGTTCACCGTACTTTTCTGGGATTTCACCTTCTAGCTTGTTAACGTATTCTTCATCAGCAAAGTCTGGAGCGAACTTGGCAATGGCATCGTAAGTTCTCCAACCGTGAGAGATGTGAATAACGTGTTCGGCATCGAAGTAAGGCTTGTCTTTACCGAAATCTCTCCAGAAAGCAGCAATGGCTGGTTGAGAGATGATGATGGTACCGTCAACATCGAATAGAGCGGCGTTGATTTTCAAAGATAAAGGTTTTGTGGTCAAAGGCATTGCGATGGTTTGTATATTTGCTTTTGTTGTTCTGATATATTTTAAAACATTGAAACGTTTCATAACAAGGAAACTTGGAAAGAAAAAAATGGCAATCAAGAGATACTTACGAAAGATTTATATACATTATCAATTGAACGAAAATGAACAAGACGACAATATGAACAAAAAGGAAAGAAAGTGATTAACAGAGTAAGAAAAGAAAAAAAAAGGAAAAAAGAAAAGAAAAAAAGAAAAGAGGAACTCACACATCATCAAAGGTCAAAATGGTCAAAATGGTCAAAATTAAAAGACACAAAGGAAAAGGTGAGTAAGGAACAATAAAAGCACATACCATCATCAAACAGCGTTAAAAAAATTATGTTATTGATGATGATCGCAAGAGTAACAGTGATAATGGTGATGATGATTATTCCCATAAAGAAAACCGGACAATGAGAATCCTGCAATTTACCAGGCGCACGCGGGTTCGTGTATGCGAGAAAATGATACGGATTTCCTGCTTGTCTCACTATTAACGCGTGGCGGGGTAAGACCCAAGGAAGACAGACAAAAAAAGCCTTCGGGGCCATGCCATGTCATTGCCGTGGACTGAGACAATTACAATATTGCTTTTGTTCTCTTTCTTTTGACCCTGTGACGTGTTTCGTAAGAATCCCACTTAAGAGATGAAAAAGAAACGTGGTGGTACTTCGCACCCAGACCATACGTCTTCCACTCTCTTGATGGGAGCGGCGAGCTTCCGCACCCACACATTCTGATTGCCGCGCCTTCCTCCTACCCGTACAGAGTGATATCCCTTGTTACGATTGACCAGGGTGTGTGGCGCAAGCAAATTTTCCGTTTTAGTTCAGTGATGTCTTAATTGACACTGCGCTTGTTTTGAGCGATGGGTTCGCAGCCCTGGAAGACCCGCAAAAAATTAGGGGAATGGAATATATTCTCTACTCCATTTTTCAAATGTTACCTTTTGTTTGTGTGCATTGTATTATTCCATAGTCGTAATGTTGGCCTTCTTTCGTGCGCTTTCCTAAAGGTTTTTACGCTTGCTTAACTGTTAAGTTAACAAGACTTCCTCCCACACTTGTTCCTTTCATTTTTTTTTTTTTTTAGATTGGTCTTGGCCTCCAGTTCAGTTGGCTGATACACGAGAGTTTGCTGTCTCTCCTTACAATACGCTTGCTTTATAATGACTCTAGAACCACACTATAGTGCCAAGTCGGCTGCTTCAGCCAGTGCCTTTGTTGCCCGTTCTGCGACCGAAAGCTCAACAGCAAGCACAAAAGCTGCTCCTAGGAAAAAGACGTACTCGCAGTCAAATGGTATTCCCATAAGGATTGATAATCTCCCTCCGGGCAAGACTTGGGCCCAGGTAAAATATTTGATAGGCGGAATCATATACCATACCAATATTTTACAGGTGAAAATGCTGCCTCCAATGACTTCCATGGTTCCTCCTTTTATTACTTTTCAGAGTTGCATTGTCATTCTGAAGAACTCGATAGATAACGAGTCCCTGGAAAACTTACTACTTACTTTGAACACCTACCAATGGGATTATCATGATCTGTTCGTTTACCTGTTGCCTTACACTAATGATTCTCCTTCACTGCGATATCCAGAAATTAGTGATAGCAACAATGACGTCCGGAGTGCTCCCGATGAAACTAAAAGATCTATTTCTCCTCGATATGCAAGCCATGTTTCATCTGTGACACCGCAGCCACCATCCGCTTCTACCCCACCTTCTCAATTTTTCAGTTTTTCTCCTGAAGTGAGCCTTCGAAAGAATGAGAGCATAACGCCATTGCCCACGCCTGTTCCCGTACCTGTTGGTGTGCCACCTCTTGCTCCCCCGCCTCATGGTCCATTTTCGACTTCGATGCTACCTATGTTGGGTGCTCCTCCGGGAACGCTACCTAATATGCAGATGCCCTATCAAACTACTCTACCTTCACCAACAGCTGCTGCTACTACTGGTGGTCCACTTGCTTCCCCTACACACTATCCCCGTCGTCGGCATTTCTATCACCAGAACCAAAGCCAGTTTCAAAAATACATGCATAATAGCCCCAGGAATCCAGATACTGGCACAGGCCCTCGTCTTTCTCAGCAGCATCACCTCTCCTTAAGGAACAATAAGATAAATCCCTCTTATAACGAAATATCTGCCCTTTACAACTTGAACATGGCCTCAAATTCCAATAATAATGGTAATATTCCCACTACAAGTACGAATGGTGATGACCGTGCCCTCCAAGCAAAGAATGGTGGAACAATTACACCTTCACAAACTCAAATAAATCACAAAAGATTAAAGCATATCTTTAACGAGAAAAGCTTTAGAAAACAAATGACGAATAGAGGTATGTGGCAGCTGAAGATCATAAATTTCCCACCCTATATACCTATAGAATTCTTGGAGAAATTATCAGAGTCTGATTTCAATGAGTTAATGAACCAAGAGAAGTTCACAGTTATTGAAATTAAAGAGAAAGGACAATTGGAAAAATTTGGAAGGCTAAGATGGACAGTTCTAAAAGATTTTATAAAACTGAAATGCCCCAAGCTATTAAGACTACAGGAAAGACAGTTTCTACAGCAACAAAACGAAGCATCTTTACTCAATGAATCTATGGACGCTCTAAAGATATCAGAAAATGAGAACACCAACGGGAGTGCAAATAATAGCACATACACAAATGGCGGGCCTCGAACATCTATCAATAATACAAGGGAATTCTATGTAGGGGTTTATGAAGACCATGAAGAAGCAACTCTACTGAGGTTTAAATTACCGGAAGATGAATTAGAGGAGTTTAATAGAAATTTGCCAACTACTTTTGCACAAAGTGGAAACGTCTCTGACTCCGAAGGTGATAGCAAGGCGAAATACTTTAAAGTTAGCACAATTGTGTATAATGCCATTGTTGGGTTCCACGATAAAGAGCTGTCTGATTTGACGTTCGAATCCTTACAAGACCAGGAATATTCACTGGGGTACAAAATTCAGGTAATGGAACTGCCACCATTTGACGAGGATGAATTTGAAAATCAACGGCAGCAGTTCTAAGCATGGATTAAGAGGATATTATTATTTTATCTTACATAAATATGTACGCGAATTGAAAAAGGAAAAAATATTGTGTAGAATGTGTATTAGGCAGTTATGTATGTAGACAATTTTGTTTTGTATTTTTATCAAAGTAAAGGCTGGAAAACCGGCTGTGGTAAATTGCCATTTTGGAAAGAATTTTTGTTCTTTGTAACGTATGGCGCTGGCACAGACTCGTTGTGGTCATTATTATTTGTGTTGGAGATGGAGGTGCCGGTGTTTAAAGTAGTGTTGCTATTTTCTTCATTCATTGGCGATTTAGAGATCCTATTAAGGATGTTATCAAAGGCAGTTAAGCTTGATTTTTTTGGATCATCTTTTTCTTGTGGTACCAATGGAATAGAAGGCATAGAGGGGTTTTCACCTATGCATGACATTTTGGGCAACGTAATGGGCACTGGTATTTTTGCATCTTGTAGTGGAATGGTGGAAATGTCCTTGATTACGAGACGAATTTCGCTCGTGGAAAAGGAATCAAATAACTTTGCCAAACTTTCATCATTCAAGAGGTTATCGTTATGGAAAATACCAAAATTCTTGTTCTTGTTGATAATATTAAATAAATTTTTACAGTTTTCCAAAACTTCAGACACCGTGGGTGGTCCATTGCTCAACTGGTGGAAAGTAAAGGCTTGCTCGCGATCATTAAATCTAATGATCACTCTGCGATTAACATCTTTATTGGCCGATTGAGGCTTCATTGGTAGCGTAGTTAAAAGTGTAGCTCTATTCGATAGAGTGTTATTATTATTCAACATAACGTCACTTGAAACGACAGGAGGGCTTCTCTTTACCCTCTTGTTAGGTGAAGATGATGGTGGTTCTGACGCACAGGAACTAGCCAAAGGATACTGAACCATCACAATATGATGTATGATTTCACTTAAAGGGTAAAGCGTGGGGTCGAAGCCAAAATCCTTGACAATACCACCTATGACCAAATACAGTAGCCTTAGTTGTACCTGAGCCACGGGGAAATGAGATAAGTTATGTCTTGTAGCGGCACCGAACAGTCTTTGAGACAACAAAGCCAGATTTTCAGGAGAGCACGTCTTGGCAGTGATATACTTCATTGAAGAAGAGACCAAGTTGGAGAAAAATCGTTCGATAACGAATGCGATAGACATTCGGATTGACATTTCACCCAAAATCTCCAGATTTGCGTATATATCAATGGATCCTGCAGCCTGCGAAATGTCCTGACAAGTTCTTGATCTTTGGATTTGTAGGAGTAACTTTTCCCTCAGGAAAAATGGCACGGTAGAATCTATCGGGATGTTTGTGGTAATGTTAGGTTGCTGGCTGAGTGAAGACGTGGCAAAATGTGACAGATTTGGCCCAGTATATGGGTCCTTGAGAGCTTGTTCTGATAGGGGTACGACATTCGTAACAAGATCGTGCACTAGCATGGTGACTATGTCGTTATACTTTTGTTGGGTCGAAGTAACCGATGGAGATGAGTCATTTTGGGTGCCCACAGTTGGAAAAATGGTTCCGTTATGACTCTGGTGACTCCTGAGAGGCTGGAACTTGTTTGAAAACTGGAAATCTGCAGCATAATTAGAACTAGGCAGGAAGTCCGAATTGGAGCGCTGGTAGATCGACGGAGAGATCTCGTCGTCAGAAGTAGAATTTGACGAGATGCTGTTGTTGACATTGCCGTCACTGCCATTGGCTATGCTCAGAGCGTAGCGTTTTTTTGATCGTTTTCTATTCCTTCTCACTGATTGCACAGCAGCAGTGACTAACTTTTCGAATTCCTTAGAGCAGCTTACAGGGTATCCAAACTCCGTTCTTAATATTGTAGCAATCTGCTTTATGTTTTGATCTTGTTCGCTTGCCTTATATTGACTTAGTTGGAATTTGTCTATCAGCTCCAGCCTTCTGCTCGAAAACTGTTTCCATTTCTTTTCATCATTAAAATTGAGTAATTCTCTAATCTTATGAGTTGCTCCATTCCCAGAAAACTTATTTATTCTATATTGAGTGAATGTTGGAGGACCGTTCATATGTGTATAGGATATAAGCAACGAAGAAGAATAGGTAGAAAGAGAATAAAGAAGGTTTTAAAGCTATAACTAGTAGAAAAGAAAAATGTAGGAAGGGAATGCGGATGCGTTTATGCTAAGATGCGATGGGGACAATAGAAAAAGAAGAGAAAAAAAAGGAAGAGGAAGAGGTAGTGGTATAGAGAAAGAGAGAGAGAAAAAAAGGCTAGTAGTATTTGTATAGTAGGGAAAGGGCTAGATTAGAACTGAACCAAGCTGACCTGAATTGACTCAATAACACCATTCTCACCCACACAAGTACCGAAGATCCAAAAGGCAAGAATCAAGGAAGAGAGCACATTGATTTATAGTAAAAAAAAAAAAAGAGAAGACGACGGTAGAAAGATTTCAGGGAACATATGGCTTACACTTATGCTGAAGAAGTAAGGGGGAGAAGCGAAGCAGATATAATCTGTCACAATGCACAGTGCGCAAACGTAATCTGCCCACTCAGCTAATAGCTCCTGCCATGATTCTGCTGCGTAGTCTATATGAAAGGAAACGAAGGTCAGAGATGAAAAAGAGATAAAAAAGAAAAGAAACTTCTCCGAGGGGCGCAGAATTCAGGGCAAAACAACATGGAATCGATCAAAAGTCATAGTCACCCACGGAAACGTGGCGCCTATTCCGTGGCAGCTACCCGCCCGCCGCTTGTTCTCAGGGCACTTGTCCACTGCATTCCGATGTTCCGCGGAAATTAGCACGGCCTCTTATCCCCGGCTCCGCACGATTCCCTGTGTCCGTGCATAACGAATGACTCTTGTGTCGTGTTATCCGGGCTTTCTCCTTTTCCTTTCCCCGAGAAAGCAACCGACGCATACGGATATAAGCGGATCCCACCGAAAAGGAGACTCCACGGTCTTGGTGAATAACATCGCGCAGATTATTCTGCGAACCGTGGCTAATAGGAGCATGCCCCGAAGAAATGATTATGGGTGCGTGATCACCAATCTGTGTGAGGCTGTCGAAGATATCTGATAATCAGTAAGCGATAAAAAAAAAAAATAAATAATAAAAAATAACGACACCAGCAGGATTTGAACCAGCGCGGGCAGAGCCCAACAGATTTCAAGTCTGTCGCCTTAACCACTCGGCCATAGTGCCTAAAACAATGTAGGTTATTTAAGCAAGTATTGTAGATACTTTTCGTAATAAACTACAATGCACCCACGACTCGCGGTGTAATGATGGCATGAAATCATTGAACGAAGTTTTGCGGCTATACGGCTGAAGGACGAGACTAAAGGGACAGGAATTATTAATGCGGGGTATAATTTGTATAGTATTAACGGGCACTGCCGTTTAGCCATCAAATGCTATTGTTGGGGTATTCTCTCTACTTTTTGTTCTTGGCTTGAACCTTTTCGGCGGTTGGCAATCGTCCGTATATAAGCATCGGCTGTCCCAATCCTCTATTGCCCTTTTCCCTTGCACCTCCTTCTCAATTCTTCGTATCTTTCGCGTAAAGGTAGATCTTGATTCACCTATCTGTCGAAACACGATTAAGTGCAAACGAAACAACGTACAGTATATAACAAAGTATTTTAAATAATAAGAATGACGAAAAAGGATAAGAAAGCAAAGGGTCCTAAGATGTCCACCATCACTACAAAAAGTGGTGAGTCCTTAAAGGTTTTTGAGGATTTGCATGATTTTGAAACATATTTAAAGGGTGAGACGGAAGATCAAGAGTTCGACCATGTCCATTGCCAACTGAAGTACTATCCACCCTTTGTCCTGCATGATGCGCATGATGATCCGGAAAAGATCAAAGAGACTGCCAATTCGCACTCTAAGAAGTTTGTTCGCCATTTACACCAGCATGTTGAGAAGCACCTGCTAAAGGACATCAAAACCGCTATCAACAAGCCAGAATTGAAATTCCACGATAAGAAAAAGCAGGAATCCTTTGACCGGATTGTTTGGAATTATGGCGAAGAAACGGAGTTGAACGCCAAGAAATTCAAGGTGTCTGTCGAAGTTGTATGTAAACACGATGGCGCAATGGTAGATGTTGATTACAGGACAGAACCCTTGCAGCCACTCATCTAAGTGTGGGCAGCTGTTTTTATGATTTAACGAAATTTTATGAATTTACGAAATATAGCATGCTATATAAAATAATATATATACGCATGTATTTTGGTGTGCACCTTCTTACTTGAGTGTGTACAAGTCTACAAATCAACACATGTGGTTTTTTTAATGTTTTGTCGTCACAACGCGACCTTAAATAAAAGAATTCCACGCTAGATTCATGCTACTATCACGAGCAATACGTACCAATTAAGCTTTCTTGGTGTAATAAAAAAAGAGAATTGTACACACCATCATGATTCCATTTATGTCTTGCTTGTCTACTTGTTTCGCTCATGGGTTCTCATCAGCTCTATTGTGTGTGCCCTCTTTGTAGAAAATTAAACGCACCTGAAGAAAAAAAGAACTGTAAGATAAAGACACACAGCACGGTCATCGACTGACGAAATGAAACTTCAAAAAAATTGCCGGACACTTAAACCTTAATGAGTTATACAGAACCGTATCCAGACCTGGAGCTGGGCTAGAAGAAGGAGGGACAATATGGTATACTAAATTTTTGGACTCGTAGTCACTCAGTCTGTTTGTCAGTAAACTCACGTAGACTTGTATCGACAGTAACTATAGTATTTTTTCCAGATTAATTATTATACGATGTTGTTACTTTGATAAGGTCACAACAGGTTTTCCATTGTTGAGAAACTGACTTTGATTATTATTTAGTTAGCAGGCAACTGTCATGTTGCAACTACAAGAAGCAACAATCCTTTCACCATGACTATTATAAGCGGCCGGGAAAACTGCCGGGAAAACTGCCAGGGATATAATGCAACCTTCATTTGAGCACTTAAAATAGAAGATAACGTTGGTAAACCCCCCTTGATAGTGGGCACATCCTACGTAGATCTCTCTACAGCCAAGTCGTATATATAGCAGCAAATTGCAACCAACCACATGGGACATGGGAATGAGTGGTTTTCTCAGACCCTGAACGTGACCGTCCATCATGAATTTCTCCACAGTTTTTCAAGCAATAATCGCGGTTTTAGGTTTAACTACAGTCACAGCTTTAGCAGAATTTGATTTCGACGTAGGCTATGAAGAATTTGTCCGTACCAATCCTGATACGATTTTCTTAGAGAGTGATATTGGCCTGCACGTTGGATATACCGAGGGTGGCGAACGACAGATAACAACGATACCACACAATTCCACGCTAGGGACTTCACTACGTGAGTATAGTGGCTGTGGTGGTAATGGTACAGAAACCTCCATCGCGACCCCCGCACCTACAATGAGTGAGGTACCTATCGCTACCTTCGTGAAACGCAGAAAAAGTGTACCTATCTTGCTACCGCAGGTATGTATGGGAGGTATATGAACCCCTACAACCACTCATTTAGATGTGGGGGACTGTAGTTCTTTTATGAAGTAACGAAATTTTATGAAGTAACAACAAATGTTGTTAATTGTAATCTTAATAATCTAAAATTTAATAAATCTTGACCTCAGACTTTTTTGTCTATTCATAATATGCTGATATTACTTTTCTTAAATATAAATATAATCTATATAATATTATTAACGAAATGTAGGAAGCTAAAAAAAAAAAAAAGAAAGAAAGAGACTTCTATGCGTATATTTAGGTATTTCGGTACTTACTTCTGTATATATAAATCAGTGAATCAATAGATATTTTTTTTTAATGTTTTGTCCTTATAACGCGACTTATTCAAAAGAAAAAAAGAAATCCCATGCAAAAATCTTGTCATTATTGCGAATGGATATATCAGTGAGACCTTTTTAAGGTTGTAGGAAAGAGGAAGTACGCTTCATTACAATTTCGTTCATGTCTTGCTCGCCTACTTGTTTTGCTCATAAATCCCATTAGCACCATTGTATGCGCCCTTCGTAGGAAATTAACGCATCTGAAGAAAAAAAGAACTGCAAGATAATGACACACAGCACGGTCATCGACTGACGAAAGGAAACCTTAAAAAAGTAATCGGCACCTGAACCTTGATGAATTATAATCTATCCAAGTATCCAGACGACGTGTCGAGACTTTTCAAGCCAAGGCCACCTTTATCTTACAAAAGACCAACCGATTACCCATATGCGAAGAGACAAACAAATCCAAATATCACTGGTGTTGCAAACTTACTATCAACCTCTTTGAAGCACTATATGGAGGAGTTTCCTGAAGGATCTCCAAACAACCATCTCCAAAGATACGAAGACATCAAACTTTCCAAGATCAAAAATGCTCAATTGTTAGACCGGAGACTACAAAATTGGAATCCTAACGTTGACCCTCATATCAAGGACACAGATCCCTACAGAACGATATTTATTGGGAGGTTACCATACGATCTTGACGAAATTGAACTGCAAAAGTATTTTGTTAAGTTTGGCGAGATCGAAAAAATTAGGATAGTCAAGGACAAGATAACCCAGAAGAGTAAAGGCTACGCCTTCATAGTTTTCAAAGACCCAATAAGTAGTAAAATGGCATTCAAGGAGATTGGAGTACACAGAGGTATCCAAATCAAAGACAGAGTCTGCATAGTCGACATAGAAAGAGGCAGAACCGTTAAATATTTCAAGCCAAGAAGATTGGGCGGCGGCCTAGGAGGCAGAGGCTATTCCAACAGAGACAGCAGGCTTCCAGGAAGGTTTGTAAGCGCAAGTACATCAAATCCCGCCGAAAGAAATTATACTCCCAGGCTGCCACGCAGGGAAACTTCTTCCTCCGCATATAGCGCTGATAGATACGGCAGTTCCACATTGGACGCGAGGTACCGTGGAAACAGGCCCTTGCTCTCCGCCGCCACTCCTACTGCTGCTGTTACTTCTGTATATAAATCTAGAAACTCACGGACTCGAGAGTCTCAACCAGCTCCCAAAGAAGCGCCCGACTATTGAATATAAGTAATACTTAAACTCTGCTACTTGTTGTCTATAATTACCCGCACATCAGTTAATTTGGATACTTTTTTCCCTTTCTCAGACTTTGCCCCTATAACAAAATAAGAGAAAAACAGCCCGCATTTAACACAAGATACTATAGCAAAGGAGATCAGAGAAGACTCAACACAACACACGCGAACGATCAAGCAATGGAAGCCGATTGGAGGAGAATTGACATCGATGCATTTGATCCAGAGAGTGGCAGACTAACCGCTGCCGATCTGGTACCACCATACGAAACTACTGTCACATTACAAGAATTACAACCTCGAATGAATCAATTGCGCTCGCTTGCCACAAGTGGTGACTCTTTGGGAGCCGTTCAATTACTCACAACCGATCCTCCATACAGTGCAGATGCTCCAACAAAGGAGCAATATTTTAAGAGCGTCCTTGAAGCATTGACACAAGTCAGGCAAGCCGATATTGGTAATGTAATCAAAAATTTGAGTGATTCTCAGAGGGACGTGCTGGTAAAGTATCTCTACAAAGGAATGTCCGTACCTCAGGGCCAGAAACAAGGGGGTGTCTTGCTTGCGTGGCTGGAAAGAATTACTCAAGTCAGTGGTGTCACACCTATCGTTCATTATATATCGGATAGAAGAACTGTATGATACTCTGCCCAGTAAAACTTAGTATAAAGAAATATACATATATATACGTAATTTTAAGGGTCGCATTTGTTATATGCTTTTACTTCAGGCATTTCGCGGTGATGTAGGTATTGAGTTTTTTTTTAAAAAAATTGACATTGTTTGGCGAGGTTGAAGATATAAATGCCTGGATTTTAAAAAGCTCAGTTGCTACTCAAACCAAAATGTCAACAAATCAATTTGCACAAAACAAGTACGCATAAACTTTGAGAGCATGAGTGAGACCAATGGTGGCAATGCAGCCAGGGAAAATTCTGAGGTGAAACAAACTGCAGTTGAAAATCCTATCGATAAACTAGATGGAACTCCTAAGAGACCGAGGGAAAAAGATCAGGATGAACAAGCGGAAGAAACGAGTGACAAATCAGAAGCACCCAATAAAAATGATGAGGAGAAAAAGGAGGAAGGTAAAAAAGACCAAGAACCATCGCATAAGAAGATCAAGGTTGACGACGGAAAGACCGTAGAATCTGGTAGTGTGGAAGATGACAAAAAGGAGGATAAATTCGTGTTTGGTGCCGCATCTAAATTTGGAACTGGGTTTGGTGTTGCCAAAAAGGACACGAAAGATGGAGATGCAACTACCAGTACTGAAAGTTTACCAGCCTCTGACAGCAAAACAAAGAAGCCATTTGCATTTGGTTCAGGTTTATCATTTGGCAGCGGCTTCAACATACTGAAAAACAAAACAGAAGATAACTCTGAAAGTGAAAAGAAAGCTACTGATGCTGACAAAGATAAAGTCCATAGTGGATCCGAACAACTAGCGAATGCCTCAGAAGATACAAAAGACAAACCAAAACCCCTCAAATTGCAGAAACAGGAAGTCAAGTCTGGTGAAGAGTCTGAGGAGTGCATATATCAAGTCAATGCGAAGCTGTACCAACTTTCCAACATAAAAGAAGGCTGGAAGGAAAGAGGTGTTGGTATCATCAAAATCAATAAAAGTAAGGACGACGTCGAGAAGACGCGTATTGTTATGAGGTCTCGTGGTATCTTAAAAGTCATTTTAAACATCCAATTGGTCAAGGGGTTCACTGTGCAAAAAGGATTTACAGGTTCTTTGCAAAGCGAAAAATTCATAAGATTACTAGCGGTAGATGATAACGGTGATCCTGCACAGTACGCCATAAAGACTGGTAAGAAGGAAACCACGGATGAATTGTATAACATTATAGTTAAATCCGTTCCTAAATAAGTAAAGAGAAATAACGTTAAAAATAAATCAAAGATAAAAACAAATCAATTTTGTTTAACAAATGCTACACTACATATGGTCGCACCCTGGACCCCGCCAAATTGGAAAACAGGGTATTTTATTGTTTTCCACATTTTCAAATTATCAGTCTCTATGATCTTTACTAGTTCATCTTGTGTGAAATTACAAGAAGTGATCAAGAAAATACCGTCTTTTTCCAAAATCTTTTCCACTACTCCGGCGTATACATCGACTACATCAAGTTTACCGTTGATCTTCATGCCACTCAATGAAATGGCATCTAGGGTCCCTTTATCCAACACAATGTCATACTTTCCCGGGTTCCAGTCACCACTAAAGATGTCTGCTTGCTGGAAACTGATGAAATTGTCAACACCGGTGGCCTCGGCTATATTACTAGCGAGTTTGACGCTTTCCTCAGAATAGTCTATCCCGACCAGTTTCCCTTGGAATTCCGTTTGATGCAGTTCAAATAACATGTGTCCATTACCTGTACCGAGGTCTACAACAGAAGCATTCTCAGAAATTCTGTACGCACCAATGTTATCTACCAGAAAATCAATCATCTTTTGTTCAGCATCGCTATCGCTAAACCAACAGTCCCCGGTATCCTGCGGATTCCGCCTGAAATTCTCCAGCTCCAGGGCATACAGTTCATCCCAGTATTTTTTCGTACCAAGTTTCGAAGTGCTCAAATCTGCCGTGCCCTGCATCTGTACTACCTTTTCGGGTTGAGTTCGTTCCATAATACCGTTCTTAAGAGCTGAGCTCATCGATTTTTTTTCACTTCTTTTCATGAACCAATCTTTTTGCGCATTTATGCCGGAACACCGCAAGCGGGCTAGGCCGGACCCCTTTCAAAGCAAAGCTGCCATTGCCACTATTCTGCACAGAAGTTATCATATACCTTGCGTAAAAACGGCACATAGAAGCACAGATCAGAGCACAGCCATACAACATAAGTATGACCAAAGTAGATTTTTGGCCAACTCTTAAGGACGCATACGAACCACTCTATCCGCAGCAGCTGGAGATTCTGCGCCAGCAAGTCGTCTCCGAGGGGGGGCCCACCGCTACCATACAGTCAAGGTTTAACTACGCATGGGGGCTGATCAAATCCACTGACGTGAATGACGAAAGGCTTGGTGTGAAAATCCTCACAGACATTTACAAAGAGGCCGAGTCCCGTAGACGAGAATGCCTATATTATCTGACCATAGGTTGCTACAAACTCGGTGAATACTCTATGGCGAAGAGATATGTAGACACTTTATTTGAGCATGAGCGTAATAACAAGCAGGTGGGCGCTTTGAAGAGTATGGTAGAGGATAAGATCCAGAAGGAAACACTCAAGGGTGTTGTCGTCGCTGGAGGCGTACTAGCCGGCGCTGTGGCCGTGGCTAGTTTCTTCTTAAGAAACAAGAGAAGGTAACAAGCACATAAAAAATCAGCACATACGTACATACATAAGAATGAATCGCACGCACGCGTAAACATTTATCATTTAATCTTCAGTTGTTAGATAAAAAAAAAAAAGAAAAGAAAGTGAAGGCTTGTTTCAGTTTCAACTAGGTAGCAGAGCAAGCCCTCGTTCTTGGCTGCTAATTTTCCTAAAGTAGTAAAAAAAGCCAAGTTATCTGCCTACGGTTGTCACAGCAACATTGCGTGCCGTTGTTCTTTTGTTTTTTTTTTTTGTTTTTTTTCGTGGTTGTCGCAGCAACGACACCTAGGCGCTGCTCAAAGGGGCAAAAACCCGGTTGCCATGGCGAGGACCAAACGACAAGATGGGAAAAAACAATAGTCTATTGTTAAATCGTAATACTGTATTGTGAGATGCTGACGCGTTTCGTTTTTCGTGTCAGCGTTCTTTATATTGTTTCGTGTTCTGCTGCAAAACGTATATAAACGCACTGCTATTTTGCCTTCTTTTGCCTTCTTCCTTGCCTTTCTCTCATCTCATATCCAAGTTGAAATAAATATGACAAGCAAGAATAGCAGCAGCAATAAATCAAATACTCCCACACAAATGTACGTTATTAAAAGAGACGGCCGCAAAGAGCCAGTTCAATTCGATAAAATTACCTCCCGTATCACCCGTTTGTCATACGGTTTAGACCCAAACCGTATTGATGCTGTTAAGGTAACCCAACGTATTATTTCTGGTGTGTACTCCGGTGTTACTACCGTTGAGCTGGACAATCTTGCAGCTGAAACATGTGCATACATGACCACTGTGCACCCTGATTATGCCACTCTAGCCGCTAGAATCGCCATCTCTAACTTACATAAGCAAACCACAAAGCAATTCTCCAAAGTTATTGAGGATTTACACGACTGGATTAACCCAGCTACTGGAAAGCATGCTCCTATGATTTCGGACGAAATTTACAACATTGTCATGGAAAACAAAGATACTTTGAACTCGGCCATCGTGTACGATAGGGATTTCCAGTATACGTATTTCGGATTCAAGACACTGGAGCGTTCGTACTTGCTAAGACTGAACGGTGAAGTGGCAGAACGTCCTCAGCATTTGGTAATGCGTGTGGCGCTAGGTATCCATGGTAGCGATATCGAATCTGTGCTGAAGACTTATAATTTGATGTCGTTAAGATACTTCACTCACGCTTCCCCAACTTTATTCAACGCTGGTACGCCACATCCTCAAATGTCTTCATGTTTCTTAATTGCCATGAAGGATGACTCTATCGAAGGTATTTATGATACTTTGAAAGAATGTGCTATGATTTCCAAAACTGCAGGTGGTGTTGGTCTTCATATCAACAACATCCGTTCCACAGGTTCTTATATCGCTGGTACCAACGGTACTTCAAACGGGTTGATTCCTATGATTCGTGTTTTCAATAATACTGCCCGTTATGTGGACCAGGGTGGTAACAAGAGACCTGGTGCTTTCGCCCTTTTCTTGGAGCCATGGCATGCAGATATCTTCGACTTTGTCGATATCAGAAAAACACATGGTAAGGAAGAAATTCGTGCAAGAGATTTGTTCCCTGCTCTATGGATCCCTGATCTTTTCATGAAACGTGTTCAAGAGGATGGGCCTTGGACTTTGTTTTCGCCCAGTGCTGCCCCAGGTTTAGATGATGTGTGGGGTGATGAATTTGAAGAACTATATACTCGTTACGAAAGAGAAGGTCGTGGTAAAACAATTAAAGCCCAAAAGTTGTGGTATGCCATTTTGCAAGCACAGACAGAAACAGGTACACCTTTCATGGTTTATAAGGACGCATGTAACAGGAAGACAAACCAACAGAACTTAGGTACTATCAAATCATCTAATTTATGTTGTGAAATCGTCGAATATTCCTCCCCGGATGAAACTGCAGTTTGTAATTTAGCTTCTATTGCCCTACCAGCATTCGTTGAGGTTTCAGAAGATGGTAAAACTGCAAGCTATAATTTCGAGAGATTACACGAGATTGCTAAAGTCATTACTCACAACTTGAACAGAGTTATCGACCGTAATTACTATCCAGTTCCCGAGGCTAGAAATTCAAATATGAAGCATAGACCTATTGCTCTTGGTGTCCAGGGTTTGGCCGATACTTATATGATGTTGCGTCTACCCTTTGAATCGGAAGAAGCTCAAACTCTAAACAAACAAATCTTCGAAACTATTTACCATGCTACTCTTGAAGCCTCCTGTGAATTGGCCCAAAAAGAAGGTAAATATTCTACTTTTGAAGGTTCTCCAGCTTCTAAGGGTATTTTACAATTCGATATGTGGAACGCTAAACCATTTGGCATGTGGGATTGGGAAACCTTAAGAAAGGACATTGTTAAACATGGGTTAAGAAACTCTTTGACTATGGCACCAATGCCAACCGCCTCAACTTCCCAAATTCTTGGTTATAATGAATGCTTCGAACCAGTGACCTCAAACATGTACTCTCGTCGTGTCCTGTCTGGTGAATTCCAAGTTGTTAATCCATATTTACTACGTGATTTAGTCGACCTGGGTATTTGGGATGATAGTATGAAACAATATCTAATTACACAAAATGGTTCTATTCAAGGCTTACCAAATGTGCCACAAGAATTGAAGGAACTATACAAAACCGTCTGGGAAATCTCTCAAAAGACCATTATCAATATGGCTGCTGATCGTGCCATCTACATCGATCAGTCTCATTCCTTGAATCTTTTCTTGCAAGCACCATCAATGGGTAAGATTACTAGTATGCATTTCTACGGTTGGAAGAAGGGTTTAAAAACTGGTATGTACTACTTAAGAACGCAAGCCGCCTCCGCTGCTATTCAATTTACCATTGATCAAGAGGTTGCCGATCAAGCCGCTACACATATTGCTTCCGTCTCAGAATTGGATCGTCCAGTTTATGTTCCAAAGGGTACAAAATTCTTTGAACAAAAGGCGGCATCTGCGCTTACCGAAAGCTCAGATAATGAGAAGGATGCATCTCCAGTTCCATCCGAACAATCATCGGTGTCGAGTGCCATGTCAAATGTGAAATTGGAAGATAGTGTTGCCCCAGCAGTTCCAACGGAAACAATAAAAGAAGATTCCGACGAGAAGAAATGTGACATTTACAATGAAAAGGTGATTGCTTGTACTGCTCCTACTCCAGAAGCTTGTGAGTCATGTTCCGGTTGATTCTTTCTGGTGGCATTTTTCCCTTTCCTTATCTAACTTGGAGCGGTTTCTTTTCGTTAGTATGTATTAAGACCTTTTTTAAATAAACTTTTTTAAACAAAACATATACACAATCATGTACGCTAATAAAATTATTTCTTTTACATTCTTTCTCATTGTATTCTATGATTATTTTCCAGATTTACCGTCGCAAAAAAATTACTCTGGGGTGTAGAAGAAAACAGCTAAATACCGTAAAGAGTGTAAAATCGCAAAATACATTCAATTATATAAATAACTAAGGCACAATTCAACCAGTATTAGACTTGTGAGAGATAGACCATTTAGCATTGAATTGAATGGGTGTGCATTTTGATGATAATGCTAACACAACGTGGGAAGCCACAGACCCTGGCGTTTCAAGTGATTGCGATGGACAGCACCGTGTGACTGAGTCTATACAACTGCAGAACTTTTCCAATACAGACATGGAAAGTATGCTTGATGAAGAAGGGAGAGAAAACAGTAAGTCAAAATGGTTACTATTAAAAAGGAAACATCCTATACAAAAGTTTATTGAAAGAGTTTGGAATGGCCCTGTTGAGCCAAGTGACGAACCGCCTAGCTTTCCTAAACGTTGGGGATGGCTGAAGAAGATAGATGATTTTCCGCAGACTACATTCAAAACTAAAATACCAAGTAAGTTGATACGACTGTTGCTACTGATTGTGTACTGCTGCTTTTGGATGCGCATTTTTTATTCTCTCATATACCCCTATCTTATCAAGCCGCCATACTTCCATCCAAATGATGGCTCAGAAAAGATTCCTATATTGTCTTTAAGTTGCAATTCCTACTTGAACTGGGAGGGTACCAATAACGAATGTGGTTTAAATGCTAAAAACTGCGGTCCACTTGATAATAAAGAATACATGATCAGATGTCCAGCACTGTGTGATAGAGGTGGATGGACATACTCCGCCATTGCCGTAGGGAATAGGAGAGTCAAATATACAGGGTATGAAATTGGCGGAGGTGCCCTGTTTAGCGAAGAAGACCCGATGGTCGTGTCCTACCCTTATAGAAGTGACTCGTTTCCATGCGCCTCTGCAGTACATGCAGGTGTTATCTCACCATTTTACGGTGGCTGTACCAAAGTTTCTATGCAAGGGGCCCAAAATTCTTTTCCATCAAAAAAAGGAATGTATAACACTGGGTTTTCAGTAGCATTCAATTCATTTTTTCCCGGTTCATATTCATTCAGAGATATACAAGGCGGTATCCTGTCGGGCTGTTATGATCCTCGAGCAGCTGTGGTCGCATTGAATATGCTTTTTGGACTGCCAATATTTTATTTGTATGACAGTATTTACGGGTACTGGATAAACACGATAGTGGGCTATTGGACTCTTGTATTATCTCTAGACCCTCCATTACTAACGGATGCACATGACCCAGCTAGCGTGTATGAGCTTTTCAGTGTGGGATTTCAAAGACTTTTACCTTTATGCTTTGTTTTATACGTCGTTTGGAAGAGTGCGGTGAAAAGAACACTAGAAAATGGATCGCCCATAGCAAAAGTAATACTTTGGTACCCCACATTTTGGTTGGGAATCTCAAATAATGTCACATTTGACCGATTACCTGTTGATAGACTTACGACGACGGATTTGAAAGAGCAGGCTGGAGCACTGACTGCTGTGGGATCTATTGCAGCCACTATTCTTACATGCGCAGTTATACAGGCTTATTCACTCTGGAAATCAGGAAGATTCAAAAAGTATTTTAAAATATACATTTGTTTCATTGGCGGATTAATAGCTTTGGGATCTTTGCCGGGACTGAACTTGAGGATACATCACTACATCTTAGGTTCTATACTGGTTCCAGGCTGTGCCACGAGAGGATCATCTGCATATCTGTTCCAAGGAATTTTAGTCGGGTTAATTCTGTCTGGTGTAGCAAGATGGGATTTTGCAAGCATAGTTGAGACAGATACGGCCTTGTTAAGAGGAGAAGCAGGTGCTTCTTTGAAGCCACCTATACTGGATTTTAACGACGATCAAAACCATTCTCTGTCGTGGCATCTAAATGCAACTGATCCAGTAATTGATCAAATAGGAAACATCGACGGTTTTTCATTACTTTTGAACGATGTGGAAGTGTACGTAGGCAAGAATGAGACTGTGAGTATCGATGTTCTTCGGATGGAGAATCCAGCACTTGCTCAAATGATGGACGATGCTCTTGATGCCTCTAACGGGACAATAGACTTGTATTTAAGAGTGGCTCGTGCCTCTGTACGGTCTCCAACGAATAGAGGTGACTATACGAATGCAGGAGTTTTACAGTGGCCGAACGGAATGTGGCAAAAGCCTGAACCAGGCGTATCATAATCTAAATACATATTTACATACTATACATAGAATGGGCCTGGAAGTGATAGATTCATTAATACGATGTTATTAATCTTATGTACAGCTAGCCTTTTTTTCTTAATCTTGCCGAGCTTTGGGGATCGGAAAATAAGAAAACATACTGTAAACTCTAGCAACTAGTGCACCTTAAGAACACCCGTAGGGAAGCAGGAAAAGAAGTAAAATTGGGCCGAGAGCAGAGATATTATCAAGTATCTAGTTACTAAGATGTCTTCAGATCCCTTGCAGCAAGTTTGTGATTTAATAAAGGGAGATCTATCACTTGAAAGGGTACGAGATATTAAGGAACAGTTGCTAAAAGAAAAATCCGTTGTAGAATACCAATTGAATAAAGAATCAGACAAATACTATGGCGAAGTCGAAGAATCCCTCAAACTACTGAATCTGTCCAAAAATTCGGTCACTTCAATCAAACAACAAATCAATGAAGTTAATAAATTGGGTAATGATAATCGATTTGCAATTAATCGTTATGATATACTTTTCCGAGCCACAAAACTTTATGAAACGGTCAATACGACATCATCGATTTATGATCGAATATATAACTTTGTTGCACTAATGGAGCATATAGAAAGACTATTAGTGGCGGAATTAGCGGAAGATGCCCTGGAAACTGGTTGTCCCCATCTTTTGGAAATTCATTTCCTATTAACTTCAGCACGCGACTTTCAAGAGCAGGTTGTTGTTATGGCTAAAGAAGCAACTGAAGATGCACAACGTACAGTCATGAAATTGTTTTCAAGATTATCCGGAATAATATCAAAATTTGATAAATTGCTGGACGGCTTAACTTACGATATTGTAGAAATGGCCAGAGCTGAGCAAATATCTTTAGCAATTCGACTTTTTAAAATTTATGACCTAGAAGAAAGGGAAGATTTGAGAATTGAAGCTATCAGAAATATAATCAAGAAGAAAGAAATTGAAATAGAAAAATCCTCAATTAAAAAACTTCCAAATAGCAAAAACACCGCAAGGTTACAAGATGAGACACCCAAAGTTATAGAATATCCGACAAACAAGGGATTATACCAAGAAATAATGAGCGGTACCATCTCAACAAGAACAGCACCTCGAGGTTACAAGCATTTTCTAATAAATGGTATAAATAATTCCATTTCTGAAATGTTTGGTGAAATGAGAGAAAAATACGTTGGTGATCAAAAATTTGATGTTCTTGATAACATGGATTGGATTTTCAACGAATTGATTATTGTAAAGGAACATATTGCCAACTGCTGTCCACCACATTGGAACATATTTGAAGTATACTTTGACCAATACTATAAGGAATTGCATTCATTAATTACGGATCTCGTGGAGTCCGAACCCGAGACCATTATTATTCTTGATATTCTTGCATTCGATAAGACGTTTCAAGATACACTTAAGCAAGATTTTGGATTTACCAAAAGCGAAGTCAAATCTGTCATCGGCGATAAAGAAAAGGAAACACTATTTAAAGACTATTTGAATTTGATAGTGGTTAAAATGACCGAGTGGATAGGTAATTTAGAAAAAGCAGAATTTGATGTATTCTTGGAAAGAAGTACCCCGCCACATTCTGATTCAGATGGATTGCTTTTTCTTGATGGTACTAAGACTTGTTTTCAAATGTTTACACAGCAAGTGGAAGTGGCTGCAGGTACTAATCAGGCCAAAATACTTGTGGGTGTGGTTGAAAGGTTCAGTGATCTACTAACAAAGAGGCAAAAAAACTGGATTTCTAAAATAAGTGAAGAAATCAAAAAGCAAATCAATTACAATCACAAGTATGATATAGATCCAGAGAGTATAACTCCTGAAGATGAGTGTCCAGGAGGTTTGGTGGAATACTTAATTGCTGTATCAAACGACCAAATGAAAGCTGCGGACTATGCCGTTGCCATTTCATCCAAGTATGGTAAACTGGTTTCTAAAGTTTATGAGAAGCAAATTACAAATCACTTGGAGGGCACTTTAGATGGTTTTGCTGAAGTTGCTCAGTGCAGTTCTTTAGGCCTAATCACATTGATGTTCGATGATCTGAGAAAACCCTACCAAGAGATTTTTAGCAAGACATGGTATATGGGGAGCCAAGCGCAGCAAATTGCGGACACACTAGATGAATATCTTTTGGATATCAAACCTCAGATGAATTCTGTGCTGTTCGTGAACTTCATAGACAATGTTATTGGTGAGACAATTATAAAATTTTTGACTGCTTTATCGTTCGAGCATTCATTCAAAAACAAAAACAATAAGTTTTTAGAGGCGATGAAGAGGGATTTTGAAATTTTTTATCAGCTCTTTGTCAAGGTGCTGGATGGTAATGAAAGCAAGGATACGCTAATTACACAAAATTTTACTGTAATGGAGTTCTTCATGGACCTAAGCTGTGAGCCGATAGATAGCATATTAGATATTTGGCAAAAGTATCTTGAAGTATACTGGGACTCGCGCATAGATTTACTGGTAGGAATATTGAAGTGTAGGAAAGATGTGAGTAGCTCAGAAAGAAAGAAGATCGTACAACAGGCTACGGAAATGTTACATGAATACCGCCGTAACATGGAGGCCAACGGTGTGGATCGCGAACCTACTTTGATGAGGCGGTTTGTATTAGAATTCGAAAAGCAATAACGATATATAAGAAAAAAAAAAAGTTCACTGATTACATATAACATAGTATAGTTTTCCCTTCATTCGTGTATTGTTATTATTTAACAATCTTATGAATATCACTGCTGTTGACAGTTGATTAAATCTGCTAAAGCATCAGCAATAAATAAGGTACTAGCTGTGCCTTCAGTAGGAATGATGTCCATAGACTTTTTTTTGATCAACTACATCTGTACATATTTTATTCCTTTTTCGGGAAACTGAATAACTAAAATTCGAAACTTTCTCTTCCGAAAAAATTTCCAGGCAGTATTCCCGTCTAGTTAATCACTCGGAAGGAAACAACGAGTGAGGTTTCGTGTCATTCTCTAGACGGAGCCCAGTGAGTCTACGTCCGTTTGGGCAGCCTGATCCTTTTGTTAGCTTGGTAGCAATGGCTAGCTGGCGCACTCAGTTCGCGAAATTTCGAAATTCACGGTAGAGAGTGACCCTAGTCGTGGCGGTAACAACCACATCCACTGCCTTGTGTGTACCCATCTGAGTGATCCCAGACATTCTCTAGTGATTGGCCTGCTCTTTGGATGTCAAGCAAGTTAGTAGCTAAACAGTTGTAGTGATGAGACAATGGCGTAAGCTAGTTGTTTTTCTTAAGCCATCTTATTCGAAGCTCACTGCAAACGCTAAGGTACCTACAGAAGATCAATAAAAATGGTATGTCGAACTTGTACTGAACCAGCAGAAATTGAAACAGACTGCAAGTAAGCTCTATTCCGGTTATAGCATTATGGGTGGCTGTATAAATACAATACAATCACGGGAGAAATTTCCAACAAAAAAGATCTAGTGATACGTTTGGTGCCACAAGTTTAAAATACAAATTGGTTAAAGGACTTTACGGCTAAAACACAAGAATTGCAATAATGCTAATATTTATTCTGTGTATTCCTCAGTAACGTAAGATCAGCGAGAACAAATTCCCAGGGTTGGAAAGAATAAAAAAAAAAGTACTGCTGTAATGTTTCTGGATTATTTTTCTGATTAATTGTTCTGTTTAGATTACTAACGTATTCTGCTAAAAATGACTGGTGAGCTTTGCTTCCATTCATTTTATTTTTTATAGTCTGACGCTGTCACTATTCGTACCAGAAAGGTTATCTCCAACCCATTGTTGGCCAGAAAGCAATTCGTTGTTGACGTCTTGCACCCAAACAGAGCTAATGTCTCCAAGGATGAATTACGTGAAAAATTAGCTGAAGTCTACAAGGCTGAAAAGGACGCTGTCTCCGTTTTCGGTTTCAGAACCCAATTTGGTGGTGGTAAGTCTGTTGGTTTCGGTTTGGTCTACAACTCTGTTGCCGAAGCTAAGAAGTTCGAACCAACTTACAGATTAGTCAGATACGGTTTGGCTGAAAAGGTTGAAAAGGCTTCCAGACAACAAAGAAAGCAAAAGAAGAACAGAGACAAGAAGATCTTTGGTACTGGTAAAAGATTGGCCAAAAAGGTTGCTCGTCGTAACGCTGATTAAGAAGTTCTCAAGTATACACATATTTGTATCGGTTATGTCCCCGACTATTTTTTTTTGACGTTCATCTTGTCCTTTTTATTTCCTCATCATCGAACCCTTCATAATATAATTCATATTTCTATGTAGGTTGTACAGCTACGTAAACAATTTTTTTTGCATAATTATAAAGCAAAAACCTCAAAACTTCAAAAAGAGTAATCGTATCATGTATTAAGATTAAGAAGTGGGTGGAAGAGCGAATGAATGTTGTTAAATTATTTTATATTACTATTGCGATTCCTGTTATACACTTTTTACCAATACCCGGCGGTGCTTCAATTTTCCAGTAAAATAAAACCAACGCGAATTGGATATTTAGCACAACAATCCGGAGCATTTTAGTTGATAGGGATCGATTTTGTTAACACATTATTTTAGTAAAGGTTAACTTCATTTACCAAAGATACATAAACTATCACATATACTAACAAATAACAAATAATGTTCTTAAGAAGCGTTAACCGTGCCGTCACTAGAAGCATTTTGACTACGCCCAAGCCAGCCGTAGTAAAATCATCGTGGAGAGTTTTTACTGTTGCTAACTCTAAGAGATGTTTCACACCCGCTGCAATCATGAGGAACCAAGAGACCCAAAGAGTAGGTGATATTTTGCAATCTGAATTGAAAATTGAGAAGGAAACGTTACCAGAGTCAACGTCGTTAGACTCATTTAATGACTTTTTGAACAAATATAAGTTCTCATTAGTAGAGACACCCGGTAAGAATGAAGCTGAAATAGTTAGAAGAACCGAATCAGGCGAAACAGTTCATGTTTTTTTTGACGTAGCTCAGATTGCTAATCTGCCTTACAACAACGCAATGGATGAAAATACCGAGCAAAATGAAGACGGCATTAATGAGGATGATTTTGATGCTTTATCAGACAACTTTGCCAACGTTAATGTTGTTATTTCTAAAGAAAGCGCAAGCGAACCTGCAGTCTCATTTGAATTACTAATGAATTTACAGGAAGGTTCATTTTATGTTGATAGTGCTACTCCATACCCCTCAGTTGATGCTGCTTTGAATCAGTCTGCTGAGGCCGAAATAACAAGAGAATTGGTATACCATGGCCCACCTTTTTCAAACTTGGACGAAGAACTACAAGAATCTCTGGAAGCTTATTTGGAAAGTAGAGGTGTCAATGAAGAGCTAGCCTCTTTCATTAGTGCATATTCCGAGTTCAAAGAGAATAACGAGTATATTTCTTGGTTGGAAAAGATGAAGAAGTTTTTCCACTAAGAAACAAGATACCTTTGCTTTATTTCGCGACTCGGGGTTACTTAGTTTGTAGTCAAATTTAACTGTAAATAATTTATATATATAATACACATGTTAATACATTTTCAACAACTTTATGTTTTTAACAATGATAACATTTTCCTTTTTTCTTATCTTCTGACTGGCCCCTAAATTCAATAGATTAATTTTTGAAAGGGCATAACGTGCAGACAAAAACAATTTTGAACCGCACAATAAAATAGTTGGCAACAGGCAGCTTCTCGACATCTAAAAACTCATGTTTCATGGCGCTAAAGGACCTTTATTGATAGAACGCATTGGTCATTTACTTTCTATCAATTATGGCGAGAAAGAGGAACGAAAACGATGGGCCATGCAAGGCATTAGTTATTTACAGGAAGTCCAGTGTACAAGCACTCCCTATTTGGAAATTTTGGTAGAAGAGAGCGGATTAAGACCTGTGAGCCTACTAAACAGCCAACTAGTAGGAAAACCTCATTTTTCATTGCTTGGAGGATTCGATGAAAACATCGCACGAGATATAATTTCACATAATTTTCAGAACGCAATATTTCAAATGGAGTCAGAAGAGGTTCCATTGACTAAACGATATCAGCATTTAGAAAAAATTACCCAAATATCCCTACTATGCAAGAATTTCAAAGGCATTGAAGAAATAGAATATAATGTGAAAAATATCATTCAAGGCCGTAAAAATTTTGATATGTTAAATTCCATGGAAAAAGATCGGATAAGTCATGAAGTTGTTCAAGATGATTCCTTCTCACTTCTCAGGATACAAATGTTGCTTTGCGTCTCATATTTCCTTCAGGAAAGGTATTTTGACTGTTGCACAAAATTTTTTACAATGATGACTTCGGAACCTTTAACATTGAAAGTTCTGTCAGAACACTTAGACTGCATGAATTTTATATCGAAAGAGGAGTTTATAATGATGGTGAATATATCCGTACTTATTTCAATACCTTTGGATAATTATGATGATTTTATCTATTTGAGTGATTTAAAGCAATTTTTTCAGATGACACCCTTATTGGTTAATTGTCTCGAACTGTTGATAAACACTAATTTCAACAAATTTTTCAAAATTTGGCATGGTGAAATAAATAAAATATGCATGGAAAGCCTTTTTTTGGAACCTAGCTGGTCGTCGTCGGCTGCTGTTATCATGAGGTGCAAAATATATTTCTTTTACTTAAGGATATCAAAAAAGCTACAGTTTTCTTATTTATCATCTACACTAGGTATTGATTTGGAGGATATTAAGGAAGAATTGACAAAGTTAATAATATCAGGGCAGTTAAATTTCGAAATTGACGGGGACGTGATACACTTTGAGGATAGTTCTATTTTACAAAGTATTGTTAACGAAATTAGCAGAAATGGCACCATGATAAACGAGGTTATAGATAAACTAAAAAATGAAAACACGGATTTGAAAGACATTATCCAAGGTAATCCACTAATGTATAGCGGTGGAAACAATACAGCGACTATTATCAATAATGAAAGCAGTGACGATATGGACATAGATGAAGTTAACGATAGAAGTGATATTAGTGATTCAGAGGGAGGTTTGTTTGAATGCTGATCATCTAGATTTACGGAGCGATCACTCTTCCTTCGATCAATATTCACCATGACAGACCATGACAGGCAGAAAAAAACTCTGGGGGGAAGTAACGTCACTTTATTATTCATTATTATTGTATAAAGAAACTATTTTAAGCAAATCCTCGCTAAAGAGAAATTAGGTATATTTAAAGCACTTTCTTCAATCTGTTGAAGAAGTGCCTGTTTAAATGATGAGCATAATATAATTCGGTTTTCGCTACCAGTTACTTTTCAAAGTCTTTTTAGAGACGCTGATTTTGCGAATCTTTGCTGGTACACTTTCATCAAAATCTTTTGCTTTTATCGTATCATTAACAACTGAGCTTTTATCTTCCTCTAAGTACTCATCAAGATCGTAACGTCTCCTTTTTTGGCCAGAAATTATTGGATCTTGCGTAGGCAAGCTTGAGTTAAGATCAAGCTCCTGTAGGGTTGACGACGGAGAAAGAGCTTCAGAATAGACTTTTCTTAAGTTAGTGATATCCTGTAACCACGACTCGACTTGTTTTCTTGAGTTAGGCAGAACCTCTTGATAGAAGCTCTCGGCTTTAGGGGAACTGGTGGTAAAGTGCCATTTATATTCGTGATTTACGTTCAGTTGCTTTCTAGTATTTGGTATGACAATTCCCTTTACATCAACGAGTACAGAGCTCGTAACGTACCTAATAGTTTGGCTAGGTTTTCCCCCATTATCGAGGCATAGTGTTTCATCTAAGAAAAATACAAATAAGGCGAATGCAACTCTCTCTTTTACTTCGTTATTCTGATCTTCGACGTTGATAAAACTATCAATGAGTTCTGTTATAGAGGCCGGAAATCCCTTCTTTTTTCTCACCAAGAACCTAAAAACCTTTCTAATCATCATAAGATCCTGAAATTTAGACCATTTAGTATCCAAGGAAGGTCCAAAAATGCAAGTAAAGCATTTCTCAATTGACGAATGTAGAAAATTGCCATAACAGATGCCGTGTAGTGTTTTACGGCAACTTTTACAAGTCTTTAACACGGTGGCTGCTTTGGGAACTTCCAATCCACATTCGCAACTACAAATGCCCGTGACTGGGTTATTTGAAACAAATTGAGTTGGTTGTATACTTGCTTGCGAAGAATTTAAAAGATTTCCAAGCACATTGGTTGTTTGGCTTGTGACAAAATTCTGGGGTTTTGTAGGAACAGATTCTTCAAGTTTATTTTCTTCTTGTTGTTGCAAAATTAAATCAAAGGGGTCTACTCTAATAAAGTTCGTGTTCCCAGCTTTTTCCATACTGGATGTTGCCGCCGACAAAACAGAAAGAGCAACTTTATGATGCTTCGTGTTCAGAGTACCGACGTCAAAAGCATCGTTGTCTAAATTTGTGGGGACCTTTAAAGTTGCTCTTTTGTCAAAAGTCGCGTCTTTGAACAACTCCGGCTGATAATCTTCATCGACGTTATCATTAAACATCAACCTCATAGTGAGGAACTTTTTTTGGGGTAAAGGTTCCAGGGATTGGGTAATTATGATAAATCGTCTCATTAACTGTTGAACCATCCTTCTCGAATCTAGTAAAGAAATTGTCTCGTTCTCTGGGTCGGCATTTTTGCTCCCTTTTTTATTGCCACTCAAGTTTACATTAATATTGACATTATTCTCTTCGTCATAATCAAAACTAAAAATGTAATTTTCTAGGAGATCGGTGGGATCCTCTAGAAATATACCTAATGATAGGGCTTTTAAACACTTTAAACGAATGGATTTGAAAACTCCCTTCTCCAACCAATCCAGTAATAAATCTGCTTGAGCCGATTTGCCCCTAATTAATGTCTTGATTTTGATAGAGTTATTTTGAGACGTGTTTTGCTTATTGTAGTTTTTTTCAACTTTCTCCGGTACAAACCGTTGGTCAACAAATATATCATCAGGGAACAACCCCCTGAGAAAGGCTAAACAACCAAAAGACATTGTGAGCATTGTTTGGAGCAGTTTTTGAGACTGTTCAGTAGTTATTTCTGTCTTTGTCTCTGTTTTTGGCTTTACTAGTTGTTTATTAGACATAATTCCTGACTTTTCTGAAATAAAGCTGTTTTTAAACCGTTTATAAGTGTATTATATTATATTGTTAATTACAAAAATGAAATATGATCATAGGAAACTGCAGTCAATTTCTTTCTTTATCCTGCCCTTTCTCTGTTGTTTCAACTATATATAAAGTACAATTTAGCCGCCCAGGTTAAAAACATATATCACTTCACACGTAGATCTTCCCTTTTTCCTCTTGGGACTAGCGTGTGTTGAAAGTTTTGATAACCTGGCGCTTTAAATTGAGGGGGGCAATCATTCAAAATTCAGTTGGTTCAAGAAGAAAATGAAAGGCCAATCATCTGATTTTCAATGGAAATAATCATGAGTGAAATCCATTTCTTTGGGTCCTGTATATGTCTTGTAAATCACGTCTTCTTGGACCAGCGGCTTTTATATAATTTTCACACTAATTCATCCTGTTTTTTATATGTTTAATGGTGATTTCACCAGATTTGTTACCTGGTTCATTTTCATTTTCGTACGGAATACAAACTTCGGCGGCTAATTGCAAATAAATAAAAAGAGAAAAGAGCGAAGCTTTTTAGTGAGTGTTCCATGAATAATGACACTTCTAGTAATATTAGTAAAAGGCTATGTTCTAAAGTGATCAACAAGTTTCAATGTCAGACCACAACGTTAACTCCACTTTTAGAAAAACTTTGGTCGAGTTATGCGGTATATAACAAAATACAAAACATACCCTTATTAACTTTTATCTGGACGAGCAATAGCAACTAACAGCTTTATTATTTTAATAATATAAAGAAACTGCAACTTGGATAACATCGCAAGTTTATGCGGCTAAGAATTTAGAGAAAAACGATTTGATTACAGTAGATAATAAAATAAGCGCATTGTATCCCATTGCAGAAAAATATGATAGATCATTCAGAACCACTACAGTTATATTAGACGAAGAACTTATCCTGAAATTGGAAAATGCAGCATCAAGTCTATGGAATTCGTTGACTATTGCTATGAAAGCTGAAAAAGCTTCAGACAAATATTTTAATGAAGTCTTTTGCAAATGTAAGATTTTCGCAACCAAGCTTCTCTCCATCCATGAGGCTTTGTTTCGGACAAACACCAACCTCCTACGGAACTTCAAATGTTATATCAGTTCTTTCAAAAGCGCTAGTGAGTATCGTTTTGACGATTTAATAACTAATACACAGCAGCATTCAGAGAAATACTTACAGATAATCAATGAGAATGTGGAAAGTTTCTCCAATGAAGAGAAAACTGAGTTTAAAAAACTGACGTTCGAGTTTTACTTGGTAAATTTTCAATTATATCTTTCGGAAAATGACCTGGATACAGCAAATATTTACACTGCAAAAGTAAACATCACTGATAATTCCAAATATATGGACGCAGATTTGCTCATCGAATTATGCAGAATGATCTATAATTCCACAGTTATGTTGAAAGAAATTAATAATCCTGAAACTCAGTTAGTAGACGTAAATATAATTTCTTTTTTGAAGGATGTGGAAAAATATTTGGAGTTACCTGTGGAAAATTTAAAATCTCATACTGATTATAGTAATTTAAAGTATTCAGTTTTGATTTTTATGGCAAATTGTTTGGTTGAAGGATACCCACAAGCTTCTGAACTTGAACAATGTGATCACTATTTAAGTCTTTTGCAAAATGAATATCCAAACAAAGTGGACCCTTTTATATTGGCTATCAATTTAACTAAACGGAGAAATATCGTAAATCCGGCAGAAACCATAGAGGAAATTCTCATGCGAATGATTATGTCAGTAGATGTAATATCCAATTTTCAAGCTGTCATAGCTTCTATCAATGACTTATCAAAAATGAACACCAAATTCTCTATAGTGTGTCTCGATTATTTGTTAATCAATAAACTGAATTCTAAGAATGATAGTAAATTCTTAGGAAAAGCCATTTGCTCCAGGTTTTTAATTACAACACAATCAAAAACAATGAATGATTCCGAGATAGCGGAAAGCTTAGAGAATTTTAGCACACAGATGGAAAGAATAGTTTCAGAACCCCTCACCAAACATGCTATCTCTTGCATAATAACTTTATTATGGAATACTGGAAAAAAGTTAGAAAAGATGGAAAAATACGTTGTTAGTATTAGATTTTACAAATTAGCACTCAAAGATATTATCAGTCAAAATTATTCCGACCGGGGGAAAATTCAAAGGGCTCTACAAGTCGTATATAACAAAATTGAAGACTATTCCAACACAGTTAGAGTATATCAGGATATGGACGAAGTAGATAGACAATCTCCTCTGTGTCAACTTTTGATGTTGCAGTCTTTTCTAGCGGATGATAAAACAGAGGAAGCGCTTACGTGCCTCCAGAAGATAAAGTCGTCTGAAGATGAAAAAAGTACAGACGCTCTTATATTAGCAGTAGCAGAATGCAAACGAAAGACAGATTTGTCTGTTCAAGGGCTCTTAATGATATTTGACAAATTACAATCTAAAAGCAATTCGCAAACTATATCATCTACGTCGAGTTCTCAGACACTGAGCATTCTCAGGTATACCCTACAGATGATTGTCAAAGTATCGGAAGAGGAGCCTTTAGAAACCTTCATAAATTATTTACCAACAGTACAGAAACTTTTACAGAAGGCTGTCGAGTTTCTCAAAACTGTAAAGTTACTAAATCAATTACCACCAGACGTTGAGAAGGAAGCAATATATCAGCAATCAGTGGCTGTAAACGAAATCGAGTGGTTTGCCTCTTTTTCCTATAATGTGGCTGTAAAATGCTTAGTTGATCAGTCCTGTGAATCCATCTCCGAGTTTCCCCAGTATTGCATTCAATTTATTGACCTTATTCCGGTCCAAGACTTCACTTTCCCGAAAATGTATCATTTCACATATTGGAGGTTCAAAGCCACAATCTTGCAGTTGATAATAGCCAAAGAAAAAGCAAAGCAAGACCAACACCAAAAGGATTGGGATATTTATGAGAAGTCAGAAGAGTTGGTTAATAGCATAAATGTTATGAAGAAAAGCTCGGAATTTAAGGATGGGTCATCATTGGAAGATAGAAATACATTACATGAATGTTTCCTGGAGGCGTTGACTATACATCTGGAAAGTGCCTTAATGATGCCTGATCAAACTAGGATTCTGGACATATTGAAGAAAACGGAATTGTATCAAGATAGCCGCGTGGATGCGCTACTTATTGATATCTCGTCGAATATGGAAGATTTACCTAAAGGAGTTCTCATAGAGATACTTGAAACAGTATTAAAAAGAAACATGGGCCCTGAAGTGAAAGAACGGGAACTCTGTAGCTGGCTGCGAATTTTACTGGAAAATGCAATTAATCTTAACCATGAGGTCGAACTACGCATATTGGATAGGGTTCTTAAGATCCTAAATATAAATCAATCAAGTCTTCAAGACACAGATGGTGTCCTTCAAACAGAGTTAGAAACTATAGCCACTTACTGTTGGAATATCGGCGTCAATTACATAATCAAAGACAACAAAAGCAATGGAATTGTTTGGTGTAAACATTCAATGGGGTTCGCAAACATGGTTAATGAAGGCTTGCAGGAGCAATTGTACTCTTTATGGGAGTCTTTAGCAAGTTCGGCAAATATCGATATCAATAGTATTGCTAAATAAACCTTTTTTATTCCATTTACTGTCGTTTATACTGGCTGACCCTTAATTCCCTAGCAATCTTTGCCTGCACCCGTACCAGGAAGCGTGATAGAATCGGTAGCTACAAAATTTTTAGCATAGTTAATAAGTGCTATTGTTTTTCATAATGTCACGTGCACTATCAATAATATTACACTCTTGTTCTTGCCAAATATACACAAAATGCCACATTTTTTTCTTTACACCGAAGAATTTGGCCGTCAGCCGGACAGCGCTCAGATTAATTGTGGGCTAGATTCTTCACGCTGGAAACGAGTCACCGTTATGAAAACTAATGGAATCTCCCAGGTTTAATACATAAGAAGGTTACGAGCTACTACATTAAAAAATACTTTGTCTGTTTTAGCTGTAGATTATTGTAACATTAAAAAGTAACAAACACTGATTTCGGGTATTTCCTCCCTAACATGTCTTATTCAGCTGCCGATAATTTACAAGATTCATTCCAACGTGCCATGAACTTTTCTGGCTCTCCTGGTGCAGTCTCAACCTCACCAACTCAGTCATTTATGAACACACTACCTCGTCGTGTAAGCATTACAAAGCAACCAAAGGCTTTAAAACCTTTTTCTACTGGTGACATGAAAATTCTACTGTTGGAAAATGTCAATGCAACTGCAATCAAAATCTTCAAGGATCAGGGTTACCAAGTAGAGTTCCACAAGTCTTCTCTACCTGAGGATGAATTGATTGAAAAAATCAAAGACGTACACGCTATCGGTATAAGATCCAAAACTAGATTGACTGAAAAAATACTACAGCATGCCAGGAATCTAGTTTGTATTGGTTGTTTTTGCATAGGTACCAATCAAGTAGACCTAAAATATGCCGCTAGTAAAGGTATTGCTGTTTTCAATTCGCCATTCTCCAATTCAAGATCCGTAGCAGAATTGGTAATTGGTGAGATCATTAGTTTAGCAAGACAATTAGGTGATAGATCCATTGAACTGCATACAGGTACATGGAATAAAGTCGCTGCTAGGTGTTGGGAAGTAAGAGGAAAAACTCTCGGTATTATTGGGTATGGTCACATTGGTTCGCAATTATCAGTTCTTGCAGAAGCTATGGGCCTGCATGTGCTATACTATGATATCGTGACAATTATGGCCTTAGGTACTGCCAGACAAGTTTCTACATTAGATGAATTGTTGAATAAATCTGATTTTGTAACACTACATGTACCAGCTACTCCAGAAACTGAAAAAATGTTATCTGCTCCACAATTCGCTGCTATGAAGGACGGGGCTTATGTTATTAATGCCTCAAGAGGTACTGTCGTGGACATTCCATCTCTGATCCAAGCCGTCAAGGCCAACAAAATTGCAGGTGCTGCTTTAGATGTTTATCCACATGAACCAGCTAAGAACGGTGAAGGTTCATTTAACGATGAACTTAACAGCTGGACTTCTGAGTTGGTTTCATTACCAAATATAATCCTGACACCACATATTGGTGGCTCTACAGAAGAAGCTCAAAGTTCAATCGGTATTGAGGTGGCTACTGCATTGTCCAAATACATCAATGAAGGTAACTCTGTCGGTTCTGTGAACTTCCCAGAAGTCAGTTTGAAGTCTTTGGACTACGATCAAGAGAACACAGTACGTGTCTTGTATATTCATCGTAACGTTCCTGGTGTTTTGAAGACCGTTAATGATATCTTATCCGATCATAATATCGAGAAACAGTTTTCTGATTCTCACGGCGAGATCGCTTATCTAATGGCAGACATCTCTTCTGTTAATCAAAGTGAAATCAAGGATATATATGAAAAGTTGAACCAAACTTCTGCCAAAGTTTCCATCAGGTTATTATACTAATTACTCAGATAAATAAAAATATATGTATAGATTTAAAATCCTCCCCTATCTTCATAGTATGTAAGATATGTTGAAACGGAATCGAGTAAAAAAATAGCCTTTGATTGCCCATTAAACTCCACAAAGTGCTGTCTCACGATTCATGGACGATAATCTGTCGAGCTTTTTCGATCTGCCTCTTATTGCCATTATTTCGAGGGTTTAGTGCGGGTAATAGCATATTGCTTTTCAATAGGAGAAGGGCGCATTTCATTTATTTTCGGTGGCAAAACTGGATACATAAAAGTATAATGCTTTGAATCCAAGGGAAAAAAAATTGTGGAACTCTATCCAGTAAAAGACCACCCAGAATAGATTGAGTTCAAATATAACCGGAAAAGATGTCTTTGACGACTGCTGCTCCTCTTTTAGCATTGTTGAGAGAGAATCAAGATTCTGTTAAAACATATGCCCTAGAATCTATAAATAATGTTGTGGACCAATTATGGTCTGAGATCTCGAATGAACTGCCGGATATTGAGGCATTGTATGATGACGATACCTTTTCAGACCGTGAAATGGCTGCTTTGATTGCATCCAAAGTTTATTACAATCTTGGTGAATACGAATCGGCTGTGAAGTATGCACTTGCCGCAAAGGATCGTTTTGATATAGACGAAAAGTCACAATTTGTTGAAACTATAGTCTCAAAGAGTATTGAGATGTACGTCCAAGAGGCTTCCAAGCAATACACTAAGGACGAACAATTTTACACCAAGGATATTATTGACCCAAAATTAACCTCTATTTTTGAGCGAATGATAGAAAAATGTTTGAAAGCTTCAGAATTAAAATTAGCTTTAGGAATTGCCTTAGAAGGTTACAGATTGGATATCATTGAAAGTGCTTTAAAGAGCAAATTGGATCAGGATTCCACTTCTGAAAACGTTAAAATTATTAACTACTTATTGACCTTAGCTATAACTACTGTGACAAATTCCAAGTTCAGATCCTCGATATTGAGAAAATCATTTGATTTCCTAATGAATATGCCTAACTGCGATTACTTAACGCTCAATAAAGTAGTTGTAAATTTGAATGACGCCGGATTGGCACTTCAGCTATTTAAAAAATTAAAGGAAGAGAACGATGAAGGATTATCTGCTCAAATTGCATTTGATTTGGTTTCGTCTGCGTCTCAGCAGTTGCTTGAGATTTTAGTAACCGAACTAACTGCCCAGGGTTACGATCCTGCCTTATTGAATATTCTATCTGGGCTACCGACTTGTGATTATTACAATACCTTCCTTTTGAATAATAAAAACATTGACATCGGTCTTTTAAACAAGTCTAAATCATCTTTGGATGGGAAATTTTCTTTGTTCCACACCGCAGTCAGCGTTGCCAACGGTTTTATGCACGCTGGTACTACCGACAATTCATTTATCAAGGCGAACTTGCCATGGTTAGGTAAGGCTCAAAATTGGGCTAAATTTACAGCTACAGCCTCTTTAGGTGTAATTCATAAAGGCAATTTATTGGAGGGTAAAAAAGTCATGGCCCCTTACTTGCCAGGCAGTCGAGCTTCTTCTAGGTTTATCAAAGGTGGTTCATTGTATGGTTTGGGTTTAATTTATGCTGGCTTTGGTCGTGATACAACTGACTATCTGAAAAACATAATAGTTGAGAATAGCGGAACTTCAGGCGATGAAGACGTAGATGTATTGTTACATGGTGCTTCACTGGGTATCGGTCTTGCTGCTATGGGTTCTGCTAATATTGAAGTTTATGAAGCCTTAAAGGAAGTTCTGTACAACGATTCTGCCACATCTGGAGAAGCAGCTGCATTAGGTATGGGTCTCTGTATGCTCGGAACAGGTAAGCCTGAAGCGATTCACGATATGTTTACATATTCCCAAGAAACGCAGCATGGCAATATTACTCGTGGTCTAGCCGTTGGTTTAGCACTGATAAATTACGGCCGTCAAGAGTTAGCTGATGATTTAATTACTAAGATGTTAGCAAGTGATGAGTCCTTGTTACGCTATGGAGGTGCATTCACAATCGCGTTAGCGTATGCGGGTACGGGAAATAATTCAGCTGTCAAGAGATTACTGCATGTGGCAGTCTCGGATTCTAACGATGATGTCAGAAGGGCAGCAGTCATCGCATTAGGGTTTGTTCTCTTGCGTGATTATACCACTGTACCAAGGATTGTCCAACTTCTATCTAAATCGCATAACGCTCATGTCAGATGTGGTACCGCATTTGCTCTTGGGATTGCTTGTGCCGGCAAGGGTTTACAATCAGCTATTGACGTTTTAGATCCGCTAACAAAGGACCCAGTAGATTTTGTTCGTCAGGCTGCCATGATAGCTTTATCCATGATTTTGATTCAACAAACAGAAAAACTAAACCCTCAAGTTGCTGATATTAACAAAAATTTTTTGAGCGTGATTACAAACAAACACCAAGAAGGTTTAGCCAAATTCGGTGCATGTGTGGCCCAAGGTATAATGAATGCCGGTGGGCGTAATGTTACAATTCAGCTGGAAAATGCGGATACAGGCACATTGGATACCAAGTCCGTAGTTGGTTTGGTCATGTTCTCACAATTCTGGTACTGGTTCCCACTGGCTCACTTTTTATCCCTTTCTTTTACACCAACAACTGTCATTGGTATTCGTGGTAGCGATCAAGCTATACCCAAATTTCAAATGAATTGTTACGCTAAAGAAGATGCATTCAGTTATCCGAGGATGTATGAGGAAGCAAGTGGTAAGGAGGTAGAGAAGGTAGCAACAGCTGTTCTTTCCACGACAGCAAGAGCAAAAGCAAGGGCAAAGAAGACAAAGAAGGAAAAGGGTCCAAATGAGGAAGAAAAGAAAAAAGAGCATGAGGAAAAAGAAAAGGAAAGAGAGACGAATAAAAAAGGCATAAAAGAAACAAAAGAAAACGACGAAGAATTTTACAAAAATAAGTACTCTTCTAAACCTTATAAAGTCGACAATATGACCCGTATACTACCACAACAATCGAGATATATTTCCTTTATTAAGGACGACAGATTTGTTCCTGTACGTAAATTCAAAGGAAATAACGGTGTGGTGGTTTTAAGAGATAGGGAACCCAAGGAACCTGTAGCACTAATTGAAACTGTTAGGCAAATGAAAGATGTTAACGCTCCACTTCCAACCCCATTTAAGGTCGATGATAATGTCGACTTCCCTAGTGCTTAGATCAAGGGTGCATGGTCGTACAGAAAATGAAGAATTAGTTCAAAATGCCAGAAAATAAATAATAGTGTACATACTTTTAAAAAAAAATCATTGAATTATTCTGCCAGGATTAGCTACTTTACGCATAATTCTAACGTGACAAATGTTGTTTCCGCTTTGTTAATTATACTTTATATGATTTTGTTCAAGCCATGTCAACCTCATTTATGGTACCATCTTATTCGGCTTTATCAAAATAGTATATAGGCATTTACATGAAATATTTTTTTCTTTTTCTAAAAAACCTACATGTTTAATGTGAGATATTACGTAAATCAGTTGGACGTATCATATTTCCTCACTAATTCATCGAATTTTGCGTCAATTTCTTGGTGATGCTTGATGAATGCATGTTCGTGATCCAATTTAACCAATTGATTTGTTAAATCTTCAGTATCAAGACCTTGCATAAGAGCAAGCGTAATTTGGTTTGCCAAGAAAGTAGGTTTGTACAATACGGCGTTTTCTTTTTGTTCGACGCTATAGTAGTCAGATAGTAATAGCTCGACAATACCCTGAGCTTCAGCTATGTTTCTTTGCTGTAAATGCAAATTGAGCAATCCCAATTGAGTTTTCCAAGTAGGAAAGGTTTGAGATAGCTCTTCATAGTAGTAAAAGTTGGATGTTGCCGTTTCTTTGTTTGTGGCAAATTTAATGTACGATTCAGCCAGGTTTAAAATCATTTCGTTGTCACCGGAAACAGTATCCTCAATAGCATTAGTGTAGTTATCAAAGATGGTGGACGCGGTCGAAACGTTGTTGTTTAACAAAGCGACTTCGATGGCAAGCAGCAATAATTCTGTAGTCCCTTCTGCTTCGTCATTGTCAATCCCTTCTACACATGTCTCCAAACTTTTATCTAAGTCACCCAAGATAGCTTGAGCCGTGGCTAACAGATATAATTCATATGGTGAATTCTGTTTATCCTTTAACAAATTTTCTAATTCTTCAATGTTTTTTGTATCTAAGAACTGGACGTACAAGTCTAGTACCTTGCCAAGCTTAGAGGTAGGATCTTGTGATTGATATTGGCCTAGAGCTAAAAGGGTTTTCGCCTTGTAGAATAATAAGGTGTTATCTGTGACCTTGCTAAACTTCTCTATTTCCTGCAAACATTGCACGAAGTTCCCCGTGTAGTAATTCTGCTTGATATTAAAGTAATCCATGATTTTTTGTCTGTTTCTATGTTCTCCACCGAGTTCTTCACAATCCGTTCTTATACTGTAGCTTGACGTGTTTTTCTGTAGAAACTGTAGTTTTTCGCTTGACAAAAACTGAAAAAGAACCAACAAAAAATTAAGATCACCTTAAAAATTAAAAATAGAATATCTTTATCCCATTGAAGACGCTGCATACGCACCTATACAGCAAGACAAAAGATTTTATACAACATTACGGTTCCAATTGAATGTAATGTTACTATATAGTGTGGACACTAAAGAGTGAGATCAGCGGGCGTCCTGATCGTTGCGTTGGAGCCATCTCCTAAATTCCATCTTAGCAACTATTGTTCCGGTATAACCTCTTTTGCAGCCTAGAATGTTGTGAGTACTAAGACAGATACCATTTCACCAGCTTGTGGCTCCCAATTCTTTGACATCAGCAGCACGCTGCTACAGTCGATCTTTGACGAGACGAATTTTAATAGCTAGCGTAACAATCCGTAACAGGAAATTTCGTTCATAGTTACTTGCTTATACATTATTTCCTTCTTTTTCTGTGTTTTTATTTCCGCGGGTGTAAGTCAAGCAAGGGTGAAAGCCTTATGAGCTAATGCTACTTTGACGCAGAACAGAACTTTTTATGTGTCAATGCTTAATATGATTTTCATTTTAAGGAGCAGCCTAATTTCAAGCGTAGAACAAGGTGATGTTGGGAAAAGAAGAAGAACAGCAATATGGCCAGAATGGTAAGGGAATGGAAAATGAACTACCCTTTATGAAGAGGCCTTGGTTTAAAAAGGCTTATGAAAATGCTATTGAATTTCATGAAAAAGACGAATTGCTGGATGCAAGAGACAGGCTGGAGTTATCGAAGGCCTATAGATCCATTGCTAAAGCTGAGATGTGGGGTGGTTGGCTTGGGTTTTCGGCTGTATTTTTAACTCCATTTGCCTATCGTTACTACAAGACCAAGGCTATTAAAGGTGTTAAGGTGCCGAGGAATTTTGTCTTGGGTGTAATGGCTTTATTTTTTGCTACAAATTTTGCTGGTAGGTCCATGTATACACGACAGTTGAACGAACGTGACCCCACAGGTGTTTTGAAGGATAACTATTCCAACAAATATGGTGACAACGACTTTGGAGCCTTTCAACATGATCAAACAAAAGAAATTCCGAGAAATCAAAGGCAGTACAATATGATGCGCTTATTAGATTCAGGCTCCCCCTCAAGGTGGTCGATGTACTTTTACATAACGTACCAAAATCCGGAGAGAAGATTGCCAGACCCGAAAGTCAAACTGCAGCAAATGAAAAAAGGCGGAGTTTTTAACGGCTCGCCCTTTATGAACCAAAGGGATCCTATAGGATTGTATCGTAATAAGGGTAGAAAATCTCCTGACTCAATTGAAGGAGAGCAAAACGACAGTCCTGTTCTGTCTTCCTGGGAAAAAATCAGGAACGGCGACAACAGTTCGTCTTCATCATGGGAAAATATAAGGAACACCAGTAGAGATCAGTCGCAGGAATCAGATGCTTCAGTGGATCATGAATCCGATATATTTATCTCAGGATTTTCTGACGATGGTAATGCTACCGATAATTCCTCTTCTGATGACAAATATCAGCGTTTACTGCAGAGCGGGAGATATGGTGGGAACCGCTCCTAGACGACGGAGTAATAATAGCGTATGGTCACTAATTTGTATATAGGTATATGTTTGGGCCAAATTCGGCGGGTTCCTGAATTTGTTTTTATATATTCGTAACATAAACACTGCCGGTGAACACCATCTGCATACCAAATTGCTTTCTTCCATATTGAATTCGCGCACATCTTATCGAAGGAAAAAAAAGAAGAAATAGTTAATAGAGGTAAGATTCCTTCATCATACTCATTTTATTCTTTACAAAACATAAATTAAATAAGTCAAAATTTAACTACATAAAATCTCATTAAGCTAAGACGTTGTCACCTCTCTTTTCATCTTTCAAGTTACGCAACTGTTTCAAAACCTCTTCAACAGAAACAGTAGCATTTTTACCCTGTTGTTCCATAACGTCTCTGTTTCTAATGTTAACAGATTTTTCATTCATTTCTTGTTCACCAACAATAAAAATGAAGTTATATTTTAGCATTTGCCCGTTTCTGACCTTCTTTTGCAGAGTGTTACCAGTCAAATCGACATCGGCATAGAAGCCAGCATCGTGCAATTTGTTACGGACGTCTTCAGCATACCCTTGGTACTTGACACCAACTGGTACAACCAAAACTTGACGTGGTGATAACCAAAATGGCCATTTACCAGCAAAATGCTCGGTCAAAATGGCAGTCATTCTTTCAACAGACCCTAAAATGGCACGATGGATCATGACCGGTCTTTCGTAACTCTCGCTATCTTGATCTTTAGATTTAAATTCCAATTCGAACCTGTTTGGCAATTGGAAATCTAATTGGATGGTGGCACATTGATGCCATCTTCTTAAAGCGTCAGAAATCATAATGTCAATCTTTGGACCGTAGAAAGCACCATCACCAGCATTGATCTCCCAGTTACCACCCCATTTCTTTAAGGCAGATTCTAATTTTGATTCAGCGGCATCCCAGGTTTCGATCTTTCCAACGTACTTTTCTGGTCTAGTGGACAATTCCATCTTAAATTCAAATCCAAAAACGCCGTAAATGTATTGCAAAAAGTTGAAAATGTTTTCAATTTCAGACTCAATTTGGTCATGGGTACAGAAGATATGAGCATCATCTTGTTGGAATCTTCTGACACGAGTCAAACCAGACAAGGCACCAGAAAATTCATTTCTGTGGATAACACCGAAGTCTGCAACTCTCCATGGCAATTCTCTATAAGAACGTTCTCTAGACTTGAACATCAAACAATGACCTGGACAGTTCATTGGTTTTAGACCGAAAGTTTCCTTCTCTACTTCGAAAGTAAACATGTTTTCCTTGTAATTGGCCCAGTGACCTGAGGTTTCCCACAATTTGGAGTTGTACATGTTTGGAGTGATGACTTCTTCGTAACCTCTCTTACGGTATTCAGTTCTCAACAAGTCAACCAAAGTGTTGTAAATTCTAGTACCATGAGGTAACCAAAAGCAAGAACCTGGGGACATTTCATTGAATAAGAATAATTCTTGTTCTTTACCAATCTTTCTGTGATCTCTCATAGAGGCTTCCGCCAAGAACTTCAAATGAGCATCCATTAATTTTTTGTCTGGAAAAGAGATACCGTAAACTCTTTGTAAAGAGTCGTTTGTCGCATCACCTAAGAAATAACAAGAAGAGTTCTTTAATAGTTTGAAAGCTTTGATACGCCCAGTATGTGGGATATGAGGGCCGACACAAAGATCAATCAATTTACCGCAACGGTAGACGGTAGTAGCACCTCCATCTGGAACCTTTGTCTGTACCAAGTAAGTCTTATACTTCGAATAATGAAACATTTTCAAAAGATCTTCTTTGGACATGACCAATCTTTCAAATTTTTGCTTTTGCTTGATAACATTCTTGGCAACGCCTTCTAATCCTGGGAAATCAGCTTGGGAGACGGTTCTTTCTGGAGATTCAGATATATCTTTCATACTATCTCTAACAGCCATTTCATAAAAGAACCCATCATCAGTTGGAGGACCTAAACAAATATGGGCACCTAGGTGGCACTCACAAGATTCACCCAAGACGTGGGCAGACGAATGCCAAAAGACCTTCTTACCTTCGTCAGATTCGAAATCTAGCAGTTCTAATTTGATTTCTTCGTTGGCTTCGCCTTCAAATGGTCTATCTAAGTCCCATAATTGACCATTAACCTTAGAAATACATAACCTGTCTGCTAAAGATTTAGAAATTCCTTTGGCAATATCCATCGGAGTGGTTTCCCAAGAAGTGGCTTCCTTAACGGCTCCATCCTTCAAGACAATCTTCAATGGAACACGTGGCATAGAAGCAACTTTATCATTGTATTCCTTTTGTAATCTGTCAAACATTTCAATTCTTTCCTCGATGAAAGTTGGTTCAGGATCCAAGTACAAGGACTGTTGCTTGGATTTTTTGTTTTCTTTCTTATTTGGTTTTACGGCATCATTACTACTATCGTTGACAGACAGCTTTTTGACTTGCTCAGCGACACCTGCTTCACTAGCACTCATCTCCGTTTTATTTTCTTGCTCTGTTAGCTGTTAATTTTTCGTTAACCTGTAATCTTTCAGATGACACATCATTTAATGCACGATTTATCTAACTTTCTTTTGTTGCCATCGCAAGTATTTTTTCAAGTGAAAATTCCTCGAAAAAAATTTTTTAGCAAGATAGCCGTATATGATGATTTATACATATTACAAGGTAAGAGTCATTTAAACAGTAAAAAGAAAGCGTTTGCGTCAGCATATACAATGGCACATCTGTAAATTCATTTATATATTATATGAAAATGTGACTTCAATATTCCTAAAGTGACTTCCATAGGCGCTTGTCCCTTGTCTTTGTTTCTTGCTACTGTTAAAGCTCATTGACAGGCTTTTCAATTTCTTGGTCCATGAAAAAATGAAAAATTACTAAAAATTAGCGATGCGATGAGTGGGAAAGGTCCAACATTCTCACATGAGGAATACAAAGGAAGCGGACCACGGAGCTAAGATATTATGTCGACATTGTTATCTGAGGTAGAAAGTATCGATACTTTGCCGTATGTGAAGGATACAACACCGACAGGAAGTGACTCGTCATCATTTAATAAATTATTGGCTCCTTCCATAGAGGATGTAGATGCTAACCCAGAGGAACTGAGGACTTTACGTGGCCAAGGACGGTATTTTGGAATAACAGATTATGACTCAAACGGTGCGATAATGGAGGCAGAGCCAAAGTGTAATAATTGTTCGCAAAGAGGTCATTTGAAAAGGAATTGTCCCCATGTGATATGTACTTACTGCGGGTTTATGGATGATCATTACTCACAACACTGCCCTAAGGCTATTATTTGCACTAATTGTAACGCAAACGGCCATTATAAATCACAGTGTCCTCATAAATGGAAGAAGGTGTTCTGCACGCTTTGCAATAGCAAAAGACACTCAAGAGAAAGATGTCCTAGTATTTGGAGATCTTATTTATTAAAAACAAAAGATACTAACCAAGGTGACTTCGATTTTCAAACAGTTTTCTGTTATAACTGTGGGAATGCCGGTCATTTTGGCGATGACTGTGCTGAAAGAAGGTCATCGAGAGTGCCGAACACTGATGGAAGTGCATTTTGCGGTGATAACTTAGCCACAAAATTTAAACAACACTATTTTAACCAATTGAAAGACTATAAACGTGAAGCTTCACAAAGGCAACACTTTGATAACGAACATGAATTCAACCTGCTTGACTATGAATATAACGACGATGCATACGACCTCCCTGGCTCAAGGACTTATAGAGATAAAATGAAGTGGAAGGGCAAAGTGCAGTCAACAAGGAACAGAAATAGTAGCAATAATAGATATGAAAGCGGTAATAACAGGAAGAAGAAGTCACCATTTAGCGCACAGAACTACAAAGTGACGAAAAATAAAAGAGTTCAGACACACCCCTTAGACTTCCCCAGAAGTAGCCAAAACAACAGAACGAACGATTATTCGAGCCAGTTCAGCTATAATAGGGACGACTTCCCCAAGGGTCCTAAGAATAAGAGGGGCCGATCATCTTCTAACAAAAGCCAAAGAAATGGCCGTTATTGAGATTATATGTGAGTTTTTTTAATTTTTTTTCCATTCTCATTGCAGCAAACATATATATGTTTATTTTATAGGGATTTTTTGTATCGATAGAGCAGTACAAAGCAAAAAAAAAGTACATTGTTGGAGTCTCGTATTTCTTACTTACTGTCTTAGCAGTAGTAGAAGAGATTTGTACAAAAAAATATGGTCTCTAGCGGGATCGAACCGCTGATCCCCGCGTTATTAGCACGGTGCCTTAACCAACTGGGCCAAGAGACCAGATATTTCATATGGTC
>ERZ794936.37-NODE-37-length-115679-cov-26.284690_pt1 | contig 115679 bp, 99 predicted proteins | sample MGYA00511083_ERZ794936 | MGnify/ENA primary metagenome ERZ794936 (study PRJEB30137, sample SAMN04331409) | food metagenome | isolation source: Y2 must sample point D1 replicate A | place: Australia: South Australia | collected 2014 ... | reverse complement strand
CGACAGCGGCTTTACGCGGGTCTTCAGCAGTGGTTTCGGTATCCGGTGCAGCCGCCACCGGTTCACCGGCGGTATCCGCAGCCTGGGCGGCTTTCTTCGCTTTGGCGCGAGCAATGGCGGCAGCGACAGCGGCTTTACGCGGGTCTTCAGCAGTGGTTTCGGTATCCGGTGCAGCCACTACCGGTTCACCGGCGGTATCCGCAGTCTGCGTGGCTTTCTTCGCTTTAGCTCGGGCAATAGCAGCAGCGACAGCGGCTTTACGAGGGTTTTCAGCAGTGATTTCGGCATCCGGCGCAGCCACTACCGGTTCACCGGCGTTATCCGCAGCCTGGGCGGCTTTCTTCGCTTTGGCACGGGCAATGGCAGCGGCGACAGCGGCTTTACGCGGGTCTTCAGCAGCGGTTTCGGCAGCCGGCGCAGCCACTACCGGTTCACCGGCGGTATCCGCAGCCTGTGCGGCTTTCTTCGCTTTAGCGCGGGCAATAGCAGCCGCGACAGCATCTTTGCGGTCATCAGTCTCTGTCCCGGCAGCGGCTTTTTCTGCCTGGCGGGTACGGGCCTGTGCTTTACGTGCTTCACGCTGAGCAATAACCTCAGAATTGTCCGGTGTACTACCGGCCTGAACAACGACATCACCTTCGGTGCCGGCAGATTTACTTTTCACTCTTTGCAGCGCGGCCGTTATTTGCTGTTGCTCACTGGCAGAAACACGACGTTTTGCTTCAGCATGGCGAGCTTCACGGGCCTCTTTATCCCGCTCCAGTCGTTGCTGACGGGCCTCGAAACGCGCCTTCGCTTCGGCGGTTCGCCGGGCTTCGAGATCGATCTCCAGCAGTTCAGCTTTTTCCTGACGGTAGTACTGTACCAGCGGAATATTGCTCGGGCAGACATAAGCACAGGCACCGCACTCAATGCAATCATTCAGGTGATAGGCTCTGGCTTTATCATGGTCACCGCCCTGACAGTACCAGTACAGCTGCTGTGGCAACAGACCGGCAGGGCACGCATCGGCGCAGGCACTGCAGCGAATGCAGGACTGTTCCTCCTCGTTATTCCCCATTTCTGTGGCCGACGGGGCCAGCAGACAGTTGGTAATTTTCACCATCGGTACATCGAGTGAGGGCAGTGTAAAGCCCATCAGCGGTCCGCCCATGATCACCATCTGTTTGTCATCCGGGGTAAAGCCCGCGAAATGCAGAAGATGGCTGACCGGCGTACCGAGGCGTCCCCAGACATTACGTGGCTGGCTCAATGCTTCACCGGTCAGAGTGACGACACGCTCAGTCAGAGGCTCGCCATCAATAACCGCGCGTTTTACCGCATAGGCTGTTCCCACGTTTTGCATCAGTACACCGATATCAGCAGACCGCCCACCGTGCGGCACTTCACGCCCGGTCAGGATTTTGGTCAGCTGTTTTGCCCCTCCGGAGGGGTATTTGGTCGGAATAACGCGGATCTGTAAATCCGTATCATTGCCGAGGGCGGCTTTCAGGCTGCGGATAGCTTCAGGCTTATTATCCTCGATGCCAATCAGTACCTGATCAGCCTGCAGAATATGGCGCAGGATCCGGCTACCGGTCAGCACTTCTGCGGCATAGTCCTGCATCAGCCGGTCATCGGCGGTAATATAGGGTTCACACTCAGCAGCATTGATGATAAGGACCTTCACTCCGCTCAGGCCGCCTTTCAGTTTGGTGGCGGTCGGGAAACCGGCTCCGCCCAGTCCGGCGACTCCGGCCTCATGGATCCGGCGAATGAGCACCTGCCGGTCTGTCTGCAGGTAATCAGCGATTGGCTGACGCTCAATCCAGCGATCTTCCCCGTCAGGGCGAATAAATACCGAAGGCTCAGCCAGACCGGAAGGGTGGGCAGTCATATGCGGGGCAATGGCCGTCACCGTACCGGATGTCGGGGCATGTACCGGTAACATCCGTCCGTGTCCGAAGGTCAGGGGTTGTCCGCGTAAAACATGATCGCCGGGTTTGACCAGCAACTCACCTTCCTGACCGATATGTTGTTTCAGCGGAATGATCAACTGTGCCGGTAACGGGATTGCCGCTAACGGTGTACCGTTTGACTGGGCTTTCATCTCCGGCGGATGGATACCCCCTTTGAAGTCCCAGATTTTATCGGCACGAAAACGAGAAAACAGATTAAGCATGATGTTCTACCGGAATAACACGGACCGGGATGGTATTGAGATCCCATTTCCAGTTAGCAGTGGTGGCGGGGACCGGACGCATCTCGATACAGTCTGTCGGGCACGGGGCAACGCATAAGTCACACCCGGTACAAAGGTCGGTCAGTACCGTATGCATCGCACGTGTGGCTCCCACAATGGCATCGACCGGGCAGGCCTGAATGCACTTGGTGCAACCAATACAGTTGCTTTCGTCAATCCAGGCAACTTTACGTTCCGGGGCTTTGGCTTCTTCTCCGCCATCCACCGGCTGGGGTTCGACGTTCAGTAACGCGGCCAGTTTGAGCATGGTCTGCTCTCCACCGGGGGCACACTTGTTGATCATCTCACCGTGATTACCTACCGCGTCCGCGTAAGGGCGGCAGCCGGGATAGCCACACTGTCCGCACTGGCTTTGTGGCAGTAATTCGTCGATCTGTTCGACAATCGGGTCTTCTTCTACTTTAAAGCGGCGTGAGGCGTACCCCAGCAGAGCGCCGAATACCAGACCTAAGATACTCAGCGAAATAACCGCAATCCAGATAGCACTCATCAGAACTTCACCAATCCGCTGAAGCCCATAAAGGCCAGTGCCATCAGGCCGGCGGTGATCAGAGCAATAGAAGAGCCTTTAAACGGTGCCGGAACATTCGCCAGGACCAGACGTTCACGGATGCCGGCAAACAGCACCATGACCAGAGAGAACCCAAGCGAAGCGCTGAACCCGTAAAGCGCGGCCTGCAGGAAGGTATGCTTCAGGTTCACACTCAGCAGAGGAACTCCCAGTACCGCACAGTTAGTGGTGATCAGCGGCAGGAAGATCCCCAGCAGGCGGTAAAGTGACGGGCTGGTTTTACGTACCACAATTTCTGTGAACTGTACGGTGACTGCGATCACCAGGATATATGCCATGGTACGCAGATAGACCAGGTCCAGAGGAACCAGAATAAGGTGATTCACCAGCCACGCGCAGATGGAGGCCAGAGTAATTACAAAGGTTGTCGCCAGTCCCATCCCGATGGCGGTTTCCAGCTTTTTGGAAACACCCATGAAGGGGCAGAGGCCGAGAAACTTCACCAGCACAAAGTTATTCACTAACACTGTGCCAATAAAGAGCAATAAATAATCAGTCATTGTCGTGCCATGGGTTTTGAAAGGTGAGTATTATCAGGGATCAGGCTGGCTATAACAACCTTGTTAAATCTTTTGCTACGGGGTATCGCACTCAGAATTAAATTATTGAACAATTACACATCAATATGCCGGCGGAAAACGATGACGGCCCCGCAAAACAGGGCCGTTAACGGGCGACTTAACCGGCAACTTTGCGGCGCAGTGCCTGTTTTTCTTCAGCACTCAGAAACGCCATATACAAGCCGTTCTCCTGTGCCTGACGAATTTCGTCGGCATTCAGACCGGCAGCCGGAGCGGCAACCTGATATTCATGAGGTAATTCAATGCCCTGAACCGCCGGGTCATCGGTGTTAATACATGCCATCACACCGTGTTGCAGGAATTGTTTCAGCGGATGTACATCCAGTGACGCTACGGTGCTGGTCTGAATATTGGACGTCAGGCAGGATTCAATACCAATACCATGTTCAGCCAGATAATCCATCAGGGCCGGGTCCTGAATGGCTTTAACCCCATGACCAATACGTTCTGCACCCAGTTCATGAATAGCCTGCCAGATACTTTCGGGACCTGCGGCTTCGCCGGCATGGACGGTGACACGGAAACCGGCATCACGGGCGCGGGTGAAATGATTCAGAAACTGATCCCCCGGGAACCCCAGTTCATCGCCGGCCAGATCGACGGCAGTGATATGGTCGCGGTGCGCCAGCAGGCCTTCCAGTTCCTGCAGGCAGGCTTTATCACCGAAAGTACGGCTCATAATACCGATCAGTCTGACCTGGACGCCATAGTGTTCACAGCCCTGGCGAACTCCTTCGATAACGGCTTCTACCACACCCTCTACCGGCAGACCGTGACTCATCGCCATATAGCCTGGTGAGAAACGCAGCTCAGCATAATGGATATTAGCTTGCGCCAGGTCAGCGACGTTTTCAAACGCCACACGCCGACAGGCCTCAAGACTGCCTAAGACTTTGACACCCCAATCGAGTTTTTGCAGAAAGCTGACTAAGTCCGGTTGGGCAGACATCACCTGAACATGGGGCAGCAGAGAGGGAAGATCATTGGCAGGTAAGGCAATATTAAATTCTCTGCCCAGCTCCAGAATTGTGTTAGCTCTGATATTCCCGTCAAGATGACGGTGGAGGTCTGTCAGGGGAAGTGTGGTATCGATCATCGTGCACCCGGATTAGTTTTAAAAAGTGCGGCACATTATAAAAATATCCGGGGGTAAAATGCCAGAGATTTACCATCTGATTTAGCGGGGAGGAGGGTTATCTGACTGAATAATAGGCCATTAAAGGATATTAATCCTTTCTATGTGTAAGGCTATATCGATTAGTATATTCGATTGAATGGATAAATATTTCGCAATATAGTAAAGGAGGTCAATCGGGGGTCAGTAAAATGTTAAAAGATTATCTTAAAATTGATGAAGGCGACCAGCTGGAACATGCTGATGTTGTTAAGCTGAAAAATCGTGGTCAGGAAGAAGTTAATCAATGGATTATCGTGGATAAAGACGGTGCACAGAAGGGTACGGTTTCACTCTATGACAAACTGAATTGCCGTCGTTCCTATTCAGCCAATTATCGTATCACTCAGCGTGACCTGAGCGGTCGCATTGTGGTTGACCGCCTGACGGATGCGCTGTAAACGTCTCCGGTAAATACGGATAGCCGCTGCCGGCTGAAAACAGCCATTTTCCGGTCAAAAAAAACGAATCCCCGGGGATTCGTTTTTTTATGGGCGTATGGTCAGGTGCCGTTGAACAGCGCCTGACAACAGGCTTTTACTCGCCGGTAGCCGCGTCTGCCGGAACATACTGCTGGATAAACTGTTCCAGTGGCATCTTCTGACCATTCACGGTGACATCACCCTGGCTGTATTGCAGCGCAGAGACAATGTCGTCTCCTTTGACGGTCGCCAGATGGAACATCTGTCCCATGGCAGATAATCCCTGAATCTGTTGTGACGCCAGTTTTCCGGCATCTTCAATGCTATATCCCTGAGACTGTCCGATGATACTCAGTAATTGCTGAGCCATAGGCATATTCACAGACAGGGTGGCATTCAGATTTTTCATATAACCGTCGGCCACCTGGCCCAGTGATTGCGGTGCTGTGGTCACGGTAGACGGGTCGTTAAAATCAGCTTTTAGTGAGAACCGGCTTTCTCCTTTCTCATTTTTCAGCGTCAGTGAATCGACAGAAAACTCCGGTGCACCTTTCAGTATCAGTGGCAGATTCTGCAGAATGGTTTCGTTGACAGATTGCTGCATTGCCTGAGGATCGTCCTGCTGACCACTGGCGATATCGGCCAGGTTCTGTTTCACCACAGCATTGTAGTTGTCATAGAACTGTTTCACTGAGGCCGTATCGAAATTATTCAGCGATACGGTTAACGCGGCACTGCCCAGGGTTTGCTGTTTCAGCTGCACTTTATCGATAACATAATTGATTTTGCCGCCGGTTTTGCCCGCCTTGTTATCAAAGTCGCTGTTCATATTCACACCGGACACAGAAAGTACCGGCTGAGCATTAACCGCGGTAGAGAGTGATTTCAGCGTCAGTTTCTGGCTGCCCAGACGTAAGCCTTCCGGGCTGAGATGGGTATCACCGGAGAAATCAAGCCCGGCAATGGTCATATCCACCGGCAGGTTGCTGTCGTTTTTGAACTGTGCAGCCACGTCGCCGACATTCGCGCTGAAACGGATGTTATTTTGCTGACCATCCGCCGCCAGAGTAAAGACAGAAGGCTGTGCCGAAATTTTCCCGGTATTGTCGGTATAATTCAGCGCAGTGACGTCGAAAGTCGTATCACTGGATTTATCATAGCCGAGGCGGGTTTCTGCACTGACCGGGGACTGCCCGTTACTGAGGCTGAACAGCCCTTTCACTGTATCATTATTTACCAGCTCAGAATGCACTGAAGCCGCGGCCGGGACCAGGTTCAGGTGTTTCAGTTGTGACAGCGGGAAGGGGCCGTGATCGATCGTTTCGCTGAAGATCACTTTCTGACCTGGCGCCAGAGGATCATCCTGAGTCGCATTACTCCCCCCCTGTAAAACCAGCTGAACGTGTGAACTGAAAATACCGCGACGGAAATCCTGCTGAGTCAGCACAAGGTGACTATCAGGCAGGTATTGAGCAATCTGCTGATTAGCACCATCAACCAGCTGACCCATATTCGCTTCGATCTGTTTTCCGGTATACCAGGCGGTACCGGTCCAGACCACACCCAGTGCAATAACCACACCCAGAGCAATTTTTGTCTTCTTCATCACCGAGTTGTCCTTTTATCTCTAAATTTCAGCCTCTGACCCGTGAATACCGCTTACTGCTGATCACGGCAGCCCGCTTTCCCGCCGGACTTTCGCCGGAATATCCGGTCGTCAGAAGGCTCGTTCTTCACGGATTTTCCGTCGTTCAGTGATAACGATAGCATTTTTTCAGGCACAAGCCGAACAGAAGGTGAACGGCAGTGTATCAGAGGGCGGCCAGTGCTTTTTCCGCGGGCCCGGGTTGCGGAGGTAACAGGATGTTCTACGGTTACAGAGAGGCATTTTCGCCTGATGGCAATGGCTGTTCGCAGGCAGGTGCATAATGTTAACTGATTATTTCTTTGTACCGCGTCGGCCGTGCTGTCCCCGGGTCGTCGTCCCGAAATGCCTGTCTGTATAACTTCAGGAGAGTGAAATGGCAGTTCAGCGAATTGAAAAAGATTCCATGGGTGAAATTGACGTTCCGGCCAGCCAGCTTTGGGGGGCTCAGACACAGCGTTCTCTGGAGCATTTCCGTATCTCATCGGAAAAAATGCCGAAAGCCCTGATAGAGGCATTGGCCATTACCAAGCGCGCCGCTGCCGGCGTCAATGAGTCGCTGGGGCTTCTGCCTGCGGAAAAAAGTCAGGCGATTATTGCTGCCGCCGACGAAGTCCTGGCCGGTAAACATGATACGGAATTTCCGCTGGCTGTCTGGCAAACCGGCTCCGGTACCCAGACCAACATGAATATGAATGAAGTGCTGGCAAACCGCGCCAGTGAACTGCTGGGCGGTGAACGCGGGATGTCCCGGCGGATCCACCCGAACGATGATGTGAATAAAAGTCAGAGCTCTAACGATGTGTTTCCGACAGCCATGCATATTGCGGCGGTGATTGCTTTGCATAAGACACTGTTAGTTCAGCTCAAAAAGATCACAGCGGCACTGCAACAGAAATCCCGGGCGTTTGCGGATATCGTGAAAATCGGGCGCACACACCTGCAGGACGCGACGCCACTGACGCTGGGCCAGGAAATCTCTGGCTGGGTGGCGATGCTGCAGCATAATCAGCGACACCTGGAAAACTCTCTGCCTCATCTTGCCGAACTGGCACTCGGCGGAACGGCTGTCGGTACCGGATTGAATACCCATCCGCAGTATGCGGTAAACGTTGCCAGTGAAGTGGCGGCATTCACCGGGCTGCCCTTTGTGACCGCCCCGAATAAGTTTGAGGCGCTCTCTGGCTGCGACGCACTGGTCCATGCCCACGGCGCACTGAAAGGGCTGGCTGCCTCGATGATGAAGATTGCGAACGATGTGCGCTGGCTTGCTTCCGGCCCGCGTTGCGGGATCGGGGAACTGTCAATCCCGGAAAACGAGCCGGGCAGTTCTATTATGCCCGGCAAAGTGAACCCGACACAGTGTGAAGCGATGACAATGCTGTGTTGTCAGGTCATGGGGAATGATGTGGCTATCAATATCGGCGGAGCCTCCGGTAACTTTGAACTGAACGTCTACCGGCCGATGATTATCCACAACTTCCTGCAGTCGGTCCGGCTGCTGGCAGATGGGATAGACAGCTTCACCCGGCATTGTGTGGAAGGGATTGAGCCAAACCGGCCACGCATTGAACAGTTACTGAATGACTCACTGATGCTGGTGACCGCTCTGAATACTCATATCGGTTATGATAAAGCCGCCGACATCGCCAAAACAGCGCATAAGCAAGGGCTTACCCTGAAGGCGGCGGCATTGCAACTGGGTTATCTCACTGAAGAAGAGTTTGACCAGTGGGTCAGGCCGGAGGAGATGGTTGGCAGCCTGAAAGCATAACTTTCAGGCTCAGCTGGCGGCAGCGTCAGGATCCAGCCACAGCCATAGCCGCGGGATCAGTAAGGTCATCGCACGGGCGGCGGGTTTGTGGCGGTGTGTAATGCTGTTCTGATCATAATCATTCAATTCCCCGGTGACGGGGATGCGGGACGTTTCACTGCAGAACAGTAATGGCGTCGGGCAGGGCAGTTGTCGCTGTTTACGGCTGCCTTCCGCGCGCAGCCGGGCGATGGGCTGAACTTTAACCGGCCGTTTTATCTTTAAGGGGGCATCTGCCGGCAAAGACAAAAGCGTTTCCAGCTCCTGTGCGACTTTTTCGGCCCACTGCTCCCGCGTCCATGGCGCACGTGCCCGTCCTGCCTTCAGGCTTTTTTCCAGCTGCCGGCAGATGTCATCCCGGGTCACCTTTTTAATGATATGTTTGTTTGCCCAGCCAAAATGGACCGAGGCCGGAGCCGGTTCCAGAGTGACAGAACGATAGGCATTCAGGGTAATCAGCCCTGGAAAATGCTGGTGGACAAACGGAAAGCGCGCTTCGGAAGGCAGGCCGGAATCCCGGGTGATCAGTCTTTCCAGCTGCTGTTTCAGGCGGTTTATTTCGCAGGTCTGGTCCTGCAATGCGCTGAGGCAAGCTTTATCCGCCTGGAAAAAGAGTGCGCCCGGCAGTCTGACGGCAGACCGGGTACTCAGGCTTTCAGACTGCTGTTGCATAAACAGTAATTTCAGGTGTTCCAGCGCCAGCCGTCGTGCGGTGGTGCCGCTATAGGGATGGACAGGGATCGTCTCCAGCGGTAATTGTTCATCACCTTTTTTCACTCCCGGCAGAGTGAAGACGCGGGCTGCCAGTAAGGGCAATGCCTCCAGCGCCAGGGACAGTTCGCCCAGCCGCTGCTCCATTTCATCAATACACTGACGCATTTCAGAGACCAGGGTATACCGCATAAGACTCACCTCAGTTTGCTTGTAAATTAGTTACAACATACTATTGTCTGCACAATTGTCGCGGAATGCAAGTCTCTGCGGTTTTCATCGTCAGGCAGGGAACAAAGGCCACCGCGGGCGACGACCGATATCCCCCACGGAATATTCCCTCTATACTGCGGCCAGGAGAATATGCGGTGAAGGGGAGTGATAATGAACAAAGCAGTCATGTGTTTCGATGTGGGCGGAAGTTTTATTAAAAGTGCGGTGTATCATGGCGATAACTCCTTAACGGAGATGGGTAAAGTTCCTATGCCGGCGGAGGACTGGCCTGCGTTCTGCCAGGCATTACAACAGTTACTGAACGCTGCCGCACCGCAACTGGCTGACGATTCCCCGGTGGCTGTTTCTGCGGCCGGTGTGGTTGACCCGCGAACCGATACCATACTGGCCGGAAACATTCCGGCGTTTCGCGGCCGAACCGTCGCGCGCGAGCTGAGTGTTTTTTTACAGCGACAGGTGGTGATTGCCAATGATGCCGACTGTTTTACACTGGCAGAGGCTTCTGCGGACGCCGGTGATAGCCCGTCCATTCTGCTGGGGATCATTCTCGGCAGTGGTGTCGGCGGGGGGCTGGTCATTAATCAGCAGATTATCAGTGGTGCCGGGGGCCTGACGGGTGAGTGGGGCCACGGACCGATAACGCGGACAGAATTCGATTACCAGGGGCAAACGCTGCATTTGCCGCGTCTGCGCTGTGGCTGCGGACAATGCGGGTGTCTTGATACTCTGGGCGGCGCCAGGGGGCTGGAGCGTCTGTATCTGCATCTGTTGGGACGTTCTGCAGATAGCCGGACCATCATTGAACAGTGGCAGAACCACTCTGCTGGTGCCCTGAAAGTGGTGACTCTCTGGAGCCAACTGGTCAGTGAAGTGCTGGCGGTGGTGGTGAATACTCTGGGGCCGGACAGAATTGTGGCCGGAGGAGGTCTGGCTTCAGTACCGGAGCTGATGAGCCTGCTGGATGAGGAACTGAGATCCAGGATCTTACGTCCCTGTCACGGACCGTTAATCACCCGGGCCCGTTATCAGCAGCAGGGGGGATTAGTGGGGGCTGGCAGACTGGCGAGAGGGCTGACTTAAAGTTCTGTGCGGTCCGGGCCGGGGGTTGCTTCTCACGTCAGGGATAGTTTGTTAAACTTGAGAATGTTTCAGAACGTATAGTTTAAAGTATCACCTCTCAGAGGAACCGGAATGTTAGATTATCGCTTTCCTACAGCACTACAGATGGTACTGAGTGTTGCTATGGCAGAGCAGCACGGAAAACGCTCGACCAGTGCTATCCTCGCGCAGGGCATGGAATCAAACCCCAGCCTGATCCGCAAACTGATGGTACCCTTAACCCGTGATGGCATTATTGCCACCACCCTCGGGCGTACCGGATCTATCCACCTGGCCCGACCGGCTGAGGATATTTCGCTGCGTGATATCTATCTGTCGGTCACGGATGAGAAAAAGCTGCTGAATTCACGTCCGGATGTGAAGAAACCCTGCTGTGTGGTCAGCGCCAATGTCTGCTGGTATTTTAAATCGCTGGCAGAAGAGGCTGAGCAGGCCTCACTGAATGTATTGGCGAAGCGTTCGGTCGCAGATGCCCTGGCCGAAATCACGGTACGGGCAAAAGCCAACCCGCCTGTGGCTGAATACAACGCCGCAGATCATCGTGTGAGCGAAATCCCCGACAGTTAATCTCCCCGTGGCAGCAGGTATCCTCCTGATGTCACGGCACTTTTCATGTGTTGCCTGAATATCCCCTGCGTCTGTAAGGCATTTAATGCAACTATTATGTTTGCATTTTAGCGATTATTGGCGCACCATTAAATGCAACTGCAACAGATACTATTTCTTTAAGTCCGGATGGAGAGACTGATGAACAGCGCTTTTTTCAACGACCTAATCAGCTGGATCGATAATCACATTGAAAACCGGTTAAACCTGGATCTGGTAGCGGAAAGGGCAGGTTACTCAAAATGGCATCTACAGCGGATGTTCAAAGAACACACCGGTTATGCCCTCGGCGAATACATTCGTAAGAAAAAGCTGGAAAAATCAGCATGCCGTCTGACATCCACCAATGACCCGATCCTGACCGTGGCTATTTCGATGGGCTTCGATTCCCAGCAATCCTTTAACCGCAGCTTTAAGCGGGAATTTGGTATGGCTCCGGGTACCTGGCGTCGTTCTTCCGCACCCGGCAGCACGCAATACCTGCATTAAGCACGGCGCCCGCCGTGCCAGTCCCCGCTGACAGACTATGCGCCACACCAGGGCAAACTGAGTGACTGATGCAGCGGGTAGCCGCCGCCCGCAATAATGTCCTTAGTTATTGTATTTAGCGGACAGATACCGACAGACTTCTGGCATAACAGACTATGCGCCACACCAGGGTAAACATAGCACCAGTGAAGTCTGCCGGTATCACCGGTACGCTTTAATTGCTCTATTATCTTTTCCCGGCAATTCATGGTGCTTTTCTTACGTCCGGGATTATCAGGGCGGGAATAGCCGTAAATATGCCGCGACGGTCCATTTGGGATGCAGGTGAGCAGGCAGGGGGAATTACTCTGCCTTAATGACACAACGCCTGTGATCATCCCCTTATGCATTCACTCCCATAGTTTCATCACACTCGCCACTGCTTCGCTGAATAAGTCTGGTCAGACATTTCCCGAAGCGTTCTGCGCGGGTATCTCTGCACCCGACCGTGACCCTTTCAGGGTTTCAACATACTGACACAGAACGAGCGCTGACAGCGGGTACAGATTAAAGGTATAGTCACTCCGGTTTATTTAAGGGAATGATTATGTCTAAAAAACTTTGGGGCGCATTAGTTATCGCCCTGATTGCCAGTTGGCTCGGAATTAAACCGGCTTTACATGGCTCTTCACCCGTCGGGCCGACGACCCGTACGCATAATTCGGCGCAGGGAGGTGTCAGTGATATCACTGCAGAAACCGCGCCACAGAAAGTAGCCGCCTGGATCCATCAGTACCATCGCTTACCGGACTACTACATTCGCAAAGGGGAAGCCCGCCATGATGGATGGGATCCTTCGGATGCGAACCTGTGTGACGTCCTGCCGGGGAAAGCTATCGGTGGCGACCATTTTTCTAACCGGGAAGGGCGGCTTCCGGATGCAGCGGGGCGCCGGTGGTACGAAGCCGATGTCAATTATCGTTGCGGGCACCGTAATGCAGACCGTTTGCTCTATTCCTCTGACGGGCTGGTATTTCTGACCACCGATCACTACCGAACCTTTACAAGGATCCCCTGAAATGCTGACTATTGTTTTTGATTTCCGTGAGATCACCAGCAGAATGGCGTTTTATCAGCATCTGGTGCGGCACAGCCATTGCCCTCCGGAATTCGGGAACAATCTGGATGCACTCTGGGACTGGCTGACCGGCGGAATGGCGTTACCGGCAGTGTTCCGGCTGGAGTCTCCATCCCGTGTAACGGCAGAGCTGGCGCCGGTGCTGGCAGTGCTGCGGGAAGCCTCCGGGGCGCTGGAAGGCCGGTTATCGCTGGTGACCGAAGAACCTGCCGGGGATGTCAGTCAGCGGCGGCCTGCTGAATAATCCGGAAGACGGCGGGAGGATTGGCCGGTGGTCATCCTCCTGTCGTCCGCCCGGGCTCAAATCTGTCCGGGAGGTACAGTCCCCGCAGATCGAATGTTATCCCCGGTTCCGTCACCCGTCCGATTAACCCTGTTCATTCTGGAATGACACGCACCTGCCTGCGGTCTTCAGTGCAGGGTTCGCTTCCCGCGCTTCTGAACTTTGCAAACTACTTCATGCTGCAAAAGCCGGGAGCCGCACAACCTTCAGCAGGGCAGATCAGTGGCTCACCCACAAAACAGAACTCGCCAGCTTTCAGTGGCCGGGACGATATCGCGATGGCGCTATTTGTGACGTGACCAGAGGGGCTTGCGGTCATAGGCTACAGAGCGCCGGCTTCCGGGGGGCTCAGTGATCAGGGGAAGTGACGCCGTCACTTTTATCCCGCACCACCCTCACGGCGGCGATATCCTCACCCGATGATCACAGGACAATGACCGGCCAGCCAGAGTGCATCTGGCCCGGGAATACAGGCAATTTTCCGACCAGTCCGGCATAACGCTGCCAGTCCGGCCCCTGACGGGCTATGAATCACCCGCACTGGCACGGGTTGCGCAGTCGAGGAGTTATTTTTTGACCGCATGCCCGACACCTTTACGACGGAAAGGTTTTTTCCAGCGGTAACCGGTGGTGCGGGTCGATGCGCTATGAACTGTTACGACCCGTCGGCTGAGCATAATATGACAGAGGCCACCGCCGATCATTCCCCAGAAGGCCGGGCCGATACCGGCGACAGAAACACCGGAGGCGGTGATAAGAAAAGTCACTATCGCCGTATCACGTTGTTCAGGGCGTTCCAGACAGCGGTGCAGGCTGGCGGCCAGAGGCGTCAGTAAGGCCAGGCCTGCCACGGTATGGATAAAAACAGGGGGGAGAGTGCTGAACAAAAGTGCAATCGCTGAACCAAATGCGCCGGTCACCAGGTAAAACAGGCCGGCTATTGCCGCCGCGATCCAGCGTTGATTACGTTGCGGATGGACGTCTTCGCCCATACAGATGGCGGCGGTGATAGCCGCAATACAGACAGAAAAACCGCCAAACGGAGAGAGTAACAGGGCAACCGCGCCGGTAATGGTGGTGACCTGTGAGACCGGTACCGGATAACCATGAGCATTCAGCGTAGCGATGCCAGGCGCGTTTTGGGAGGCCATACTGACCAGGAAATAGGGCAGACCGACGCCCAGTAACAGCGGCAGATTTATCGACGGACTGATAAATACCGGGGCCGACAGGTGCCAGCTAACGCCTGACAGAGAGGTTTGCCCCTGAACGATGATCACCAGAGCTCCGGTCAGCAGGGTGAAAAACACTGCATAACGGGGTGACCAGCGGCGGGCCAGCAGAAAACTCAGACACATCGCCAGACAGAGGGGCAAATTTTGCTGCAGTCCGCTGAAGGTCTGTAATCCGAAGTGCAACAGGATCCCTGCCAGCATCGCGGATGCGATAGAGGCAGGAATATAACGCATCAGTTTTGAAAATACCCCGCTGACGCCGCAGATAACGATCAGCAGATTCGTGAAGATAAACAGTCCGATAGTATCGGAGAGACTGACGCCGTTGAGACTGGTTGCCAGCATGGCAGCTCCCGGAGTAGACCACGCGGTAAGGATCGGCATCCGGTAACGCAGTGAAAGACCGAAAGAGGTGATCCCCATCCCGACCCCCAGCATCCCCAGCCAGCTACCGGTTAATGCAGTATCTGCACCGGCGGCCCGGGCCGCCTGAAAGATAATGGCGGCCGAACTGGCATAGCCGACAAGTACGGCAACAGCGCCGGAAATAACCATCGGTAAGGTGATCGCCGGTAAACGGGAATGCAGGGACATCAGTCAGACTCCGGGTTAAAGAGGAGCACAACATAGCATTGCCGATCTCCCCGGACAAGTGGTTCTATGGCTCCGGAAGCCCCGCCAGACGCACTGCTGATGCGGTCATCATTCAGTCAAGGTGGACGATATTGGTGAAGCCGCTGCAGGCAGGGCGGTTTATTGCGGTACTGATGGCAAAGTGGAGGGAGCGCCGGTATTGGCAGCAGGTCACAGGCGGGATGCCGCCTGTGACCTTACCTGGTTTACCGGAAGGCGTAACTGACGTTCAGACCGACACCGTAATTACGGCCCGGTGCAGATTCGTAGTACAGGTTTTGAGTATTATTGACGATGACTGAGCCGACATATTTACGGTTAAACAGATTGTCGATCCGTCCGGAAAGGTCTACCGTCCAGTTGTCCACCAGCCATTTGTAGCCGGTATTCAGGGAGCTGACGGTGTAAGACGGAGCACTGACGGTATTTTCGTCATTGGCTTCGATATTACTCATATAGCGAATATCGGCACCGCCATACCAGCCGGAATACGGCGCATACTCCAGCCCGAGGTAACCCATGTTGCGTGCAATCCCGGGGATCCGGTTCCCGGTACAGTCACTGCTGGTACAAGCATTACTGCGGTAGCGGGCATCCAGTAAGGTCCAGGAGGTGGTGAGCTGCCAGTCTCCGGCAAATTGCTGTTCAAAACCTAGCTCCAGCCCGCGACGCCGGGTCTGACCGGCATTTTTGTAGGTCGTGCGCCCTTCGTTGTTATCTGCCGCCACGATTTCGTTGCGGGTATCTGTCTGGAATACCGCAGCATTCAGCAGACCGTAACCGATACGTTTTTTCGTACCCCATTCAATGGTCTTATTAGTAGAAGGTTTCAGCCCCAGATTGAGACCGCTTTTTCCGTCCGGACGGTTAGACAGTTCGGTAATGGTCGGTGTTTCGAACCCTTTACCGGCAGAAAGGTAGGTATTCCAGCTGCCATCAATAGCATATTTCAGCGAGGCTGCAGGTAACCACTGATGATAACGTTTATCGCCGCTGTCATCACCGTTCGCCAGGTAGTGATCATCCGAGTCAAAGCTGATGGTGCTCAGGCGTACCCCCGCATCCAGAGACCATTTTTCGGAAAGCTGCCAGGCGGTCTGGAGGTACGGGTCCAGGTTCCACATCAGGTTCGTTTCATCACGGCGTAAAGCACCTTTCTGACCTAAGTCAGTATAGGCACTGCCACTCTGTGAAAAGTTCTGATAGCCCTTACGCTGCTCTGACATCGTTTCATAGTCCAGCCCGACGGTAGCGCTGACCGGCAATGTAAACAGGGTATCGCGGTGCGTCCAGCGGGTATCAATACCCTGATAATGACGGGTCAGATCGATAACTCCGAACTTCTGCGAACTGACCTGCAAATACGAAGGAAGCGACTGATATTGTGTGGTTTCACGAACGCCGGCATAAGTCATCACACTCAGGTCATCGTTATCCCCGAAAGAACGCTCGTAATGCAGCCCGGCCTGAGTCTGATCGACCGTTTTTCTGGCATTGTATAGAGTGACGTTGCTAGTGACCTGTTCAGGGTTCGCCCGCCATTGCTCCGGGGTCAGTCCGCCCGGGTCATCGGCCTGAATATGGGTACTGTTCACCAGCAGGGTCAGGGTACTGTCATCATCGATCCGCACCCCCAGCCGGGCATTGGCCAGATTCTTGCTGGCACCGCTATGGTCCCGGTAACCGTGGGTGGTGAAACGTGAAACGGACGCCGTGTAATCCACATCGCCGGCATGGGTGCCGTCGCCGGTCGACCCGCTGGCCTGCAGGCTGTTGCGCCAGCTACCATAGCTGCCATACCAGCTCCCGGCTTTCAGGGTATCCGGTTGCTGGCCTTTTTTGGTCACCACGTTGATGACCCCGCCTGAACTGTTGCCATAAAGCGCGGAGAAAGGACCGCGCAGCACATCCACATGGTCAATCGACCCGATATCAATATTCGATGTCTGGCCTTGTCCGTCCGGCATGGTGGCCGGAATGCCATCCACATAAATACGGATGCCGCGAACACCAAAAGTGGAACGGGAACCAAAGCCCCGAATCGAGAGCTGTAAGTCCTGGGCATAGTTCTGGCGGTTGAGGATTTGCAGCCCCGGAACCCCGGCCAGACCTTCAGAAAGGTTAACCTGAGGCTGGGCTCTGCGCATATCTTCACCGTAAACGACACTGACGGCCGCCGGGGTATCCAGTTCAGACAGACCGTGACTTACCGGTGTGGCAGAAACAATCATTACCGGTGATGAGGTATCCGTCCGTGACGGAGTGGCTGCCAGACCTGCCGCCGGGAAGATGACCGGCAGGATCAGACTGGCTTTAAGCTGTGGTAGTTTAATTTTCATTATATTAAAAGCTCGCAACAGGTTAATGCGTAGCAGGAAATATTAAATTTCACTGAATCGTCGGCGATGTTACCTCTTTTTTCAGAGCTTGTTAAAATGTAATCGTTTTAAGGGGCAAAAAAATACCGTCGCGGGGCAATTTACTTTTAAATGCAGCATACTATTCCATAATCTGCCGCGATACAGAGACAAAAACCCGCTCCGCCTGGCGGCGTTTCCGCGATATAAAACCGGGAGTCAGCCAGCCTGCTGAATTGCTGTGGATTATCGGGGCACCAGAGTCTGTCGGAAGGGTTGACGTGCCGCCGACGCCAGAGTGCATTAGTGAATAAACAGGGCATAGCGCACACAACCGCCATGCACAAAGCATTATCCGGCCGTTGGAGTGCGCATAAAACAAACAGAGTAAGGAATTGTTCAGATATCAGCCCGTACGGATTCCGGTACGGTAAAAATATTATTCGTTTATAAATAACGGCTAACAAATTAATAATTTCATTATGGGTGCTGAAATGCTGATTAAATCTTTACCCCCACTGGTCTTTATTACACTGCTGCTGAGTGGTTGTGTCTCCGATAATAGTATCAGTCGCCATGCGACTGATCTGATAGCGCAGTACCGCGCGCTGGGAACCGACCCGGAAATGTCTGTCAATACGGCAGACAGTATTAAAGGTGCCCGTCAGTTTTTACAGCCCTTTTATGACTTAGGAAAAGTCGACCGTGATAGGGGATTCAGCCGTGCAGAGGCTCAGAGAAGGGTTGAGAGTTTTGAAGGGCTACCGATGTTCAAGGCTGCCGCGCAGCATGAAAGATTCAATAATCAGTCCTACAGCACTGAGTATCCTGAACAGAAGGCGGCGTTAGCGCTCTCCGCGGCCACAGAGACCTATATGGATGGCTACAACGGTAAACCGTAAATTTTTTTCTGGAGCGTTTGAGAGGTACGAGCAAACCACGTGATGATAAATAGCACGGCTAACTTGAGAGTGATCTCTTACCTAAATACACGGGAGTTATGACATTTTATAGAGCAATGCCCGCAAAAGATAAATCTTACGCTGTTTCTATCCACGAGATAGATGAATTTTGGGATGCCGGACCCGTGTTGTTCAAAAAATTCGGGAGTTTTGATTATAGACGTTGTTTCCTGCACTCAATTTTTGACGCAGGAAAGCAGTCAGGAAAATTTTTATTAGATTCCTTACAAAAATTTCTTTTCAGCAAAAATATTCCAGGCATCACGCAGGATGCTCACCAATATTGGAGTTTTCCAACAAAAGATGAAATAAAGAAAGGTGAGGGTAAAGGCATAGTCATTTATAATCATCAGAAAATATTATATTTTTATATGAAAATATTTTTAACTAATTCCACTTCCGAAAAAATGGACTTATTCACTAAAAAATTAATAAATGGTGATTTAAAATGAATGAGTTGATTATTATATCCCTTGCTGGTTTTCTTACCGGGATTACAACGTACATGTTTGGCTTCGGTGGAGGGTTCGTAGTAGTACCCTTCGTATATCAGATGCTGTCTAACCAATATCCTCATAACCCAAACGTAATGCATGTTGCGGTAGCAACCTCTACAGCTGTGATGATATTCAATTCATCATTCGCTACCTACATCAACTGGAAAAAAGGAAATATTTCCAAAAATCTTGTTTATCCACTGATAATTTTTATTGCCCTAGGGGCAGTTCTTGGATCATTGATGTCTGGTGCTATTAATGACCATTTCATACGATATGCATTCATTGTCTACATGGTTATTACAATCATTGATTGTCTCTTCAGAAAAGGATTTTTCAAGCAGGTATCGAAGAAAGAGTTGAGTGTTCAAACCTACTCTGTAGGTGGAATTTTTATTGGGATTATTGCTACGATCCTTGGTGTTGGAGGTAGTGTCATGACAGTACCCTTGCTAAGGAGACATGGTAACACTATGTCAGATAGTGTTGCGTGCGCCAATCCTCTGACACTCCCGATGGCTATATTTGGTTCTTTTGTTTATTCGCTGTATTCGTCAGACACAGGTATGAAGGATTACCATTTCATAGGTCTTATTAATATCAGTATTTTAATTTTATTGGTTATATTCGGCGGGTTTGGTATATCTCTGGCGAGATTTATCCCAAAAATACCTGACTCAATTCACTCTAAAATATATATCTGGCTACTTATTTGCGTAACTATTGCCATAACAGTATAGGCAGTCCCAAAGTACCTGTTTATCTACAGGTACTTTGGGACTGATCTTACCCAGTGGATCGCCACGGATAATCCAGGCACTTCTGAGCCGTTGATAATATAGGTTTTCATATTCAGCCGGTAGCATCTGCTCGCCCGAACCCTGCCGACGCTCACTGTTATAAAACATTTCGATGTAATCAAAAATATCGCTTTTGGCTTCGTTTCTCGTTCCGTGGATCTTTTTCTTAATCCGTTTGCGTTTCAGTAGCTGGAAAAAGCTCTCCGCAACCGCGTTGTCGTGGCATGCCGGCTCGTCAGTGTCAGAAGAATAACTTCCCACAACCGGCGCAAACGGGAGTTAATCTCTGGTTGTTCGCACAATTCTGCGGCAGACAACCCGGGAATGACGTAAGGCTCAGCAAGCGAGGCAACAGGGCTGCATGACGCGCTATATTGCGCGCCCATAACCGTGATTATTTCGATTAACTGAGCATGCGCGATTCCGGCCCGGGGAGAGAGGTTGGGTATCGATACCGGTTTATCTGTGAACTCTCCGCTGGAAACAATCCAGTCGAGCGCATTTTTAATTACACCAGTGACACCATGAGCATATTCAGGACTGGCAATAATGACCAAATCAGCGTCCTGCAGATTTCTTCTCCAGTCAGCAACCTCAGCGACAGGCATTGTCTCATCATCCGGATTAAACAAGGGGAGCAAATCCAGCCCCGTCTGAAGAAGGACGTTGATATTGTCTGGTTTTAGCCGGGCCAATGCGTTTAAGAAGGTGCTGTTAACGGATGCCTCTCTCAGGCTTCCGGAAACGGCTAATACATTGAATGTTTCAGGCATGCTGTGTCACTCTGGTAAATTAAGGTACTCCTGAATTTATCCTTTATGGTAAGTAATAACTACGCACATGACGGTTTTTTATTACGTCTGCCAGCCTGTTACGTCACAAGGGCATTCTCTTACCGTGAAGAACCGGGTTTCTACGGGTATGACTCTGACTGTGCATCAGGGAGCAACGACCCTGGCCCGGAAGGACGGGGCGTATTTATTACTATTATCAATGCTGTGCAGTCAGACACTGACCACAGGGTATCTGCTAACGGATATGTATTCTGCTATTTTATGGAAATAAATCTTATTGTTTTTTTGCCTGCATTATTGCCGGTAGCGCTGACCCCCGGTGCCAGTTTTACACTTGTGATGAGCAGCGCGTTATCGGGCGGGCGCAGAGGGTTGTTCAATACGCTTGCCGGAACTGCATTGGGGATCTATACCCATGCGCTCCTTATCGGATTGGGGATATCGGCAGTCATTGTCACGGTACCGGCACTCTTTGCGGTACTGAAAGTCGCCGGAGCTCTCTGGCTGCTCTGGCTGGGGGCGACACTGATCCGTAGCGGGATGAAGGCCCGGCAGGGCGTTCTGCCGGAGGCCACGGAACCGGTCAGTTTGCGGGGCGCGTGGACAGCCAATATCCTGAACCCGAAAGCGATCATTTTTTATCTGACCGTTGTTTCACAGTTTGCCGGACAGCAGGGCGGCATTAGCCATTATCTGATGCTGGCTTCCGTCCATGTGATGGTAATGAGTTTCTGGCTGGTGGCGGTCAGCCAGGTTCTTATTTTTTCCGCAAAGAAAACGAATACGTTGGTGCTAAAAAAAATCATTAATATTGCAGGCGGTTTACTGCTTATCGCTTCGTCCCTGCACAGTATCTTCTGCTGACCGGCCGGTACGGGTTATCCGTTCACTACGTGTTTGCTCAGTCACGATACCGGTATGCCGGCCAGAAAAGAAAGCCCTCAGGCCCGGACATTATACCCGGCGACAGCCGGTATTCCGTATTATGTCACGGGCACGCGCTCATCTCTTATTGGCTCCAAAGGTTTCCGAAAGAAGTGCTTGAGTCCCGTTTTGGGAGGTGTATAGTGAATCCCATATTGGGACTCAGGGACTGGATATGAATGTCGTAGCAAAAAGGATATTGGCAGACTTTTGGACGACACATGCTGACGCAAAAGGGCCGGTGTCTGCCTGGTACCAGGAGGTCAGTAAAGCACACTGGCACTCACCGCAGGACATAAAGCGCCAATACCGCTCAGTTGATTTTTTAGAACATAACCGTGTTGTTTTTGACATCAAGGGCAACACTTATCGGATCATAGGTAGCGTTGCTTACGCCCAACAAGCGGTATTCATTAAGTTTGTTGGCACTCATGCTGAATACAGTAAAATTGATGCAAAGAAGGTGACACTATGACATATCAGGTTAAGCCTATCCGCAATGAGACGGATTATCTTAACGCACTGGCGCTCATTGAGCCGCTGTTTGACTCTCAGCCAGAGCCAGGTACAGAGGAGGGGGACTTTATGGAAGTTATGGTTACCCTGATCGCTGCCTATGAAGATATTCATTATAAAATTGCCCCTCCCACAGCAGTTGAGGCGATTAAGTTTCGTATGGAGCAGCAGGGTTTGAGTGTGCAGGATGTCGCGCGAATGATCAGGGCAACATCCTCCAGAGTCTACGAAATACTCAATGGAACCCGGCAGCTCTCTAAGGCACAGATTCTGGCACTCCATCAGCAAACGGGGATCCCGTTTGAGTCACTATTATCTGATGTTCAGGTCTCTAGGGCCCGGCGGCGTAGTACCGTGACGAGCCCGGCAGTACACGCCTGAAGTCAATGGATTTAGCGTGGGTCCTCCCGTCGGGGGGGCTGCAGACAGGGGCTTCGGCCCTATCAACGATTAACGGAGGTCATATGAAACAACCTGAAGTCGCAGTACTGGGGCTGGGTGCCATGGGGCACGCCTTTGCCAGTAACCTGCTGAAAAAGGGGTTTGCCGTTTATGGCTGGAACCGTAGCCCGGAAAAGGGCGAAGATTTAACACAACCGGGCTTCACGCTGGCGGATTCTCCTGCCGCGGCAGTCAGCCGTGCATCGGTGATCATCACCATGTTACCGGACGAAAAAACGACCCGGGATGTGCTGACACAGGCGCTGAGCGAAATACCGCAGGGAGCAACCGTCTGTCAGATGGGTACCCTCGGTGTGGAAGGCACGGAAAAGCTACATCAGCTGCTGAGTGAGCAACGTCCGGATATTCTTTTCCTTGATGCGCCGGTCTCCGGCACCAAAGCCCCGGCGGAGAATGCGCAGATCACGGTACTGGCCAGCGGCGACCGTTCGCGGGCCGGCGCAGCAGAACAGGTATTTGCTGCCATCAGTAAAGCCACCCTGTGGCAGGGTGACGCCGGAGCAGGTTCCCGGATGAAGCTGGTGGTGAACAGCTGGCTGATAGGTCTGATGCAGAGCCTGGCAGAAAGTGAACGTCTGGCAGAAAGCCTGGGGTTCGGTCCGGAGGCGTTCTGGCAGGCCCTGGAAGGGGGGCCACTGGCAGCACCCTATGCGAAAGTTAAACTGCAGATGATTGAAAGTGGCGACTTCTCGCCACAAATGCAGCTTATCTGGGCCCTGAAAGATGCGAAGCTAGCCGTTGAAGCTGGTAATGCAGCACAGTTACCGGCACTGGATAACATTACCCGTCTCTGGCAACAGGCGGTAGACGACGGGCTTGGTGCGCAGGATCTGGCCGTGATCAGCCGCTATCTGGCTGAACGTCAGTAAATTCTCCCTGAGCAGGGGGATAGCAGGCCCTCTGCGTTACCATGGGATCAGTAAAGTATGACAATAACGACTTATTTTGATGGCCATAATGATTTACTGATGCAGTTATGGCTGCAACACCCGGAAAATCCGGAACATTACTTCTTCCGGGCGGGCTGCGACGGTCATCTGGATTTTAGCCGTATCCGTCAGGGCCGGTTAGGGGCCGCATTTTTTGCTATCTTCGTCCCGCCGGAAAGCTATGTCGCCCGGCATTTCCCGCAGCGCCTCGGAGCATTGCGTGACCACGTCAGCGTCATGCGGGAACAGCTGGCAATCCTTGGTCGTCTGGAACAGTTTTCAGACGGTAAGGCCAAAATCTGCCGGACGGCCGCAGAGGTCCGTTACTGCCTGGAAAACGGTGTGCTGGCGATGATTGCCCATATTGAAGGGGCGGATGCGCTGGATACTGAAGGTGTGTTACTGAACGAGTTTTATCAGGGAGGTGTCCGCAGTGTCGGTCCGTTCTGGAATAACCCTAACCGGTTCGGCGAGGGCATCACCGGCAGTTTCCCGGGCTCACCGGACAGCGGACCCGGACTGACGGACAAAGGGATCGATTTTATCCGCCAGCTTGGCGCACTGAACCTGATCATTGATGTTTCGCATATGAATCAGCAGGCGTTTTTTGATACCGCGCGCTACAGCCATCAGCCACTGGTGGCGACCCATTCGAATGCCCATGCACTCTGCCCCCAGCCGCGTAACCTGACCGATGAGCAATTACGTATCCTGGCAGAGAGTGGCGGCGTGGCAGGCATCAATTTTGGTAACGCTTTTCTGCGACCGGACGGTCAGCGAAACGACGATACGCCGACAGAACTCATTACCCGGCATATTCGTTATATGATCAACCATGCCGGTGAAGATCATGTGGCGTTGGGGTCTGATTTTGACGGCGCCAGTGTGCCTGCTGCACTTAAAGATGTGACCGGGTTACCGGCCATTGAAGAGAGTCTGCACCAGGCAGGGCTGAGCGGGGCGGTGATCGACAAAGTCTGCCGTCACAACTGGTTACGTATCGTCGAACATTTTATGACAGCTTAAAAGAATTTAGTCATCTTTTCATTGACCTCTGCTTGACAAAGGCGCAACATTTATCGGCCTTGTGAAGGGGGGGTGTTCCGGGAAACCCGGGCAGCACCCGGTCGCAGGCTATTTTTCGGACATTAACATTTTAAGTATTAAGGTCATTATTATGTGGAAAAAACCTGAATTCGTAGATATGCGCCTGGGTATGGAAGTGACTCTGTACATTTCTAACCGTTAATTATCCGGTGTCATAAGTGGCCGCTTTCGGGCGGCACTTACCTTCAGTAAAGAGTATTTTATGTTTATCAAAGTGCTGGGCTCTGCTGCCGGTGGTGGTTTCCCGCAGTGGAACTGTAATTGCAGCAACTGTAAAGGGCTGCGTGACGGTACCATCAATGCTCACGCCAGGACACAGTCTTCAATCATTGTCAGTGATAACGGTGAAGACTGGGTCTTATGTAACGCCTCTCCGGATATCTCCCGACAAATTTTCATGACCCCTGAGCTGGTAAAACGCGGTGTACTGCGCGGGACCGCCATCGGGGATATTATTCTGACCGATAGCCAGATAGACCATACCACCGGGCTTTTAAGCCTGCGTGAAGGCTGTCCGCACCGTGTCTGGTGTACAGACGAAGTTCATCAGGATCTTAGTACCGGTTTTCCGGTCTTCCCAATGCTGGAGCACTGGAATGGTGGTCTGCAGCACCATGCCATTCGTCCGCTTGAACCCTTCAGCGTAACGGTCTGCGGTAATCTGACATTTACCGCGGTGCCTATTCTCAGTAATGCACCGCCATACTCACCTTACCGTGATCGTCCTCTGCCCGGACACAATGTCGCGTTGTTCATTGAAAACAAAGCAAACGGCAAATCATTATTCTATGCCCCCGGGCTGGGTGAGCCGGATGATGTGATCCTGCCCTGGCTGAAAAAAGCCGACTGCCTGTTAATCGATGGCACCGTCTGGCAGGATGATGAATTACTAAGCACCGGCGTCGGTAAAAACACCGGCCGGGCAATGGGTCATCTGGCACTCGCCGAAGAGCAGGGGCTGATGACACTGCTGGCGGCTTTACCTGCCAGTCGTAAAATTCTTATTCATATTAACAACACCAATCCCATCCTCAATGAGGATTCGCCCCAGCGCCGGTTCCTGCAACAGCAGGGCATTGAGGTGAGTTGGGACGGAATGGCGATACAGCTACAGGATTAATCCATGACGATCACTACCACCCTGAGCAAGCAGGCTTTTGAACAGGCATTGCGGGATAAAGGTGCCTGTTACCATATTCATCACCCTTACCATATCGCTATGCACAACGGCCAGGCGACCCGTGAACAGATCCAGGGCTGGGTTGCGAACCGCTTCTATTATCAGACCAACATTCCGCTGAAAGATGCGGCAATAATGGCGAACTGCCCGGACCCGACGACCCGACGTAAGTGGGTACAGCGTATCCTTGACCATGACGGTGCAGACGGCAGTGAAGGCGGGATCGAAGCCTGGTTACAGCTCGGTGAAGCGGTGGGGTTATCGCGTGAAGATTTACTTTCTGAAAAACATGTTTTACCCGGTGTTCGTTTCGCGGTCGATGCGTATGTGAATTTTGCCCGCCGCGCCAGCTGGGAAGAGGCCGCCTGCAGCTCTCTGACGGAGCTGTTTGCCCCGCAAATTCACCAGTCCCGTCTGGATAGCTGGCCTCAGCATTATCCGTGGATCAAAGAGGAAGGTTACTTCTATTTCCGCAGTCGTCTGAGTCAGGCCCGCCGTGATGTTGAACATGGTCTGGCACTGGCGCTGGAGCACTTCGATACCGCAGATAAACAGAACCGGATGCTGGAAATCCTGCAGTTCAAGCTGGATATTCTCTGGACGATGCTGGATGCCATGACCATGGCCTACAGTCTGCAACGCCCTCCTTATCATACCGTGACAGATCAGCCGGTCTGGCACACAACCCGACTGGTATAACCATGAGTTTTGAACAATCGGTGGTGATGTTCCGCCGCGGATATCGCATGCAATGGGAAGCCACTCAGGATTGTCACGTCATTCTTTACCCGGAAGGCATGGCGAAACTGAATGAAACTGCGGCGATGATCCTGGAACAGGTGGATGGTCAACGGACAGTGGCACAGATTATCGACCTGCTGAATCAGCGCTTTCCGGAGGCCGGCGGAGTGGATGACGATGTTGTCGATTTCCTGCAGGCGGCCGGTAAGCAGAAATGGATCATGTTCCATGACGCAAATTAATCCTGAGATTAAAGCGCCGCTCTGGTTACTGGCGGAGCTGACCTACCGGTGTCCGCTGCAATGCCCGTACTGCTCGAACCCACTCGACTTTGCCAAAGAGCAGTCTGAGCTGACTACAGAGCAGTGGCTGACCGTTTTTCGTCAGGCACGCGAGATGGGTAGTGTACAACTCGGTTTTTCCGGCGGGGAGCCTTTAGTGCGTAAAGACCTGCCGGAACTGATTGCCGGGGCACGTGAGCTGGGGTTCTACACCAATCTGATCACTTCCGGTATCGGGCTGACACGTAAAAAACTGGATACCTTTGCAGAAGCGGGACTGGACCACATCCAGATCAGTTTCCAGGCCAGTGATGAAACGCTGAATGCCGCACTGGCGGGCTCGGAAAAAGCCTTCCATCAGAAACTGGAAATGGCGAAAGCAATCAAAGCCCATGGCTATCCGATGGTGCTTAACTTTGTTCTGCACCGGCATAATATTGATCAGATCGACCGCATCATTGAGCTTTGTATTCAGCTGGAGGCCGATGATGTTGAATTAGCCACCTGCCAGTTTTATGGCTGGGCCCAACTGAACAGGGAAGGGTTATTACCGACCCGTGACCAGATTGCGCGGGCAGAAGCGGTGGTGAAGCGTTATCGCGAGAAGATGCAGGCCGACGGCAATCTGACCAATCTGTTATTTGTGACGCCGGACTACTATGAAGAACGCCCGAAAGGGTGCATGGGAGGCTGGGGCGCAATTTTTATGAACGTGACGCCGGACGGTACTGCGTTACCCTGTCACAGCGCCCGTCAGTTACCGATAGAGTTTCCGTCGGTGCTGGATAACAGCTTGCAGCACATCTGGTATCAGTCCTTTGGCTTTAACCGCTACCGGGGCTATGACTGGATGCCGGAACCCTGCCGCTCCTGCGATGAGAAAGAGAAAGACTTCGGAGGCTGTCGCTGTCAGGCGTTTATGCTGACCGGCAACGCAGACAATGCGGACCCGGTGTGCAGTAAATCGGCTCATCACGATAAAATCCTGCAGGCGCGGCGTGAAGCCGATTGCAGTGATATTCGTATTGCACAACTGCAGTTCCGAAATCAGAAAAACTCGAAGGTGATCTTCACCTCCCGCGGGTAACCGGATGAGTGAGTCCTCGTCCCTGTATTACCTCAGCAACGGCATGGCGGTTCAGCTACAGTCGGTGGCTGACCTGTCTGCCTCGGCGGTTTGCCTGCGGGTGGATGCCGGCAGTCACCATGAACCCGCCCGCTGGCCGGGCTTAGCGCATCTGCTGGAGCATTTACTGTTCCAGGGGGGGATGCGCTTTCCCGGCGCGCAGCGGTTAATGCCCTGGGTGGCAGCCCGCCACGGCCGTGTGAATGCCACTACAGAAGCCTGCAGGACGCTTTATTATTTTGATGTCCGGTCAGACGAACTGAGCGCCGGTCTCGCCCGGTTGCTGGATATGGCATTGTCACCGGAATTTTCTGCTGACGCTATTCGCCGCGAAATTCCGGTCATTGATGCGGAATATGGCATGCTGAGCCGCCATACGCCGACCCTGATCAATGCGTTACTGGCTACCGGTATCGGCCAGCCCCCGGCATTCCGTCGTTTTGTGGCCGGTAACCGGCAGAGCCTGGACGGTGACCTTCCCGCCCTGCGTCAGGCGTTACTGACTTTTCATCAGCAATATTACTCTCCCGGCAATCTCTGCCTGATCATCCGTGCGCCGCTGTCCCTGACAGACTTGTCCGCCGCCCTGACAGAGGCCCTGTCACAGGCCGGATTGTCCGGGCTCCTGCCGCTGAACGCCTGCCGGACGCTGCCATTCCCCGCCCGGGCCCCGGTGCCGGTGAACGAGCGGCAGATCCCGGTGGTGTTACATGTGGCCGGTGAAGGGCAGCACTGTCTGAGTTATCTGCTTGCCGACCCGCAGAGCCGACTGCTGGCGGCGGTTCCCTTATTACAGGCACTGCTGAGTGATGCGGCACCGGGATCCTTTATTGATGCCGGGCGCAGGCTGGGGCTGTGTCATCACAGTGCCGCAGAAGTGGTCAGTGCGGCCCCGGGCTATTTGTGGTTACTGATCCGGCTGACCCGGCCCGCGGGTCCGCCACATCCGGCAGGCGACCTCAACCGTCTGTTTCGTCACTGGCTGGCACAGGTGTGTTGTCTCAGCCCGCAACAACAGGCGCATTACGTACGGCTGGCCCGGCAGGATTTTCTGCGTCTCAGTCCGATGGAACAGGTCAGAAAGGTTGCCAGCGGGGAGGCCGGAGATACCGCAGATATTACTGCACTGGCAGAGGCATTGCTCAGCACGTCCCCGTGTGAATTGCAGACTGAACCTTCAGAGGGAGGGCAGGTCACGACAGCCCGCGGCTTCCTGTGCCGGTGGTCGCCGGCACCGGAGATCAGTGACGTTTCACCTGAGCCGGCACCGGACTTTGTTTTCTATCCGCAAACCGTCCGTCCGGCACAGGCACGTTCGCTGCCGGGGGCTTCTCTGCAGGGACCGGCGGACGGCCCGCTCTGCTATCGTTCAGAAATACCTGGTGCAGAGGCGGGCATAATCCTTCGGCCTGTACGCGGTATGACCCTGACCGGGGCGCAACTCTCACAGCTCAGATACCGTCTGCACCCCTGGATAAGCCGTGTCAGGCATGCCGGAGGCGAGGCCAGTGTGGCACTTTACCAGGGCGTGCCTCAGGTCAGAATGATGTTACCGGCAGCCGGTGAGGCTGCGGAACTTATCCGGCTGCTTTGCTCGCTTTGGCCGGATCTTTCGGCGTCCGTCATGGCCGAAGATACAACGCAGGAAATTCTGATCCGTCGTTTACTGGCAGAGTTCCCGCAACGACTGGCCGTAACACAACCAACCCCGGTCTGGTCCTGTATTGTCCGCTGTCAGGATGACGCGCTTTTTTCGCTGATCAGTCACTTTCTGCAACAGACGCTGCTGTTACAACAGGAACAGTCAATCCTGCCGCCACTGAAGGGGGAAGCGCACCACCTGCCGGAAAGGGACGGGGATAATGCCTTACTATTCTTCCTGCCTCTGGACAGCGAACTGCCTGCTGAGCTGGCGGCAGCACGACAGTTGGGGGCCATTTATCAGCCTGCGTTTTATCAATGGTTGCGGGAAGAACTCTCGGCAGGGTACGTGGTTTCCTGCCGTTTTGAATCGTTTGCGGATCGTCAGGGGATCCTTTGTGCACTGCAATCGCCACGCTATGATTGCGCACAACTGGCCGCATGGTGCCGTCAGTTTTTCGGCCGTGTCCGTGAACAAATCATGCAAATGACTGAGGGGGGCGGGTTGCGGGCTGAAGCGCCCGCCAGTGTATTTCCGGCAGACGCGATGGCCAGCGAATTACAGAGTCAGATGGCCGGGGGACACCGGCCGGCATTGCATGACCGCGTCTCTGTCCGGCAACTGCAACAGTTACATCAGTGGCTGGAAGACGCCGTGGCCCGTGCGGAGATCCTGAGCTGCGGCCGGTGATCTCCGGCCGCAGGCAAACTTTCGGATGAAGTTACTTGCCCCAGAATTTTTTACGGCTGGTTTTCCCAATCCCCGGGTTGCAGGTATTGGTCGGATCCAGTTCACGCCAGTGTTGTTCATGTTCACAGGACGCCTGATACAGGTGCCCGACATTGTGCTCCGCAGGATAGCGGGCACCACGCTGTTCCAGATACTCCATCACCTCCTGTTTGAATTTCTTCGCATCCACCCCGGCTTTAAGGACGTAATCCTGGTGGTTCACAAAGCAAAAGAAATGCCCGCAACAGGAATCGGCCTGGACCTGCGCCGCAAGATGAGGTGGCAGATGGATCCGCCACTGGTCATCATTACGACGCAGAGCCACGTCAAAAGCAATTAATCGCTGGTTGGTATCATAGCCGAGGTAGTCACAGTAGGAGATGGTACAGCCGCCCACCGCGAAACGGATCAGAAAGGCATCGGCAGCTTCCCGGTCATCGCACAGGAAATATTCCCCCGGACGCTGGCTGAAATACTCCTCAAGCAATGCCGTCAGTTGTTCAGCCTGACGGGCTTCAATTTTAATCATCAGATGGTGCACAAAGCGCCGGCGGTAATCCATGATCCGCGGTGCGATAAACGAGGGGGTTATCTGATTAAAGCCCTGGATCAGCTTATCGGTAAAATTATGCGGCAGAAAACGGGCATGTCTGATCCGCACATCCCAGCGCGCTTTGTTGGCCATTAAACCGGGAATGGCCTGCGGCCCCAGCTTACGGATGGCCAGATACATATGTTTTGCGTAACGCAATGTCAGGTCAAACGCACCGGCGTGAATATATTCCGCCTGTAAGGGCAGTTCATCCATTTTTTCCAGCAGAAAACGGCGTAAACCGATCAGTTCGCTTTCATCATTGCTGCCGATATAGAAGGTACGGGTAGCTTCGCTGGCGGCAAACGTCGGCAAACGTGCGGCAAAGACGACCACTTTTCCGGCACATCCCGCACTGTCATACAGATAACGTTTATCGCCGTTGAATCTGGCCGGTGATGCCGCATGAGTATCGCGCAGTTGTTCAGAATAATCATCTGCCCAGATTTTACCCTGCCAGTCGGCAGCATCGCCGGTCGTGTATTCGCGTGTCTCCAGCGCATGAATGATCCTCTCCGGAGTATCGCCCAGCTCAATACCCAGATGGTTAACCAGTTCAAGATGTCCGTCATCAGTAATGCGGGCAAACAGCGATTTTTCGGTAAATGCCGGACCACGACGGATCAGCGAGCCCCCGGAGTTATTACATAACCCGCCAATGACAGACGCGCCGATACAGGAGGAACCGATCACCGAATGGGGTTCACGCTGCAGAGGCTTCAGGGTGTCTTCAAGCTCGGTGAGGGTCGTGCCCGGAAAAGCGATAACCTGTTGGTGATCATCAATGACCTGAACCCCGGTCAGTAAACGGGTGCTGATAATGACAATATCGCGGTCGTAATCATTACCGTCCGGGGTTGAACCTCCGGTGACGCCGGTATTGGAGGCCTGCATCAGAATGATAACATCTTCGGCAACACAAACTTCTAACAATTGCCAGAGCTGTAACAGCGTCTGTGGCAGTACCACGGCCAGTGCTTCACCCTGACCGACGCGGAATCCTTTGGTGTAAAATGCCTTATCGTCTTCACTCAGTAAAACCTGTTTTTCTCCCGCGATTTCGTGCAGCTTGCGGGTCAGCTCCTGACGGTTATTCATCTATCCTTTCTGCCTTTATTTTTCATTCTGTTTCAAGCCCACAGCCGGATTGAGGTGAGACGGGTCGGATACCCCGGGCACTATGTTTTTTGCGATGTGCAGTGCGATAACCTGCCGGCTCATGACTATATAAAAGCGCGTTTTTCACCGACTGGAAAGAGGCAAAATAAAAAAAACTTATTACGCTCAGGGGATCATCAGGGTTTATGCAAAGAGACAGCATTTTATGCTGTTTGTCTGTCTGCGTTAAACAAATTGTTAACATTGAGAGGGGCAGGCTCGCTCAGAACGGCATATCAGAGACAACCGCGAACGGGAAAAATCGGCAACAATGGACCATCCCTGCTAAAGACGGGGCGGGTCACGCAGTGCATCAGCAGCCATGACAGAAAGCAGTGACGGTGGAAGGATGACAACAGAAGATGCAGGTTCAGTGGTGGTCCCGGGAAATAAGGCCGCAAGGCAACACTCCGGGATTGTGTGTGCGGAGACCTGGTAGTCAAGCCGCCCCTGCCGGGCAGGGAGCGGCAGACTATCAGATCACAGGCGGGTGATCACAGTCTCTTCACTTAAACGTGATTTTGGCAGCGATGCATTAAAATCTTTCTCGCTGTTATGGCCGATAGCGACGACGGCCAGACTGTGTAGCCCTTTCTCTTTAAGTCCCAGGCGTTCATCCAGCAGCACCGGATCAATACCTTCAATAGGAGTGGCATTCAGCCCCATCGCCGCGGCCCCCAGCAGCAGGAAGCCCAGAGAGATATAAGTCTGGCGCTCCATCCAGTAGCGAAGGTCTTCATCTGAGCCACCATAGGCAGCGATATAATTACGGCGTCCCTTATCGTTGGCGTTTTTAGTCTCTTCATCTTTAAAGCGACCATCCAGATCTTCCTGCTGCTGCACCTTGCTGAACTGTGCATCATCCAGGGTATCTTTGCTGGTGAAAACAACAACCATCGCTGAATCACGGACTTTTGCCGCGTTAAAATCACGGATACCCGGAAGGATAGTCTCTTTGCCTTCATCGCTGGTGATGGCAAAGAAATGCCATGGCTGCAGGTTCAGGGATGACGGACTGTAACGCAGGATATCCAGTAACTCCTGCTCCTGCTGTGCAGTAATCTTGCGGGAAGCATCGTAGGCTTTGGTAGTAAAACGTTGTTTAACAACTTCAACAATAGACATAATAATCGCCTCAGATAAAACAGTCAGTATTCAATAATTATCTTAATTTCAGAGGTCGTTACAGTAACACCCGGATAAAGCGACAACCAGCCCGAAAGGGACCCGCCGCATTCAGGGTTAAATATGACATTAACTAACGTTCAGAAATATTTATTCGCGATAGTTTTCAGCGTGATATTGTATTTCAGCGACACCATCCGGATCAGGGTACAGACAAAAATCGACAGTAAAATACTGTAGCGTTCCGGGATGATATTAGCCGAACCCAGCAGTTCAATCGCAGCCCCAATCATTGCCGCACTGGCATAAATCTCTTTAGTAAAGATCACCGGTGTCTTGCCGACCAGAATATCCCGCAGGCACCCACCGCCCACGGCACTGACACAGCCTAACAAAATGGAAAGCTGCACACTGTGTGTGTAAAGCCAGGTCTTATTCGCGCCAAATGCCGCGAAAAAACCCAGACCGAGCGCATCGAAAAACAGGGACGGTTTCTCAAACGAGAACACCAGTTTCTGAAAGAAGGAGAGGGAGGCGATCGCCAGAATGATACAGAAAAAGTACTCGATATTAACAAGCCCGGGCGGGGGAGTCGCGCCGAGACAAATATCCCTGATACAGCCGCCACCGATGGCAGTGACACTCGCTAATGCAAAAACGCCGAATAAGTCAAAACGATGTCTGACGCCGACAATAGCGCCACTCAGGGCAAAGACAAAGGTCCCGAAAAGGTCGATAAAGTGTAAAAAAAAGTCCATAAATTCCCGACGTTACTGCACGACATTGGTGAAAAACAAACCTGACTGAAGAGTAATAATGTCCGCGCGGTTCGTCAGACGCAGGAACAATAAATGTTTCATAGGCATTGCGCAAATGCTTTCCCGGGAAAATCATCGCTAACGTCCGGTTTTTCCGGGGGAATTCCTACGCAGAGAAAAACGCTCTGATGGCGATGGACAGTGAACAGCTCGCACCTGATTAACCCCCCGCGAGTCTCTGTCCGTCCGGACCTGCGGGCAAAGCCTGAACTGTGACCGGTACCGGAGTTAAGTGCAATGTGACGTGGTAACGTCGGTGCCTCTCACCGTTTTTTTACAGGATGTTTATTATGGTCAAAAAACTGTCAGTATTTATGATCTCTGCATGGCTGTTGAGCGGGACCGGATATGCCGCCATCCCCGCCGGTAATGATGCGACCACCCGGCCTGAGCTCTACTATCTGACTAACAGCCAGGCCATTGATAGTCTGGCCTTACTGCCCCCTCCGCCTGCGCCTGGCAGTCTTACTTTTCTCAACGATCAGGCGATGTATGAACAGGGCCGGCTATTACGCGACACCCCCCGCGGTAAACTGGCGGCCGACGATGCAAATCTCAGCAGTGGCGGGGTAGCCAGTGCGTTCTCCGGGGCATTTGGCCACGAGATCAGTGCCGCAACCACCCCGCAACTCTACAAGCTACTGACTAATATGATCGAAGATGCCGGTGATCTGGCCACCCGATCGGCAAAGCAACACTATATGCGTATTCGCCCGTTTGCTTTTTATAAGGTGGCTACCTGTAACACCCGCCAGCAAGCAGAACTTTCCTCTAATGGTTCTTATCCTTCCGGACACACCGCCATTGGCTGGGCCACGGCTCTGGTACTGGCCGAAGTTAATCCTGCGCGACAGAATGAGATCCTGAAACGGGGATATGAACTCGGTCAAAGCCGGGTGATTTGCGGCTATCACTGGCAAAGTGATGTGGATGCGGCACGGCTGGTGGGGTCCGCGGTCGTGGCAACGCTGCACACCTCGCAGGAGTTCACGGCTCAGTTACAAAAAGCGAAAGCAGAATTCAGCGCTCCTCAGGCCTGACCGTATCGTATGCTTTTATTTTGCAGCAGGCAGGATCGTCGCCGGTGATTTTCTCACCGGCTTAATATTAATTTAATCATTACCTGAAATACTCTGCTGACACCCCCTGACAGGAGAGTAATGATGGAGAATAAAGCGACCTTTTCCGGAAGTGAACTCAGTGCTGCTTTACTCAGTCTGAGTACAGTTGTGATTTTTCTGCTGGTCTGGTTTACCAGTTTTTAAAGGGTTTCGTCCGCTAGCGGATAAATGACCGAGGCCCGGCAACCCTGGCGATCCGTCCGGTTAGTGAGGGTAAAACGGGCATGATGCAGCTGGCAGATCCTGCTGACAATACTCAGCCCAAGGCCACTGCCACCGTAGCGGCTATCCATCCGTACAAATGCCCGGCTCAGTTCACTGGCACGGGTTTCATCAATGCCAGGCCCTTCATCTTCCACTGAAAGTTCAATGCCCGGCCGACCTTCTTCTGTGACCACAGGATGCAGAGTGATGCGCAGGGTGCTGTGTTCCGGGCTATAACGATGAGCATTCTCTGTCAGATTACGCACAATCAATTGCAGCAGCGTCGGGTCTCCCTGTACGCTAAAATCATGTTCAGCCTCCGGCAGGATCAATTGCTGGTGGCGCAATTTAATCATGGTCAGCAGACTGTCCCGCAGCGGGATAATCACGGTTTTTCTCAATAATACCGGCTGGTAATTGCCTTCCGTAAAGGACTGGCTGATCCGTGCCAGCTGTAATAACTGAGAAACACTATTGGTCATCTGATCCAGACGCAGGATCAGGGAAGACATATCCAGGTGGTGCTGGCGGGCCATCAGTTCCAGGTGGAGACGTAACCCGGCCAGGGGGGTGCGTAGTTCATGGGCCACATCCGCGGTAAATAACCGTTCCCGGTTCAGGGTATCGGTCAGGCGGGCGACCATATCATTAATCGCATGCGTGACGGCGTCAATTTCGGTGATCCTGCTTTGAAATTCGATGGGTTCGGCAGAAAAGCCCGAGCGTTTCTCCAGTTGCAGGCAGAGATCAGACAGGGGCTGGGTGACCCGCCGCACCGCTTGCCAGCAGAGCACCAGCGCCAGACAAATCATCACAAAGCTTGGAATAGCCAGACTGGCAAGTGCTTCATGGATTTCTTTATCCACATGCCATTGTTCGTTACGGTGGCTCAATACGCCTTCTACCAGCAGATCTATCTGTTCTTTACTTTCATGCCATAGCCACAGCACGCTGATGGCCTGGCAGAATAGCAGAATAGAGCCCACGGTGATCAGCAACCGGCGACGTAACGTGGTCGTTTTAGGGGACAGGTTCAGGATCGTGACTCCTCAGAACAGTTTTTTTTCTTAATCAGCACATATCCGAAGCCGCGCAATGTCCGTATAGATGCCCGGCCGATCTTCTTGCGCAGGTTATGGATATGTACCTCCAGGGTATTGGTGGCAGGCTCGCTGTCCCAGCTATAAATATCGTTATACAGGATCTCACGATGCACCGGCATACCGGCCTTCATCATTAACCGGGCCAGTAACGCGTATTCCTTCGGGGTCAGTTCCAGGCGTTTGCCTTCCCGGAATACCTGGCGATAGGTGACATCCAGCACCAGGTCATTAACGATCAGACGATTATCGCTCTGGTTATTGTGCCTGCGGATCAGCGCACGGATACGTGCAGTCAGTTCTTCCAGCGCAAAAGGTTTAATCAGGTAGTCATCGGCACCACTGTCAAGTCCGGTGATCCTGTCGCTCAGGGTATCGCGTGCCGTCAGGATCAGTACCGGCAAGGCCATTTTTTCACGGCGCAGGCGTAACAACAGTTGTAAACCGTCTTCATCCGGTAATCCGAGGTCGAGGATCATCAGGCTGTATTGCGAGGTTTTAAGACTGTTATCCGCCATCCGGGCACTGCTGACACCATCACAGGTATAGCCTTCCTGTTGCATGGCCTGCATCAGTCCCTCAAGGAGCAAGGTATCGTCTTCGACAATCAGTATTTTCATCCGTGGCTCCGGCAGAAGGCAATCCGGTACGGCAGGGCGGGGGGAGGAGATCTCCTGCCAAACCGACCCTGCAGTGCCCGGGGCTGGCTCTCCTGCACATCTTGTGTTGTTATTAACCATGTTGCTGTGTGGTGTACGGATATGCTGAAGCCTCCGTCTGCCGGGAAGCACTGGAATATCAGCCTATCACGTCTGTCCTGCGGGAAAGCTTCTGCGTCTTTACACCCCGCGTTTATCCGGTCATTGACGCTGACCGGCCGGTAATAATGTTATTACAGCGGCCCGCACACCGCGGTTATTGTGCGGGGGAAGTATTAAGGAAACCTTAAGCTGATGTCAGTTAGTCATCAGGGATCGTGAACAGTTCACTGTGATCAACGGCCTGCACCGGCAGTTTGCCGTCAACAGAGGAGTGAAGATGGCTGATGTGCATAACCGCGAGACCCGCAGCAAAAACATGCGGGCTATCCGTCACTGTAATACCGGCATTGAAAAGCAGTTACAGCAGTTACTGACAGACCTGGGGCTGGAAGTACGGCAGCAAGCCAGAGATCTGCCGGGCCGCCCTGATTTTGTCCTGGAGACGGCGCGAAAGGTCATTTTTACTCACGGTTGTTTCTGGCACCATCATCATTGTCACCTGTTTAAACCGCCGGCCACCCGAACGGATTTCTGGCTGGCGAAAATCGGTCGTAATTTGCAACGGGACAAAGAAAACCTGCAGGCACTGCAGCGTCAGGGCTGGAAGGTACTGGTCATCTGGGAATGTGCAATGAAAGGTAAAACGCAATTGCCGGCGACGGCACTGGCAGAGCGACTGGAAGAGTGGATCTGTGCCGGTGAACATTCGGCAGAAATTGATCAGTTCGGCATTCGTTTGCTGGAAATTCCTGAAAATCCGGCGACATAGCCGCCGGACATGCGGGATATTACGATTTCTGCTGAGCGGCAGCCACACTGTTGGCAATACGGTCACCGATATTCTGATCGATCTTCCGCCAGTAATCGAACACCCTGGACAGCACCGGCTCCCGGACGCCGTTTAACAGGTGTCCGGTGACATTGTTCACCAGACGGTCACGGGCGGCATCATCCATAACCTGAGTCACCAGTGTACTGGCCTGACCGAAGTCATCATCTTCTGCATGTAATGAGTAAGGCTGTCGTACCAGCGCGCCCTGAGTCTCCCATGAGGAGTCGGTCGGATAACGATCGCCGTCGGCTTTCGGGCCTCCTTTCGAGTTAGGGGCGTAAACCGGGTCGCTGACCGGATCCATTCGCATTGCGCCGTCTTTACTGTAGCTGTTCACCGGCGAATGCGGGGCATTGACCGGAATTTGCTTATAATTTACCCCCAGACGCGCGCGGTGCGCATCCGCGTAGGCGAAAATACGGCCCAACAGCATTTTATCCGGGCTCAGACCGATCCCCGGCACCAGGTTATTTGGCTCAAATGCGGCCTGTTCTATCTGTGCATGGTTATCTGTCGGGTTTTTATTCAGGGTGAGTTTGCCCACTTTGATCAGCGGGTAGTCGCTGTGTGGCCAGACTTTGGTCAGGTCGAACGGGTTGAAACGATAGTTTTCCGCGTCAGCGAACGGCATAACCTGCATATACAGCGTCCACTGCGGGAACTCACCGTTATCAATGGCGTTGTACAAATCCCGGACGTGGAAATCGCCGTCTGCACCGGCTTGTTTATCCGCTTCCTCCTGAGTCAGGCATTCAACGCCCTGATCGGTTTTGAAGTGATATTTAACCCAGAACTTCTCGCCTTCAGCGTTTATCCACATATAAGTGTGGCTGGAGTATCCGTTCATGTGTCGCCAGCTTTTCGGGATCCCACGATCCCCCATCAGCCAGGCAACCTGATGTGCAGATTCCGGGGAAAGCGTCCAGAAATCCCACTGCATATCATTATCACGCAGGTTGTTATCCGCACGGCGTTTCTGGGAGCGGATAAAATGCTGGAATTTCATCGGGTCACGAATAAAGAAAACCGGCGTGTTATTCCCGACCAGGTCATAGTTTCCCTCGCTGGTGTAAAATTTCATGGCGAAACCACGCGGATCACGCCAGGTATCCGGGCTGCCGCGTTCACCGGCGACGGTCGAGAAGCGCATTAATACGTCGGTTTTCACTCCCGGCTGGAAAAGGGCGGCGCGGGTAAAGCGGCTGACATCTTCAGTCACTTCAAAATGGCCAAATGCACCGCTCCCTTTGGCGTGCGGTTGCCGTTCCGGGATCCTTTCACGGTTGAAATTCGCCATCTGTTCGATGAGGTAATGATCATGGAGAACCAGCGGGCCATCCGGGCCGACAGAAAGTGAGTGCTCGTCACTGGCGACCGGTATGCCGGCGTCAGTGGTGGTTATTTTTGGTTTATTATCATTGCTCATGCCTTTCTCCTTGACAACAACAGGGTTTAATTACGCACCCGATAAGCATAGTTGATATTTATCATTACGCCGGGAGGATCCCGCACAACAGAAAAAAGCCGTGTTTGCCGGGGGTTAAGGAGGGAAAGGCTCTCCGGTCGCGGGTGTTCACCGCATTGGCTTGCCCGGCGTAATCAGCTATGCTGGCGGGCTGATAATAACGCCACTTATTTTTCCGGAGCTTACTTATGGACTCTTCTTCCGGGGAGCCTTCATCGCGCATTTTCCATCACACAGGTTTTCGTGCCTATGTGACGGCACAAACCTGTTCCTCCCTGAGTTTTCAGATAATCTCACTCGCCGTCAGCTGGCAGCTTTATTCGATGACGCACAGTGCATTTATGCTGGGAATGATAGGGCTGATGCAATTCGTCCCCTCAGTGCTGCTGGCATTGCCTGCCGGACATCTTGCGGATCAGTACAACCGCAAATCGCTGATCCTCGGGGGGCAGAGTGTCGAACTTCTGGCTGCCCTCGGGCTGATCCTGATGTCGTTTCTGATGCCCGGCAGTGCCGTGTTATTGCTGTCGCTGGTCTTTATCTTTTCACTGGCCCGGGCATTTGAAGGTCCGTCGATGACATCGCTGTTACCGGCACTGTTACCCGCCGGATTGCTGTCAAAAGGGATGGCAACCAATCAGGTCTTTCGCGAGGCGATGGTGATTGCCGGGCCGATGGCAGGGGGACTGTTGTATGTGGTCTCACCGGCACTGGCCTACGGAACGGCCGCGGTCTGTTATCTGATATCGTTACTGGTGATGATGCGGCTGAAATACCAGCGTGAACCGGTAAAACCGTTACCCATGACCCTCCGTAACCTGTTCGCCGGGCTGGATTTTATTGTTAAACGCAAAGATGTTCTCGGGGTCATTTCGCTGGATTTATTCGCGGTACTGCTGGGCGGTGTCACCGCATTACTGCCCATTTTTGCCCATGACGTTCTGCACACAGGCGCATGGGGGTTAGGAGCGCTGCGTGCAGCACCTTCTGTCGGGGCACTGATCACCGGGATCTGGATCAGCCGTAACAGCTTCCACCGCCATACCGGTCTGATTATGTTTGGTTGTGTCGCCGGATTCGGGGTAGCGACTGTCATCTTCGCGTTATCCCATAATGTGGTCCTGTCGCTGCTGGCATTGGTGGCGCAGGGCGGTTTTGATATGGTCAGCATGGTGATCCGCGGGGCGATGGTTCAACTGGATACCCCGGACGAGATGCGCGGACGGGTCAATGCGGTGAACTCAATCTTTATCAATACCTCTAATCAACTGGGAGAGTTTGAAACCGGCGTACTGGCCAGTGCTATCGGGGCCGTGCCGGCGTCGGTGATTGGCGGAGTGGGGACACTGGTGGTGGTTGGACTGTGGATGGTCATGTTCCCGCAGTTACGCCGTCGTCAGCAACTGTCACAAAGTGAAATCACAGAGAATGCCTGAATCCGGGTCGGGTCACGGAAAGCTCTGGCGCTCCGTTGCCCCGACTGTTCAGGGTTAATCAGGGGAAGCCTATGACAAACGAACATTATTCCTACCAGCCCCGGGAGGGGCACGGTCTGCCACATGATCCATTAAATGCGATTATTGGTCCGCGTCCTATTGGCTGGATAAGTTCCCATGACGGGCAGGAGAACCATAACCTTGCACCGTACAGTTTTTTTAACTGTTTCAATTACACGCCACCGGTGATTGGCTTTGCCAGCAGCGGCTGGAAAGACAGCGTGGCCAATATCAGTCGTACCGGGGAATTTGTCTGGAATCTGGTCACTCGGCCATTGGCCGAAGCGATGAATGCCAGTTCGGCCGCGCTACCGCCGGACGGTGATGAATTTACCTATGCCGGGCTGAAAATGCTGCCCGCGGTCGAGGTTGCGGCCTGCCGTGTCGCGGAGAGCCCGGTTCATTTCGAATGCCGTCTGACGCAATGTCTCCGGCTCCAGGATGCAGATGGCCGTGAACTGGACAGCTGGCTGGTGCTTGGTGAAGTGGTGCGGGTACATATCGATCCGCGTTTACTGACAGACGGAGTCTATCAGACCAGTCAGGCACAGCCGGTGTTGCGTGCCGGCGGACCTTCTGCCTATTACGGGATCAGCGACGAACAGCGGTTTGACCTGTTCCGGCCGCAACTCCCGTGAGCCAGTTTCCCGGCCGGGAATTGGAATTTCCGCCGGTTTGACGCTATACCTGTAGACTCAGGCGCGCATTGAGTCATGGAGAATGCTTTCTGCATGGCTGAGTGCATCATTCACTGTGATCAGGAGAATGCATGCAACATCAACCGCAAGGGTCGGCAGGTGCCATCCATCCGCTAATTCGTAAACTGATGCATACCGCAGGCGTGCGCAGAGAAGAAGTCTCCCTGCTGCTCTGGAGTATGCTGTACATTTTCTGTGTGTTATCGGCGTATTATGTTATCCGCCCGATACGGGATACGCTCGGTATTGACGGGGGCGTGAATAATCTGCAATGGCTGTTCGCGGCGACCCTGATTGTGATGATCCTGCTGACACTGCCGTTCTCTGCGTTATCTTCCCGTCTGCCGCGACGGCGTTTTATTCCCTGGGTCTACCGTTTCTTTATCATTCACCTGCTTATTTTTGCCGCGCTGATGTTTTTTCTGCCCCGCGGCGATCATCGCTGGCTGGGGCGAGTGTTTTTTGTCTGGGTCTCTGTCTTTAATCTCTATGTCGTGTCGGTTTTCTGGTCGCTGGTGGCAGATATTTTCAGCCGTGAGCGCGCCAGCCGGTTATTTTCGCTGATGGCGGCGGGGGCAACGCTGGGGGCAGTAATAGGTTCGCTGCTGACGACTGTGCTGGTACGCTGGCTGAATATGAGCGGACTCTTTTTGCTCTCAGCCGTGTTACTTGAAGTCGCTGTTTTCTGTGTCCGTCAGTTGAATACACAGGTGCGGAAAAATCCGCTGTCTGACACAGAAGATCACGATACTGTACCGGCTCAGGCGGATGACGGCCCGGTGAAGGGCGGCATTTTTGACGGAATATCGGCCATTGCCCGCTCCGGGTATCTGCTGAATATCTGTCTGTATATGTTGCTGTTTTCGGTGACCTCCACCTTTGTCTATTTCCGGCAGGCGGACCTGGTGCATCAGATTTTCAAAAGTGATGAGAGCCGTACCACCTTTTTTGCGGCCAGTGACCTGTCTGTCAATATTCTTACATTGCTCAGTCAGTTACTGATCACCGGACGCCTGCTCAGTCGCTACGGTACCCGGCGTGTCCTGGCTATCCTGCCGTTAGTCACCCTGGCCGGATTTCTGATGTTAAGTGTATGGCCGACACTGGCGGGCCTGTTTATTTTTGCAGTGCTCCGTCGGGCAGGAAACTTTGCCTTTGCGCGCCCGGCGCGCGAAGTGTTGTTTACCGTGCTTTCGCGGGAGCAAAAATATAAAGCGAAAAATGTCACTGATACCGTCGTTTATCGTGCCGGTGATCAGGCGGGCGCCTGGAGCTGGACGGCAATGAATGCGGTCGGTCTGAGCGGCAGCCTGATCGCCTGGCTGGCAATCCCGCTCTCTTTGCTGTGGTTGATCAACAGCCTGTGGCTGGGTAAAAAACAGAAGTTACTGGAAAATAAAAAACAACCGGAACGCCTTCCGGTGTCCGGAGGATAGTTATGCATACAGTGGATCTTTGCGGTCAGCAGCTTCCTGCCATCGGTATGGGGAGCTGGCGTCTGGGGCAGGGGCGGCATGCCCGTCAGCAGGAAGCCGACGCACTGCGTTTCGGGCTATCTCAGGGGATCAGGGTTATCGATACCGCCGAAATGTACGGCGAGGGTGAGTCGGAAACCCTGATAGGCGAAGCCCTCAGGGGGATCCGCGAGCAGGCATGGCTGGTCTCTAAAGTTTATCCGTGGAATGCCTCCCGAGGTGTAATGCAGAAGGCCTGCGAGGATTCCCTGCGCCGCCTGCAGACAGAGTATCTTGATTTATACCTGTTGCACTGGTCATCGGAACATCCGCTGGATGAGATTATCGAAGGGTTTGGGCGGCTTAAAGCGCAGGGAAAAATCGGGGCCTGGGGGGTATCCAACTTCGATACCCGTGCTATGCAGCAGCTCTGGCAGACGCCGGGCGGGGATCAGTGTGCGGTGAATCAGATTTTTTATAACCCGGCGGCCCGTGGGGTCGAATATTCTTTACTGCCGTGGTGTGAAGAACACGGGGTCACCCTGATGGGGTATTCGCCGCTCGGCGGGCATGGCAGTGAATTACTGCACGACCCGGTCGTGCGGGCGCTGGCGGATCATTATCAGACGGGGAGCGCAGATATTTTGCTGCGTTGGGCTATCCGGCAGGGAAATATGCTGGTGATCCCTGAGTCCGGCAGTGTTGAACATACCGCCATCAATGCTGCTGCCTTAACGGGGGAGTTAACCGACAATGATCTTCAGTTACTGGAAAGGCGCTTCCCTGCGCCACAGCGGGAAACTCCGCTGGAAATCCGTTAATTACGGCTACTGCGTCGCTGACCAGCGGTCCAGTGATCCCGTTACAGTGCCATATCGTGTTGCGGACTGGCCGTGTGTTCCGCCGGGGTCGCTGCCTGCGCGGTGGCCGGTGCACTGATCACCGGGGGTTTGGTCAGTTGTAACGTCTGAGCCGTTTCATCCCACACCTGCTGAGTCAGCGCCACATCACCGTTCAGCTTACGGCCATAGCTTGGCACAATTGTGCGGATTTTCTGCTGCCATTCCGGGGTTTTTACCTGCTCGCTGAACAGTTTTTCGATCACATTTAAGGTGATCGGCGCTGCTGTCGAGGCACCCGGGGAGGCACCCAGCAGTGCCGCCAGCGTTTTCTGCTGGTCGGTCACAATCTCAGTGCCCAGCTTCAGCACGCCGCCTTTGCTGGCGTCTTTCTTGACTATCTGTACCCGCTGTCCGGCCTGCCACAGATGCCAGTCTGATGGTTTCGCGTCCGGGTAGTATTCCTTCAGCGCGGCAAAACGGTCTTCATCAGACAGCATCACCTGGCCTATCAGATATTTCACCAGATCAAAGTTATCAATACCCACATGGGCCATCGGCATGAAATTATGAGTAGTGGTGGCATTCAGCAAATCAAACAGCGAACCGTTCTTCAGATATTTAGTCGAGAAAGTCGCAAAGGGGCCGAACAGTACCACTTTTTTACCGTCCAGATTACGGGCATCCAGATGCGGTACGGACATCGGTGGCGCACCGACCGAGGCCTGGCCATAGACTTTCACCGGATGGTGTTCGGTAATGGCCGGGTTTTCTGTCACCAGGAAAGAGCCGCCGACCGGAAATCCGCCATAGTTTTCCGCCTCCGGAATGTTGGTCTCCTGCAGTAACTTCAGTGAGGCACCCCCGGCACCGATAAAGACATAGCGGGCATCAATATCATGGGTCGTATTGGTTTTACGGTCGTTGACGGTTACATGCCAGGAGTTATCCGCGTTGCGTGAGAATCCTGTCACTTCGGTAGAGAGTTCCAGGCTGAAGTTTGGCTGTTGTTTCAGGCTGCCAACCAGCTGACGGGTGATTTCACCGTAGTTGACATCGGTCCCCAGCGGGGTCCAGGTGGCGGCCACTTTTTGTGCAGGGTCACGGCCATCAATGATCAGCGGTGCCCACTGACGGATCTGATTCTGGTCAGTGGAGTATTTCATCCCCTGGAACAGGGTACTGGTCTGCAGGGCTTCATAGCGTTTGTGCAGGTAATCGACGTTTGCCTCACCCCAGACAAAGCTCATATGCGGGGTAGAGTTAATAAAGGAGTGCGGGTTATTCAGTACTCCTTGTCTGACCAGGGAAGACCAGTACTGTCTGGAAATCATAAACGATTCATTGATCTCCAGTGCCTTACTGATATCGATGCTACCGTCGGCACGTTGCGGCGTATAGTTCAGCTCCATATTCGCAGAATGGCCGGTACCGGCATTATTCCAGCCGTTCGACGATTCTTCTGCCACACCGTCCAGCCGTTCCACCATGATCTGCTGCCAATCCGGTTGCAGTTCATGCAGCCAGGTCCCCAGCGAAGCACTCATGATGCCGCCACCGATCAGCAGGACATCGGTTTTTTCGGTAGCCGCGGCCACACTTTGGCTGAAAGTTGTCATGGATAACAGGGTCAGACTGAAAGCAATTTTCTTTGAATACATCATAATACGCCTGGTCATTGGGAAAACTGGCCGAAGTGTAACGCTAAATGTGACTAAATGTGAATAGTATTGTGTAATTATATAGAATTAAAACTGTTTGTTAAATGTGAATAAACTGACAAACTATTGATTGTAAGTGGTAATTTTATGCGGTGAAAAATGGTGAGGCAGGTAAATATTTAACATATGTAATACCGGACTGCCTGAATGTAACAGTAGGTGATTAAATACTACGATATTGCGGAGGCGGAGATAGGGGGCGACTGACAGCAATTTCTGAGGTCAGACTTGAGAATTATTGTATAATCGGCAGACCGCCAACGACAGCCGACAGACGCATGATTATCCGAAAACCTCAGCACTGGTTTATCCGCTTATTTGACTGGCATGGATCAGTTCTATCAAAAATATCCTTTCGCCTGAGCCTGAATGTATTGATGTCCCTGCTGGCCTTACTGAGCCTGCCCTGGTACGAGAGTATGAACGTTCGGCTGACCACAGCGCCGTTCAGTCTGCTGGGCATTGCCATTGCGATTTTCCTGGGCTTTCGCAACAATGCGAGTTATGCGCGCTTTCTGGAAGCTCGTTTACTCTGGGGAACACTGCTGATTAATAGCCGTATTTTGCTACGTCAGCTTCATTCCGTGTTACCGGCCAACGCGCCGGAATTGATAAGATTCTCTGAATTATTGTCGGCCTATGCGTATGCGCTGAAACATCAGCTCAGGGGCAGTGACGCTCGTGCGGATTTGCAGCGCCTGCTGCCGGAAGCGGTTTTTCAGCAGGTGATCAACAGTCCTTTCCGCGCCAACCGCGTGTTGTTATGTCTGGGGGAGTCGCTCGGGCAGATGCGCCGTGAGGGAAAACTGTCGGATATTCTGTTTACTGAACTGGATAAGCCGTTGCGTAAACTCGAGACCATTCTCGGGGGATGTGAGCGGCTGGATAATACGCCCATCCCCTTTGCCTATACGCTGATCCTGCACCGCACTGTCTATCTTTTCTGTACCCTGTTACCGTTCTCGCTGGTGACAGAACTGCATTATATGACCATTCTGGTGTCAGCCTTTATCTCTTATACCTTTCTTTCGCTGGAGTCGCTGGCAGAAGAACTGGAACGGCCTTTCGGCACGGCATCTAATCAGTTACCGCTGGATGCCATTTGTCTGACCATTGAACGGCATATGCTGGAAATGAACGACCTGTCACCTTTACCTCCGGCTTTACTCCCGGATCGGCATTTCAAACTGACCTGATCTGCGTTCCGCAGGGGCACTGCTGGCCCGGAGACCCGGCCAGCCGGCTAATCTTTTCTTTCGCGTCGCGTCGTGTAATGCCGTGCCGGCTGACGGTCACTCGTCCGGCCAGCCGCACGACGCTTATTCGGCTTCTTTCAATGTCCCGGCCCGGCCAGCGCGCCGGAAGGTCAGGCTCAGGTAAATCAGGTTCAGCAGGATCACCACAGCCGAAGCCAGAAAGACCCAGCGCATCCCCAGAGCCGCGGACGTTACGGCACCCAGCAGCGGGCCGGTGACATTCCCCAGGTTCATAAAAGACTGATTGTAACCAAAGACCCGCCCGGACACGTTGGCTGAAGAGTGGCGCAATAGCAGTGACTGGATAGCAGGGAACATGGCTCCGTCAGCAAAACCCAATAAAAAACGGAGCAGAGAAAACTGCGTCACACTGCTGACCAGAGACATCAGCGTCAGCAGCAGGATAAACATGACGAAGGCGACAGAAATAATCCGGTGCGGTCCCAGCGTATCGCTCATCCGGCCCCAGACGGGGGCGGAGATCAGGGCCGACATTCCCGGCAGCGCCGCGATAAACCCGCTGATAAAAGCAATATTATGGCTGTCCGGGGAGAGGTGCTGCACATAGAGAAACAGGATAGGGTTGACCGAGCCGTTACATAACTGAACCGATAACGTGCAAAACAGCAGGCTCAGTATCACGCTGGCGGAAGGAACGGTCTGCCAGACAGAAGGGGGCTTACTGACCGTATTCTTCTGCCGTGCGGGCTGAGGTTCTTCTTTGATCAGAAAAAACGTAACCAGCGTGGCAATCACCAGCAAACCGGTGGTGACCTGGAACACAGGACGCAGGCCAATGGTATCTGCCAGATAACCCCCGAGCAACGGCCCGCCGAGAAACCCGCTGATCTGTGCGGTAGAAAGAATGCTTAGCGCCCAGCCACTTCTGCCTTTCGGTGCCTGTGAGGCCACCAGTGCCATCGCATTAGGAATATAGCCGGAGGCCAGCCCCATAATGCCGCGCCATAAAAAAAGCTGCCAGACATGGGTCACCAGACCCTGAAAGAAAATGGCGATAGCCATGCCGATAGCGGCACGGATCAGCATTAACTTGCGGCCCTTACTGTCGGCCAGTCGTCCCCACATCGGCGACACTATCGCTGAGACCAGGAACGTAATACTGAAGGTCAGGCCCGACCACAGGGTGAGATCCGCCGTGCTGTAGTGGCCGAGTTGTGAAATATAGAGCGGCAAAAAAGGCAGAATCTGGCTAGTACCTAAACCTGTAATAAAACATCCCAGCCAGAGGGAAAACAGGTTCTTCTTCCAGGAGATCATAAGCAGAGGGCGATTATCTAAGCAGTCGGAGGGAAAAGTATACGCCAGCTGACGGCACAATGGCAGTCAGAACCGGGAATAAGCCGTTGAAATGACAGGTGCCGGACCGTGATCCGCATTTTTGATCCGCCGGAGGAGCTGTCCGGACTGACGGGGCATGTCGCCGGGGGACGGGTCTCTGTTATCAGGCAACGTAATATCAGTGACGTTTTTTTCTGTAACATCACTGGCCCTGACCGACGGGGAAGGGACATTATTTTTCAACAGTTGCCCGCAACAGAAATATTCCCATCTGGCGGTAATCTCATTATGACAAGGGTCACAATACTGAGTGAACAGAGCAAAATCCTCTTTCACTGAACAATGCGGATGATACAGTGTGCGGGTGTGATCAGTAGCCTGAATTCAGCGGCTTACGCGGCATCGCGCTGCCTGAAAACAGTATCAGCCACCTTTATGAGGTGCCTCAATGCGCAGAAAAATCTGCTGTCTTTCGCACAATGATTTTCCTGCCTCATTATCTCGTCAGCTGGCTTTATTACAGGATATTGTTAATTCGGGCTTTAGTGTTATATCACCGTCAATGGATAACGGATAATCTTTCAGGATGAGAATATGGATAATTCAGGGAAATACGGCCCTTTTAAACCTTCAGTCATCATTACGGCATTATTTTTATCTTCATCAGCGCTGGCAACCGTCCCGGATTACAGTGTTCTGGGGTTTGAAGCGCCCCGGGAAGGCTTGCTTGGCGATTCGGGAGGCCTGCGTTCGGGACTGCAAGCCCGCGGCTTTACTTATTCTCTCGGCTACCTCAGCCAGACGGCGCTCAATATGGCGGGCGGCTATAACAGCCACAGTAAAGCGGAATATATTGATCAGTTCTCCCTGACCTTTAATCAGAATTTGGAAGCCCTGACCGGTATTCCGGATGCAGCGATTGAAGGGAACATCGTCAACCGCAACCATAACAGTAACCTGACTACCTCGCGTCTGCAAAATCCCTCGATTCCCTTTAACGACCTGGCTCAGGAAAGCTGGGGCGGACAGTCGATTACCCGTCTGGGCTGGCTGACGTTTTCGCGCAGTTTCCTGGACCACCGGCTCTCCTGGCGGGTGGGACTGATCAATAAGGTTCAGACCTTTGACCAGTCTATCCCTTGTGATTTTCAGGTATTAAGTCAGTGCGGCGGGAAATCCGCCAATGCCATGCTGTGGAATAACTGGAATGTTCATAGCTGGGGCACCACACTGGCCTATAAACTGACACCGGAGTGGACCCTGAAAGCCGGGGTGATGGAACAGAACCCGCGTGTGGCGGATCGCAGCCATGCCTGGAGCTGGTCAACCCGGGGCAGCCGCGGGGCATTGTTCCCGGTCGAGGCGGAACTGAAAACGCAGGTCAACGGACTGCCCGGCGTCTACAACGTGGGGGCACTGCTGACCAATGCCCGCCAGCAGCACCTTTCCCGGGGTGTGTCGCAATCGGATGGCAGCCGGGATCCTCAGGGCTACCGTACCTACGGAACTACCGGGTTTATCTGGGCGTCAGGTAACCAGCAGATCACCCGTCACCCGGACGATGCCAGCCGGGGGATGAGTATTTCATGGAGTGGCAGCCTTTCGGATCAGCGTACTAACCGTGTGCGGTTGACCAGTTCACTGTCGATGCGTTATCGCGGATTACTGGATGCGCGGCCCGAAGACTGGCTGGGACTGGGCGTCAGTTATATTAAAATGAGTGGTTACGCGAACGAGCAGTTGCAGTTTGCCAGCCAGGGGCAGTTTCCGGGAGGGAACGGGTATCCGGCTATCAGTCATTCGGTCAACGCCGAGCTGTATTATCGCATTCGCGCGACGTCCTGGCTGGAACTGCAGCCGGATATTCAGTATTGGCATAATCCGGGCGGTGCCGGCAGTACGCCGGATGCCTGGGTCGCCGGGCTGAAAACGGTGGTTTCTTTCTGAGTCCGTTTCTCCCGGCCAGGCCGGCCGGGGGAGTTTTCCATCTTTAGCCGCTTCCTGTCCGGACAGAACATCACTCTCAGTCTCTTCCGGTCAGGGTTCGGTTCCTGTCATTACCGGGCAGACCTCTCCCGGTGTATTCACGTCAGCTTTCCTGTGTCCCGGCAACGTCGTCACTGCCCGGCATCCTTCAGAACCGGTCGGGCTTCAGCCGTTGCGTTTTTTGCCGCATAACAACCCGATAAACAGCGGAGTGCCGAGTAACACCGCCATGATCCCGGCCGGGATCTGGAAAGGAAAAATCACCAGCCGGCCCAGGGTATCGGCCACCATCATCAGTACCGCGCCGGTCACCGCCGCGACCGGCAGCGCCACGGTCATCGAACGGAGACCTGCCTGGCTTACCACCCGGGGCGCCAGTAAGCCGATAAAACTCATCGGGCCAAGCAACAGCGTGGCGCAGGCACTGAGTACCGCACAAAAGATCAGCAATACCGCGGTGACCGGCCGCAGGGCAATTCCCAGCGAGGAAGCGACCTCACGTCCCAGCGGCAGGAGGGTCAGCCACCGTGAAAAGAGCAATGCTACCGGCAGAGCGACCAGAAAGAGTGCTAATCCGATCAGGGCCATCTGCGGGGTTGCCCCCAGGGAGGAACCTGACAGCCAGCTGATGATCTGGCTGGTATTTGGCGCACCGCTCGCCAGCAGAATGCTGATGACGGCTGCCGACAGTGCACTCAGTGCGGTACCGGCCAGCAGGATCCGCGGGGAAGATGTGCGTCTGCCAAAAGCAAAGCAGATAATTATCCCCAGGCTCAGCAGTGCGCCGGCCAGCGCCGCCGGGAACATGGCTATTCCGCCCGATACCGGGAAGAACAGCAGCATCAGTACCACTCCGCAGGCCGCACCACTGTTAACCCCCAGCACTTCCGGACTGGCCAGCGGGTTAGCGGTCAGGCGCTGCAGGATAACGCCGGCAATGGCTAACAAACCGCCACAACTGCCGGCGACCATGGCCCGGGGCCAGCGGAAAGCCAGCGGGTCATGGACGCTGAAGCTGATCCCGCTGGCATTTCTTTGAATGGCGAAGCAGATCAGAGCCACAATGATCATCAGCAGTACCAGTAGCGCACACTTTTTACCGTTCATCGACAGCGTCCGGCTGACCGGTGTCCGCAGGTCCGGCGCAGTCACAAAACGCGCCCGGGCGATGATCCATAGCATCAACGGGATCCCGCCGATAGCCGTGATATTGCCGGCAGTCAACGGGTATCCCGCCGATCCTGCCAGTATCGACAGTTGGTCGCAGATAAGCAAAATCAGCGCGCCGAACAGCATTACCCGCAGCATATGACTGATAAACCGTTGATGCGGATAAAGGCGACAAATCTGCGGGGCAAACAGGCCAATAAAACCGATAATTCCGGCCTGACTGACCGTCCAGCCGCATAACACTGTCACCAGCGCTAACCCGACCAGACGTATCTTCTGACTGCGGCCTCCCAGACTGTCGACGATGGCATCGGACAGACGCAGCAGGTTCAGCGCACGGGAAAACAGCAGTGTCAGCAGCGTGGTCAGGATCAGTACCGGTGCCAGACGGCGCGCCACCGACCAGTCGTTCTGCGCCAGATCACCGCTGCTCCAGATAAACAGGTCCTGCAATTGTTCATGACGGAATAAGGTCAGCCCGTTTTGCAGAGCAGAGCAGAACAGGCCGATCAGTAATCCGGTCAGTAGCAGGGTCAGGGTGGATAACTGATGCTGACGGCTGAGTGCGAAAATAATCAGCATACATACCATGGCCCCGGCCAGCGAAAATCCCTGACCGGCCAGCACGCCGCCACCCAGCAATGTTGCCAGGGTCAGCCCCAGTTGAGCACCGGAGGCTATTCCCAGCGTGGCCGGCTCCGCCAGCGGATTTTTCAGCAGTAACTGGCATAGCCAGCCGGCAAGGCCCAGCGCGCCTCCGGCCAGCAGAGCAACGGCGATACGCGGCAGAAAGCTGTACTGAAACAGCAGGTGTTGTTGCAGAAGAAGATTGGCCGCGGCCGGGGGAGTGAGCTGTGCAATTCCGGGCGGATGAACGTAATGCAGGGTATTGGTGAGCAATAAGCCCGCGGCGCTCAGGCACAGCAGTAAAATAAGGAGGATCCCGACAGGTTTACGCATGCCACTCTCCGGCACTGCGGGCCAGTGCCCCGGCAAATCGCAGGGCAGAACAGAGCCCCCCATACAGCCACACCGGGTCCAGCAAATAACGCCGATGCTGCTGATTAAACGGCATCTGCTGCCAGAGAGGCGAACCGGCAAGCGCGGTGGTGACAGACGTATCATGGTGTGAAAACTGTAAAGCAATATCCGCCTGACAGGTCAGTAACTGTTCGGTCCCGACAATCACGCTGCCCCACAGGCTGGTGGCCCCTTGCCAGGCACACTCCAGTCCGGTGGCGGCAAGCACTTCCCCGAACAGGCTGTCATGCGTCAGCACCAGAACCTGACGCGGAGAGAGCAGTGTGAACATCAGGATCTTTTTACCCGCCATCGGTGCTAACTGACGCCGGTATCCGGCCATCTGCTGCCGGAAACCGGTGAGAAACTGTTGTGCCTGAGTCTCGCGGTGAAGGCGCAGGGCCAGTTGCAGGATATTATCGCGGGCAGTGTTGAGCAGGGTTTCACCCGGCTCACGGAAGGAGTATTCCCATACCGGAGCAATCTGCTGCAGACGGGAGACAGGCAACGCGGAGTGATCCGGCAGGATCAGTAAATCCGGGGAGAGGCTGGCCAGCAGTTCCAGGTTTGGCTCGGTGCGTAACCCCAGTTCAGTCACCTGTGGCGGCAGAACCGGTGCCGCGACCCAGTCATGGTAACCGCGGATATCGCTGACAGCGACAGGGGTGATCCCGAGCGCATACAGGGTTTCGACAGCTGACCATTCCAGGGCCGCCACCCGAGGCACTGACGCCGGAGGGGCTGCTGCGATAGCGCCGGCGGGCAGGGAGGCTGCAGCCACTATCAGTGCCGAGCGGCAAAGCATCTGACGACGGGTCAGCATCGGCGTGTCGCCGTCTGGCAGGTAATTATCTGACATAACTGATGAGATCCCCGTTCTCCGGCTGGCGAATGATACCCATGGCAACGCCATAGATTTGCTCCAGTTGCTGTTCTGTCATCAGTTCGCTGACACCGCCCTGGAATATTTTTTCGCCCTGGCGCAGCGCAATAAATTCATCACAAAACCGCGCCGCCATATTGATATCGTGCAGCACCATGATCACGGTTAACTGACGCTGCCGTGAGAGATCACGGATGACTGACAGCACCTCTTTCTGATGGGCAATATCCAGTGCAGACGTGGGTTCATCCAGCAGCAGGCAATGGCTGCCCTGAACCACACACATGGCAATCCAGGCCCGTTGCCGTTCACCGCCGGATAACTGTTCGACCGGATGGCGGGCCTGCCGGGTCAGCGACACGCTTTCGATGGCATTGGCGATGATGTCTTTGTCTTCATCGGTCACCCTGCCGAGTGCTCCGTGCCATGCATAGCGCCCCAGTGCCACCAGTTCAGTAACGGTCATTCCTTCTGCCACGGGCAGGTGCTGAGGAAGGTAGGCCACCTGACGGGCAAATTCGCGGGCCCCCCACTGGTGAAGGGGTTTACCCCGCCAGCTAATCTCCCCGTCAAACTCAGGGTTCTGCCGGCTGAGCAGTTTTATCAGGGTCGATTTACCTGAGCCATTATGACCGATTAACCCGGTCACTCGCTGAGGCGTAAATTCGAGGGTCAGGGGGCTAAGTAACTGCCGGTGACCCATGGATACCTGTGCCTGATGAAGGCGAAAGGTCGCTTCCGGCGGTGCCGGGGGGGTACTTTTCACGGGATCTCTCCGGGATTAATGTTTACCGCATTTTTCCAGCGGGCAGGAGGTACATTTCTGATGATCGTCCAGCCGGAAGATCAGACAACAATGGCGGCGTTCGGTTTTGTCTTCACCGTCAGGCGTTTTCAGTGTGCGCAAGGGGGCTTTCAGACGATTAATACTGCCGTCGGTGAAATGGCTGGCAGAAAAAAGGTCGCGGAATATCCGGACATCGGCTGCTTTGCTGTCGGCCTGCTGCATACCCTGCCATAACCGCACCGCGGCATTGCTCCAGAACACCGTAAGATTATTGCCCGCCAGGGACGAGAGGGTCTGACACACCGGGGTAATAAACTGACAGATTAACTGCTCTGTCTGCTGATGTTGCTGAGCGGGCGTCAGCCCGCGCAGTGGTTCACCCCGCTGATGCCAGCGTTCCGGGCAGCCCGCGGCATTCAGCGTCAGCTGACCGTTAAATTCCCACAGCGGACAGGCACGCTGTTCACTGCATAACTGATCGGCCCAGCTGATCAGTGCATCTGCAAAAAACCATTGTGACCACAGTGACAGCCAGGCGACTTTGCGGGCCGGGGAACAGGCCGTCCAGCCGCCGGGGAGCAGGGCCTCAAACTGGTGCGGGTGACAGACAATACTGGCCGGAACTTCAGTCAGTGTTGCGCTCGCAGAGGTGTGGGGTAAAGGCATGACGTTATTCCATCACTGGCGGTAAATATCCAGGAATAATAATGCAAATGATAAAGAGTTGCATTACTATCCTGCGCTTACAGCACCTTTCAGGAACTTTGTCGTGGAGGAAAGCCTCCGTGCGGCGAAATATTTTAGAAACTACTCTGCTCGCAGGTTGAAACTATGTACAAAACTCGCCTTTTATTCCGCCCGGACGTCCTCCGTCAGGCTGTACTGATCGCTCTGTTACCGGTCAGTGTCCCGGTGCTGGCCGCGGAGACTGACACGCAAGCCCGGCCTGAGACACTGACAGTGACCGCCAGCCCGCCGGGCGCTGATACCAATAACGGTCAGGACCCGGTACCGGCGTTTCTCGACGGCGGCATCGCCAACGGTGCGAGGCTGGGGGTATTGGGAGAGCAGAAATCGCTGGATGTGCCTTTCAGCGTGATCAGCTATACCTCAACTTTGCTGGACGCTCAGCAGGCCCGTACGCTGCAGGATGTGGTGAAAAATGACGCTTCTGTTCAGAGTGTGCGCGGCTACGGAAACTTTTCTCAAGGTTTTCGCATCCGGGGTTTTGATCTGTACGGTGATGATATTGGCCTGAATGGTTTATATGGCATTTTGCCCCGCCAGATCCTGCCGCTGGAGGATGTGGACAGGGTAGAGCTGATCAAAGGGTCCAGCGCCTTCCTGAACGGTGTCCCGGCCGCCGGGACCGGCGTCGGGGGGAACGTTAACATTGAATCGAAGCACGCCACGGCTTCTCCTGTCCGTCGTCTGAATGTGGACTATAACTCACGCAGTCAACCCGGGATCAGTGCAGATATCGGCCAGCGGTTCGGCGACAATAACCAGTTCGGCGTAAGGGCGAACGTGGTCCACCGGGAAGGCGAAACTGAAATCCGTCATGAAAAAGACCGGACCACAGCGGCGTTTCTGGGCCTGGATTACCGCGGCGAAAAGTTCGACAGCTCCCTGGACCTGGGGTATGTGAAATCCACTATCCATAACGGCCGTGCCGGGGTCAAACTGGACGAGGGAATGACAGCGTTGCCTGAGGTACCAGACCCGCGAACCAACTATGGCCAGAGCTGGAATTATGCCGACCTGACCACCCGTTATGCCATGCTGAAGAATGACTATCACCTGACGCCGGACTGGGTGCTTTACAGTGCCATTGGCGGCAGCCACACCAATGAATGGTCAGCCAGTGCTTCTCCGGTGGTCTACAACATGGCCGGTGATTCAGACATGAACCTGCTGAATACCCATTACACCGCAGACACTGTGAGCGGAATGGCCGGTGTGCGCGGTAAATTCCGGACCGGCGACATCAGCCACCAGGTCAATCTCGGCTATTCCGGGATCTATAACCGGGCAGGCAGTGCTTATCAGATGTCCGGGGCATTTACCGGACCGAATATTTACCAGCCGACCGCCGTGGAACCGACCGGAATTCTCTATACCGGCGGCAATATGTCCGCGCCTTCGGTCCGCAGCCGGACGGCAAATAACGGCATTTCGTTCTCCGATACCGTCGGCGTGCTGGATGACCGGTTACTTTTTACTGCCGGAGCCAGGTATCAGAAATTACGTATCCGCAATTATGAATACAGCGGTGCAGAAGACACGAACGGGGCATTTGATGCACATCGCTGGTCCCCGGTCTATGGCGCAGTCTGGAAAGCCCGTGACTGGCTATCGGTGTATGCCAACCATATCGAGGGCCTTCAGGCCGCGAATGCAGCACCTTTCAATGCCTCCAATGCCGGGAAGATCACCGGTATCGGGCGTACCCGGCAGAATGAGATCGGACTGAAAGTCCAGCGTGACCGGTTCGGTGGCAACCTGGCGCTGTTCGATATGCGTAAGATGGCTGGCGTACTGGGCAGTGATAATATTTACCGTCTGTCCGGTGAGCAGCGTAACCAGGGGGTAGAACTGAATGTCTTTGGTGAACCGGTACTGGGCTGGCGGGTGAATGCCGGGACCACCTGGCTGAAGCCGGTCATGAATAACATGTACGGGTCGGCAAACGGTAAGGATGCGGTAGGTGTTCCCCGTAACCAGTGGCGGCTGTACACGGAATATGACGTGCCGGGCATGCAGGGCGTGACGGTTAACGGCACACTGATGCACTCCGGTCATCAGTATGCGGACAGCAATAATAGCCTGCGTATGCCGGCCTGGACGCGGCTGGATCTCGGCGTTCAGTATGCGATGCCGTGGCAGCAAACACGCCTGACCTGGCGTGCCGGGGTAGAAAACGTAACGAATGCGAAGTACTGGGAAACCATAGGTCAGGACAGTGGCTATCTGACCCAGGGTGATCCTCGTACCGTGAAGTTGTCAGTGAGTGTGGATTTCTGATCACTGCATTGATTGTCCTTTCTCTTCCCGTCCGCCTGTGCTGGCGGGAATTTTCTGCAGAAAACTATGTTGTTACTTAAATCAGTTCTGAAGCACCACCTGCCGGCGATAGCCGGAATTATCCTGCTAAACCTGCTCAGTGCCTGTCTGGGCATTTTTACGATTTCTTATATCAACCAGACGCTGGCGCAGGAAAGTTCACTGCAAATCGGGCTTGCGAAACTGGCGTGCTTGCTGATCACCTTATTGCTGGTGACGCTGGCGGCTCAGTGGACACTGACCGCGCTGGGACACCACTTTATCTGGAAGAAGCGCAGCCGGATGATCCTGCAACTGCTGGGCATGTCGCCGGACCAGCTGGAGCAACAGGGCAACGGGGAACTGCTATCGATGCTGGGGCCGGATATCCGTAATATTACACTGGCGTTCGTTCGTCTGCCGGAGCTGATTCAGGGGATCGTCCTGGGGATCGTGGCTATCGGGTATCTCGGCTATCTTTCTCTGCCGGTACTGGCCATTGTCGTCGTCTGGATGGGGCTGACCTTTTACTCAGGTTACCGGATGGTGGCACGGGTTTACCTGCACCTGCGGGAAGTCCGTCATTATGAAACTGATTTGCAGGATGTCTTCCAGGTTATCATCCACGGTAATAAAGAGCTGGCGCTTGATCCGGCCCGTGCCCGGCATTTCTATGAGAATGACTACCAGCAAGCGGCGCTAGGCTACCGGCAGCATATTATCCGCGCCGACAGTTTTCACCTCTCGGCCATTAACTGGTCCAATATTATGATGCTGGGGCTGACAGGCCTGATTTTCCTGGCTTCACAGGCCATGGGCTGGATTTCCGGCACGGTGGCAACCTCGTTTTCCCTGACGGTGTTGTTCCTGCGCTCCCCGTTGCTGCAGGCTATCGGGGCCTGGCCGACATTACTGAGTGGTGAACTGGCATTTAAAAAAATAACCGGGATGCTGGCCCAGGATCAGGAAGCACTGCCGGAAACGGACGTGTCGCTGCCTGCCGATTGGCAGACCCTGCGCTGGGAAAACCTGAGCTGGCATTACCCGCAATCCGGTTTCAGTGTCGGACCGGTCTCTGCCCGGCTTAATCGTGGTGAAATCGTATTTATCATCGGAGCTAACGGTTCCGGCAAATCGACCCTCAGTCAGATGCTGACCGGCTTGTATGCCAGCGCCGGGGCCGGCGTCTGGCTGGATGATCAGCCACTGAATACCGCAGAGCTGAAGTCGTTGTTCTCGGTGGTATTTACCCGGCCTTATCTGTTTAAAACCGTGTTTGTGACGCCGGAAAGCGGGGATGAAGCGCTGGCTGAACTGTGGCTGGAGAAACTTGGCCTGCAGGGAAAGGTCAGTATTGAGAATAATCAACTGTCCACGCTGGACCTGTCGCAGGGGCAGCAGAAACGGGTGGCGCTGTTGCTGGCCCTGGCTGCCCGCCGCGATATTCTGTTTCTGGATGAATGGGCCGCCGAGCAGGATCCGCAGTTCAGACGCTATTTTTATCGCGAATTATTGCCCTGGTTCCGGGCGCAGGGTAAGACCCTGATGATCATCAGTCACGATGATGATTATTTCGACGTTGCCGACAGAGTCCTTGAAATGCACCAGGGCCAGTTACGTGAACTGACTGCGGAACAGCGGGACAATGCCTCGCGGGACGTGATTTCTCAACTGGGGCGTTGAAGGCAGACTGCCTGAGGGCGACCTCATCCTGGCCGGAGGGGAGAAAGTTTCTCCGGCATTGATCTAACGATAAATTCATCAGAGAGATAACGATAAAAAATACACGGAATATAGATTACACTGCTCAGATAAGGCATTTTACGTTCTGTATTTTTCCGGATCCAGAGAGAGTTCTCATTGCTTAAAAAATTTGTAAATTCATTCTCTATATATCGGGGGTTACCGACCGATATTTATTACATCGCGGTAGCAAGATTCGTACTGGGCCTGGGTAATTTTATAATCCCTTTTCTCTTCCTGTTGCTTACCCTGAAGCTGGGCTATTCAGCGACCTCCGCCGGGGGATTAGCCATGGGGGTGACGTTATTCTATTTATTGGGCAACTTTTCAGGGGGGAAACTTTCTGACAGCCTTGGCCATAAAAAAATAATGGTCTTTGGCGAACTCGCCGGTTCGGGAGTGCTTATACTGAGTGGCTTTTTCCATGACTGGCATTTAATGCTGCCTGTCTTACTTTTTATCAGTTATTTTTTCTTCGGAATTGCGCTTCCTGCGAGTAATGCCCTGGTGGCTGATTTATCGACCCCGGAAAACAGAAATGCGGTGATATCTTTCAGCTATCTTTCTTATAATTTAGGATCGGGTGTCGGGCCTGTGCTGGCGGGGTATCTGTTCAGGGATCATACCGCCTGGATTTTTATTGGTAACGGTTTAGCCGGTTTAATCGGCATTTTGATCGTTATATTAGGTGTGCGTCATCACTATGAGCGTCGTCTGACACCTCCCGCAGAACCTGGTGACGCTGAGGAAGCGAAGCAAGGCACGGTATGGCGGGTCTTCAAAGAGAGGCCATGGCTGCTGGTTTTCGGGGTTCTATGCACTTTTCTCTGGTTTAGCGTAAACCAGATGACGATAGTCACCCCGCTTTTCCTGGCTCATCGTTATGGTGAGAACGGTCCCTTGTTATTTGGTCAGCTGATGACCTTTGCAAGTCTGCTGGTGGTTATCATCACTCCGATATTAATAAGGGTCACCGGTCAAACATGCGAGATAAAAAGCCTTGCGTTAGCCGGTTTTTTATTTGCAGCAGGCTACTTATTCGTCATGTTATTTAGCCCGATCGCGATGCAGTTTGTGGCATGGTTTTTCCTCTCCGCAGGAGAAGTGCTGCTTTTGACAAAAGAAGGGGTGTATTTAGCCAATCAATCACCGGTGAGCCATCGCGGGCGTATAAACAGCATAATGACGACGTTGAGGAGTTTAGGGTTAATGCCTGCCTGTATTCTGATGGGGGCTTGTATTCAATCCTTCGGATACATTACGACCTGGTGGGTGATCATTATCATTTCTCTTATAACGGCTGTTGCTTTACTTCTGTTGTCACATCATCAAAAGCAATTTAAATATCCGACGGCGCCGGGAAAAGTTAATTAACCGGACATCAGTGACTTTATCAGTATAAAGGCCGTGCTATCGGCGGTGTACGGGCCGATAGCACGGCCGGCAACAATCGCTGTCGGGCGGTTATCAGGGGCTCTGACCCGGACCACGCTCGGAGGCGATGTCTCCGCGTGTGGTCTGCAACCCTCACAGATTAGCGTTTACCGCTGCCGTCGACGTGATTTCACTATCCCGCCGCCGATAACCAGCAGAATAACCACTACAATCAGCGCGATGATCCCGCCTTTCGCTATTGCCAGCAAGGGGGAAACCGCACCACCGTCACGCAGTGTTTTCACCCGCTCCGGTGTGGTGCGGACACCGGCATCCCCGTCATTTTTAAATAAATAATTCACCAATGTGGCCACTTGCTGATCATTCATGACGGTTCTGAAGGCCGGCATGGCCTGGCCGCTGGCCGGAGTTAATCCGTCCAGGATCGCCATCACTGCATTGTCCGCGACGGGGCGGCGAAGGGCTGCATTATTATACAGCGCCGGTAATCCGTGACTGCCCTGACCAGAGACCTGATGGCAGGTGGAACAATGTGCCGCGTACAGTTGTGCACCTTGCGGTGCGCTCCCGTTCATCAGTCCGACATCAGAGACCAAAGGTGCCGCAGCCGGAAGTTGCCCCGGGGGGGCATTGGCGGACTGCGGCTTCACATCCTGCAGATAAGTGACGATAGCGTGAATATCGGCGGTGGATAACTTGCTGAAACTCTTATCAATGGCCTCCAGCATCGGGCCACCGGCCTGCGACCCGGTGGGTGAGCGTCCGGTTTGCAGATAGTCCGCAATATCTCCGGCTGACCACTGACCAATCCCTGCCTTTTTATCCGGCGTGATATTAGGTGCAAACCAGGTGCCCAGCGATGCCCCTGCCAGCGCCTTACCGGACTGTTCAGCCATCAGGAAATTCCTTGGCGTATGGCAGGCCGAGCAGTGTGCCAGCCCCTCTGCCAGGTAGGCTCCACGGTTCCATTCTGCAGAATGACCAGCATCCGTCACGAAGGGCGTTGCCCCGGCATACAGACTGTCCCATACCGCCATGGATAACCGGATATTAAACGGAAAAGGCAGGGCGGTTTTCTGTGGACGGAGGTCGACCGGCGTAACACCCTGCATAAAATAGGCATACAGTGCTTTCATGTCACTGTCGGTGATCGCTGCATACGAGGTATAGGGCATCGCCGGATAGAGGCGGGCTCCGTCGCGACGTATCCCCTGGCGGACAGCCCGTTCAAAGTCAGTCAGTGAATACTGGCCGATACCGGCAGGGTCCGAAGGGGTAATATTGGTACTGATAATTTTACCGATAGGGGTATCAATCGCCAGCCCCCCGGCAAAAGGCTTGCCTCCCGGCGCGGTATGACAGGCAGCACAGTCACCGGCCACCGCGAGATATTCCCCCTGTTTTACCAGTGCCTGACCGGCGTTATCAGCGCTGGCCGGAAGACTGAGTATCCCGCCTAATGCCGTGGCAATACTCAGAGAAAGCAATTTTTTCATCGGTGCCTCCCTTAGATTTTGCCAAGAATAGCGTCTGCGGTACGTAACCCCAGAGCACAAGCGGTGAGTGTCGAATTGGCGGTGGCGACGGTCGGCATCACCCCGGTAGAAACCATATAGAGGTTGTCATACTCCCAGGCTTTACCGACCGGGTTGGTGACTGACGTCCGTTCATCGGTACCCATCGCCAGGGTGCCAGTAATGTGCTGGTTATTACTGTAGACCCCGGGGGCTGAATAACGCACATTACTGGCCCCCAGCATGGCGGCAATATCCGCATATACCGCGAGAGAGTGCTGCATGCCTCTGTGCACATAATCATCAAAGGAATAGGAAAAGGCGGGCACGGGCAGGCCGAGTGCATCCTTTTTACGGGTACTAAGCATGGTACGGTTTTTCGGGTCCGGCAACTGTTCCAGCACATTCTTAATACTCAGTTCATGGGAGGCACGGTAAGTGATCGCGCTGTCCAGTGCTGCGCCGGTCAGCCCCTCTTTGATGGCTCCGGCAGTGACCCCGGCCACCCGTGACGAGTTAGAAATATCGATACGGAAAGCCGCAGAGTCAGTACGGAAGGCACCATCACGCAGTTGCTGGATAGACGACGGGCTCATGGGGCCCCGGCCGGGCCACAGAGGTTCATCCACATAAAATGTTGCCGAATTGGAAGGGTGATCCATCAGATGACGGCCGAGTTGATCGTTGTTGTTACACAGGCCGTTGGGATTGCGGGCGTCTGCCGATAACATAAGAATACGTGGTGTTTCGATGGCATTTGCTGCCAGAACAAACACTTCAGCCTCAACCCGATGCGACACTTTATCCCAATCGTAATAGTGCAGTGCGGTAATCTTCCCTTTATCGTTATGCTCCAGTTTGTACACCACGGCATGCGTTTTCAGGGTCACTCCGGCAATTTCTGCCGCCGTGGCAGCGATACCGCCATGGTATTGGGCATCGATCGGGCAGATGGGCATACAGTTATTATTACCGCAACACTGCGGCCGGCCGTCATAAGGGACAGAATTACGGCCGGTGGTATTCGTCAGCACTTCATACTTAGGTGCCAGTCGTGCAGTGACCCGCTGTTCCAGATAAGAGGGGGTCACCCCCTCCATAGGATAAGGATGTTTGCGCGGTGAATATTTTGCCATTGCTGCCGGCCCGGAGACGCCCCATAGCAATTCCGCCTCGTAATAATAGGGCTCCAGATCCTGATAACTGATAGGCCAGTCACGGCCAACCCCGTATTGTGATTTAATGCGGAAATCATTCGGGACTAATCGCCAGGCCTGGGCAGCCCAGTGCCAGCTGGTTCCCCCGACAACGCGCAGATACTCCGGTTTATAGTTCTCCGGCCCGGTTTGATCCAGATAGCCATTATCTTCCGGTTTGTAATCGGGAAACGGGGCGATTTCTGAATTCGGGTAGGGGGCGACAAGGTCATCCTTACGGGCGGAATGACGAAAGTTAGTCACAATCTGGTCGCGCTGAATACGGGGCCCGGCTTCCAGCATCAGTACCTGACGGCCAGCGAGGGCCAGTTTTCTTGCGGTTAGCGCCCCGACAACACCGGAGCCGACAACAACAACATCGGTTGAAATAGTATCAGACATGCTCAGTTCTCTGTTTAATCAGGAGAGAACGCTGCGAAAGAAGCAACGTCAAAAGGGTTTGGCCGCCCAGCTGCCATACGCGCCGTAGGCGTAGGTCGGCGGATTCAGAACGGGGGCGACATCCTGATTGGCCAGTGCGCTGGTATAAGCCACACAAACTGCCTGGGCACCACTACCGACAATCCCCAGGTACCAGCCGGTCAGAATCAGTGCCGGCAATCCGGCGAGGTCGCTGACCTGACTCTCTGCCGGTAACCGGCGGCTGATCTCTGCCGCCGGAACAGAATTGCGGGTGATCCACTGATTCAGCCGGCTAAGCTGTTGCGGAAAATCAGCATTGATTTTCACAAATGCATCAAACAGCGCCGTACCGAAATCGTCAGGCAGGGTATTTCGCCCGGTCAGATACCGGGAAATAACTGAGAAATCATCATTCACAGGACGGGCTGCGTACGCCGGTAAAATGCCCGCGGGCAATAATGCTGTGGCGGCCAGCGCGCCCATACCCTGTAACATTCGCCGTCGCGACAGATGTGCTAAAAATTCCATGGTCAGGATCCCTGGGTCAGCTAAGGTTAAACATTAAAATAATTAATGATGTGGTATTTATCAGCGGAATAATAATTTCCACGCAAATAGTCACCCTTAAAAGTATAAACACCCCGGGGGCTTGATGTTGTTATTTTGTTAGCAAAGTAGCGGTATTTATAGATCCGGATGAGAATGGATACCATCCGGCAGGGGGGGGGGGCGTTGCCGGAGAAAGAAGCCTTTAGGTAATTATATGATAAAAATAAGAGAGTTAATCTTCATGATGTCATAAGTGATTCCCGCTACCATTACGGGGTGAAAGCCCGGCCAGTAGTTAATAAAAATGTTACATGTCATTGCCGTTCCGGCCATGACAGTGAGACTTACCGGCTGATATTCGCTGACACGTCGTCATACCGACGGTACTTCAGGCAGTTAACGTTAACATAATGATTTATTATCTATAAATTTATATTAACAATAGCTGCGTGATTGCGATGAGAAAGGTAGCCACGCCGATCACCTGTGGACCGGAAATTCTGTGCTAAGAGTGGGCTGTCCTGCGGTGGACGAAGAAACGGGCCAAAAAGAGTTTACTGAGCAGCCTGCGTTTCCTGTCACCCGTGCCTGAGGTAAGCTAGCGCAGGTCATGCCTGTGGCGGGTGGAGGGCAGATAGCCCGGGCTAAACCTCCGGCAACGACTGCCCTTATCTCCGGCAAAAGGCAGCAGGGTCTGTCCCTAATTATTCCTTCAGAGCAATTACACCTGCCCTCAGACGGCCCCTGAGAATTACTCTTGTTTCATACTTTCTCTTAATCGATCGTCCTTCCTTTATTGCAAAATTAACCGGATAAAAAAACTCTCTGTCCGGGAGTGCTGTGTGCGCAGAGCACTGAAACAATAATCCGCAAAATAAACCCCGCGGTGACTATTGCAGGGCGGCGGCGGTATTCAATAAATATGTACAGCGATAGTAAAGTCTTATCAGTAAATATTCTTATTATCTGTTTTCTGCGGGAGGAACAATCCGGGCAGGGTGCGATTCGGTGCCCGATAGGAATGGTTTATTACTCCGGAGAGGAAAAGGAAAATACAGATGATTTTCTTATTTATAAATCCCCGGGATCGACGTATTTCTCTGCCGGCAAGCCATACCGCACTCTGCCGGTGCAGTGCTGCACAATGGATAAGCGGAAGAAGATTTTTATAAACCCATATAAATCATTAGGTTACAAATAACCAAAAATTTACCGTTAACTGACTTCGGGATTCGGCATTAAATTTTTTTTTGCCCTTCATTAAACGCATTAAATTTTTTAAATATCTGGCACGCCTTCTGCATTAATCACAGGGAAGACAGCGGCGTAATGAATTCTCACTTTCATCTCCTGTTTAAAATAAAGGTAAATATATGCTGAGTTTTGATCCGGATAAAATTGATATCCCTGAAGGGAATTTTATTGGCGGCGAATACCTCAAAATGAAAGAGGGCAGTCTCGCGGTCAATCGTCCTTCAGATGGCAAAACTTATGCCTCACTGTCAGAAGCCGGAATTAATGACGTCGATGATGCGGTGAATATTGCGGAAAACGCCCGTCAGGAAAGTGGCTGGTCTGCCTGTTCTCCGCGTGAACGCGGGGCGGTGATGCGCCGCTGGGCCGATCTGATTGAGCAGGACAGCGACTATTTAGGGCGGCTCGAAGCGGCAGGCTCCACCCGACCGGTGACGGAGGTGATGCAGCATGAAATTCCGTTTACGGCGGCGGCTATCCGTTTCTACGGTGAATGTGCCGACAAATACAGTGGCGACCTGCTGCCGACCGCCAGCCACAGCCTTGGCATGGTGATCCCTGAGCCTTACGGGGTGGTCGGGGCGATCACCCCCTGGAACTTTCCGCTATCAATGGCCTCCTGGAAATGCGGGCCGGCCCTGGCGGCGGGCAACGCCGTGGTACTGAAACCGTCTGAACTGACCCCTTTTTCGACCGCACGCATGGCAGAACTGGCGGTCAGGGCAGGGTTACCGGCCGGGGTGCTGAATATCGTCCAGGGCCGCGGTCAGCTCACCGGCAGTGCACTGGTGAAGCATCCGCTGGTCAGGAAAGTCTCCTTCACCGGGTCAACCGCCACAGGCGCCGGAATAATGAGCGATGCGGCGGTCCATGGTATGAAACCCGTTACCCTCGAACTCGGCGGTAAAAGTCCGCAACTGGTGTTCGATGATGCCGGAGACCCGCAAGCCATCGCCTTACGTATCTTCCGCGGCTTTACCGCCAACGGCGGCCAGGCCTGCGTTGCCGGGACCCGGCTGGTCATTCAGCGCGGCATCGCCCCGGCGGTGACGGAACATCTTATCAGGCTGTGCAGTCAGGTGACGCCGGGCAATACCTGGCTTGAAAGCAGCCGCTACTCCCCGCTAATCGATCACCGTCAGGGCGAAAAAGTCGCCGGGATTGTGGCGCTTGCCCGTGAGCAGGGGGCCGAAGTGTTGACCGGGGGTGAACGTTTTGCAGGTACCGGCGAAGGCTGGTTTTACCGGCCGACGTTGCTCAGCGGGGTCAGTCGCGAGAATTGTGCGGTGCGCGAAGAAATCTTCGGCCCGGTGCTCACTCTCCAGTTATTTGACGATGAAGAAGAGGGGCTTGCGCTGTGCCGGCATGAGACCTATGGCCTCTGTGCCGGAGTACATACCTCAACGCTGGCGGTCGCGCTGCGCGCCATAAAGTCACTGGATGCCGGCACCGTGTGGGTCAATCGCTACGGCCGGAGCGGAGACTTTATTATTCCGACCGGCGGTTTTATGGGGTCAGGGATAGGTAAGGACCTGGGTAAGCAGGCTTTCCAGGCCTGTCAGCGGCAAAAAAGCGTTTTAATCGATTTCTAACTCACTACCTCAAGCAGGAGAATATCATGGGCGTTTTCAAACCTAAATTTATCACGTTTGATTGTTATGGCACGCTGATTAATTTCGATATGGCGGGGGCCGCCTCGCGGCGTTTCGCCGACCGTGTACCCGCGGATGTGATGCCTGCCTTTATCCGCGATTTCTCCTCCTACCGGTTGGATGAAGTTCTCGGGGCGTGGAAGCCCTACTACGACGTGGTCAGCCAGGCCCTGCAGCGTGCCTGCAGGAAGTGGGGAGTCGACTGGCAACCAGCAGATACCGATTACATCTACAGCGACTGTGCTACCTGGGGGCCGCATCCGGATGTGCCGGAAGGGCTGGCTGTACTGGCGAAAGAATTTCCGTTAGTCCTGCTGACCAACTCCATGAAAGACCTGATCCCGCACCATATTCCGCGGCTGGGCGCACCTATCCATATGGCGATCACCGCGGAAGAGACCGGTGCCTATAAGCCGCATATGCAGGGCTTTGAATACATGCTGAATAAACTGGGCTGTGGTCCGGAAGAGATCCTGCATGTCTCCTCCAGCTTACGTTACGACCTGATGACGGCGGATGACCTGGGGATCACCCACAAAGTCTTTGTAAACCGCGGACATGAGCCAGGTAACCCGGGCTACCGTTACACAGAAATCAATGGCATCAACGAACTGCCTGCGGTTGTTGGCATGTAACCCGGGAGCAGACTGATGAAACTGGAATCTTTCTGGCAGGCCAATGCCCCGGTGTTTAAGGGGGCAGCACAAACGCCATTACCTGAACGGGCAGATGTCGTGATCATCGGCGGAGGATTCAGCGGGATCTCTGCGGCCCGCAGTCTGGCTAAGCAGGGGATTGATGTCGTGGTTCTGGAAAAAAACGGCATTATGAGCGAAGCCTCGGCCAGAAACGGGGGCCATTGCAACAGTGGCATTGCCAAAAGCTTCGCCGACCTGGTGGCCAGAAAAGGACTGGAAAAAGCCTCTGAAATGTACCGCGCCTACGATTCTGCGGTGAATTATGTCAGCGGGATCGTCAAAGAGGAAGACATTGCCTGTGACTTCCGGTTCTGCGGAAAACTCAAGCTGGCCAGTAAACCGGCCCATTTCGACGGATTGCGGGCAGCCTGTGAGCTGATGCGTAAAACGGTGGACCCGGAGGTCGAGCTTATCTCCGCGGCAGACATTGGCCGGGAAATTGACAGTCAGGCCTTCCACGGTGGATTACTGCAACAGCGCGGTGCCAGTATGCATATGGGGAAATTCGGGGTCGGTCTGGCAGAGGCCGCGGTACGCCACGGTGCCCGTATTTATGAACATCACGCGGTCACGGCGATGACCCGCCTCTCCGGTCAGCGCCACCGGATATCTACCGCCAAAGGGGACATCATCGCCGATAAAGTCTTACTGGCGACCGGTTGTTCATCTGACGGGCCTTTCCCCTGGGTTCAGCGGCGCATTGTACCGGTGGGTAGTTTTATTATCGTGACCGCACCGCTGGCCCCGGATCTGTTGCACCGGTTACTGCCTCATGACCGAACCTACGTTAACTCAATGAATATCGGTAATTATTTCCGTACCACTGCCGATCACCGGCTGGTATTCGGCGGCCGGGCACGTTTTGCCATCAGCAATCCTGCCTCAGACAGCCGTAGCGGAGAAATACTGCGCAGTGCCATGGGCAAGGTCTTTCCGGCACTGGCCTCTGCACCGGTGGATTACTGCTGGGGAGGGATGGTGGATATGAGTGCCGACAGGCTGCCCCATGCCGGAGAAGAAAATGGCGTGTATTACACCATGGGGTACAGCGGTCACGGTACCCAGATGTCGGTATGGATGGGGAATGTCATGGCAGACCTTATCAGTGGCCGGGCAGACAACAACCCCTGGAATGATAAACCCTGGGCACCGGTGCCTGGCTATTTCGGCAAGCCCTGGTTTCTGCCACTGACCGGGTTGTATTACAAAGCGAAAGATCGCCTGTTCTAACTGAATCGTTCCAATTGCGGAGAGCGTCGATGAGCAAAGATGATAAAGATTTTCCGAACCAGCACACGTTAACCCGTTCCCTGAACCGGGGATCCCTTTCCCGGCGTGACCTGATTAAGCTCCTCTCTGTCGGGGCCGTGATCGGCAGCGGCCTGCCCGGTTTCTCTGCCAGTGTCCTGGCCGCGGAAGTGCCGGTAAAAGGCGGTAAAATGCGGGCGGCTATGTCGAACTCGTCAGCCACCGATACCCTGGACCCGGCAAAAGCCAACAACAGCGCAGACTATACCCGCCAGTATATGTTCTATAACGGGTTAACCGAAATTAACCAGACATTAGTCGCCACCCCAGCGCTGGCGACTGCACTGCAGTCGGATGACGGTATCCGCTGGCAGATCACGCTCCGCAAAGGGGTCACCTTCCATAACGGTAAAAGCCTGACGGCTGACGATGTTGTCTGGTCTTTGTCCCGGCATAAGGATCCTTCCGTCGCCTCCAGTGTATTCAGCCTGGCGCAACAGTTTAAAACGCTGACCGCCGTCAGCCCGCAGCAGGTCGAGATTGTTCTGCAGGGGCCGAATTTTGACCTGCCGCTGATGCTGGCGATGCCTGCGTTCCTGATTGTGCCGGCAGACACCACCGATTTTAACAAAGGGATCGGCACCGGGCCGTTTGTCTGTCAGGCCTTCGTCCCCGGGTTGCATACCCTCGGAAAACGTAACACCGCTTACTGGAAGCCCGGACTGCCTCATCTTGACGACATTGAACTGCTGGGCGTACCTGACCAGGCCGCCCGCGTTAACGGACTGATGTCCGGTGATTTACATATCTGCTCGGCGATCAGCCCGGATTATGCGCAGCGGTTAAAAAACAGTGGCGGGCAGTTTGGCGTTCTGGAAAGTAAATCGGGAATGTATACCGACCTGATTATCCGCACAGATATCACCCCGGGCAAAAATGAAGATTTCGTGATGGCGATGAAATATCTCCAGCCCCGGGAGATGATGGTCAATACCGCGTTACTGGGCTACGGCACCCCCGGCAATGATACCCCGGTGCCCCCCTGGCATCCGCTGTACAATGCGGATCTCAAACCCCGGCCGATCGATACCGATAAAGCCCGTTTCTATCTGAAGAAAGCAGGGATGAGCGGAGCCAGTGTTGAAGTGGTCACCGCACCGACCCTGGACGCCGCCGAGGAAGGTGCACTGATGATGCAGAATATTGCCCGTAACGCCGGGCTGAATATTAATGTGCGCCGTGTTCCTTATGAAGGCTACTGGTCGACACACTGGATGAAAGATCCTATCGGGTACGGATCGGTTAATCCACGGCCGACGGTCGACCTGTTGTTTTCTCAGTTCTATCTCTCCACGGCGGCAAACAACGAATCAAAATGGCATAACCCGCAGTTTGATCAGCTGGTGGTGGCCGCGCGCGGCGTTCGTGATGAGGCTAAACGCAAACAGATGTACGGGGACATGCAGACGCTGATCTACAACCATTGCGGCACACTGGTGCCTGTTTTCGTCAGCTCGCTGGATGGTTACAGCCACCGGGTGAAAGGGCTGGCGTCCAGCCCGTCAGGCATGATGATGGGGTACCGTTTCCACGAAAATGTGTGGCTGACCGCCTGATTAACAAGGAGAAGCCCATGAACCGTTTTATGATGTTGCTGATCGCCCGACGGATCGGGTCGGGCATTCTGACGCTGCTCATCGTTTCCATGGTGGTGTTTTTTATCACCAGTTTATTACCCGGTGATGCCGCACAAATGATCCTCGGACAAAATGCGACACCTGAAACGGTGACGGCTTTACGCCACCAACTGGGGCTGGATCAGCCCTTGCCGGTGCGCTATTACCACTGGTTTACCGGCCTGATACAGGGGAACTTCGGGGTTTCTTACGCCAGCCGGTTACCGGTCTCTGAGCTGATCTCCCCGAGGATCCCGGCCACGCTCGAACTGGCCGCGGTCACGACCCTGGTGTCTGTCCCGCTGGCGCTGTTTATCGGTTTTTCTGCTGCCATGCAGCGTGATAAATGGGTCGATAAGGCTCTGGTGACCTGCACTATGGCCACGGTTGCAGTGCCTGAGTTTCTGATAGCGACCGTCGCGGTAATGGTGTTTGCCGTCAGGCTGCATTGGGTTTCTGCGATGTCATTTGGCAGCCCGAATGTGGATCTGATGAGTTTTATTCAGGCTTACGCACTGCCGGTGCTGACCTTATGTTGTGTACTGACGGCGCAAATGGCCAGAATGACACGTTCGGCGATCATCAGTCAGCTCGACAGCCCCTATGTGGAAATGGCACTGCTCAAAGGCGTGTCACCGGCCCGGGCCGTGCTTCGTCATGCCTTACCCAATGCTGCCGGGGCTATCGCCAATGCCATCTCGCTCAGCCTGTCTTATCTGTTTGGCGGCGTCATCATTATTGAAACGATCTTTAATTACCCCGGACTGGCCAGCCAGTTGGTGGATGCGGTCAGTAACCGGGATCTGCCGGTAGTACAGATTTGCGTCATGCTGTTCGCCGCCTGTTATCTGCTGTTATTGCTGGTCGCGGATATCATCACTATCGCTTTTAACCCGAAGTGGAGGAGCTCATGAGATACCTTTCCACCGCATGGTCTTTTTTTCAGTCGCTCAGGTTTTCCGGAAAGCTGGGGTTACTGATCACGCTGTTCTGGGTAGTGATGGCGATCCTGGGCAGCAAAATCGCCCCGTATCCGGTGAATGATATCGGCAGCGGGCCTCTGTTCAGTGGATTTTCTGCCAGGTTCTGGCTGGGAACCGATTATCTGGGGCGCGATATCCTGACCCGCATCCTGTATGGCAGTCGCTATACGCTCGGGCTTGCCCTGACGGCGGCCGTGCTGGCCAGTGTGGTGGGTACCTTGCTGGCTCTGCTGGCGGCGGTCAGTGGCCGCTGGCTGGAAGAAATTCTCGGGCGAGTCAATGACGCTTTACTGGTTCTGCCCGGCAAAGTCCTGTCACTGATGATTGTCGCCGTTTTTGGTTCGTCGTTGCCGATGCTGATCGTTACGGCGGTATTTACCTACTGGCCCGGTGCCTATCGGATAGCCTTTGCCCTGGCCAGCCAGTTACGGAACATGGACTACGTCAGGGTGTCGCAACTACGCGGAGAAAGCCGGGCCTATATCGCGCTTTTTGAAATTCTGCCGAATATGATCCATCCGATGCTGGCAGATTTCGGCCTCAGATTTATTTATATCGTCCTGCTGCTGAGCGGGCTCAGCTTCCTGGGACTGGGCGTACAGCCCCCCCAGGCTGACTGGGGAACGCTGGTCCGCGAAAACATGCAGGGATTATTTAACGGTTCACCGGCGGTCCTGATGCCGGCGCTGGCGATAGCCAGCCTGACCATCGGGGTTAACCTGTTTATTGACAGTCTGCAAAGTCTGCGTCCGACGACGCTGGCGCTGGCGAAGGAGGAGGTATGACAGTGTCTTTCTATCCTGATAATGCGGTGGTGTCGGTCGATAACCTGCAGGTCTGTGCCATCAATCACGGAGTGGAAACTGAGCTGGTTAGCGGTATCAGTTTCTCGGTCAGAAAAGGGGAAGTGCTGGCATTGATTGGTGAGTCCGGGTCGGGAAAAACGACTATCGCAATGGCGCTGATGGGCTATGCCCGTCAAGGTTGCCGGGTGACCGCGGGGAAAGTCCAGGTCGCCGGCAGCGATGTTAGTGCGCTGTCGCCGGCACAGTTGCGGGCATTTCGCGGGGATAACGTCGCTTATATCGCGCAAAGCGCCGCCGCGTCGTTCAACCCGGGCATGAAAATTATCGATCAGGTCACCGAACCGGTACTGATCCACGGAAAAATGAGTAAAGCACAAGCGCGGGAAAAAGCGATCGGCCTGTTCAAAGAACTGGCCTTGCCGGACCCGGAGACTATCGGTCAGCGCTATCCGCACCAGGTGTCCGGCGGGCAGTTACAGCGTTTAATGACGGCTATGGCTTTGATGGCAGACCCGCAGGTCATTATTCTCGATGAGCCGACCACCGCACTGGACGTGACCACCCAGGTGGAAGTCCTGAAACTGTTTCGTAAGATTGTCTCAACACGCAAAATGACGGCCATTTATGTCAGCCATGACCTCGCGGTTGCCGCGCAGATGGCAGACCAGATTATGGTTTTGCAACGCGGAAAAATCGTCGAATACGGCCCGGCCGCGCAACTGCTCAGCCACGCCCGCCAGCCTTATACGCTCCAGCTCATGGACGCGGCACGCCAGGTGATGCGGCCCGGCGGCTGGAGCAGGGATCATGAAGATGTGCATCCGTTACTGGAAGTGCGTGATTTGTGTGCCGGTTACGGGCCACGTAATAGCGAAGGCATCCCGAAAATCCGCATCAGTGAGAACATTCAGCTCAGGCTGTGGAAAGGTCAGGCCGTGGGGATCATCGGCGAATCCGGGTCCGGTAAAACAACGCTGGCACAGGCCATCGCCGGCATCAATCCGGCCTGGTCGGGGCATTTACTTTTTAATCATCATTATATTTCCCGTGACCTCGGACAGCGCAGTGTCCGGGAATTACAGCAAATACAGTATGTTTTTCAGATGGCGGACACGGCACTGAATCCGGCACACACTGTGGCCGCGATCCTCAGTCGTCCGTTGCAGTACTTTTTTAAGCTGCGCGGAGCCGCGCTGGAACAGCGGATTTCAGAATTACTGGATCTGGTCAGGTTACCGGACACCGTTCGCCATCGTAAACCTGCCTCATTGTCCGGTGGTCAGAAACAACGGGTCAATCTTGCCCGCGCACTGGCCGCCAACCCGGAAATTATCATCTGCGATGAAGTGACGTCAGCGCTGGATACCGTGGTCGCGGCGGCGATCCTGGACCTGATAGCCGACCTCAGACGCCGGTTTAATCTTTCGGTGTTGTTTATCAGCCATGATATGCATGCCATCCGGGCTGTGTGCGATGACATTGTAGTGATGCAGCAAGGGCGGATTGTGACGCAGATTGCACGTGAGGACTACGCAAAACCGTCGAGTGAACTCTACTTTGAACGGTTAAAACGGGCGGTGCCGGAACTGCGCCAGGGCTGGCTGGATGAACATCAGGATGTCGTTAAAACCGGTGTCACTGCTTAACAGAGGATAATTTTTTTATGCCGGCATTGATAAGATATGTACAGGACAGCCCCCATTTCCCGGATGCCGCCGATGTGGTGATTATCGGGGCCGGGATCTCCGGTTCGGCCGCGGCCTGGGAATTAACCCGCAAGGGACTCAGGGTGGTGATTATCGAAAAAGGGCTGGTCGGTGCGGAACAATCCAGCCGTAACTGGGGCTGGTGTCGCCAGCAGAATCGTGATGAACGGGAATTACCGTTGATTATTCACGCCTTGCAGCGCTGGCAGGAACTGAATGAAGAAACCGGCGAAGAACTCGGCTTTCGCCGATCCGGGCTGGTGTACGCCACCCGCGACCCGGCGGAAATTGCAGCCTGGGAAAACTGGGGGAAAATGGCCCGCCATTATGATGTCCGCAGTCACATCCTCAATGCTGCCGGGGCAAAAGCCCTGACACCAGGCAGTACCACCGACTGGCTGGGGGGTGTCCATTCACCCGATGATGGCTATGCAGACCCGTCGAAGGCCGCCCCGGGGCTGGTGGTGGCGACACAACGGCAGGGCGCTTTGGTGTTTCAGCAATGTGCGGTACGCGGTCTGGATATTTCTGCCGGTAAAGTCAGCGGTGTGATCACCGAGCGGGGACTGATCAAAACCTCCGGGGTGATCTGTGCCGCCGGGGTCTGGACCTCCCTGTTTTGCCGCCGGCATGGTCTCGAATTGCCGCTGGGGAATGTGATCGGCACAGCCTTTCGTACCCATCCCATCGACCAGGTGGTGACCGCGCCGTTTTATACCGGCAGTTTTGCCTGCCGCCCGCAGTCCGATGGCGGTTATACCGTTTCTGTCTCCGGAAAAGGGCGGCTGGAACTGGGCTTCCAGGGGCTGAAATACAGCCGGCATTTTTATCAGACGTTCCGCGCACGTCGTAAAAATTTAACCGTCGCGCCGGGGCTGTCCGCGTTTATCCGTGGCCCGGAAACCCTGGCGCGCTGGTCGATGGACGGGGTTTCACCGTTTGAAAAGGTCAGGATCCTGGATCCGCAAGCCGACCACGACATGGTCAGGCAGGGGCTTGCGGCGATGGTAAAAGAATTTCCTGCCTTACAGGGGCTGCGTGTGTCACAGTCCTGGGGCGGGATGATAGACAGTACCCCGGATGCTATCCCGGTGATCTCAACTGTCCGGCAGATCCCGGGGTTGGTACTTTCCGCCGGGTACAGTGGTCACGGGTTCGGGATCGGCCCGGGTGCGGGCCGTCTGGCGGCCGATTTAGTGACCGGGGATACCCCGATTGTTGACCCCGCACCTTATCGCTACTCACGTCTGGTTGATGGCAGTGATCTTGATGCACCTGGAATGATGTAAGGAGAAAAAATGAGCATTGTATTGCGTCAGATGAATGAAAACGATACGGAAACCGGCTACCAACTCAGTCAGCAGGTGAAATGGCCACACCGCCGGGAAGACTGGCTGCAGGCGTACCGGTTGGGGGAAGGGCTGGTGGCCACAGAGGCCGGTAAAACGGTCGGCTGTGCCCTGATCTGGCACTGGGGGGGATCTCATACCCTTGGGCTGGTGATTGTCGACCCTCAGTGTCAGGGACGCGGCATCGGTAAACTATTAATGGAAGGGCTGCTGGAAAAAGCGCCGGAGGGCATGGTCCGGTTACATGCTACCGAAATGGGCAAAGGTCTGTACGAAAAATACGGATTCAGGCAGCAGTCTCCCATGCATCAGCATCAGTCAGCGTCTCTGCCGCCTTTCCCGGCCGCGGAACCTGCACCCGGCCAGCGGTTACGGGCAGCCACCGCCGATGACTTACCCCGTCTGATTGACTATGACTACAGTGCTCACGGATTACGTCGGGCAGCTCTGTATGAAGATTTAGCCGGGTCAGCAGAGTTTATCACCGTGCTGGAGACCGGAGATGAGATCACAGGCTTTGCTGTTGTCAGAAAGTTTGGCCGGGGTTACGTGGTCGGGCCATTACTGGCTCGTGACGAAGCCGCCGCCAGAACCCTGTTCTGTGACTGTGCCGCCAGATTACAGGATGAATTTGTGCGTATCGACACGCAGGGCGAATGGCCGTTCTCCGTCTGGCTGAAAGCTCAGGGTATGCCGGTGGTGGATGCCCCGGTGATGATGGTCCGTGGCACCCCCTGGCAGAAGCGTCCGGAGGCATTTCTCGACTTTGGTCTGTTTTCACAGGCGTTGGGCTAATGAGTATTGTCTATGATTCCGATCAGCATCGCGGCCTGATCTGGCAAGCGTGGCTTGCAGAGCACGCGCCGGATCTGCCGTTTTATCTGTGGCCTGAAACCGGCGACCCGCAACAGGTTAACTATCTGGTGACCTGGTCGGTGCCGGACAACCTGAGCGAGCGTTTCCCGAACCTGAAAGTGATTTTCTCGGTGGGCGCGGGGGCGGATCAGTTTGATTATTCCCGTCTGCCGCCGGGCGTGCGCGTCGTCAGGATGATTGAACCCGGCATTGCACAGAGCATGACGGCGTACATCACTTTTTCGGTACTGGCGCTGCACCGTGAGATACCGATGTATCTCCGCCAGCAGCAAAAAAGAGAATGGAAAAAAGGGCGGATCCTTCCGACAGAAACCTGCCGGGTCGGCATTATGGGGCTGGGGACGCTGGGGGAGGCCGCCGCGCTGCAACTGCTTTCTCTGGGTTTTCGTTGTTCAGGGTGGAGCCGGACGCCGAAGTCGGTCTCCGGGGTGACTTGCTGGTCGGGTGATGAGGAGCTGCAGCCGTTCCTGGCAGAAAGTGACATTCTGGTTTGTCTGTTACCACTGACTTCCCGTACCCGCGGTATTCTGAACCGCGATGTCTTTCAGCAGTTACCCGCGGGGGCAGGCCTTATCCATGCCGGCCGCGGTCAGCAACTAAACCATGGCGATTTGCTGACGGCACTGGACAGCGGCCAGCTGAGTCAGGCCATTGTTGATGTGACCGACCCGGAACCCTTACCGGAAGACCACCCTTTCTGGGCGCATCCGTCCCTCTGGTTAACCCCGCATATCGCCAGTGAGACACAGCCGGAAACCTCGGTCAGGGTATTGCTGGAGAATATTCGCTGTCATCAGCGGGGAGCGCCGATAGCAGGTCTGGTGGAACCGGAACGAGGATATTAATGAAATGATCACGGATAAATGGATACAACTGCGGCACAGGCTGCATCAGCACCCTGAAACAGGTTTTAAAGAGTTTCAGACGTCAGAGATTATTGCAGACGAGCTGAACCGCCTGGGGATAGAAGTTCACCGGAATATCGGTAAGACCGGCGTCGTTGGTCTGCTGAAGGGCCGTGACGGGCCGCGGATGATAGGTCTGCGCGCCGATATGGATGCCTTACCAATGAATGACCTGGGGAAACAGCCCTGGGCCAGCCAGCAATCGGGGGTTGCCCATGCCTGCGGGCATGACGGTCACACGGTCATGCTGCTGGCCGCCGCGGAAGCCCTGGCGGCGGAACGTGACTTTACCGGTACCGTCTGCTTTATTTTTCAGCCGGCAGAAGAGGGGTTGGCCGGGGCCAGGGCGATGATCGAAGACGCGCTGTTTGAACGATTCCCGTGTGATGCTGTTTACGCTATCCACAACTGGCCGGAATTACCGGCCGGGGAGTTCCGTAGCCGGGCAGGCCCGATCATGGCTGCCGGGGACCGGTTCGATATCACCCTGACCGGGACGGGGGGGCATGCGGCGCAGCCTCATCTGACCCATGATACGTTGCTGGCGGTCAGCGAACTGGTGGTGGCACTGAATACCCTGGTGTCCCGGGCACTGGCACCGTATGAACCGGCGGTATTAACGGTGACCCGCATTCAGGGGGGGCATTCACATAATATGATCCCCTCCGACGCATCCGTCACCGGGACGGTGCGTACTTTCACCCCCGGGGCACAGGACATTATCGAACGGCAGTTGCGGCATATGGCGGGTCATATCAGCGCGGCCCACGGGCTGACGGCAGAAGTCAGTTACCACCGGTATTATCCTGCTACCTGCAACAGTGCCCGGGAAACCGGGATTGCTCTGCAGGCCGCTCAGGCCGCGGGCCTGTCCGCACAAACGGCGGAACATCCGGCGCTCACCTCTGAAGACTTCTCCTTTATGCTGCAGCAGAAACCGGGAGCGTATGTCTGGCTGGGTTCCGGCCCCGGTGCGGCCTTACACCAGGCGGAATACGATTTTAATGATGAGGTTATCCCTTACGGCGTGCGCTGGTGGCGTCAGCTGGTCGCACTCGAGCTGGGCGGAGAGTAACGTACCGGCCACGTATTTTCAGGTTCAGGGTCTCTGCCGCATGCAGGGCAGCGCAGATTTCCGGGGAGACAGTCTTTTTATCATGTGACTCATCAGTCGCGGGGAAAAGTGTATGAGCGAAGTAATGACGGCCTTTCCGGCCAGTAATGACCACTGGCTTGACGCGCGTAACAGAGAAATCCCCGCCGGACTTGTGACAGTCCATCCGTTGGTTATCGAGAAAGGGCGCGGCGCAGAGGTGTGGGATGTCGAAGGTACCCGTTATCTTGATTTTGCGGGCGGTAGCGGCGGACTGAATATCGGGCATAATCACCCGGCCGTCGTCTCTGCCATCACCCGGCAATTGAACCAATTCACCGGCGACTGCTTCCGCGTGGCTGCCAGCCCCTTGTATATCCGGCTGGCCTGCCGGCTTAATCAACTGGTGGGCGGCGGCGAAGCCTTTCAGACGGTGTTCTTCAATACCGGGGCAGACGCGGTGGCACAGGCAGTTAACAGTGCCCGGGCATTTACCGGACGCCCCGGTATTATCACCTTCGAGGGGGCATTTCATCACTCTTCTCTGGCAGACTGCCGGCTGACCGGCCATAGTCCGGTCGGGCAGTCGGACTCAGCACACGGGGCCAGCGACGTTTGCTCACTGCCGTATCCCGACAGCTCGCGGGGGATTTCTGAAGCAGACTGCCGGGCGGCCCTGTGGCACTGTCTGGCAGGCGGAGAGCGTGCGGGGCAGGTCGCTGCCATTCTTCTGGAGCCCATTCAGGGTGAGAGTGGGATCATCCCGGCTCCGGCTTCATTTATGCAGTATCTGCAGCGGATTTGCCGGCAGTACGATATGTTACTGATTTGCGATGAACTGCAGAGTGGCTTCGGCCGCACCGGCGAGATGTTTGCCTATGAACAGTCAGGGATCATGCCGGATCTGGTGATCACCGGCAACCCGGGTACAGGCTTACCGATGTCGGCAGTCACGGGCCGTCGTGCGGTAATGAATGCCTCCCGGCCGGTCAGTCCTCAGGGGGGGAACGCCTTAGCCTGCGCTGCCGCGCTGGCAGTCCTTGAAGTGCTCGGAGAGGAAGACCTGCTGAACCGCAGTCTGCTACTGGGTGAGCGATTGTCTCAGCGGTTAGTACAAATGCGCGAAAAATATGCCTGCCTGCGGTATGTGCGTGGTCGTGGTCTGATGCTCGCGGTCGAAATTGTCGACCCCGATACGGGTAAACGCGATGCCGCTCTGGCGCAGGCTATCCTGGATGCGGCCTGTATCGAAGGATTATTGCTGGTCCGCTGCGGATTATACCGGAATGTTATCCGGTTTCTGGCACCGCTGGTCACCACAAACGCCCAGCTGGAAGAGGCATTTCATCTGTTCGAACTCGCCCTCGCCCGGGCAACAGGGAGGTTATAACATCATGATTTTCATATTTAAACAGTAGCCCTCCTGCATTAATGCGTGGTATATCAATAGTTACAGACCACGCCTTAAGGACACTCAGGGGACTTTATGAACGGCTTACTGAAACTGGATCGTCTGGATATTGCTATTCTTTCGCACCTGCAAAAAGACGGGCGTATCAGTAATGTTCATCTGGCCGACGCGGTAGGGTTATCCCCCAGTCCCTGCCTGCAACGGGTAAAGCGGCTGGAAGCCGCCGGATTTATTACCGGCTATGAGGCACATATCAATCTGGCGAAAATTACCGAGTCGGTCAGTGTTTTTACCGAAGTCACACTGGCCGGACACCGTCGGGAAGACTTCCGGCGTTTTGAACAGCGTTTAGCACAGGTCAGTGAAATCATGGAATGCCATGTGATCACCGGAGGATACGACTACCTGCTACGCTTTATGACCCGCAGTATTGAGCATTATCAGCAAGTGATTGAGGGATTACTGGATGACGATATTGGTATCGAAAAATACTTCAGCTATATCGTGATCAAATCACCGATACTTAAAAGCAGTATGCCGTTGCAAAATCTGCTGGGACATCAGGAAAGGGCGGATGACGAGGAAAGCACGCTCGGCCGCTGAACAACCGGACTGACGGAGACCGGCCAGCGACTGACCGGTTTCCGCCAGGTTTCAGGCAATACCGTCCGTGAGAACGACCCGGTATTTTGCCCCTTTCAGACGATGCTGTTTAGCCGCCTGATAAGCCGGGCTGTGATACCAGGCGCGGGCGGCTGCCATATCCGGGAAGCTCATCAGCACGACCCCCTCTGCCGCGGGGCCTTCCAGACCTTCAGCCTGACCATAGAAGGCCAGAGGGGTTATCGGATGCTCGCCTCGCGCGTCTGCGGCTTTCTGCGCATATATTTCCATCTCGTCCTGATCCAGTGTTTCGTCGCGGATAAAAATAATATAAGCGCTCATGATATTACCCTTTCAGTGCCTGCAGCAGGGCCTGGGCAGTTGCGGCAGAAGACCCCGGGTTCTGGCCGGTGATCAGCAGACCATCGGTCACCACATAAGATCCCCAGTCCGGGCCTTTACTGTAATCAGAGCCGTTTTCTTTCAGCATATCTTCCACCAGGAAAGGCACGATATCCGTCAGTTGCACGGCAGCTTCTTCACTGTTGCTGAACCCGGTCGTCCGCAGACCACGGACCAGAGGTTCACCGTCCGGCTTTTTAACACTGCGCAGTACGCCCGGGGCATGGCAGACCGCAGCCACCGGACGTCCCTTCGCCAGGGTCTGTTCGATAGCGGTAATGGAGTCTTTATCGGTGGCCAGGTCCCATAACGGGCCATGGCCGCCCGGGTAGAAAATGGCGTCGAACTGGTCGACGTTGACCGATTTAAGCGCAACAGTGTTGGCCAGTTCGTTTTTCGCGGCCTCGTCATTTTCGAAACGACGGGTCTCATCGGTCTGAAAATCAGGCAGATTACTTTTCGGGTCCAGAGGCGGCTGCCCGCCGAGAGGTGAGGCCAGAGTCAGCTCCGCCCCGGCATCTTTAAAGACATAATAAGGGGCAGCCAGCTCTTCCAGCCAGAATCCCGTTTTTTCGCCAGTGTTACCCAGTGTGTCGTGCGATGTCAGTACAATCAGAATTTTCATTGTTTATCCTTGTAGCGGGTTCAGTCATCGTGTGCAGGTTTAATCATCCGCCAGCCGGATCACCAGCTTACCGAAGTTGTGACCCTGTAACATTCCGCTGAGTGCCCCGGGGGCGTACTCCAGGCCATCGATCACCTGTTCGCGATAATGAATTTTTCCCTGACGGATCCAGTCCGTCATCAGCGTACGGAACGCCGGGAAATGCGGGGCATAGTCATCAAAAATAATAAAACCCTGCAGACGAATACGTTTTTTCAGCAGCGTACCGATAAACGCCGGCAGGCGATCACCCCCGGAGGCCGCACCGGTGTCATTATAATGAGCGACCGTGCCGCACAGGGGAATACGTGCTTTCGGGTTGAGCAGCGGTACGACAGCCTCAAAGACCGCACCGCCAACGTTTTCAAAGTAAATATCAATCCCGTCCGGGCAGGCGGCTTTCAGTTGCTCTGCAAAGCCGGCATCTTTGTGATTCAGGCAAAGATCGAAGCCGGCGTGTTCAACAGCATCCCGGCATTTTTCATCACTGCCGGCCACGCCGACCACACGACAGCCTTTCAGCTTCGCTATCTGACCGACGGTGCTGCCGACAGGGCCGGTCGCCGCCGCAACGACCAGCGTTTCACCGGCGACAGGCTGGCCGATATCGGTCAGTCCCATATACGCGGTAAAACCCGGCATTCCGGTGACACCCAGAGACAGTGACGGCTGCTGCGGATTCGCCCCGAGATTAACCACTCCTTTACCGTCGGACAGGGCATAGTCCTGCCATCCGCCGTAGGCCAGTACCCAGTCATCTTTTTTAAATTCCGGATGCAGCGAGCTGACCACACGGCTAATCGTGCCACCCACCATCACATCACCGATGGCAACCGGAGCTGCGTAAGAAGGCGCATCACTCATGCGGCCGCGCATATAAGGGTCGAGAGACAGATACACCGTACGCAGCAGCATCTGTCCTTCTGCCGGTTCAGGCAATTCGGCATTTTCGAGCCGGAAGTTCTCCGCCGTCGGAATGCCGACAGGACGCGAGGCCAGTACCCAGCGGCGGTTTGTGTGAGCTGTTTGTTGCATATCTGTCTCCGGAGATTAAATCAGACCTGTCGTCTGGATATTGAAAGGGCAGCCGTCATCAGTGTGGAAACCTGAAATACAGTTAAACAGTTTTTCACCGGACCTGAAATTAGACCAGTCGTCTGGATGGTAAAGTATAACTGAGTCACTGATAAGAGAAGCTTCCCTGAAACGCACATATTAATAAAATGATTATAGCTGCAATAAGCGTTTTGTCAGGGTCATCGCCGGGGCTAGCGGAGAAAGACTGCCGGTCATTTTCCCCATCAGACTGGCCCCAAGCCACAACTGATACAGGGACCCGGCAAACATCAGACATCCTTCCGGTGGGGGGACGAAACTGTTTTCCGCCACCATCCGTTCAAGCTGTCCGGCCAGACGTTGCACAATACGGGTGGTACCTTGCTCCAGCGCCAGGCGCATCGGTTCGGATAAATCGCTGACCTCCGCGCCCAGCTTTACGGCCAGGCACTGATATCCTTTGGGAATAGGGCCATCGTCGGTGGCTGTCCAGCTCTGCCAGTAGTTCATCATGGCCTGTGCAGGATCCTCTCCGGCACTGAGCAGTTCTTCCATCGTCTCCAGATAGCGTGTGAAATAGTCTTCCAGCATCAGGGTGCCGAACTCTTCTTTGGAAGCAAAGTAATAGTAAAACGATCCTTTGGGAATGCCGGCAGCGGTCAGGATCTCATTCAGGCCAACGGCAGAAAATCCCTTACGGCTGATAATTTTCTTCGCGACCTCGACGACCCGCTGGCGATTATCGTGAATAGTGCGTGATGATTTCATAGCAGGAGGTACCCCGTCTCAGCAGTGGGCAAATTACCGTCTGCCGGCGGGCAGGCGGTCATGAGAGGGGTCAGTATAAAGAGGGCCCCGGAAATCATCTACCCCCCGGCATAGTTCCTACCCCTGGCATAGCTCCGCCACTGCGCCCGGCAACGGAGAACGAACGAAGGGGGGCTCAGAAGAGAGGAGCAACAGTAATTAAAGCGGATAACCGGATAAACCGGGAACAGGAATAAGGTCACGTCACTGCTTCCGGGCTGACGGGGGCTTAAACTTAAGGCAGCCCGGATGAATTAAATGGCGGAACAGGGGCGGTTGCTGGTATTAAGGCTGGTAAGCGTATTCATTTCAGCAAGCAACCAGAGTTCAAAACATTCCAGCGCCGCCTCATTGATTCCCGTTTCCGCCGGTTTTACTAAACAGAAGTTTTTGTTCAGGCAGTCCGGGGAATGCCAGGGCGAAACGAGCCTGCCGCAACGCAATTCATTTTCGACATACATACGCGGAACCAATGCGACGCCTTGTCCCGCGATGGCGGCAGCGATGGCCATTTCATGAAGATCGTACCGCACTCCCTGAGCAGGATTATCGAGGTGTATTCCACTTTGCCGGGCATAATGATGCCATGCATCAGGATTCTGTCGCCGGTGAATGCGCGGAAGTTCGTTTAATTGTCGATTGAAGTCATTATTTGTTAACAATGCGGGATGGCAAACAGGCAGCAGATTTTCCTGAAACAGAAATTGCATTCGCATGCCCGCCCATGCGGAATGTTCAAAATGAATGACCGCGTCAAAGCCACTGCCTGGCAAGATAAAGGGGTCCGTTCTCGCCGCAATATTTAACGTTATCTCCGGAAACATAGAGTTAAAGCCGCTCAGGCGGGGAATAAGCCAACGGCTGGAGAAGGTCGGCAGAACGGCGATATCCAGATTCTTACTGCCTTCCGGTATTCCAATGATGTACTGGGTATCTCTTTCGAGCCGATCGAGAGTTTCACGTACGTGATGTGCATAGCGCGCGCCGACAGGGTTAAGCTTTACCCGGCTCCCCATACGGTCAAACAGTTTACAGTTCAGCAGTGCTTCCAGACGCGCAATCTGACGGCTAATCGCCCCTTCCGTTAATGATAATTCCTCTGCAGCACGGGCAAAATTACCGTGCCTTGCGGCGGCATCAAAAGCCTGCAGGGACGCGCTACTGGGTATTTTTCTACGCATAAATCAGGTTCCTTGCTCAACGCTTATAACGTGCCTTGATTGACTTAATATCACTAACCCGTGACATATTATCGTTTTTAAGCGGCAGAACCAGCCTGTAGCATGATGAAAAGTCATTGAGAAATCGTATTTACTTGCCGGTCTGATGACCTGTATTCGTTGTGCTGGCTTCCCGGCAGAATACCTGTTCGCCGTAACTCACCAGGAGGTAGTCATGAGCCATCCCTTTCCGTTCCGCCAGATGGGCGATTTCCAGATTACTGCGCTAAATGACGGGAATATGTCAGCCAGCCTGGATTTGCTGTCAGGCATTAAAAAAGCTGATGCGGAAGTTATTCAATACCGTGCAGGGCTCGATGAGCCCGACGATATTCATATCAACTGTTACCTGATCCGCGGTCGGGGTCAGGTCATTCTGGTTGACGCTGGCACAGGCCCGCAGAACAACAGGGCGGGGCAACTCAAAGCAAACCTTGCCGCTGCTGGTGTCAGCCCGGACGACGTCGATACCGTTTTATTGACGCACTGCCATCCGGATCATATCGGAGGTCTGCTGGACCCTGAAAAACAGCCTGTTTTTAAAAATGCTGAAATTACTCTTCATCCTCTCGAGGCGAGACACTGGCAGGATGATGACCAACTCAAGATGGCGAATGATCGCGGGCAACGTAATTTCTGGCTGGTCCGCCAGACATTAGACGCTTATGCCGGGAAGGTGCGTTTTTTTAACGGCGACAAAATAGCCGGGGGTATTCTGCCGGTATGGCTACCCGGTCATACGCCCGGGCACACCGGGTTTCGTATCAATGCGGAGGATAAAAGCTTATTAATATGGGGAGATATTGTCCATTATCCTTATATTCAGTCAGCGCACCCGTCTGTCTCTGTATTATTCGACATCAACCCCGCCGAGGCTGCGGAAACAAGGAAGAAAGTGATGGAAAAAGCTGTCAGCGAAAAACTTATCATTGCCGGCATGCACCTAAGTCAGGCAGGATTTGCCCGTGTGCTGAAGGAAGGGAATGCATACCGTATTTCCTGCTCTGAAAGATAAATGGGCAGGTCTGATTGAGTGGCTATAAATGAGTACCGGGTCAGGCACAATCCTCTGACTTCAGACCCGGGCGGGTTAAATGTTCGCGCCAGGCTGAAAGAAAGTTACAGTGTAACTCTGTGTAATGAAGTGCAAAAAGTGCAATGACAATGTGGCATCGGTATGGTCTGCGTCGCGGCGGAAAATGCTGCGGCGTAAAGAGAGGTCAGTCACTGACAGTGTCGCGCCAGCGAGACTCAATACTTTTATTCTTACCCTCTGAAATAACCTCAGAAACCTGATGTAATTCTGTCAGAGTTCACGCGCCAGCCGGGTTCCGGTTGAAAAATGCCTGCCATTGTCTCTTAAAAACTCAGAGACTATCATGGCAGAAAATAACTGAGGGCACCGTTTGCGGTGCCTCAATGCCCCGGCTAACCGGGCCGTCACTCATTGCATGCGTGCAGGTTTCCGGGCGATAAAGCCGGCCAGACTCACCCCCATGACCGATAAAACAGCCAGCGCGCTCGCCGGAGCCAGCACAACCCAATACGCGCGTTCAAGATAAGCCATGCCTTCTGCAAGCACCCGGCCCCATTCAGGCGCAGGGGGGGAAGCCCCCAGACCGAGGAATCCCAGTGAAGCTAATGCCAGTGCGATGCCGGGTAACCGTAACATTGCATGGCGGAAAAGAGGTCCGATAAGGGCAGGAAAAACATAAACAATATTTTGACGCAATCCGCCAACCCCTAAAACGGGCAACATACTGATGTACGATCTGGCCCGGATCTCTGATGCCAGTGCGGCAGTATGTGTCGCCAAAGGTGCCCAGCCGACAGCCGCTATCGCAATAGCCGCGCCCGCACTGCCGGTACCACTGACGGAGACGACAAGCAGGGCTGCAATAACAGGCGGTAATGCATTCGCAATCTCGGTCGGTCCGACAAATACACGCGGAAAAAGGCCTATCACTAAACCCGGAACCAGACAAACGAGCGAAACAATCAGTGCCAGAATGCAGGTATGCACCGTCCCGTGTGCAACTCTCGCCAGTAAATCGCGCCCCATGGCATCGGCACCGAACGGCAGTGAAGAGGAAGGTGGTGCCAGGCGCAGAAAATCAGACGCGTAGGGATCCCGGGGTAAGCCTGTCAGCAGAAGTACCGCCAGCGCGACGGCACAGACCACCGGCAGCACAATTAACCTCCGGCGGTGATTGTTTTCCGGTTCATTTGTGACCGGCAGAGATGACGTCAGTAATGCCCGACCCAGAATGAGGTATCTGATCCCCGTTGCCAGAATGCCGGATATAAATGCCATTATCAGCAGGAAGAGAATGCCGGTTTGCAGTGCGGGAAGATCCTGTGCAACAACCGCTCCAAGCGTGGCTCTGCCCAGCCCGGGGATGGCAAACACCTTCTCGACCGCCACGGCGCTCCCCGTGAGTGATACCAGAATAAGGCCGATGAGCGGCATTACCGTAGATAAGGTTCGCCTGAGTACCGCACAAAGAATATGCCAGCGCGAAATCCCGGAGACGATCCAGGTAATCACCCAGTTTTCGCTGAACGTCGCGGCTAACGCATCCGAAAATATCCGGCCCAGATATCCCCCCGCAGGGATCCCCATGGCCAGCGCGGGCAATACAGCATAGTGCATACCGTTCCAGCCATAAGGAGGAAACCACTCTAGCCAGACCGCGCCGACAACCAGTAAAAAGGAGGCCAGAAGAAAGTCGGGTAATGACGTCAATATGGATGCGAAGAGTCCTGTCGAACGGTATGGCCGGCCCTGAAGTCCGCGCCGGAACGTCGGCAGACAAATCATTGCTGCCAGCATCAGGGCCACCGCAGCAGACATCATCATCAGCGTCAGCGATACCTGGGCTGCCTGCACCATTCCGGGCAGTACCGGACGTCCCGAAATCCAGGAGTTCCCGGCATCGCCCTGCAGAAGACCACTAAGCCAGTTAATGAGCAAGCGGACAGGGCCCTGGTCAAGCCCCAGTGACTGACGGATCGCTGTCAGAGCTTCCGGCGTCGCTTCCTGTTCGGCAGAACGGGCACGCAGTAGTGCCATCGCCGGGTCGGTACCTGAAAGCCACGGTAGCATCCCGATCAGTACAATGATGCCTGTTAACGTCATGAGCCGCGACACTAACGCCATCAGTAAGCCATGTGGCAGGTAGCTCGCCCGTTGAATTCCGGCGCAGGTTCTGCAGTACAGCGATCTTCTCATCGTTAATAGCCTCAATTACAGCGCGATAGTATTCTGGTCGCCGGAGACTAACTGCGTCCTGCCGTCGATGAGCGTACGTTCGCGAGGGTCGCGTTGCACATTTTTCAGTACCGCGCTTTCCCCCTGAATAACCCGCTCATGCAGCATCGGAATGGCGGCATCACTGGCCAGGATAAGATTTTCGGCCTCCATAATGGCCTGGCGACGGGCCTCACCGGCAGGTATTTCACCGGCTTTGATTAACGCAGCATCAATTTCAGGGCGGCATAACTGAGAAATATTGAACGAACCTTCGCAGGAAAAATCGCTGTACATATAGGCGACCGGATCACCGGAATCAAGGACGGTTGCCCTGGAAAGAATAAACGCATCGAACTTTCCAGCCAGCGCGTCCGCTTCAATCTGAGCATACTCACGAACCACTTGTTTCACGGTAAAGCCGGCAGCGGTGAGTTGTTGTGCGAGGTAGACCGCGACTTCCGGTAATTCCGGGCGATCGCTGAACGTTGCCAGCGTGAGGGTGGCTCCAGCGGGCTTACCCGCAACCATCGGGTCTGCAACCGGTTTACGCAGTTCAGCCGCCCAGGGTAACGCCGGGCCCAGCAGTCCCTGAGCAACATCGGCGTGTTTTTCATAGACATTATCGACAAGTTGCTGGCGGTTAACCGCGTTGCGTACCGCGGCACGCATCGCAGGATCTTTCATAACACCCCGTGCCGTGTTGAGATACAGTGTGTTGGTTCTTGGCATGGGCACTTCATGCACCAGTGACGGTTCCAGCAGCGGAGCCTGAGAAACCGGGATCGCCTCAACGACATCCGCCGTGCCGGTACGTAATGCGGCCGCGCGCGCGGTCCCGTCCGGGACAAAACTGGCGTCAATCCCGCTTGCCTTCGCCTTTTCACTCCAGTAGCCCTCGAAACGGTCAAGTGATGCACTGCTGGTGCCATCCACGCGACGTAAAATAAACGGCCCTGTCCCGGTATTAACAGGATCCACCACGCCATTTTCTTTGTAGGCATTCAGAGACAGGATCGCCAGCTGAGGGCTGGAAAGACGTTGAGGCAGAAGGGCGTCTTTGGTCTCCGTTGTCACCAGTACTGTGTTATTCCCCTCTGCTTTTGCCGTGAGTTTGACACCATCCAGGATACGGGGTTTTGGTGTGGCGCTCGCCGCAACGTTCAGGGCATTTGCAACCACCTGTGCCGTCAGTTTACTGTCGTCATGAAACCTGACGTCCGGGCGCAGTTCAAAGCGCCAGGTTGTATCGTTCATTTGCTGCCATTTTATCGACAGTGCCGGCTGCGCTTCACCGGCACTATCGAGGACGACCAGCGTCTCTGCTGTGCCCCAGCGCGATAACTTGAACGCATCATCACTGAGCGGCGTCAGGCCGGAACGTGGTGGCTGAAGATGTGCCACTCTGATCCTGCCTTCGTTGCCACTGGCCGATTGATCCTGCGGTTCATTAAAACAGCCGGTAAGTAATAAGGTCGCTGACAAGAGTCCACAAACAGGCCGGAAGGTTTTACCCGTATTCATGTGTATCCTTATTGATATGCAGAGCAGTGGTATTGAAGCTACCGCCAGGTTTTGGTGTGTATTCATCCCTGTCTGCGGGAAGGACCGGAGAAAACAGACCCGGTACCGCGTTCAGGAGCTGGCACGTATGCGGATGATGTGGCAAATGCAGCATTTCCGGAGTTGGCCGATCCTCAATGATTTCACCCGCCTCCATGACCAGCGTTCTGTCACATAACCCGGCCAGCAAAGAAATATCATGGGAAACGACCAGCAGGCCCATGCGGTTCTCTTCAGTCATTCGCAAAAGCAACGATTTGATTTGTTCCCGCAGAGGAAGGTCAAGACCACTGACCGGCTCATCAGCCAGCAGGAAATCAGGCTTAATGATCAGCGCCCTTGCCAGCGCGACCCGCTGGGCCTGGCCCCCTGAAAGAGCGCCTGCATGCTTATCGAGGATCTTCGGGCTGAGCTCCACCTGTTCAAGAGATGCGGCAAGATCGGAAGACGCGTGACGGTGATGGCCTAAATGTCTCAGCGGCTCGTTGAGGATATCCCGGACGCGCATTGCCGGAGGCAACGTGCTGGCGGGTTCCTGGGGAAGGTACTGAACCTGCCGGCGATACCAGCGTAATGTGCGGGCCGGACCCGGCCTGACCCGCTTCCCGTTGCAATATACCGCTCCGCTATCGACCACATCGAGCGCCATGATAGCTCTGAGTAGCGTTGATTTTCCGCATCCCGAACACCCGAGAAGACCCACACGTTCATGCGGGTGCAACGTTAATGAAAAATCATCAAGAATAGCGTTTGCAGATGTGGCCTTCTGCCAGGGGAATGCGTGCCGGTTGCGGTAACGGGAAATCCTGTCGACCTCAATGAAAGCATGAGAGGCAGTCTGTAAAGTCGTGCTCATCCGGCGAGTGCCTCACCGGGATGTACCCTCAACACCCGTTCAGCCGCGCGTGCTGCCTGTACCAGTTTGCGGGTATACGGATGTTGCGGCGCATTCAGGAGCTGAGCCATTGTGCCACGTTCCACAATCTGCCCCTTTTCCATCACGATACCCCGCTCGCACAACTGAGTAGCCACGGCGATATCGTGAGTAATAAAGAGCAGAGCAGGGGGATCAACCAGGGCTGAACGGTGACTCAGTACCTGCAGAACGTGCTGCTGGTTGATCACATCCAGCGCCGTCGTCGGTTCATCAGCAATCAGTAAACGGTTATTTGCCATCAGAGCCATGGCGATGCAGATGCGCTGACGCTGTCCCCCGGAGAGCTCCGCAGGATAACGGGAGAGTAACTGCGGAATATCGCCCAGCTGTAGCGCATCCAGTAATGCTGGCAGCTTAGCTTTATGCTCCGCATTTAGTGCCAGCTTAAGCTGGGAACCCACGGGCATCAACGGATTCAGCGCGACAGACGAGTCCTGAAAGACGGCTGAAACCCGTGCGTGTTGAGGTCTTCGCGAGGGATGAACTCCGCCGACACCGGCTCCGTTAATACGGATACTTCCCTGAAAGGTTAGTTCTTCGGACAGGGTACCGATGATAGCCTTCGCAGTCAGCGACTTACCCGAGCCGGATGAACCAATAATACATACGCGTTCGCCCCCGTAGAGGCAAAAACTGCATTCGTTGACCAGCACATCATGACCGCTGGAGACTTTGACGTTTTTGACGTCAAGAACGGGAATCGAATCCGGGGAACGGTGATTCATCAAAAACCCTGGGTTATGTTTTGTTATGTAATAACATAACACCACGGCACACCTTATTGCAAATAGTGACTTGCTGTAAGTTTTTGTATATATCGGGTCTCCGGTGAGTCACTCAGTACGGTTATAGTGGGGGCCATTGAACCGACAGACAGGCAGAGTCAGCGGTGAAAGGAAGGGAGCGGGGCTGGGTGACCCCGGGAAGGATTACCGTGAATCTCAGACAGTAAACCCGGTACCCTGGCAGGATGCTGCGCAGAGACCGGTAAATCACTCCGCCCAGTAAAACTCGATACGTATCCCGCCGGGTTCATAGCACATCATATGCATTGCTGGCCCTTCGCCGAGGGGCGTGGGTTCAAATTCTATTTCGATATTATTTTCCTTTAATACCGCATAAGTCCGCAACAGTTCCTCTCTGGTGTTAACCCTTAAGGCCAGGTGATGTAATCCGATATTTGTTTTACGATTAAAGTTAACGGGCGCTTCAGTCTGGGTTTTCCATAGCGTGATCATTATCTGCTTATCTTTTACAAAGATGGCCGGATAATCGTCGAGTCTTTTCACTACCTCCCAGCCAAGCAGGCGGGTGAAAAACTCAGCGCTTTCTTCGGGGTTTGATACCGTTAAACCAATGTGATGTACGCCGGTGGTCAATGTCATGACTATTACTCTCCTTCAGAGGCTGATTCAGCGAATCATCACTATGGGCTAAACCCTTTTTACTCTGCAACAGAAAATAGTGCCCGCATGGAAAAACGTATCAGGCAACAATTGCCGCGGGCAGATCTTTCAGCGCATGACGCAGACTTTTTCCCTGACCCTCGCCGGGGGCTGCCGGCTGACAGATGCAGACAACGTTATCTCGCCGGTATCAGTTACCGCCTGATACCGGTATTCGCCGGTTTCAACAGAAACTCCGGCGGTTAAATGATTAGCCTGACATTACCGGCTGGCAGCACTATTTTTCCCGCAACCCGCAACCCGCAACCCGCAACCCGCAACTAGCAACCCGTATAACCCGTAACCCATAACCCGCAACCCGGTAGCCCGGGCTGGCACCGGAGAGATTTTCGGCGTACAGACGTTCAGAGGGGGGGAAGTCTCCCCGTCAGCCCCTCCCCGGTAGCGGACTACTGTTTATAACAGCAGTAATCACCGAATTGTATTCACGACTCAATGGCTTCCCGTACATTGCTCTTCCATCAGTGATCTTTACCTTATTATCGTGTGAATCAAACCGGGCACTCATATTTATATTGCGGGTGATGGGGAATAATCTTATTAATATTGAGTGAGTTAATTGTGACCGCACTCTGACAAATTAAAATTATAAAAAGGATAGATTATGACAACCAGTTCTGCTGCTGAAGAGGGGCCCGCCCCTGGATTATTCCGTACGCTGAAAACGTTTCCGGTAGCTGTTCACTCGCTGCTCTTTTTTACGCTGGTGATCCGTTTCAGTTATTTTATGGCCTGGCCGTTTATCGCCGTCATCATGACACGGAATTATCATATGTCGCCGATCGCCATCGGCCTGGCAATGACCAGCAGCGCAGTGTTTTCGGCGGTGCTCGGTATGTATGGTGGACATATTTCGGACCGGCTCGGGCGGCGGGTTATCCTGATGCTGGGCTGCGGGTTTTCTGCGCTGGGATATATCCTTCTTGCGCAGGCAACCGGCATCATACTGTTTATCATCGGCCTGATGATCATAGGTGTTTCCTTTGCATGGGTCGATCCCCCGTTGCGCGCACTGATGAGTGATTTACTGGGAGATCGTCGTCGCCGTGCACTTGCTCTGCAACTGCGCTATTACCTTGTCAACATCGCGGCGGTATTTGGTCCGCTGGTCGGGATAGCCTTTGGGCTGACCTCTCAGAAAGGGACATTCCTGATCACCGGGCTGTCGTATGTTCCGTTTTTCGTCTATGTGCTGTTGTTTATTCCTGCGGGTAAATTACAGAAGGACCCACAGCAGGGCAGCGACGTGACGATTAAAATCCACACCGTCACCGGGATTATTGCCAGGGATAAAATCTACATTGCGGCGCTGCTATGCAGTATTTTGTGCAGTATCGTTTTTATGCACTACGAAGCCATACTGCCACAGTATATCCTGCGGTTTAACAGTAATGCCGCGGTCAGGCTGATCACCCTGATACTGGTCACAAACGCCTGTACGGTGCTGTTTTTCCAGACCTTTATGACGCGATTTCTGACAAATGTTCCGCTGCCAAAACGTATTCTTTTGGGCGGGGCCATATTTGCGGTGTCACAACTTTGTTTCTTTTGTGTACGTACGCCGGATATCTGGCCCTGGCTGATGGTGACCGCGGTGTTCAGTGTCGGAGAAGCGATCCTGATGCCGAATCTGAACATTTTGCTCGATCAACTGGCGCCTGCAGAATATCGGGGGGCTTATCTCGGCGCGTCAATGCTGTCGACACTAGGGATTGCTGCCGGGCCATTAATCGGCGGGGTCATGCTGGCGTTAACCGGTGCAGGGGTCTTTATCTGTACGATGCTGCTCAGTCTGTTATTGTGCGCGATTATTTACGTTTGCAGGGTCAGTATGCTGGCGCGGCTGCAGGAGCCCTGAACACAGGGAGTATCAGGCAGGGGAGATCAACCTCTGCCTTAATGCGAAGAAACAAATATCGATGCTGGTTGCTCAGGCGGCACGGCGAAGTGCTGCTTCATGCGTTTAATCTCCTCTGCCGGGGGCAGACCAAACAAGCGTTTGAACTCACGATTAAATTGTGACGGACTTTCATAGCCGACCGCATAACTTGCGGCCGCGGCCGTGATTTTCTGACGCACCATCAGCATCCGGGCCTGGTGAAGCCGGACCGATTTCACATACTGCATCGGCGGCATTTGGGTGATGGCTTTGAAGTGACTGTGAAACGTCGGCACACTCATCCCGGCATCCAGCGCCAGTTGCGTGAGAGTCAGCGCCCCGGCGTAGGACGTGTGGATCTGCTGCAGCACTTTACCGATTTTACCGAATTGCCCCTGCAGGGTCAGTGCGGCACGCATGGCATTGCCCTGTGCCCCGGTCAGCACCCGGAAATAGAGTTCCCGCACCCGGCCCGGCCCGAGGATCGCCGCTTCAGCAGGATTGTTCAGCACCTCCAGTAAACGCTGAACGGCAGTGTTTACCGTTGCGTCCATCGGGCTTGATATCATGCTTTGCGGTGCGGCGGCGGCAGGGTATGCGCCATGCTGTTCAATCTGCAATATCAGTTCAGCAGCCAGCTGAAAATCCAGATGCATATACATTGCCAGTAACGGATGTTCTGCAGATGCCCGGGTTTCCATCTCAAACGGAACCGGTACCGAAACCGCCAGGTAGTGCAGTTCATCGTACACATAGGTCTGCCGGCCAAAATAGCCGCGTTTACTGCCCTGACAGACAATCACTATCCCGGGGTCATAGAGCACCGGTGTTTTTGAAAGAGGGCGGTCGGCACGTAAAATCCGTACATCCGGTAACGCCGTGAGGTTATAACCCTCGAGCGGCGCAAGGGCTTTTGTAAGGGAAATAATGCCGGACATGACCGCCCCTCATAAAATCAGGCAATAAAAAGAGAAGATATGGCCTGATAATGTGGCAGAACACAGAATATCCTGCAACCTGTACTGTTCATGGGAGTGTCAATTATGACAATTGCAAAAACGATTTTAATTACCGGCGTCAGCAGTGGCTTTGGGCGGGCACTGGCACAGGAAGCCCTTGCGGCAGGCCATCGGGTCATTGGCACCGTGCGCAGCCAGCAGGCACTGGAGGCTTTCGAAGCACAGCATACACACGCCTACGGCAGGCTGCTGGACATCACAGATTTCGGGCGTATTGATGAGGTGGTGGCGGAGGTGGAATCTGCCATCGGTCCGGTGGATGTACTGGTCAATAATGCCGGTTACGGTCATGAAGGCATCATGGAAGAATCTTCGCTCGCTGAGATGCGCCACCAGTTTGACGTTAATGTGTTCGGTGCCGTGGCGATGATCAAAGCCGTACTGGCAGGCATGCGCCAGCGACGCCGCGGTCATATTATCAATATCACTTCAATGGGCAGCTTTATTACCATGCCCGGCATCAGTTTCTACTGCGGCAGTAAATTTGCCCTGGAAGGGATTTCAGAGACCCTAAGCAAAGAACTTGCGCCGTTCAACATCCATGTGACGGCGGTCGCGCCAGGCTCGTTCCGTACCGACTGGGCAGGCCGCTCGATGGTGCGCAGTGCCCGCAGTCTCGCGGACTATGACGCGTCATTTGATCCCATTCGTCAGGCTCGTGAGGAAAAAAGCGGTAAGCAGTTGGGCGACCCGGTGAAAGCGGCGCATGCCATACTGACATTAATCGACAGCCAGACGCCGCCTGCGCATCTGTTATTAGGCAGTGATGCCCTGAGTTTAGTCCGTCAGAAACTGGTGGCATTAGGCCAGGAAATCGATGACTGGGAATCACTGACCCGCTCGACCGATTATTGAACAGTCTGGCAGATAAACGGCCCCTGACCCGTGGGAAGCTGGGGGTACTAAAGGGTTACCCCGGCAGGAGGCTGATACGTTTGCCGTTCGCTGCTTTCTGGCGTGCGGCCCGGACAGAAGGAGTGGCGATAAGGTGTGTGACTCTGCGGAATGACACACCTTACCCCTCTGTTTTAGCCTACACTCTGAATTTACAAACAGAGCTATCGCCATCACAGGGAACGCGTAACCGAGTGGAAGATAAATAAGAGTGAAGGAAAGTCCGTCTATTTTTTGGGCCCTGACGGGCACAAGCTCGAAATCCACGATGGTGATCTGAAAAGCCGTCTGAGTGCCTGCCTGGCTGAACCGTATGAAGGTATGGAGTTTTATTAATTTGCAGTGATCTGTAGGCTATCACTGAAGAAAATCAGGCTGGAAAGCCGTGGCACCTGTTATCTGTGATGCTTATAAGAACAAATATCAATCACTCCCGGAGTTGAGTGAGGACCCGCGTAATGGCTGTAAAATATCAGAAAGTGGATCCGCAAATGGATCTGTTTGAGGTCTATAAAGAGCATATGCAGCCTTTTATACAGGACCTTTTTGGCTGGGATGAACAATTTCAGAAGCAGGGGTTTAGCCGTGCTCTCCGGCGTGAAGACTTTCGCTGGGTTATCATTGATGACGTAAAAGCAGGCATCATTCACCGGCAGGCAGAAAACGAAAACATAAAAATTTCGCTGTTAGTTATCTTCAGGCAATTTCAGAGGAGGGGGTATGGTTACCGGTTAATGACCTCTTTAATTGACAGTACCGGGGCCGGAAAAACACTGAGCTGGAACTGCTTAAAAAATAATACTCCAGCCCTGGCTTTGTACGACAAAATTGAAGCTACAGAGCGCACAGAAACTGACTATTTTTACTGTTACAGATATCAGAGTCCCCGCCTGGTACGCTCTCAGTGAGCCGGGCCTCGCTTCCCCGCCCGTCGCAGGGGCGGGGAAGGGCTAAGAGAACACAGTAAACGTCCGGATTATCCGTGTGGGTACCGGGCATAGAAATCGGACAGGGAACGGACGAGTGCCGTCGGGGCTTCTTCAGGGATATAGTGCCCGCAATCAATCAGTGCGGCTTCCAGCCGTTCACAGCGGCTCTGCAGGCTGAGCTGTAGTTTATGACCGGCGCCCTGTGCTGCGCCCCCGGCGAGCACCGGCAGGGCCAGTGTTTGTTGTGAACGCTGCTGTGTGCGCGTTAACTCAGTTTCGCTGAAAGCCTCGCGATAATAACTGAGAGCCGCGCGCAGTGCTCCCGGCCGTGTGTTGACCCGCAGATACTCCTGGCGGTCCCGGGCATCGATAGCCAGCGGGTTACGGGTTTTATTATCGAATAACCAGTCCAGAAACTGCGCTTCACGTCCCGTCAGTAATATTTCCGGTAAATCGGCTAACAGGTTAAAACTGAAATGCCAGGTGGCGGCGGCCTGTTTCGCCGGCGACGGGGCCGGATCGTTTCCGGCCGGTACCGGCAGCCCCGGGATCAACGCATCAAACAGCGCCAGACGCCTGACCCGCGCCGGGTGATCGCAGGCAAGGGCATAACAGACCCAACTGCCGACATCATGGGCCACGATATCAACCGGATCCTCACCCAGACTGGCGACCAGTGCCGCGAGATCGGCGGCCAGCGTCCCGGTATCATAGCCACGGGTGCCGACTGACGAGTCACCCATCCCCCGTAAATCAACTGCAATTACCCGTCGTCCGGCATCCGCCAGCAGAGGCATGACATAGCGCCAGCAGTACCAGCTTTGCGGCCAGCCAGGTACCAGCAGCAACGGCTCTCCCTCACCGCCGGCGACGTAATGCAGCCGGGTTTCTCCGGTATCAAAGGTGCCATGGGAAAAACGCTTAAAAAAGGCGGTAGCATCAAACGGGGTGATGGCGGTGTCATTCATCAGTCATTCTCTCAGTGACCCGGAAAATCAATATTTCCGGCGTGTATCCGCAACAGACCCGTGGCAGAGCCGTAATAAACCGCACACCGGAAAAGGATCCCCCGGGGGCGGTTAATCAACAGACCTTAGGCGAGGATCGCTGGAGGATCAAGGTGAATCAACAATTTCAGGAGGCAGAAGCCCGCTTCAGCGCCTCCGGCAGTCTGCCGGTGATTTCCTGCAGATGGCGGCTCAGTTCGCTGCGTAATAAGCGGATGGCCGGTGAAAACTCTTTACGGTGCGGACAAATCAGATACAGCGGGGCGGGCTCTCCCGGAATATCGGTAAGCAGCAGCTTAAGTCGTCCGGCAACCACGTCTTCACTGACATCAATCCACGACTTATAGGCGATACCGTGACCCGCCACCGCCCAGCGCCGCACCACATCGGCATCGTCACACAACCACTGGCTGGTGAGCGCGATGCGCTGGAGCCCTCCGGCCTGCGGAAACGCCCATTTATCATAAATATGACCCTTCAGGCTGTAGAGCAGGCACGTGTGCTGGGCCAGCTGTTCCGGAGTGCGGGGCTGACCACAACGCGCCAGATAATCCGGCGAGGCCACCAGTACCCGGCGATTCTCTTCTGCCAGGGGTTGTGCGATGTACTGACGATTATCCGGAATACCGTAACGGATGGCGATATCGACCGGGTCGCGGAAAATATCACTCATATGGTCTGACAGGGATAACTGTAATGTCAGTTCGCGGTGACTGCTGCAAAAATCACTGATCCAGGGCAACAGCAGATTACGGCCGCAATCTGAAGGCAGGGCAATGCGCAGGGTGCCGCGTATTTCGTTATCACGCTGATGCAGGATCTCTTCACCGGCCTGCATCACCGACAGAATTTCCTGCGCATAAGGCAGATATTTTTCCCCTTCCGCACTCAGCCGTAAGCTGCGGGTGGAACGTGCAAACAGCCGGGTATTGAGCCGGGTTTCCAGTCGCTGGATAGCCGCACTGACCTGGCCCGGTAAGATGCCAGCCTCACGTGCCGCGCGGGAGAAACTCCCCAGTGCAGCCACGCGCAGAAATAACCCGAGATCTTCAGGGCGAACCATTATTGCCTCCGTTACCGTGCCATGCTGACGGGCCAGATTGTCCCATTTTCCGGCAGTAATCGTATCTGTTTTCACAAAAATAGTGAAAGTCTTACTCTGCAAAAGCTCTGTTTCCGCTGCCGGCCGTCGGCCAGAATGGTGACAGACAGCAGAGACTGTGACCCGAAGCCAACCCGAGGAGTGTGCAAATGAAAGCTATCGTTTATCAGCAGGCAGGTTTACCGCTAACCGACCCGAAATCGCTGTATGACACTGAACTGGAAAAACCGCAGCCTTCCGGTCATGACCTGCTGGTGAAAATTAAGGCCATCTCGGTAAACCCTGTCGATACTAAAGTACGTCAGAGTGATAACCCGTCCTCACCCAAAGTTCTTGGCTGGGATGCCTGCGGCGTGGTGGAAGCCGTAGGTGACAGTGTCACATTATTCAGCCCGGGGGATGAAGTCTTCTATGCGGGGTCGTTAATCCGCCCGGGCACTTATGCAGAGTATCATCTGGTGGATGAACGTATTACCGGTCGTAAACCGGCCACCCTGAGTGCCGCAGAAGCCGCCGCACTTCCGCTGACCTCCCTGACCGCCTGGGAATTACTCTTTGACCGCTTACAGGTCGGAGGGGGCCAGGGGAAAAGCCTGTTGATCGTCGGTGCAGGCGGGGGTGTGGGCTCCATTCTGACACAACTGGCCAGCCGGCTGACCGGCCTGACGGTGATCGGCACCGCCTCACGCCCGGAAACACAGCAGTGGGTTGAATCCCTCGGTGCCGATCATGTTATCGACCACCGTCAGCCGTTCAGTGAACAACTGGCGGCGAAAGGTATCCGTTCTGTCGATTATGTGGCCAGCCTGACTCATACCGACGATTATTATGACCAGCTGATTGAGATAATGACCCCGCAGGGGCGGCTGGGATTAATTGATGACCCAAAAGCGCTGGATGCCATCCCGTTGAAACGTAAAGCGATTTCCCTGCACTGGGAACTGATGTTTACCCGTTCGCTGTATACGACGGAAGATATGAGCCGTCAGCATGAGATCCTGAATGATATTGCGTCTCTGATTGATAACGGGACATTGCGGACCACCCTGGATGAACATGCGGGTAAAATTACTGCCGCCAGCCTGCGCGAAGCGCATCGCAGGATAGAAACCGGACGTTCACGCGGTAAAATTGTGTTGGAAGGATTCTGATGCTGCCACGCCCGTGGCTCTGACCGCGGGCGCTCCGCCGCAAAATAACGGTGTTCAGCTTTAACCCCCAAGGCAGTCCTGCCTCTCTGACCGGAAGGCAGGCTGGATCGCTATGGCCGGGTGGAAACACGTTAAATCTATGACTGTCCCGGTCAGTGGAATCAACCCCTGCACGAACCACAATCACAGACTTTCCACAGCCGTTTCCCCGGAGGACAGGGCAAAGATCCTCTTCGCCGATGCCTGCCGGATAACATTCACTTAAGTTTTTGCTACACTGGCGGATACGGCACAATCATTCCTGGTGAAAGGCGCTTGCCGCCGCCGGCACCGCGACCCAAAACGGTGTTCCGCATTTTCGTGCGGGTCACCGCGAGCCGGGCATCTGAAATGCGCATCGTTGCATCATCTGTATACTTCCCGGATGCCCGTTCTCCGCGTCCGGTCTTACGGAGGGCCGGAGATCTGTCGTCCGGTGCGGCAAAACAGCGACAGCGCGATTATTCGAAGACACGCTTAACCCGGCGGGCAGTGTGCCAGCCGTGTCTGGCTGACCCGGCCCGGGATTGTAAGAGGACAACTATGAGTAAGAAAATTATAATTCTGTTACACGGAGTAGGCAGTAATGGTGCGGATCTGCAGGGGTTAGGTGATTTCTGGGCAGAGACGTTTCCGGAACTGATCTGTATTGCACCGGATGCTCCTTTTCCGTGTGACATGGGTTCCGGTTATCAGTGGTTCAGCGTAAACGGGGTGACGGAAGAAAACCGCCCGGCGCGGATCGCGGAAGCCAGAGCCGGATTCGACGCCACTCTGCAGGAAATATTCCGTCAGTACAAGATTACGTCTGAGGATGAAGTACTGCTGACCGGCTTCTCGCAGGGCAGTATTATGTCTCTGGATGCTCTGGCAAGGGCGGCATTGCCGCTGGCCGGCGTTATCGCGTTTTCAGGACGTCTCGCCTCTCCGCCGCCCCTGCATCCGGCCGCGGGTACTAAGGTGTTGTTGATCCACGGTCAGGACGACCAGGTGATCCCGTGGACCGAAAGCCGCCGGGCAGAGCAACAATTGGCGGCGGACGGCGTGGAGGTCACCTCGTTCTATCAGCCTGGTGTACCGCATACGATTTCTGCTGAGGGAGTCGCACAGGCGACAGACTTTATCCAGCACTGTTTCGACCTGCCGGATGATGAATAAGCGACAGTTCAGATCAGGAATGTTTCTGCATTCCTATGTTGTGCTACGTGGATATGCATCACTTGCGATGAAAAGGCTGCCCCGCGTGCGGGAGGCGGGGGCAGGTCGGGGCAGTACCGCCAGCACGGACTGATACCCGTATCACTCCCTGTCGTGACACGCGGTTTTGGTCGCGTAACAACAAGGGAATGCGTGGCATTCCCTTGTTAACTTTCCCGCGTCTGCTGCCGGGGATGCCCTTAACGGCGGGTCAGCGCCAGACGGATCCCTAAACCGATAAATGCGGTCCCCACTATCCTGTCCATCACCCGCTCTAAACGCTGATTTCCCGCGAATTTATCAGAAGCCCCGCCTGCCAGCAGTGCGCAGGAGATATCGACCATAAAGGCGACCAGGGCATAGGTCATGCCGAGGATCAGGAAAGACGCGGTCTGATGCGCGCCATGCGGTGTGACAAACTGCGGGAAGAAAGAGATAAAGAAAAGTAATACTTTAGGGTTGGTCAGCGTGGTAATAAATCCCCTACATAGCAAACTCCCGGCAGCGATACCGGTCACCGGAGCGACGGCTTCTGCAGGGGATGAGGTCTGATTCCTGAAGGTCGACAGGATCATCTTTGCCCCGAGGAAGATCAGGTACAAAGCACCAAGGAATTTCACTATCGTAAACATTAGCGGCGAAGCGGCGATCACCGCGGTCAGTCCCAGAGTGCTGGCCAGCGCATGGGTACAGCTCCCCAGCGCAACGCCGCTGGCAGAAAGGCACCCGGCACGTCGGCCATTGACCACACTTTGTCCGATCACATAAGCCATATCCGGGCCGGGGGTGACTGACAGCAGAAAAACAGATAACACAAAAAAGCTATAGCTGGTGATATCGAACATTGTGTCCTCAGTAAAAGGAAAAGGGCCTGTACAGGATACTATCGCAGAAAGTTAACTAAATCTTAATTAACGTCACCGAAAATTTCTTACTGCTCAGGGTAAAACTGCCGATATTCAGGGAAAAATTACCGGCCCCCGGCAACAGCGTCACTGCGACGAGGTTCAGATTGTTATTCCGCCTCAGGTCGATCTGACGCTGTCCCCGGATACGTGCTTCGCTAATGCGATTTTTGTCCCTAATAGCGATAAATTTGATATTTCCCTTTAAGGGATTTTCAGGCTGAACTGTAGGTATCAGAACTCAGCGGGGAAAATATCATGGCATCCGGGTTATGGCAGCAGTTAAAACGACTCTCCGGTCTGGCAACGCGGAGTCCGTCGGCGGAAAGAGCAAGAGACAGTTCTCTGCTGCTCGAATCAATGATCCCGATTATGGGATTATACGGCATCGGTCCGGGGTATATTGACCCGGCATGGACAGATGATGAACAGAAGTAAACAGCAGCGGCTGTTGCGATTATCCTACTGGAATGAGCTGTGCGTATTGTTACAGGAAATCTCCCGGATCGCGGATCCGGGAGGTGTTTTATCAGGCAAAGCGGCAGGCGTCGTCGAAATCCAGACGTGGTAAGCGGCCATGCAGTTTCGAATCATCCCCGTAGCCAATATTGATCAGTAAATTGACCTGCCAGTCACTCCCGTGGAAGAAGACTTCGTTAATTTTCTCTGCATCAAACCCTGACATGGGACCGACATCCAGCCCCAGCGAGCGGGCAGCGACGACCAGATATCCGGCCTGTAAGCTGCTGTTACGGAAAGCGGTTTCCCGTGCCAGACTTTCACTGCCGGTGAACCAGCTGCGGGCGTCTGCATGCGGGAACAAGCCCGGCAACTTTTCATAGAAAGCCATATCAGAGGCCACGATCACGGTGACCGGGGCGGCCATCGTTTTTTCGATATTCCCGGAAGACAGGGCGGGTTTCAGTGCCTCTTTGCCGGCATCCGATTTCACAAAGACAAATCTGGCGGGTGAGCAGTTGGCCGACGTGGGGCCAAGGCGGGTGAGTTCATACAATCTTTGCAGAATATCATCAGTCACGGGCTTATCCTGCCAGTGACTGTGGGTACGTGCCTGATGGAACAGTGTATCAAGAGCCGATCGGTCAACCGGTGTACTCATCGCATTCTCCCTAAATGAACCGCTAATTTTCTCTACCTTAAACTGAGACCGCAAAAAAGGGAAATTATCCCGCAATGCCCCGGTAACCGCGCGCAGAGGATACGGCAACTGTGCTGCCAGCCTCAGGTATAAAAACCGCAGAGTATCCGACCGGGATGTTACCTGGTAATGACAGCGGTAATACGGATAACAGACGGGCTTTCAGGGTGCGCCGCCAGGCGCGGGTGCTTATCACCGGGCAGGAAAGGGGCTGGATAAGGTTGCCGGTAATACGAACGGCGCAGGGTCCGGTGTGAAAGGCGAATAAGGAGAGTGAATCGAGGGATACCCTTACCGGGTCACGGAATAGCTCCCGGGGACTGGCATCGGTTCGGAGGTAAACTGAGAATCGACACTACGGGCCGGAGACCCGCAGTGTCAGTCAGCGAATGCCGGCAAACGTTATTCGAAGCAGGTATCCGGATTTTCGGCCAGCGAGACAAATTTCTTGCCACCGCGATCTAATGCCTGAACTTCGCCGCTTTCAATATCATACACCCAGCCGTGCAGGCGGATTTTGTTATTACGCAGTGCCACAGCGACTGACGGGTGAGTTTTAATATTATTCAGCTGTGCAATGACGTTTTCACGTACCATCGCACTGACTTTATGTTCTTCGTCCGGATATTCGTTATTATCTGCGACTGCTTTTGCCGCATCGGCATAACGCAGCCAGTGTTCGACGGCCGGCATGCTGTGCATATCCTGACATTTGGCAATAGCCCCCATGGCACCGCAATTCGAATGACCACAGATAATGATATCGCGGACACCCAGTGCTACAACGGCATATTCAATGGTGGCAGACACACCGCCCGGTTCCGGGCCGAACGACGGCACAATGTTGCCTGCATTACGAATGACAAATAACTGGCCAGGTTCCTGTTGGGTAACCAGTTCAGGAACCAGACGGCTGTCTGAGCAGGAGATGAACAGAGCTTTCGGATTCTGGCTGGATGCCAGGCTATGGAACAGTGCTTTACGCTCCGGATAAACTTCTTTCTGGAAGTTCAGAAACCCTTCAATAATTGTTTTCATAACACGCCCAAATAATAAAAATTCGGCCTAATCATAGAACGATTACCGGTAAGGGGAAAGTCCCCGCAGGAAAATGCCTCCTGAGCCGGTGAATAAATACCCGGTATTCAGAATACTACCGCCGGTACGGCCCTGCACGACGCGGATACAGGAGCCTGTCCGCTAAAACCTGTCTCGCCGGACGTGAAGGTTGCTATTTTCACTGCATAGTTCCGGCGAAATTAAGTGACGGTGTCACTTTCTTTGGTTGATCATCGTTGAACACGGCGGCGCGGGTCGAAAGCCGGTTGTGATAGTGGCGCTTTCCGGCTATTACTATTCGCAGGGTTAACCGTTACACAGGGAATTTTATGGCACAGTCAGCAGTGATCATTATTCAGACCGGGACACCCCCGGCTGCGATCCGTCAGCAGTACGGGGATTTACCGCAGTGGTTCAGTCAGGCCATTGGCCGACCGTTATCTGCCCTTCAGGTGGTACGGGTATTTGAAGGGGAAGCCTTACCGGCACCGGATCCCGCGCGGCTGGCCGTGATCACCGGTTCCTGGGATATGGTGACGGATCGGCTGCCGTGGAGTGAGGCCACCGCAGAATGGATACGTCAGGCGATGGCCGCAGAGATGCCGCTGTTGGGTGTCTGTTACGGTCATCAGCTGATGGCTCATGCCCTGGGCGGCGAGGTGGGGTATCTTGACTGCATTCGCGAAACAGGATGTTTACCGGTCAGCCTGACTCCCTCTGCCGCGGCCGATCCTTTGCTGGAGAATTTACCCGCCACTTTCCCGGTGCATTTGACGCATATGCAGTCGGTGACACGGCTGCCAGCGGGGGCAGAGGTGCTTGGCCGGTCGGCTATCGACCCCCATCAGATTATCCGTTACGGAAAGTATGCGGTTTCCACCCAGTTCCATCCGGAATTCCCGGTCGCGGCCGCCAGAGCGATGATAGAGAGAAACAGGACGGTCTTCAGTCAGGAAGGAAGGGATACTGATGCTATTCTGGCGCAAATCACTGAAACCCCGGAGGCGACCGGGATCCTGCAGCGGTTTATTGAACATCACTTGCCGGACGGTCGGGCGGAAGGCTGCTGAGGACAGGTTACGCGCGGGAACCCGGGACCCGTGAAGGTAGCCACCGGGGCTGAAGCCCCGGCAGTGAAGCATCAGGGGCGACGAATGCGGCTGACGCTGACGGTAATTGCAATCAGGCAGGAAGCCACGGCAACCCACAGGGCAATATGTACGGCATGACTTTCACTGTGCAGATCTTTCTGGCTGAATAGCGCGAGGATCACACCGATGGCGGCACTGCCCATGCATTGCCCGAACATTCGCATAATGGCCAGTGTTCCGGATGCATAACTGCTGTTTTCCCGCGCCACATTGGATAACATTTCGCGGTTGTTCGGGCTTTGGAAGCAGCCAAAACCGATACCACACACCAGGCTGCGCAGACAGATATCAAGGACACTGGCATGCTCCGGCAGGGTAGCCAGCAGCGCCAGACCCGTGACAAAAATACAGAGCCCGGTCGTGGAGATCAGCGCTGGCGGAAAGCGGTCTGACAGGCGGCCGGCGTGAGGAGCGGCCAGAATGATGCCAATCGGCCACGGCGTAAACAGTAATGCCGAGATAAACGCGCTGTAGCCATACACATTCTGGAACAGGAATGGCAGCGCAATAAAAGTGATCCCCTGACTGATAAATGATGCCATTGAGGTCAGTGCAGCCAGTGAAAAACGTGAAGACGAAAAGATAGACAATGGTAATAGCGGTTTACTGGCCCGGCGTTCACAGCGGATAAACGCAGCTCCCGCGGCCACCGCCAGTACCAGGAAACCTGTCGCATGGAGTACGGTGTCTGAGGTTAATGATTGCCCGCCGTGCAGTGCAAAACTGTCCGCGGCCATGATCAGGCTGCCGGGTACAATGGCCGACAGAAAAGCCCCTTTAATATCGAAAGGCTCGGTAATTTTTTTTACCCGTTCCGGCAAAACGCGCATGGCCAGAGTAATTGCCAGAATTCCCGGCGGCAGGTTAATCGCAAACAGCCACTGCCAGCTGAACGCTGAAAGCAATGTACCGCCCAGTAACGGCGCAATGGCTGTCCCTGATGCCACCAGCAGCGCATTCATACCAAGAATGCGGCCCAGTAACCGGTTAGGGAAAACTGAACGCAGTACCGCCGGACCAATACTCAGGGTCGCGGCAGCCCCAATCCCCTGAAGAATACGCATGGCTATCAGCGTGTGCGGGGTATCGGATAATGCACATCCCAGCGACGAAAGCGTGAAAACCAGTAAACCGCAGGGATACTGAACACGATAGCCCACCCGGGGGGCCAGTGAGGCAAAAATCGCCAGTGTCATGGCGGCGGCTAACAGATAGCCGTTCGATACCCAGATAATCTCTGATGCCCGGACATTCATCGCGCGGGCAATTTGCGGCAGGGCAACATTGACCATCGATGCATCAAAGACAGTCATCGCTGTGGTCATCATCACTGCTATCATTGCCAGCCGGCGCTGTCGTCCGGGCAGCCCTTCATCACCCGGCATATCAGAAAAAAGCATGTTACATGTCTCCGCGGTTACTTCTTGTTGCGCCCGGAAAAAGCGATCCGGGTTGCGCATTGATTTGTAAAGGGGGGGAATATACTCTCTCAGGATAGCAGGCGGAAGGTGCATTGTTTGCAGTTATATAGTGCACACAACGCCATGGTTAAAACATCAACAGGAAAACTCACGATGGCTGAGGCTGATTTTAATCTGTTAACCGCGCTGGATATGCTGCTGACGACCCGCTCGGTGGCCGGTGCCGCCCGCAGACTCGGGCTGAGTGCCTCCGCAATGAGCCGTACGCTCAGCCGTTTACGGACGGTGACCGGCGACCCGTTACTGGTGAGAGCCGGACGGGAAATGATACTCACCCCCTATGCAGAAGAGATCCGCGAACGTACCCGGAAAACAGTATTTGCCGCGAGAGAGCTTTTGCGGCCGGACACCACCGCACTTTGCCTGCCGGAACTGGAGCGTACATTCATCCTGCGGGCCAATGACGGGTTTATCAGTGCATTCGGCGCGGCATTGATTGCTGTAGTTTCGCAACAGGCCCCGGGCGTCCGGCTATGCTTTATCCCTAAGCCGGAAAAAAACGTCAGCCAGCTGCGCGAGGGGCGGGTGGATATTGAGATCGGCGTGGCCGGGGATATGGGGCCGGAAATCCGTCTTCAGGCCCTGTTTCGTGACCGGTTCGTCGGGGTGGTTAACAGCCATCATCCGCTGGCACAGTTAACCCGTATTACGCTGCAGGACTACATCCGCTGGCCGCATATTGCCTCATCCAGGCGGGGGAAATACAACGGGCCGATAGACAGTGCACTGGCAGAGCTGGGCTTTCAGCGGGAAGTCGTGGCTGTGGTGCCGGGGTTTGCGCCGGCACTGGCCGTGGTGACAGGCTCGGAACTTATCGCTCAGGTGCCGGCATCGTTCCTGCAAAATTACCCCGGAATTTCCGCGTTGCCGGGGGAAGGCGCTCTGCGCCGGTTCGAACTCCCGGTGAAGGTCCCCGGAATTACCGTATCGCAGATGTGGCATCCGCGCTCGGACAAAGATCCTGCTCACCGCTGGCTTCGTGAGCAATTACGCACAGTCTGCCGCCGGGAACCACTGGCAGAGTTCAGTCACCAGTAACCGGAGCCTGGCCCCGGTGCCACGGCGGGCTGGGTAGATCAGCAGCGAATTAAGCTGTTCGTACAATGAAAACCGGTGTTGACCTCTGTTATTTAGCTTAATTCCCTTGTTTATCAGTAGTTAATTTTAACATTGAGCCGGTTAAGCAGGATGATCAACTATCTTTGAATTTTTAAAAAAATAATGATATTTATCAGGAAGATGTGGAATCTGTGACCGGGGAAAACGGCCGGAACAGACGTAATATGTTCAACTGAAAGCATTTTCCTGCTGGATCTGCTGCGTCACAATCGTAATAATATGGGGACCCTCACAATCATAAGAACACTAAATTACTATGCAGTTATGCAGTTTTAAAATAAATAATAATGGTCAGCACAGCTTCGGTCTCATCCGGGAAAACGGTATCATCGATGCCGGTAAATATGTGGATTACAGCGATCTTAAAGCGGTACTGACAGCCGGTGCCCTGGGCGAGATTGCTGCGTTGTCTGATAAACCTGCAGATCACCAGCCAGACGAAATTACTTTTTTACCGGTCATTGAGAATCCTGGTAAAATCCTTTGTGTCGGCATGAACTACTCTGAGAAGCGTAAGGAATTCGGTGAAACTAACCCGGCGCCGACGTTATTCGTACGCTTTGCCGATACGCTTTCAGCACATAACACGCCGCTGCAGAAACCCGCCAGCAGCGAACAGTTCGACTATGAAGGCGAACTTGCGGTGATCATCGGAAAAACCGCACACCAGGTACCGGCCAGTGAGGCTCTGCAGTATGTGGCAGGTTACAGTTGCTTTATGGATGCGACGGTACGTGATATGCAGTTTACCTGGTTCACCGCCGGTAAAAACTGGCCGGCGACCGGTGGTTTTGGTCCGTCCATGACCACCACCGATGAGATCCCTGACCCGCAGCAACTGGATATCAAAACCTTCCTGAATGATCAGCAGGTGCAGCATGACTCCACGGGCAATATGATCCATACCGTGCAGGACATCATTGCTTACGTGACCTGTTTCACCCCGCTGGCACCGGGCGATGTGATCATCACCGGTTCACCGGGAGGTGTGGGTAAATCACGCACCCCGCAACTGTTTATGTTCCCGGGGGACCATATTTCAGTTGAAATCAGCAAGATTGGTACATTGGCTCACACGATTGCCTGATCCTTTCTGATGACAATGCTCTGTTTTTGAAGCGGAGCAATCCCTCCGGCCAGGTGCTGTACTCCGGGACCTGGCCGGATTTTTTTGCAGGCGTTACGGTATGCAGTGGCAGACTACGTACTGAGAGTAGTGCAGATAATCGCGCTCTGCCGGATGCACTTCGGTATTCCCCGGACACACGTCCTTTTTCCCTGATATCCCACTTTGCCGGAAACGGTACTGCAGATCTTATACGCTTTCCCCCGCGGCAGCTCAGGGCAACGCCGGTCCACAGGCAGCGACCTCGCAGCGGTAACATCTGAGTAGCAGTGAATAGCGGTGCCCGCGAGGGCAGGCCTCATTGCTGGTGGACGTGAACAGATATCAAATATCTCCCCGGATTATGAGAAATCCTGCCGGTGTTTTCGGTCTTCACTGGCCTGTTTCCGTCATCCTGCACAGAGGGCAGCTCTTCTATAGAATAAATACTGTATAAATATACAGCACCCCGGAAAAATATGACTTGTGCTGTTTTTTAGACCAATATGGCGATTGCACACACCCTTTTAGGGTGAAAAATGTACTTTCCGGGCGTGGTTAATTCCGGGAGCGGGAAAAATGTCGCTGAGCAGACGCAATCTATTGTCATTGTTCAGTAAAAACAGTCAGAAAAGAGCAGGGGCGAACTCCCAATATCCAGAGTCCGCATCCTGATGCCCTTAGCTGTCAGGCACAACAGCGATCGTTCCATGAATCACGATAGAGAATATTTCTTTATTAACGCTGTCACCATTTACAGTAGCGCGTAAAAATAACAATCATAACTATGGCGAATACGCCTATAGGCCAGACAGGACTGTCAGGGAAAAAATACCCCTGAAGCAGTGCGAAAATAACTGTGAGAATTACAGGACCATAAAGCGATGATAAAAACCTGAGTTGCCACAGTATAAATTTCTTTATTAATTGAATCATGGTTATCTGATCATCCTGGTGATGATGTTTGCTATACCGGAATCAGACGACCATTGCGCTTCAAGTGCGCCCGCGCGCTCGAATACCGGTTCAATCAGGAAATACATCATTTCCAGTTGTTGCATGTAAAGTGCAGAGTAATAAGCAGGATATTGTATGTGTAGACGACGAGCACTATCCGCTGCTTTCTGAACCAGGCCATACGTGGCCACAACCCCCGCAGCCGTACCCGCTGCGCGTCCCGTAAGGTCACTGAGTTGAATACTTAGAGTCAATCCAATACGGACGCTGGTAGCGACCGCTAAAGCGTACCCCACACCGGTAAGGGAGCTGGCCGCGATATGAACATTTACGGCCATAAGCGCTTTTTTAATATACTCTAATTGGTTATTAGTTTTGTATTTGAATATTTCTTCAAAGTAGATCCGAAGCATTTCATAGACAACGTCACCATGCTGGATAATGCGAATAACAGCATTTCTGAAGCGAAGATCTTCCGTCTTTTGCTGCTGGCAAACATCGTTATATTCATCGGTAAAACAGGACGTGTAATACAGCAGGCGGGTTGCTCCCTTCCCTAAATTTTCAACTTGATTTGTAACCTGCTGACCGACGGCAGCAACTGCATGGTCAAGCTTTAATGCGAGAATCCTGTTCTTCATTGTTGTTGTACATAATCGCTCCATGCTAATTTTCATTACATCCAGTTTTTCATTATTTCCCACGGGAAAGGGGCCGGCAAACAGTTAAGGAAGGTAATATTTGGCTACGATCCGCGTGTTCGCAGTATTTACACGCTGAAGTATCTGCGAAACCCGCAGTTGGAGCGCAATATCCGTCGCTCTCAGAGCCGCGTTGGATCTTATCACCAGCGGCGTGCAGCAGTCGCCAAAGTTGGAAGTAAAAAAGAGATTACACCTACCTTCCAGAGCAGCAATGAATTTATCGATCCCGATACACTGGTTGCAGGAATTAAACCGGGGTAACCGAAACCGGCGCAGAATCCCTAATCATTCATTCGTGAAAATACAAAAGCCTCCTCTGTAAACAGAGATTTTTATTGTCATTATTTTCAATGTGTTAAGCATGTTACCGCAAATCGCCCACCCATCCGGGATAACTAAAAATTTACATTTGAGTTTTTTCGTTAACTTTAAATGTAATTTATTTTATATATTTGTAAGTATATCGTTACTTTTTGAGATTTTTACTTGTCCCTGAGGATAGTATGGTGATGCGTGAGTATTGTTGGCGCTGTTGAATCATACAATAAGCATCAAGGAAATTTATGGACAATAAAAATTATCCCGCCACAGAGCCGGCTCTGAGTGAGGAAGGGTTACGTCGCCGTCGTCTTTTCGGTCAGACCGGCGGGCTGGTGGCCAGCTTTGCTATCGGGTCTGCTATTGCAGGGGCGACGCTGAGTAATAGTGCCAGTGCAGAGCCTGCCACACCTCAGCCGGATACCGCTACACTGAACCAGTTCCTGAAGACATCCCGTTTTCTGACCGGTCATCAAAGCCTGGACACGACCCTGGGTCAGCGTCTGTATAGCGCTTTTAGTGAGAAAGATCCGACCTTTGTTACCCGCCTGGCCTCCCTTAACCAGTGGATAGCCGATAAAAACCCTCAGGATGTGGAAGCACTGGATACCCAGTTACAAGGGCAACCCCTGCATGACCTGATGATGTCTGTGATTAAGGGCTGGTATCTGGGCGTTACCGATGAGGGCCACCATGCGAAAGTGTACGGCTACCAGAATGCCCTGATGTATCAGGTACCGCGTGACGGTATGGTCATCCCGACTTATGCCCACAATGGTCCGGATTACTGGACAGCTGATCCTCCGCCGGTTGATCGCCTGCTGAACTTTTAAATAAAACAAAAAAACCTTTCCGGCCTGACAACCTGAACTGTGGTTGATCTTTATCTGTCACTGTTCAGCCTTCGACTGTTACCGGTAACAGTCTGGTTTATGGCAGAAATTTTATGCGGAGTGAATGTGAAATATCAAACGTCGATAAGGAAAAGAGCCACGGGGACCTTTCGCAGAAAGCTGCTGGCGCTCTGCCTTGGATGTACCGTGACGGGTGCGTTGCCGGTTTATGCGGCTGAAGAAGTCCCGGTCCATCAATCTGCTGTCGATAACAGTACCGATGCCTTGCTGAAACAGGGGCAGTATCTGGCTGTCGCGGCCGACTGTGCGGCCTGTCATACTGATCCGCAGACCAAAAAGACCTTTGCCGGGGGATACGCCATCCATTCACCGATGGGGGTGATCTATTCCACAAATATTACACCGTCAAAAACCTATGGTATCGGTAACTATACCGAAGCTCAGTTTGAGAATGCGGTACGTCACGGTATTCGTGCCGATGGCAGCCATCTTTATCCGGCAATGCCTTATACCTCCTATGCCGGCCTGACCGATCAGGATGTGCATGCACTGTATTATTACTTTACACACGGTGTTCAGCCCGTTGAACAACCTAACCGCATCACCTCTCTGGGCTTTCCGTTTAACCTGCGTCAGGCTATGTGGGGATGGAACCTGCTGTTCCTGAAACAAAAACCGTTCCAGCCGGATCCGTCACAGAGCGCGGCCTGGAACCGCGGTAAGTACCTGGTCAATAACCTTGAGCACTGCGGCGAGTGTCACACCCCACGTAATATTATGATGGGCACCGAAACCGGCAGTGCTGAACTCAGTGGTGCGGCGCTGGGAAGCTGGTACGCTCCTAACCTGACGTCAGATCCGCTGAGCGGTATCGGCAGCTGGCATCGTGACCAGTTGATGACTTACCTGAAAACCGGCCATGTGGAAGGTAAGGCGCAGGCCGCCGGTCCGATGGCAGAAGCTATCACCAACAGTCTTCAGCATCTAAGCGATGATGATATCAGTGCCATCGTTACCTATCTGCAAAGTCTGCCGGCGGTGAGTCACCCGGGTCAGGCCAAACCAACCGGCGATTTCGGCAGCCCGGCGGGGATGGCAGGGGATTCGGATGTTCGCGGAACGCAGCCCATGGGCTCAGCGATCCCGGCGGACATTACCGGTAAAGCCCTGTATGACACTACCTGTGCCAGCTGTCACCAGACCTCCGGTACCGGCACAGCCGATGGCTTCTACCCTTCATTGTTCCACAATACAGCGACCGGCGGAAATACACCGAATAACCTGGTGTCGGCCATCCTGTTTGGTGTTCAGCGTGAAGTTAACGGTAAAGAAGTGCTGATGCCGGCATTTGGTCCGGGCTCGGATGTTCAGTCCTTAAATGATGACCAGGTGGCAAAACTCAGCAATTACATCTTTAAACAGTTCGGTAATCCGCAACTGTCTGTCACTGCTGCAGATGTTAAGACTCTGCGCGAAGGCGGAGCCCAACCGTTCCTTGCACGCTATGCCGCGGCCGGTTCGGTGATCGGGGGCATTATCGTGCTTTTGATCATTGTCCTTATTGTGGTGCGGCTGTCACGCAAACGTCGTTGATCGTGCCGTCATTTTACGAATTTGTAGTATTTCGAGGTGGTTATGTCTGAGCAATATAGCGCTGATGTGGTAGTGGTAGGCGCAGGGATTTGTGGTGGTACCGTCGCAAAAGAACTGGCGGAAGCCGGATTATCGGTACTGGTTCTGGATGCCGGCCCGCGCTGGGAGAGGGGGGAAGTGGTTGAAAACTGGCGTAATATCCCCCCGGTCAATAAATCAGAATCTGATTATGCGACACCTTATCCGCCGGAACCCTGGGCGGTTCACCCGCAGTTATACCCGTATAACAACTATCCGGAAGTCTCCGGCCCGGATGCCTCTGCATTTCGTCAGGGGATGATTAAAGGTGTCGGCGGGACGACCTGGCACTGGGCGGCATCGTGCTGGCGCTTTCTGCCCCCGGATCTGCAATTACACACCACTTATGGTGTGGGGCGTGACTGGGTAGTGACTTATGATGAATTAGAAGATTATTACTACCGTGCCGAAGTGATGATCGGGGTTAATGGCCCGAACGACACGACGCTGAAATATGTTGCACCACGTAAGAAACCGTTCCCGATGGAACCAATGCCTTACGGTCCTGCCGATCGCCGTTTTACGGAAGTGGTGGCTACCGCCGGGTACGAAAATACCCCGGTTCCGCAGGGGCGTAACAGCCGCCCTTATGACGGACGTCCGCAGTGCTGCGGTAATAACAACTGTATGCCTATCTGTCCTATCGGTGCCATGTTCAATGGTATCCATACGATTGTGAAAGCAGAAAAAGCCGGTGCGAAAATTCTGCCTAACGCGGTGGTCTACCGGTTTGAAACCGATGAGCATAATAATATTACGGCTCTGCACTATTACGACCCGGATAAGAACTCCCACCGCGTCACCGCACGGACCTTTGTGCTGGCCGGTAACGGTATTGAAACACCGAAACTGTTATTACTGGCAGCCAATGATCGTAACCCTAACGGTATTGCGAACAGTTCAGATATGGTCGGCAGAAATATGATGGACCATCCGGGGATCCTGATGAGCTTCCAGGCGTCAGAGCCTATCTGGACCGGCGGAGGCTCTGTACAGATGAGTTCCATCACTAACTTCCGTGACGGTGACTTCCGCAGAGAGCATGCGGCGATTCAGATCGGGATGAACAATACGTCCCAGAACCATAAAGCGGGTGTGAAAGCACTACAGATGGGCCTGGTAGGTAAAAAGCTGGATCAGGAAATTCGTCGCCGTGCGGCCTGCGGTATGGATATTTATGTTAACCATGACGTACTGGCCAACCCGGACAACCGTCTGACCCTGAGTACTCAGCGTAAAGACAGCCTGGGGATCCCGTATCCGCATGTTACTTATGATGTCGGGGATTATGTGCGTAAAGCGGCGGTCTCTTCCCGTCAGCACCTGATGCAGATAGCGAATCTGTTCGGTGCGACAGAAATTGAAATGACGCCATACTTTAACCCGAATAACCATATCATGGGCGGAACTATCGGAGGGCATGATCCGAAAGACTCCGTCGTGGATAGCTGGATGCGTACCCACGATCACCAGAACCTGTATATTGCTTCCGGCGGGGTAATGGCAGCGGCAGGAACGGTTAACTCGACACTGAGTATGGTTGCGCTTTCTTTGCGGGCGACCGACAGTATTAAACGCGACCTGCAGCACGGCTAACGGAAAAGATACAAAAGCAAAGGCCCCTTCACGGGGCCTTTTGTCAAAGCACCGTCCCGTTTTATTTACGCAGCGTCTTCACGTCACTGGCAGTCATGGCCGGTGCTGCATTCCCCCAACTATTACGGATATTGGTCAGGACATCTGCGACATTCTGGTCAGAAAGAACAGAAAACTACGGTGATTGTACGGATTAACGTCCGGATCAATATCAGCGCCATGGCGCGTGAGTTTATTACCTGCCGGCAAAACATACTTAGGGTAAAGGTAGGGCAGTAATGACCCTGTGTTCACAGTTAGATGGTCTGCTATGTGCCAAATGCAGTCGTTACAAATTCAGGAATAAATAAGCCAGCAGGGAACTGAATATAAGTTTAGGTCAACCATGCTTTTTTCCATGGGTATAAATATCAGGCCGGGTAATAGTCCATGCATAGTTTTCTTGATTCACGGGCTGATATCCAAACTTTTCATAGAGCCAGGGAGCTGTTTTGGTGAACAGCATAATCCTGCGCAACTGCTCAAACACCGGGTGATGATGTATGCACTCCATCACCCATCTTCCAAGCCCCTCTCCCTGATACTCTTCAAGAACGTAGACATCGCAAAGGTAAGCAAACGTAGCATAATCTGTTATCAGACGCGCGAAACCTATCTGGGATTTATCATGATAAACACCAAAGTTAAGGCTGTTTTCAATTGATTTGCCGACAATCGCCAGATTAATACCTTTAGCCCAGGTGGACCTCGTCAGATAGCGATGGATAGCCTGCACGTCCAGTTTTTCCCTGTTTGTACTTACCAGGTAGTTATCCTTATGACATTCATATTTTTCTGAAATACTCACGTTCGTTCCTGTTGATAAGGTTTAGGGTAACTAAACCTTATCATTTGAAGGAAAATTATATTGTCTGAATTGCTGCGGAAAAGCTTACTTTTATGCTGTTATCAATGAGGTATTACGTCCACTCTTCGCTCCTCGCTCACAGCGGCCCATCATGCCAGCTCAATAAAAAACAGGCTTAACGTATGATGTTTTCGGTTTTCCAGGCGGGTCGCTGGCTATACCTTTTTCCGCAACAACTGGCGGGTAATGACAGGTGTTTATGCCGCACCCCTCCGGCACGCAAGTAACGTTGTGCCGGAGGGAGGGCAGGAAAAGACGGTGAGTCTTAGTCGGTGGCTTCCT